>Ga0068871_100000928_pt1 | contig 19566 bp, 13 predicted proteins | sample KBSMisM72_FD_72750 | JGI IMG/M metagenome (GOLD analysis project Ga0068871, IMG submission 72750) | Miscanthus rhizosphere microbial communities from Kellogg Biological Station, Michigan, USA - KBS Miscanthus M7-2 | ecosystem: Host-associated > Plants > Roots > Rhizosphere > Soil ...
CGGCTTGCGATAGCGCAGCGTGTCGGTCAGATCCTGGAGGAACGGCCAGCCGCCGAAGCGATCGATGACCGTCACCTCGTCGAAGCGGAAGCCGTCGACGTGGTACTCATCGAAGAAGAAACCCGCGTTGTCGATGAGGAACTGCCGCACTTCCTGCTTCCAGTACGCAAACACCAGGCCACCGGCCCAGCCCTGGTCCGTGAAGTACAGGCTGCGGTTGTTGTCACCCCACGGCTGCCGGTCGTGGAACCAGATGCTCTCCTCGTCGAAGTCGCCGCCCGCGTGGTTGTAGACCACGTCGAGGACCACGGCGATGCCGTGGAGATGCAGCAGGTCGATCAACGCCATGAGTTGCTGGGCCTGGCCCGACAGATCGGCCGCGCGCAGCGGCGCCAGGCCGCGGCGCGCCAGCAGCTCATTCGCCTTGTCCAGGTAGCGCGTGAAATCCGCGGCCGCCGGATCGACGGTGTAGTCCATTTCGGGCGAGAAGTAGTCCAGCCCGTTGTAGCCCAGCGAGCGCGGCGTCGCGAATTCCTGGATCGGCAGGATCTGCACGGCGTTGACGCCGAGCGCGACCAGGTGATCGATGCGGAACAACACGTCCAGGAAGCGCGCCGGCCGCTGCCGCCGCAGGTCCTTGCCCTGCGCGTCCGTGGAGTAGAACGCGCCCACGTGCAGCTGATAGAGCACGATCTCGTTGAACGGTGGCGGTCGGAAGCCGGCGTCGTGCCACGGGTACGCGCGCGGCCGCGCGACGATGCAATTGCAGTTCGGAAACGCGGGAACCCGCGTCAACTCGCGCGCGAACGGGTCGCGCTTGTAACCGGTGGAACCCAGCCCCTCGACGAAGAACTTGTATTCGTCGCCTTGCTTGACGCCGGGAATGAACGCCGACCAGAACGGCCCCGATTTCGTCAGCGGCTGATCGGTCCAGCCGTTGAAGTCACCGCGCACGCTGACGCGTCGCGACGTGTCGTCCCACACACGGAACGTGGCGCCCGATGCCACCAGGTTGGCGCCCATGGGCGCGTTGGCTGCTTCCTGCATGCGCGGAGCTTACTCCCGGCCGGATGTCGGAAGCCTTACGTTCGGATTCAGCGCTTGTGCGGCGGAATGTCCTTGATCCGCGCGATGTGCGCGGCCAGCTCATCCCAGGCGTATGACAGGTGGACGCGCTTGCCCGACGGCGGCCGCTTGCTCACCGACAGCCCGGCGCGCCACTCCGTGGCCGGCCGGATCGGGCGCGGCGCGAAACCCCCGCCGCAATTCGGACACACGTTCGAGAGTTTGCCGACGCAGTCCGCGCAGAAGGTGCACTCGAAGGTGCAGATGCGCGCGTCCACGGAATGCGGCGGAAGGTCGCGGTCGCAGCCTTCGCAGTTGGGACGAAGTTCGAGAGCCATGTCGGGATCCTAACGAAGCCGAGGAAAACATCCCTGACAAAAATCCCACGGATTCCGCCGTTGGAGCTGAGCGGGTTTACGTCCGGCCCTCCATGTGTCACAGTATTCATGTGACACCGGAGGACCGATGGTTCCATTCAAGCTCAAACTGACACCTGGCCAGTCGATCTTCGAACAGGTGTGCTTCGCGGCCACCAGATCCATCCTCGCCGGTGAATTGAAGGCAGGGGAAGCCTTTCCCTCCGTGCGAGCCCTGGCGCTCGATCTGAAGATCCACCCCAACACCGCCCACAAGGTGGTGCAGCACCTGATCCAGGAGCGCTGGCTGGTGGCGCAGCCGGGCGTGGGCACCGTGGTGGCACAGCCGCCGAAGGCACGCGCGGGAGATCGCAAGCGCCTGCTGGAAGACGAAGTGGAAAAGCTCGTCGTGGAAGCCATGCGGGTGGGCGCCGGACTGGACGAAGTTCTACGGGCGGTGGAAGACACCTGGACGGACCTGCGGAGTCTCAAGGTCGTGGCGAATGATCGTTGAGACGCGCGGCCTGTCGAAGAAATTCGGGCGCTTCGAAGCCATCGAGCACCTCGACCTGCGCGTGCCGGAAGGCGCGGTGTTCGCGCTCATCGGTCCCAATGGCGCTGGCAAGACCACCACCATCCGCCTGCTGATGAACATCCTGCGGCCGGATGGTGGCGACGCCACGGTCCTCGGGACACCCTCGCACGCGCTTGCTCCCAGGGATTTCGCACGCATTGGTTATGTGTCCGAAAGCCAGAGGCTGCCGGAAGGTCTCTCGCTGGCGCACTACTTCGACTACCTGCGCTGCCTGTATCCCACCTGGGATCGCACGCTCGAGCGGCAGCTCCGCGAGCAGTTCGAGCTGCCGCCCTCGCGCAAGATCAGACATCTCTCGCACGGCATGCGCATGAAGGCGCTGCTGGTGGGCGCCCTCGCCTATCGTCCCCAACTACTGGTGCTCGACGAGCCGCTGAGCGGCCTGGACACGCTGGTGCGCGACGAGGTGGTGAACGGCCTGCTGCAGCAGGCTGGTGAGACCACCATCCTCATCTCCTCGCACGAGCTCGCGGAGATCGAGACTTTCACCACCGACGTGGCCTTCCTGCAGAACGGCAGATTGCTGCTGCAGGAATCCATCGAGAGCCTGCAGGCGCGCTTTCGCGCAGTGCACGTGACGCTGTCGGCCATGAAGGAACTGCCGCGGCCACTGCCCGCGGGCTGGCTGTTGCCCGCCGTCGAGGGTCACCGGCTGCGCTTCGTCGTCTCCGACTATCAAGGGGATTCCGGGCTTTACCAGCAACTCGCCGCTCACTTCGGCGCGGTGCAGATGGACGTCGAGCCCATGGCCCTGCGCGCCATCGCCGGCACCCTGATGCTGGAGCGCAAGCGGAGTCTCGAAGCGTGAAGCCGCGCATTCTCGCGGCGGTGCTCCGCAAGGACGTGCGCAGTCTCTATCTACTCGTGCTGCTGGCCGCGCTGCTGTTCGCCGGCGACGTGTTCCTCACCCGGCTTGAATGGCTACCCGTCTGGTCCGCATTCAGGATTCCCGTGCTGCTGCTGGCCGGCACCTTGTTGATACTGGCGGTTTTCCAGAACGATGCCGCCCCGAGCCTGGTGGACGACTGGCTCTGTCGCCCCGTGCCGCGCGCGGAGCTGCTGGCCGCCAAGCTGGTCCTGCTGCTCGCGGCGCTCTATCTGCCGCGTGTCATCGCCATGCTGGTGATCGATCCCATCCTGGGCGCGACGCCCGCGGAGTCGTTGCAGGAAGCCTTCCTGCTGCAGGACACGAGTGCGCTGCTCCTGCTGCCCGTAGTCCTGTTCACCGCGCTGGTCACGCGCTCCAGCGTGCAGGGCTTTGGCGTGCTGATGGCGATCTTCGTCTGCGTGTTTGCCATCCCCACGCCGCTCGTCAAACCCCCGGGACCGCTCGAGCCCGCCATCGGCGATGCGCTGCTCGGCGCCGGTCTCGGCTGGCTGGCATTCGTTCCCGCCACGCTGGTCGGGATCGGCGCGTTCGCACTCGGCTGCTGGCTGGTGTACTGGCGGCGGCGCATGGGCGCCGCGCGGCTCCTGCTCGGCGCCAGCGTCGCGCTCGCGCTGCTCCTGACGCTGCTGCCCATGTGGCTGGCGCCGTGGAAACCCGTCTTTGCGGCGCAAGTCGCGCTGGCGCCGCCGGATGGCGCGCCCGCCGGCGGCGAGGTCTATCTACGCAATCCGCGGGCGTGCTTTCCCGCGACGCGGGTCGGCGATCTGCCGACGGATGCGGAGTTCACGGCCGCCCGCCAATCCCACGGCATTCGTGCGTGGAGCAGTGAAGATCTGCGCGCTGGCGGCCCGGACTCGATCGCCTTCCTGACTTCCATCGAGCCGCGGCGGCTGCCGCTCGACTGGAACACCCGGCTGCTGTACGTGCAAGCTGACTACTTTTCCACCACTGGCGCGCCGCCGGAGTTCTCGCTGCGGCCCGCAACGTTCAACACCGGCAACGGCGGCAACAGCTTCTCGCATGCCTGGGTGCTGCCGCAGGAAGCTGTCGCGAAGCTCGGCACCGCGGCGCAGGTCGAGCTCAGGCTGCGCTACTTCTTCGCGCTGCTCGAACCTCATCCCCACAGCATTCCCGCCGACGGGCGGAGCCATGCGGTCGCGGGGCTCGGTTATTGCCGCGCGCAACTCGACGCCACCGGGATGCACATCGATGTCGACTGCCTCATGACCTCGCACCGGCCCGCGCAGATCAGCGCCGAGCTCGAGAGGATTCCCGCGAGCCGGGTTTTTGGTCCCGCGGAATTTTCACCTCGATGGACGCGGTGGATTGCCGCTCCGCGCCTGGAACTGAGTATCGATTCCCCGCGCCTGGCGAGCAGCGACCGCATCACCGTGACCGCCTGGACCGTGGCCGGCTATCAGGACAAGGCGCTGCAGATGCCGGGCATCCTCGGGAGCGGCTCGCAGACTTGCGAGCTGCCAACCGCGGACCGGCGGCACTTCCAGCAGGCTGTGTGGCGCGATTCGGCTCCGCACGACGCGGCTTCCATCACCGTGGACGGGGGCGTGCAGCTCGAAGTGCTGGATTTCGGCGGCGCGGGCTCACCGATCGTGCTGTTGCCCGGACTCGGCGCCACCGCGCACAGCTACGACGAACTCGCGCCGCTGCTGGCGCAACAGCACCGCGTGGTGGCGATTACCCGGCGCGGCACCGGCTACTCGAGCAAACCCGACTTCGGCTTCGACACGGCGCGGCTCGCGCAGGATGTATTGCAGGTCATGGATGCCCTGAAGATCGACAAGGCGTTGCTGGTCGGCCATTCCATCGCCGGCGACGAGCTCACGTGGTTGGGCGGACGGCATCCGGAGCGCATCAGCGGGCTGGTCTACCTGGACGCCGCCTACGACCGGTCCGGGCAGGGTCCGGGCGACACGCGGTTGCGGGAACTCAACCGCCGGTTGCCGCCCGAGCCACCCATCCCGCCGGCAGCCCTGCGCGACTACGACACCATGAGCCAACTACTCAGCACGCGCGGCCACGTGCAGTTGCCGGAGGGTGAGCTCATCGCCTTCCTGAATATCGACAAGCCGTTTCTCGCCGGCACGCCGGCCATCGAGGCGCGCGCGCAGCAGGCGATCGTCGCCGCCCTCGAGCCGCCCAACTACTCGGCGCTGAAGATTCCGGCGCTGGCCATCTACGCCATCGCCGACCCGGACCGGCCCCTGCCCGCCTGGTACGACCCGCACGACGCCGAGCAGAAGGTCGCCGCGGCCGAAATCGCCCGCATCAACGCCGAGACGCAGCGCAGGAACATCGAACTGTTCCGCCGCGGCGTCGAGCAGGGAGAAGTGCTGGAGCTGCAGCACGCCTCCCACTACCTGTTCCAGCCCGACCCGCGGCGGGTGCGCGACGCCATCGAGAAATTTGCTCACGGCAGGATCCTCACTACGCCGACGCCGCCTCCCGTGCCATTGCGGACGTTGCCGGAAGCCACGATCTTGCCGTCGGGTTGAATTACCACGTCGTTTCCGCGGTCGAATGCGCCGAAGAAGTCCACGGTCAGCAGGCCACTTCCATTGAACGAGGTGTCGAGCGCGCCCGCATTGCTCAGGCGCACGACTCCAAAGTCGTCCCCCGCGTTGCCGACGATCACGATCTTGTCGTTCGCCATCGACGCCCCGTCGGGCTGCAGGGCGACGCCGCGTGCGATGCCGATGCCATCGACGGTGGCCAGGCCGTCCGTGCCGAACGTGGGATCGGCGAAGCCCGCGGTAGTGAGGCGCACCAGCAGCGCCTTGGAGGGGTTGGTGAACAGCGTGTTCCCGGCGATCAGGATCTTGCCATCCCGCTGGATCAGCAGATCGAAGGGCTCATCCCAGGCGCCACCGTCGAAAGTAGCGGGCACGTCGCCACCCTCGCCAAAGTCGTAGCGCACCACGCCATCTCCACCGAAGGTGAGATCGGAGCTGCCGTCGGCGTTGAAGCGCACCACGCCGATATCGGAATTCCCCGAACCGTTGTCGTTGAACACCCTTCCCGTCACCACGATGCCGCCGTCGGGCTGCAGCGCCGCGGCGCTGACGAAATCCGAACGACCGCCGACATCCTTGGTGGCAATGCCATGGAACCCGAATTGATCGTCGGGCGTGCCATCGGCCAGGTAGCGAGCCACGGCGAAATCCTGGTTGGTCAGACCGATGCTGCCGAGAGTGGCGAAGCCGGCGATCAGGATCTTGCCATCGGGCTGCACGATCACGGCGCTTGCTTCGTCGGTGAAAGCGCCAAAGTCGGTGAACACCTTGCCGCCGCTGCCGAAACTGGTATCGAGACTGCCGTCCGGATTGTAGCGGAACACGAACCAGCGGAAGTTGAACGCCGTCGGCAACGACGTCTCGCCCACGACCAGGATCTTCCCATCGGGCTGCACGGCGATGCCGTGCGTTTCGTCGAGGCCGTTGCCATCGGCGACGACGGCAATGCGCCCGGCGGTACCGAAGGTGGTGTCGATCGCGCCGCCGGCGTCGTAACGCGACAGCCGCATGCTGCCGAGTGCCAGTAGTTTGCCGTCGGGCTGCAGCGCCGTGACGATGACATCGTTGAATTCATCGTACAGCTTGCCCTGCTGCCCGAAGCCACTGTCGAGTCCCCCCGTCGGCGGCGGCGTGCCGCAATCCACGGCGATGTTGGTCACGTTCGCGCCCGCGATCGTGCCGCTGCCGTTGCTCAGCGTGCAGACCTGGAGCGGATTGGTCGGCTGCGTGGCGACATTGACGGTGTAGGCCTCGTGATCGCGCAGCGTCGTCAGGAAGGTGAACGATCCGTTCGCGCTGAGGTTCAGCGTGTCGCCCCGATTGGTCCGCAGCACGACCGTGCCTCCATTGAGATGGCTCAACGTACCCGCGAGTGTGAAGGCGCCCGGGCCCGCCACGGGGCGGTCGTCGTCGAGAATGGTCACGGTGGCCGCGGATTGCGCACCCAGTGCGGCGCATCCGCTGAAGGCCGTGAGCGTGACGTTGAGGCTCTCGTCGGGCTCCGCCGTATCGTCGAGCACCAGCGGAATGTGGACCACGCGCTCGCCGCCCTGTCCGTCGCCGAAGTGCACCAGCGTCTTCACGCCTTGATAGTCGCCGCCGGCCAGCGCCGTGCCGTCGGATGTTTCGAGCTGCACGATCACCGAACCGGTGGTCCCGGCGGCGCGGGAGACGACCACGTCGGCACCGCGCAGCCGTTCGGGCGCGCGGTAGTTGGCGGCAGAGAATTGCACGGTGCCGGCTTCCGCAACCGGCGCCGTGGCGCAGGGCTCTGCGACGGGCGCGGGAGGAACGTCGTCGACGTAGGGCAGCTCCACGAGCCCCGACGAGTCGATGGACAAGCCATTGGCCTGGAGCGGATCCGTCATCGTGGCGGCCACGTCGGACTCGCCCTGTACGAGGTTGGAGGCGAGACTGCCCATGTCGATCTCGACGTTGAACTTGCCCAGCACCGGCACCTTGTCGAGCGGAACCACGACGGTGATCGGCGCGTTCAGGACCAATGAGGTATGGCCCAACCCGGGATCCTGGTTCTTGTGATCGTTCACCGTGAAATCGGACATGTCCCAGAGCGCGAGCTCTTCGTCGGCGCGATAGGTGGCGCCGTAGTTCCATTCACCACGATGGCCGCGCAGGTGCAGGTCACCGCCGACGCTGAGGAAGTCCCTGGCACCACCCAGCGTGCGCGCCTTGAGCGAGAAGCTGTCGATGGCTTCCATGAGGAACTCGCCGCACTCGCCTTCGAGCTCGTCCTGCGTGGCGTTGGCGTCGACCCAGGGACACAGGGTTTGATTGGGCACGTTACCGCCGGAGTCGATGGCCTCCACCGCCGCGTACGTGACGACGAACTTGAGCGAGGCCGTCGCCTCGGTTTTCTGGAAGGTGTACTTCTGCACCAGGTCGGAGTTGGACGTGTTGTAGGGCTCGCTGTCCGACGGCTTGGGAGCTTCCGCAAAAGTCCAGAATGTCGCGCCGCTCTCGTTCGAGAACAGCCTCACCGTAGCGCGCGGATCCGGGCGGTTCGCGATCGAAAAGACGAGCGGCGATCCCACCTGGAGGTCCTTGTCCAGCTTGCCGCCAAACTGCGTGGCGCCCTGCAGCGGCTGCGGCTCGCCCTGGTTGTCGTCGTAGGCGAACAGCTTCCACGTCTTGACGGTGAAGCCTCCCGAGGCCACCAGGAAGTTGGAAAAGCTGCTGACTTGTCCGGACATCGTCGAGCCATTGACCGTGGCGCCCGGCACCTCTTCCCAGCCGGTGCGCGCCGCATTCGTCTTGTAGAGAACCGGCGTCGCGCCCGCGGGCACGAGCGTGGGGTCGAACGGAACCGTGACCGTGGCTGGCGTCGAGAAGGTGGTGCCGTGCGGGGTGAAGGCAAACACCTGGCCGAAGCTCGTGATGCCCGCAGGCATGGCGGGCGCTCCAGTGCTCGATTGGGCGACGGCGATCTGCGTGTTGGTGGATAGGGCCCCCGCCGGGATCACCACCTGCGCATTGGACGCCCCCGTCACGGTGCCTCCCGCGGCGCCCACGCCGGGTGGAGGCGTCGGGGGCGGCGCGCTACCGCCTCCCCCACCGCCGGAGTCGTCTCCGCCACCGCCGCCACAACCCGCAAGCATTCCCAGAACCAGTACGACCAACGCGTTCTTCACAGTAGTTGCTCCCGAATTCTCGTGCCGGGAGATTCGGATTCCTCCGGCAAAACCGGCCACGGCGGTGAAAAAATATTTGTTTGCACCGCCGCGCTGCGTCGCATGAAGATGCGGGTGCATGACGAACGCTCCGCCGCTGCTCACGGATCTCATCGTCCAGGCCGAGTCCGGCGACGCGGCGGCCCTGCGCGGCGTATTCCACGCGACGTACGAAGACCTGCGCGTGCTGGCGCGCATGCGCCTCAAGTCCCAGGGCCGCGGCGGCCTGCTCGACACCACCGCGCTGGTGCACGAGTCGTTCCTGCGCTTCGCCAACGCCGGGCAACTGAAGATCCAGGACCGGCGGCATTTCATGCGCTTCGCCAGCAAGGTGATGCACGCCGTGGTGGTCGATCACGTGCGCCAGTGCGTGGCGGCGCGACGCGGCGGCGGCGCCGTGCAGATCACGTTGAACACGCAGGTGGGCGCGCAACCCGACGGCGCCGCGGAAATCCTGCGCGTGCACGAGGCCATGGAGGAACTGGCGGCGCTCGAACCGCGCATGGCGCAGGTGGTGGAGATGCGCTATTTCGCCGGGCTCACCGAACCCGAAATCGCGGAGGCGCTGGAGATTGGCGAGCGCACCGTGCGCCGGCTGTGGGAAAAGGCGCGGCTGCTGTTGCTGGAATCGCTGCAGTGAGCGGCACCCGATGAATGCGAAGCTGGATCGCACACGCTGGGCGGAGCTCAGCCGCCTGCTCGACCAGGCGCTGGACCTGCCGATCGAGCAGCGCGCGCACTGGCTGGAGACGCTCGACGAAGCCTGCCAGCCGCTGAGGCCGCGGCTCGAACGGCTGCTGGCGCTGGCCTCGAAGCAAGACACCGCCCATTTCCTGAACAAGCTGCCGGCGGTCGAAGGCGTGCCCGATCCGATCCGGACCGGCGCCCGCGATGCCATCGTCGGCCCGTACCGCCTGGTGCGCGAACTCGGCGGTGGCGGCATGGCCACGGTGTGGCTGGCCGAGCGGCGCGACGGCCTGCTGACCCGACCCGTGGCACTCAAACTACCGCACCGCGCCTGGCGTGGCGCGCAGCTCGCGGAACGCATGGCGCGCGAGCGCGACATCCTCGCGACGCTCAATCATCCCAACATCGCCACGCTGTACGACGCGGGCATTGCCGACGACGGCCAGCCGTTCCTGTCGCTGGAGTACGTCGAGGGCCAGCCCATCGACGAGTACTGCCGGCAGCGTTCGCTGAGCCTGCGCGAGCGGCTGTCGCTGTTCCTGCAGGTGAGCCACGCCGTGGCGCACGCCCACGCCAAGCTGGTCGTGCACCGCGACCTCAAACCCTCGAACATCCTGGTGACGCCGGCCGGCGAAGTGCGGCTGCTGGACTTCGGCATCGCCAAACTACTCGAGGGAGAGGGGTCGTCGAGCAGCCATCTCACCGAACAGTCCGGCCACGCGATGACGCCGGACTACGCCGCGCCGGAGCAGATCCTCGGCGAACCGCTGACCGTGGCCGCGGACATCTACTCGCTCGGCGTGGTGCTGTACGAGTTGCTGACGGGTCGGCGTCCGTACCGGCTGACGCGCGATTCACGCGGCGCGCTGGAGAACGCCATTCTCGAGGCGCAGCCGCCGCGGCCCAGCGAAGTCGCCGCGGACCGTGACCGGCGCGCGCTGCGCGGCGATCTCGATACCATCGTGCTCAAGGCGCTCAAGAAGGTGCCGCACGAGCGCTACGCCACGGTGCACGCGCTCACCGACGACATCGTGCGCTACCTGCGGCACCGGCCGGTGCTCGCGCAGCCCGACAACTGGCGCTATCTGGCGGGGCGCTTCGTCGCCCGCAACAAGATCGCGGTCGGCGCCGCTGCCACCGTGCTGGTGGCGACCCTGGTGGGTGGCGCGGTGGCGCTCTGGGAGGCGCGGCAGGCCAATGCCGAGAGGCAGCGCGCGGTGGAAGTACAGGCCTACCTGACGTCGGTGCTGCAGAACGTCGATCCCTACAATACCGCCGCCCCGCCGCATTCCGTCGAACAATGGCTGGTCCAGGCCAGCAAGGCGGTCGAACTGCGCAGCGACCTTCGTCCAGAGCTGCGCATCGAAGTGCTCGTCACCCTCGGCACCGGCCTGCTCAACTCGCAGAACACTTCCGCCGCGGAGGAAGTACTGACGCGCGCCGTCGCGCAGGGCGAGCAGCAGCTCGGCCGTGACGACCCGCTGACGCTCCATGCCCGCGTCAAGTATGGAACGCTGCTGCGCTTCCGCGGTCGCACCGCCCAGCTGCGCCGCCAGATGGACGAGCTGCTGCCCCGGCTGCGTGCGCAACACGAGCGCTACCCCGAAGATCTCGTCATCGCACTCAAGGACAAGACGCATCTCGAGATCGACGACGGACACTTCGCCGAGGGCGAGACAGCCGCGCGCGAAGGGCTCGACGTCGCCACGCGCTTGTTGGGCCCGGATCACGCCGACACCGTCGTCGCGCACGTCATGCTGGCGTGGGCCGTGCAACACAGCCGCGACCCGGCGTACGCCCTGCAGGTGACGGAGCAGGCGTATCAACGCACGCTGGCGCGCTACGACCACAACCCGCGCCATCCGCGGGTCATCGAGGTCGAGCGCCTGTACGGCCTGGCGCTCGGCAATGCCGGCCAGCTGGACGAGGGACTGGCCCACATCCGCACCGCCGTGGCGGGAGCCAGTGAAGTGTTTGGGGCTGACAGTCGCATGGCAGGTCTGAGCACCGTGTCGCTGGCGCGCATGGAACTCAAGCACGGCGATCTCGCGGCGGCGCTGGCGCACAGCCGCAGCGCCGTCGACAACGTCGGCGCGCATGCCGACCGGAACTCCTACAGATACGCCGACGCGCTGGCCACGCGCGGCGATGCGCTGCTCGCCAACGGCCAGGTGGAAGACGCGATTCGCGACCTGCACGAGGCCGCCGGGATTTTCGACAGCACCATGGGAGCCGCGCATCCCTACACCCGCGAGGTGGCGGCGAACCTGGAACGGGCCGAGAATCTCCGGCGAAACACCGGCGTGACGGCTAACTAACTGCACGCGGATCGGGCAACGGCCATCCGCGCCATCCACCTTGGTGCGTATCACCGTTTTCGGCGGGAGGTGGGTATGCTCTGCCACCTGCCAAACCGGGGACCCCCATGAACAAGAGCATTCCGAGCATGTTGCAAAGCGGCACCGTGGCGAAGGCGTGGTGGGTGCTCGCAGCCCTGCTGCCCGGCTTCGCATCCGCGCAGCAACCGCCGGACCAGGCTGAAGGCCAGCTGGAAGAAGTCACCGTCACGGCCGAACGTCGCGTCGAGAACATCCGCGACGTGCCCAGTTCCATCTCGACGGTGAGCGGCGAAGCGCTCGACGTCATGTCCACCGGCGGTCAGGACGTCCGGCTGCTGGCGGCGCGCGTCCCGAGCCTCAACGTCGAGTCGTCATTCGGCCGCGCGTTCCCGCGCTTCTACATTCGCGGTTACGGCAATGGGGACTTCCGTCTCAACGCCTCGCAACCCGTCTCTCTCATCTATGACGAGGTGGTGCAGGAAAACCCCATCCTCAAGGGCTTTCCGATTTTCGATCTCGACCAGATCGAAGTGCTGCGCGGACCCCAGGGCACCTTGTTTGGCCGCAACACACCCGGCGGCGTCGTCAAGTTCGACTCGGTCAGGCCCGCGTCCGAGCTGGGCGGCTACGTCAACGTGTCCGACGCCACGTTCAGCACCCTGAACGTCGAAGGCGCGCTCAATGTGCCTCTCGGGGACGGCTGGGCGGCCCGCCTGTCGGGTCTCTACCAGCATCGCGACGACTTCGTCGGCAATTCGCTCACCGGCAAGCAGGATCAATACGAGGGTTACGACGATCGTGCGGCGCGCCTGCAGGTGAAGTACGAGAACGACGACTTCAGCGCGCTGATCAACGGCCATTTCCGCAGCCTCGACGGCACCGCGCGCCTGTTCCGCGCCAACATCATCCAGCCGGGTACCAACAACCTGGTCGCCGGCTTCGATCAGGACACCATCTCCATCGACGGCCAGAACCGCCAGGATCTGAACATCGCCGGCGGCAGCGTGCAGCTGCGCTGGAATCTCGGGCCGGTGGCGCTGTACTCGATCACCGGCTACGAATCACTGGACGCGTACAGCCGCGGCGACATCGACGGTGGCTACGGTTGCGGATTCTGCGGCCTGCCCAACGGACCGGGCTTCATCCCCTTCCTCAGCGAGACCGCGGACGGCGTTCCCACGCTCGGCCAGTTCACCGAGGAGCTGCGCGTGGAATCGCAATCGCCCGGTGCCTTCAAGTGGCAGGCCGGCGTGTACTACTTCGACGAAGACTACGACATCGAAAGCTTTTCGTATGACAGCCTGGCCGGCGGTGTGCAGAACCAGTACCTGCGCTCCAACCAGACCAACAAGGCCTGGGCGGTGTTCGGCTCGGTCGACTACGCGGTGACGCCCGCGTTCGAGCTGCGCGCCGGCGTTCGCTACACGAACGACGACAAGGATTTCGTCACGGGCACGCCGCAAGGATTCACGTTTCCCGATCCCACCCTGCCCACCACCGCGCACCTGAGCAAGGACAACGTGAGCTGGGACCTGAGCGGCACGTATTCGCTCAACGACTCGGTCAACGTGTACGCGCGCATCGCCACGGGTTTCCGCGGCGCCAGCGTGCAGCCCGCGTCGGCCTTCGGCAATCAATCGGTGGCCGATCCCGAGACCAACACTTCTTACGAGGTGGGTATCAAGGCCGACCTGCTGAACCGGCTGATGAGCATCTATTTCAACCTGTTCCACTACGAGGTGAAGGACCAGCAGCTCACCGCGGTCGGCGGCGCCAGCAACGCCATCCGCCTGTTGAACGCGGACAAGACCGTCGGCCAGGGCGCGGAGCTCGACCTGCAGGCGTACATCACGCCCAAACTACTCGTGACGCTGGGGGCGAGCTACAACCACACCGAGATCGAGGACAAGGGCATCTCGGTGGGAACCTGTTTCGCCTGCACGGTCACCGACCCCGTCGTCAACGGACTCGCGGTGATCGATGGCAATCCGCTGCCGCAGGCGCCGCAGTGGATCACGAACTTCACGCTGCGCTATGGCGTGCCCGTCGGCAGCGGCGAGTTGTTCGCTTACACCGACTGGGCCTATCGCAGCGAGGTGAACTTCTTCCTCTACGAGTCCACCGAGTTCACCGGCAAGGCGTTGCTCGAGGGCGGCCTGCGCGTGGGTTACACCTGGAACAACGGCAGCTACGAGGCCGCGCTGTTCGGCCGCAACATCACCGACGAGGAAGTCGCCGTCGGCGGCATCGATTTCGACAATCTCACCGGCTTCCTCAACGAGCCGCGGATTTTCGGCGTGCAGTTCAAGGCGAGGTTCTGATTCGAACGAATTGCTCGATGCCCTGCAAGACGGCGCCCGCCATCTCGTCCTGCATGCCCAGCAGGTTGCTCCAGGTGCGATCGTAGGATTGCGACCAAACTACCGTCGCGTCGTTCACGCGGATGAGCCGGGCGGCCACCCGCAGGCTGTCGCCGGTCTTGCGTACGCTGCCATCGAGCACGTAAGCCACGCGCAGCGATCGGCCGATTTCCGCGACCGGCGCCTGCCGGTTCTTGTAGTAGAACGTCGACGTGGGAGCCGGCACCCGCAGCCCGGGGATCCGGTTGAGGCGATCGATGATCTCCTCGGAGAGTCCGTCGGCGAATTCCTCGTTTGCCATGCCTTCGCTCAGATCCACGAAAGGCAGCACGGCCACCGATCGATCCGGCGCCGAGCCGACGCGGGACTGGTACAGCCCCACCGCGACATAAATACCGGCGATCAGCAGCAGCGTCACGGCGGCGCCTATATATAAGAGTCGCCGGTTGCGCGGTGGCGGCGGGTCGGCGGGCACCCCCCGCTTCCACCAGGCGTCGAGCTCGTTCTTGTAGGCATAGGGGATCGGGCGTTGCGCCCGCGGCAGCCGGTGCACCGGCAAGCCGTTGGTCTGTTCCCAGCGCTGGACGGTGCGCACGTCGCGCTTGAGGTAGGCCGCGATCTTCTTCCACGACTCGAGGCGCTCGCCGGGTTGCTCGTCGTTCATCGGATTTCCCGCATTTCGGCGCATCGTACAGCGAATGTCGCCTCCTGCCGCCTGTTGCCGCTCGACGCGCGCAGCCTGCGGCGGCAGTTTTCGTTGTCATGAAACACATCGCGTCGTTGTTGTTGATCCTCGCGTCGGCCCCGTCGGTCGCCGCCGAGGCCTGGATTGGAACGTGGGCCACCGCCCCACAGGCCACGATGCCGGGCCGCGTCGAGTCCTTCCGCAACCAGAGCGCCCGGCTCATCGTGCACGTGAGCGCGGGCGGGAAAAGACTGCGCGTCCGGCTGTCGAACACTTTTGGCAGCCAGCCACTGGTCATCGGCAAGGCCCGCGTGGCGCGACGTGCGGGGGCCGCCGACATCATTCCGGTTTCCGATCGGGAGCTGAGATTCCATGGCAAGCCATCGATCCGCATCCCCGCAGGTTCACAGGCCGTCAGCGATCCGGTCGAGCTTGAAGTGCCCGACCTGTCGGACCTCGCCGTAACGCTCTATTTTCCGGATGAGACGCGAGCCACCACGTCGCACGCCCTGGCGCTGCAAACCAGTTACGTGGCCATGGGTGATGCGACGGGTGCGGCACATTTTCCGGTGCAGAGCACGCTTTCGACCTGGCCATTCCTCACCGGTGTCGACGTGAGTGCCCCCGGCAATGCCGTCACCGTGGTTGCGTTCGGATCCTCGCTCACCGACGGAGACGGCTCGACCGAAGATGCCAATCATCGCTACCCGGATCTGCTCGCCCGGCGGTTGCTGGAGCGCGCGCCGGCCGCCCGATACGGCGTGCTCAACGAAGGGATCATCGGCAACCGGCTGCTCAATGACAGCCCGCGGAGCGAGCAAAGCCCGTTCGGTCCGCTGCTCGGAGAGTCCGGGCTGAAGAGATTCGATCGCGACGTACTCGCTCAACCCGGCGTCAAGTACGTGCTCATTGCCCTCGGCGTGAACGACATCCTGTTTCCCTCGTTCCCGTTTACGCCGGCAGAGGAGCGGGTGTCGAGCGACGACATCATCGCGGGCTATCGCCAGCTGATCGCGCGCGCCCATGCGAAGGGAGTGCGCGCCATCGGCACCACCATTCCCCCATTCGAGGGCGGATCGTTCGAGGGGTTCGAGCTCTTGCTGCAGCTCTATACGCCGGCGCGGGAGCAAACGCGCGCCGCCGTCAATGCATGGATCCGCCACGGCGGCGCCTTCGACGGCGTCGCCGACTTCGACCAGGCGGTCCGGGACCCGGATCGCCCGACGCGGCTGCTGCCGGCCTATGCCGCGAAAGACCACCTGCACGTGAAGGATGCCGGGAACGCCGCGCAAGCGGATGCGATTCCGCTGGAGGTGTTGCGAGCGCGGTAGTTCGATCCCGCGGCCGGGGAATTCAGCACGGGTTCAGTTGCATTGCTCGATGATTCACGCCAGGGCCACCTGGAGCATGACGTGAAACGCAATCGAGCGGTCAATCCCGCGCTTCCCGTGCACGACTACCGCCCGGCGCTGCAGTGCGCCGTGTCGTGGCTCGGCGACCGATACGTGCTCGCCGAACCCGCCCGGCGCCGGCATCCGGCGCGCGAGCCGTTCTTCGCCGAAACGCGACGCTGGTTGCCGGGCACGCGTCAGTAGTAGTGTCGGGGGCATGTCCGCCCTATCGGAATTCATCCAGCGCCATCCCCGCCTCGCCGTGCTCACGGGCGCGGGCGTGAGCACCGGCTCCGGCATTCCTGACTACCGCGACGAGCAAGGCGAGTGGAAGCGCGCGCGGCCCGTGGAATTCCGGCCTTTCATGACGAGACCCGAGGTGCGCCAGCGTTACTGGTCGCGCAGCACCGTCGGCTGGCCGATCATCGGTCGCGCGCAGCCGAACGCCGCGCATCGCGCCATTGCCCGCCTGGAACGCCTCGGGTTCGCGTCGCTGGTGATCACGCAGAACGTCGACGGCCTGCACCAGGCCGCCGGCAGCCACAATGTCATCGACCTGCACGGCCGCCTGGATGTCGTGCGCTGCATGCAGTGCGGCCACTCGCTGCCACGCGGTGAATTTCAACGGCAATTGCTGGCTGACAATCCCGCCTGGTCGGAGCTCGAGGGACGCGTGGCACCGGACGGCGACGTGGATCTGGAACGCGATCACGGTGATTTCGTGGTGCCGGCCTGCGCGCGCTGCCGCGGCATTCTCAAACCCGATGTCGTGTTCTTCGGCGAGTCGGTGCCGCGCGAGCGGGTCACGCGCGCGTTCGACGGCGTCACGCAGGCGGACGCGCTGCTCGTGGTCGGCTCGTCACTGATGGTGTATTCGGGTTTCCGCTTCGCGGAAGCCGCCACGGCCGCCGGCAAGCCGATCGCCGCCATCAATCTCGGCCGCACGCGCGCGGATCACTTGTTCGCGCTCAAGATCAGCGAGCCGTGTGGCGAAGTGTTGGACGGGATCTGCGCCTGATTTCAAGCCGCGCGGGGTTGCGCCCACGTGACCGCGCGCATCGTGTGCGAAAGCTCTTCGAAAGTGCTCGTCCAGGCGGCGCGAACCTGTTCCGTGAACTCCTTGCGCAGGCATTTCTCCAGCGTCCAGAACAACGCCGCGGCCACGGTGCCGTGATGCTCGTCGCTGTCGCCAAACAGGGGATGACGGATGCCGAGCTCGCGCACCGCGGACATCATCACCTCGCTGAACTCCAGCCCTTGCACCGTGGCATCCATGAGCTGCAGAAACTTCTGCTCGCGTTGCTGCAGGTCGTCACTGAACAGCAGCTTCAACGTCGAATCCAGCTCGAACAACTTTACATAGAAGAGCTCGGCTGCGACGCGCTTCACAGGCTCGATGGTGTGCCATGACGCCTGCACTCGTGCGATTTCTTCCCGGGTCATCGGTCCTCTCCGCTTTTAGTGGAAAGGAGCAAGGCGTGTGCCAGCCCGATCACCGCCGCACACGCGGTTTGTAGACGTATTCCCGCACTGGAATGCGTGCTCGCGGATGACGGTGCACGGCGATGGAGCAATCAGTCCGCGCTGACAGACAGGCCTCTGTCACGGGGTCTATACCGGCGCACGCATCGCAAGGAGCACTTATGTCTGCCGCCCATCTTCGTTTTCCGCTTCTCGCAGTCGCGTGCTGCCTGCTGTGGGTCTCCACGGCCGAGGCGGCGACCTTGCCCGCCGGCTTCTCGGAAACCCGTATCGCGTCGGGACTCGCCAGCCCCACGGCCATGGCCATCGCGCCCGACGGCCGCATTTTCGTAGCGGAGAAAGGCGGCACGCTGCGCGTGGTCAAGAACAACCTGCTGCTGTCGCAGCCGTTCCTCAGCGTGAGCGTGAATACCGCGAGCGAGCGCGGCCTGCTCGGCGTGGCATTCGATCCCGACTTCACCAGCAACCGGTTCGTGTACGTGTACTACACCACCGCCGGTACACCCATCCACAACCGCGTGAGCCGCTTCACGGCGAGCGCCACCAATCCGGACGTCGTGCAGACCGGCAGCGAACTGCCGATCCTGGATCTCCCCACGCTTGGCGCGGGTAATCACAATGGCGGCGCCATCCATTTCGGCACCGACGGCAAGCTGTACGTGGGCGTAGGCGAGAATGCCGTGCCCGCCAATGCGCAGTCGCTGAGCACGCCGCTGGGCAAGCTGCTGCGCATCGACTCCAGTGGCGCGATTCCCACCGACAATCCTTTCTACTCGCAGACCTCGGGCACCAGCCGCGCCATCTGGGCGATGGGCCTGCGCAATCCATTCACCTTCGCCGTGGATCCGGCCTTCGGCCGCTTGCACATCAACGACGTAGGCCAGGATGTCTGGGAAGAAGTGGATCTCGGCGTCCGCGGCGCGAACTACGGCTGGCCGCAGGTCGAGGGGCCCGCACCCGCCGGCGTCAGCGGCGTGCGCTATCCGCTCTATTCCTATCAACACGCGGGCGTGAATTGCGCCATCGTCGGCGCCACGTTCTACCGGCCGCAAGTCTTCCGCTTCCCGCGCGCGTACGACGGCGGCTATTTCTTCGGCGACCTGTGCGGCGGCTTCATCCGCGTGCTCGGTCCACCTAACTACACGGCGGCGGCGGGTTTCGCCACCGGCATCAGTTCGCTGGTCGACATCCAGGCGCACCAGGATGGCTCGCTGTACTACCTCGCGCAGGGCGGCGGCGAACTGTTCCGCGTGCAGTCGACCAGCAGCAGCGTGGTGTTCTCTGACGATTTCGAAACCGCGCGCGGCTGGACGCTCACGGGCGGCGCGAATTCCGCCGTTCGGGGACTCTGGCAGCGAGGCGACCCGGAGCCGACCAGCAATGCCGGCCTGCCCTTGCAGCTGGGCGGCTGCCAGGGCTCGGCCAACTGCCTGATCACCGGGCTCACCGCCGGCTCCTCGAGCGGCGTGAACGACGTGGACGGGGGTCAGACCTCCATCCAGTCTCCTGCCATCGCCTTGCCGGCGGGCCGCGCGCTGACGTTGTCCTTCGGCATGTACTTCGCGCACAACGACGCCGCCAACGCCGCGGATTATTTCCGCGTGCGCATCGTCGGTGAGAACGGCGTGGCGCAGACCGTGTGGGCGCGCGGCGGCAGCGCGAGCAACGCGGCCGGCCTCTGGGCCACGCGCACCGCCAGCCTGGACGCCTGGGCCGGCCAGACCATTCAGATTCGAATCGATGCCGCCGATGGCGCCGACGTCGGCGGCCTCATCGAGGCCGGGGTCGACAACGTGGCGATCACAGCTCTTTAGGCCGCTCCGCAGTCCGCTCTTTGGGGCCGCTCTCGAGCGCACGAGCCGCCATCATCGCGAGCCGGCCGATGCCCTCGATCTCGCGCGCCGACGGTTCCCGGCGCTCGCGGTAGTAAGTTCCGAATGTGCCCAGCACCGCGCCGCTGCGCGTCGACATGATGGGCATGCTCCACGCGCCCACGTA
>Ga0068871_100000936_pt1 | contig 19492 bp, 21 predicted proteins | sample KBSMisM72_FD_72750 | JGI IMG/M metagenome (GOLD analysis project Ga0068871, IMG submission 72750) | Miscanthus rhizosphere microbial communities from Kellogg Biological Station, Michigan, USA - KBS Miscanthus M7-2 | ecosystem: Host-associated > Plants > Roots > Rhizosphere > Soil ...
GCCTACGATGCGCTCGTCACCTTCGCCGGCTGCGACAAGACGCTGCCCGGCATGATGATGGCGATGGCGCGCCTCGACCTGCCGTCGATATTCGTCTATGGCGGCGCCGCGCTGCCCGGCCAGGTGAACGGGCGCGATGTCACGGTGCTCGACGCCTACGAAGGAGTGGGCGCCGTCCTCGCCGGAAAAATGAGCGAAGAGGAGCTCAGGCAGATGGAGCACGCCTGCATCCCGACGCTCGGCTCCTGCCCCGGCCAGTTCACCGCCAATACGATGGCGATGGTGTCGGAAACGCTCGGCCTCGCGCTTCCCGGCTCCGCCACGATGCCCGCGGTCGCGAGCGAGCGCAGCGGGGTCGCACGGCAAGCGGGAAAACGGGTAATGGAACTGCTAGGCAACGGTGGTCCGTTGCCTAGAGATCTGATCACGAAGAAAAGCCTGGAGAACGCCTGCGCGGCGGTCGCGGCGACCGGCGGCTCGACCAACGCCGCGCTGCACATTCCCGCGATCGCACACGAGGTCGGCATCCGCTTCACGATGGACGACTTCGCGCGGGTCGCGAAGCGCACGCCGCTCATCGCCGACATGAAACCCGGCGGGCGTTTTCTCGCGAAGGACCTGCACGCTGTCGGAGGGGTGTATTCGGTGCTCAAGGCTTTGCTGACGCACGGTTCCCTCCACGGAGAGTGCCTGACCCTGTTTGGAACTACTCTGGAGAGCGAGCTGCAGAAGCGCCCGGAGGGCGACGGTACGGTGGTACGAAAAGAGCCAATCATGAAAACGGGCGGCCTTGTCGTACTCAAGGGCAATCTGGCCCCCGACGGTGCGCTCATCAAGGTGGCGGGGCTGAAGTCGCTGGTGTTCGAGGGCAGGGCGCGCGTGTTCGATTCCGAAGAGGCGTGCAGCGAAGTCGTGAAGAAGCGCAAGTACCGTGAAGGCGACGTGCTCGTCATCCGCTACGAAGGACCGAGAGGTGGCCCCGGCATGCGCGAGATGCTCGGCGTGACGGCGCTTCTGTATGGCCAGGGCATGGGCGAGAAGGTGGCGCTCATCACCGACGGCCGCTTCTCCGGAGCGACGCGCGGCATGATGATCGGCTACGTTTGCCCCGAGGCCGCCAGCGGAGGGGCCTTGTCGCTCGTAAAGAACGGGGACCGCATCAGGATCGACGCGGCGCGGGGTACCCTGGACCTGCTGGTTGGAAAAGCCGAGCTGCGGAAAAGAAAGGCCAGGGCGCCGAAGCGCCCGAGGCTTTCGGGCGCGCTGGAGAAGTACGCCGCCCAGGTCGGCTCGGCGCATCTGGGCGCCGTAACCCATAGCGGCGGCAAATATAAGTCCCGATAACCGGGGCTGGGCGCCCTTTACCTATAGAGTGGGCCCATGTCTACCGAAACGTCCCAGAATCGCACATTGAACCGCGCCCTGAAGAATTGCGGCGGCGCGGACGGCCTGGCCAAGGCGCTCAAGGTTTCGCCCGAGAGCCTGGCGCCCTGGCTGACCGGCCACGGCACTCCTTCGGCTGAAATCTACATCGCCACGCTGAAGATCGCCTCCGGCGCCAGCCCCAAGTCCCGCTAGCCGCGGCTACTTGCGCGTCGCGAGGACGATGCCGGCGACGATGGTGACGATGCCCACCGCGTGGAAGGCGCCGAAGGTCTCGCCGAGGAAGGCGATGGCGAGCAGCGTGCCGAACGTGGGCAGAAGATAGAGCGAGAAGCCGGCGGCGTTGGCGCCCACGATGGCGACGCCGCGGTTCCAGAAAAGGAACGCGCCAACCGAGGCGGCGAGGGCGACGTAGAGGACCGCGATTGCTTCGACCATGGTCGGCGAATGCAGCGGCGCGCGCAGCGCCTGGAAGGCGAAGGCGGGCGCGAGGAACAGGGTGCCCGCTGCCGAAATCACGAAGAGGAAGTGCACGCCGCCGAGCTCCGCCGGACGGCGCTTCAGCAATACCGAGTAGATCCCCCAGATGGCGATCGCAAGCACGATCCAGGCATCGCCCGCGTGGAACTCGAGCTGGCGCAGCGCCGCGAAATCACCGCGCGAGAGGATGACGAGGATCCCCGCCACTGAAATCGCGAACCCGGCGAGCTGGCGCGGCGTGGCGCGCTCGCCGTCGAGCAGCCAGGCGAAGAGCAGGATGAAGAGCGGCCCGGAGCAATTGATCAGCACCGCGTTGACCGCCGTGGTCGATTGCAGCCCGAGGTACACGAGGCTCTGGAAAACCGACACGCTGATGAAGGCGAGCAGGGCGAGGATGCCCGCGTGCTTGCGGATGATGTCGCGCTTCGCGGCAAGGCCGGGCAAGGCGAAGGGCGCCAGCACGACGACGGCGATCGCCCAGCGGTAGAAGTTCAGCGTGACCGGGTCGAAGACGTCGCGCAATGCGCGCCCCAAAACCCAGTTGCCGGCCCAGAAGAGGTTGGCCAGCGCGAGAAGCAGGAACGCGAGCGCGCGCGGCTCAGCCAAGCTGGGGGAACGGCTCCGGCGGCGGCGCGGGCTTGTCGGCCCGGCGCGCCCAGTAGGCGAAGGTGCCGCGTACGATGGAAGGCTGCAGCAGGAAGTCGCGCGCTTCCCCGGCGAGCTCGGGCCTGACCTCCTTGAATCCACCGGCTGCCATCGCGCGCAGCTGCATGCGCGCGGCGCGCTCGAAGAAGACGGCGAGGTAGGTAGCCTCCTCGACCGAACTCCCGGCGGTCAGAAGGCCGTGATTCGCAAGCAGGATGCTTTTCGCGTCGCCGAGCGCGCCCGAGATGATCCGCCCTTCGTCGTCGGCGACCGGGACGCCGGGCCATTCCGGCAGATGCGCCGTGCCGTGCAGCATCGCGCCGTCCATATGAATGGTCTTCAGCGAAGTTCCGGTACAAGCGAGCGCCGAAGCGTGCGGAGCGTGTGTATGCACTATGGCTTTCACGTCCGGCCGCTTGTTGTAGATCCATATGTGGAAGCGCACGCCGGGATTGGGCCGCCCACCGCGCACAGGCTTGAGATCCTCGTCGACCAGCACCATGCGTTCGGCCGTTGCCTCCTCGAAGCCGTAGCCGAACTGCAGAGTCCACCATGTCCCCGGCTTCCTGGCGCGCGCGGTGACTTGTCCCGCGAGGCCCGACTCATGGCCTTCGCGCGCGAGGATCCGGCAGCACGCGGCAAGCGCTTCCTCGGTGGAGAGCGCCAGCTCCGGCAGGTCGGAGTCCATCTCGCGGCTCACCCGCTGCATGAAATCGGCTTTGGAAGTCATCGCGTCTACTTCATGTGGCTGGGGAGCCACGTCGAGAGGATCGGCAGGGCGATCAGGATGGCGAGGCGCACGCAGTCGACCGCCATGAACGGAAGCACGCCCCGGAAGATGACGCGCGTCGGCACCTGAGGCAGAAGCGTATTGAGGACGAAGAGGTTCATGCCCACCGGCGGGCTGATCAGGCCGATCTCGACCACCACCACGATCAGGATGCCGAAATAGATCGGATCGACGCCCAGGTGGACGATGAGCGGGAAGAACACGGGCACGGTGAGCAGAATCATGGAGAGCTCCTCCATCGCCGTGCCGAGGATGACGTAGATCACCATGATCACCGCGACCACCGTGACCGGGCTCACCTGGAACCGGGTGACGAAGTTCCTCAGGTCCTCGGGCATCGAGGTGATGTTGACGAACTCGGCGAACATCAGCGCGCCGATCAGGATCATGAAGAGCATGGCCGTGGTGCGCGCGCTCTCGACCAGGGCGGCGTAGAGCGCGCGCCAGGTGAGCGAGCGGCGCGCGAGGGCGAACACCATCGCGCCGAAGGCGCCGACGCCGGCGCCTTCCACCGCCGTGAACACGCCGCCGTAGATGCCGCCCATGACGAGGGCGAAAAGGGCGATCACGCTGGTGATTCCCTTGTAGACGAGCGAGAGGAGGAATACCGCGATCGCGCCGAGCACCGCGGCGTCGTCGGACTCGAGCCAGCCCAGGCTGGCCGAGCCCACCACGGCGATGCCCACCGCGGCGAACCAGGTGACCCCGTGCAGCGTCGCGAAGCGCTCCTTCCAGCTCAGGCGCTCGCCGCGCGGCGCGGAAGCCGGATCGCGCCAGACGAAGTACTGCACCGCGAGGCAGAGCAGCACGGTGGCGAGGATCCCGGGAATGATGCCGGCGGCGAACAGCTTGCCGATGCTGGTGCCGGTCATGATGCCGTAGATCACCATGATGGTGGAGGGCGGGATCAGGATGCCGAGGGTGCCGCCCGCGGCGATGCTCCCGGTGGCGAGCGCATCCGAGTAGCCGAACTTCTTCATCGAGGGGTAGGCCACCTTGGCGAAGGTGGCAGCCGTGGCGATCGACGAGCCGCAGATCGCGCCGAAGCCCGCGCAGCCGCAGATGGTGGCCATCGCCAGCCCGCCGCGCAGGTGGCCGATGAAGGCGTAGGCGGTGCGGAAGAGCTCCTGCGACATCCCGGCACGCGTGACGAAGTTGCCCATCAGGATGAACAGCGGCACCACGGTCAGGGCGTAGTTGCGCCCGGTCTCGTAGATCTTGGTCTGCGCGGTGGCGAAGGCGACCGCCCAGTTCCAGTCGCGCATGTAGGCGTAGCCGACGATGCCGACCACGCCCATCGACAGCGCGATCGGCAGGCGCAGGAAGGCGAGCACCAGCATGAGGCCGAGGCCGATCAGAGACTCGGTCATGCCTCGGCGCTCATGGCTTCAGGTGGTCGCCTGGCTGGCGCGCGCTTCGCCGGGCGCGAACATCTTGAAGACGTGCACCGCGCCGGTGAGGCCGATCATCACGGCCATGAAGTACACGAACGGCCCGATGGTGATGAGCAGCACGTCGGTCGTGTCGCCGTAAGCCGCGAGCTTGCCGGCCTTCAGCCACACCTGCCAGGCGAGGAAGAACATGATCGCCGCGCAGATGGCGTGCATCACCCTGACCCACAGCCGCGCGATGCGCTCGGGCAGGATGCGGTCGATGAAATCCATGGTGACGTGCTCGTCGGCGTGGGAGACGAGCGGCAGGCCGGCGAAGATGAGCACGAGCAGCCCGAGCTCGGTGATCTCGAACGCGCCGCGGATCGGCTTGTTGAGCAGATAGCGGCCCACTACGTCGAAGAACGTGAGGACCATCATTCCGAAAAGCAGGACGGACGCCGCTACGCCGAGGACGGCGTCCGTCCATCTTTCCCAGGCTGAGCCGCTATTTGCCAGCAGCGACCTTTTTCAGCTCCGCGTGGAACTCGTCGAGCGCGGCCTTGGCGTTCAGCCCCTTGTACTTCTCGTTCGCGGCCTTGATCCACTCCTGGATGACCGGCCCGCCGACTCTTTTCGCCTCGGCCTGCATGGCGGCGTCGGCCTGGATGATGTGGGCGCCGGCCGCCTTGAGGGCGTCGAGGCCTACCTTGTCCGCCCGGTCCCACGACTGGCCGTTGCTGCGCGCCGCGTACTCATAGGAGTGCTTCTCGATGATCGCCTGGTCCTGCTTCGCGATCTTGTTCCACTTGTCCTCGTTCATGAAGAAGCCGAAGGCCGAGCTGTACAGGCCGCCGGGGAAGACGGTGGCCTGCCCGATCAGCTTGTCGAGCTTGAACGAGACGATCGACTCGAAGGGGAAGAACACGCCGTCGGCGACCCCGGAGCTGAGCAGCTCGTAGGACTCGGGGGCCGGCTTGACGAACGCCGAGGCGCCCATGCCGTTGGCCATCTTCTCGGCGATGCCGCCGCCGGTGCGGATCTTCTGCCCCTTGAACTCGGCGAGCGACTTGACCGGCTTCTTGGTGAACATCTGGCCCGGGCCGTGGGTCCACACGCCGAGCAGCTTCACGCCCTTGTACTCGCCGTATTTCTGGAAGTACTTCCAGTGGATGCGCGAGAAGGCGACGGAATTGATCTCGGCGGTGGCGCCGGCCCCGGGCAGCTCCGCCATCAGCGGCAGGATATGGCGCGCCGGCGTGTAGCTCGCGGTCACGTAGGACAGGTCGACGAGCCCCTCGCGGACCGCGTCGAAGGTGCCGGGCGCCTTTGCCGGCGGCTGCGGCAGCGACTGGAACTTGACCCGTCCGCCGGTCGCCTTCTCGACTTCGGCCGCCCAGTTGGCCTGCCAGATCGTCAGGTGGTGCGTCGGCGGCACCCACGACGAGTAAGTGAGCGGTGCCTGCGCGTGCGCGCAAGGCGCGAGCGTCGCCGCGCCGAGCGCCGCGAGCGCCAGTTTGCGTGCGTGATTCATGGTCCCCTCCTCGTTGGAAGCTCAATCATAAATGTTTGTACGGACGCGTGTGCAATGTCACGACAGGCGCGTTGAATTTCGATTTCGATTTCGATACGATGCTCGCTCGCTCGCGTTGCCGCCAACCGCGCCGAGAACGAGCGCGGAAAGATAGGGGAGAAGCCATGCCAACTGTGGTCACCAAATCGGATCTGGTCCAGGTCGCGGCGAAGGCCGGCAACGTCAGCAAGGCCGCGGCGGGCGAGGCGGTGAACGCAGTTTTCGAAGCCATCGTTGCCAACGTGGCGAAGGGAAAGCGCGTCACGGTGGTCGGTTTCGGCACTTTCCTGCCGCGCACGCGCAAGGCGCGCAGCGGCCGCAGCCCGGCCAACGGCAAGGAAATCAAGATCCACGCCAAGACCATTCCGGCCTTTGCCGCGGGGCAGGGGTTCAAGGAAGCGGTCGGTAGCAAGAACTAAATTAAGAAGTTCCGCGCAGGACCTTGTTTTGCAGGGCATTGCCAAGCCGTTTCGGGCTTGGCAGAATGCCTCGCAAGCATGAAGCCTGCCCGATGAACAACCTCCTCATCCTGACGCTGGACAGCCACGGCGTGCCGCATCGCTGGATCAGCTGGCAGCAGGCGTGCTTCTACTACGCGAAGAACCTCGTCGCCTGGACGCTGGGCGAGTCGACCTTCACCTACTACGGCGGCATCTCCCGCATCACAGGCGAGCGCTCGAGCATCACCGCCCATTCGATCATCGCGATCAAGGGCAAGGCGCTGGCCGCGAAGGGCTTCCACCAGGTCCCGCCGCTCAATAACCGCGAGCTGTTCCGCCGCGACCGCCACATGTGCGCCTACTGCGGCGCCGAGCACAGCTTCTTTCGCCTGACGCGGGATCACATCGTCCCCCTGTCGCGCGGCGGGCGCGACACCTGGATGAACGTGGTCACCGCCTGCCGGCATTGCAACGGCCACAAGAGGAACCGCCTTCCCGAGGAATCGGGGATGGAGCTGCTCTACGCGCCGTACATCCCGAACAAGGCCGAATACCTGATCCTTACCAACCGCCGGATCCTCGCGGACCAGATGGAGTTCCTCAAGCAGCACGTCGCGTCCCACTCGCGGCTGGTTCTGTCACCTGCCTGATTTCTGGCGCAATAGCGGTTTTCACCTCCTAGAACGCGACCCGGCCGGCCGGCTGCGGGTCACGGACGACTTCCTGCGCGCCTATTACCTTCGGCCCGAGATGCATCCGGTCGAGGAGTCGTGCGACGCGGAGGTCGCGCTGCATTCCGCCTTGATGGCGTCTCCCAGGAAAAGCATCGAGGAAGACGAAATAGCGGCCATTGCCGACCCCGACGTGCAGCACAACTACAAGGTCATGCTGCGGTTCCGGGACCGGCTGGTGGAGGCCGGCACCGTGGAAGGCTGCTACATGGGGCTGTTCAAGGCGCCGATCGACATCCCGCCGATGTTCGTCGACCAGCTCGCCCACGTCATCCTGCGCAACATCCTCGACGGCGCCGACGACCCGCTCAGGCTGCGCGCCGCGGAGGTCTTCTACCGCGAGCAGAAGGCGACCATCCAGGAAGGCCACGCGCTGCTCGCCGACCTGGAGACGGTGGAGATGCACGCGAGCGGCAACCGGTTCGGCAGCATCGGCCGGCTGATCGTGGAAGCGCAAGGCGACCTCGCCAAGGTCGACCTCGACGTCCTCGACCGCGCCAACGCGGCGATCTACTGGGAGCGCGAGTCGCGGCACGACACGGTGATCAGCGTGACCTACGGCCGACCGGCGCTCGACGCGCTGTGCCGGGTGATCGAGGCCTGGGTGCTTCATTTCCTCGGCTTGAAGGTCGAGGTCAAGCCGGTCCGCAAAATCGATGAAGCAAAGTGGGCGTGGCACGCCGGGCTGGATGCCGAGTCCACGTCGATCCTGAACGAGCTGTGGGCGGGAGGCGAGGTCGAACCGGGGAGGATGCGCAACATCCTGGCGCTCTTCGCGCTGCGGTTCGACGATCCAGCCGCCATGCGCTCCGACATCCGCGGGCGCACGGTCTATCTTGCCTTGTCGTGCGAGGAGGGCGTGGTGAGGATGAAGCCGCAAAATCTTCTTACCAGCCTGCCGCTGAATGAAGCCTGACTACTGGGACCGCGCCAAGCGCGCGCTCGCGCGCCGCGACCCGGTGATGGCGGCGATCATTCGCGCGCATCCGAAGGTCTTCCTGGTGCGCCGCGGCGAGGCATTCATGACGCTCGCGCGCGCGATCTGCGGCCAGCAGATCTCGGTGAAGGCGGCGCAGGCCGTCTGGAATCGCCTGGTCGCCTGCTGCGACGAGATGACTCCCGGCAAAGTGCTGGCGAGGAAACGCCCGGAGCTGCGCGCCTGCGGCCTGTCGGACCGCAAGACCGAGTACATCGCCGACCTCGCGCAGCACTTTGCCGACGGCAAGATCCACGAGCACCGCTGGCCGGCCATGTCGGACGAGGAAATCATCGCCGAGCTGGTCGACGTGCGCGGCATCGGGCGCTGGACGGCGGAGATGTTCCTGATGTTCAACCTGCTGCGGCCGGACGTCTTTCCCTTGGACGACCTCGGCCTGCAGAAGGGAATCAGGGTAAATTACTTCAAGGGGAGGAAAGTCCCGCTGAGCCGCATGCGCAAGCTTGGAGAAGGCTGGCGTCCGTGGCGCTCGGTCGCCACCTGGTACCTGTGGCGCTCGCTCGACCCGATCCCGGTGGAGTATTGAGCGCCGTCCGCGAAGAGCGTCCGTCGCAGCGCCTGGGGCCGTTCCTCATGGCCGCGGGCAGCTCGCTGCTCACCGGCGTCGCGCTGTTCGTCTGCGCTTTCCTCGACCTGCTCGACTGGGACGTCGCGCTCGAGGGCATGGCGATCATCGCCGGCGTGACGGTGGTGTTCTCCGCCGTTTTCCGCAGCGGCCTCAACCGGCGCTTCGCCGACCCTTCGCTCGCCGTGCCGCAGGTCGCCGTGGCGATCCTGTTTCTCGCGTACATCATGTACCGCGCCGGGCCGGCGCGCGAAGGCCTGATCCTGCTCTATCCGCTGGCGCTGCTCTTCGGCGTGCTGCGCCTTCCCGCCAAGCGCCTGATGATGCTCGCGGTGCTCGCGCTCGCGGCGCACGGCACGGTGCTGCATCTTTCCTACCTGCACGACGAATACGGCGACTTCGACCTCGACACGGCGATCGCCGAATTCGCGGTGCTGATGATCGTGCTGCCGTGGTTCGCGGTGATGGGCGGCTACGTCAATCGCATGCGCCTGCGGCTCGCCGAGACGAACCGCAGCCTGTCGGCCGCCCTCGAGCGCATCGAGGAGCTCGCGATCCGCGACGAGCTCACCGGCGGCTACAACCGGCGCTACATGCTCGACGCCCTGGCGCGCGAGCGCTCGCGCGCCGAGCGGCTGCGCGAGCCGTTCTCGATCTGCCTGCTCGACATCGACCATTTCAAGTCGATCAACGACACGTTCGGCCACGCGGCCGGCGACGCCGTCCTGCACGAGCTGCCGAGCATCGCCGGCCAGGGGCTGCGCGGCGTCGACGTGTTCGGGCGCTTCGGCGGCGAGGAATTCCTGCTCGTGCTCCCAGGCACCGACATCGAGGGCGCGCGCCTTGTCGCCGAGCGCGTACGAGCGGCCGTCGAGGCGGCGCAGTTCCCGGGCATGCCCGCGGGCCGTCGGGTAACGGTGACGCTGGGGGTGGCCGAGCGCGCCCCCGGCGAGGACACCAAGTCGCTCCTCAACCGGGCCGACCGCGCCCTTTACGCCGGCAAGGGAGCGGGGCGCAACCGGGTCGAAGTCGACGAAGCGCCGAAGGGGTAGAATCCGGCCCGCCCGATGAAGACCACCTTCCTCGAGTTCGAGCAGCCCATCGCGGAGCTTGAGAACCGCATCGAAGAGCTGCGCTTTGTGCAGGACGACTCGGCGACCGACATCACCGACGAGATCCAGCGGCTCACCAAGCGCAGCCAGACTCTCACCAAGGACATCTACGGCAAGCTCTCGCCGTGGCAGGTGTCCCAGGTCGCCCGCCATCCGCAGCGTCCCTACACGCTCGACTACCTGCAGGCGCTCTTCACCCACTTCGAGGAGCTGCACGGCGACCGCGCGTTCGGCGAAGACCCCTCGATCGTCGGCGGCCTGGCGCGCTTCGAAGGCCGCGCCTGCATGGTGATCGGCCACCAGAAGGGGCGCGACACGAAGGAAAAGATCCTGCGCAACTTCGGCATGCCCAAGCCCGAGGGCTACCGCAAGGCGCTGCGCCTGATGAAGCTCGCCGAGAAGTTCGAGCTGCCGGTGTTCACCTTCGTCGACACGCCCGGCGCCTATCCGGGCATCGACGCCGAAGAGCGCGGCCAGTCGGAGGCGATCGGCAGGAACCTGTTCGAGATGGCGCGCCTGCGCGTGCCGGTCATCGTCACCGTCATCGGCGAAGGCGGCTCGGGCGGCGCGCTCGCCATCGCGGTGGGCGACGTCGTGCAGATGATGCAATACGCCACCTACTCGGTGATCTCGCCCGAGGGGTGCGCCTCGATCCTGTGGCGCGATTCGACGATGGCGCCCGACGCCGCGGAGGCGCTCGCCATTACCGCGAGCCGCCTGAAGACGCTCGGGCTGATCGACAAGATCGTTTCCGAGCCGCTGGGCGGCGCGCACCGGGACCCGCAGGCCGCCTTCCAGTCGCTGCGCAAGGCGCTGCTCGACGCGCTGAAGCAGCTCGACGGCAAGAAGCCGAAAGAGCTCGTCGAAGAGCGCCTCGAGCGCCTGATGGGCCATGGCAAGTTCAAGGAAGCCGCCGAGCGCTGAAGTCGCCGTCGGCCTTTCCGGCGGCGTCGACTCCGTAGTGCTGCTTCACCTCCTGAGCCAGAACCGGGAGATCCGCCTCCAGGCGTTCCACGTCCATCACGGCCTCAGCCCGAACGCCGACTCGTGGGCCAAGTTCTGCGTTGCTTTTTGCAAGTCCCTCGACGTTCCTCTCGTAGTGCGCAAAGTAAGCGTCCGGAGGGCAGGAAAGGGTCTGGAGGCCGCCGCGCGCGAAGCGCGCTACGCAGCTTTTGCGAAAGCCAAAGCAGATTGCCTCGCGCTGGCCCACAACCTCGACGACCAGGCGGAGACCGTGCTGATGAACCTCCTGCGCGGCGCAGGGGCGCGCGGCGCGAGCGGCATGCCGGTGCGCGCGCGATTCGGCGAGAAGACCCTCTGGCGGCCGCTGCTCGGCACAACGCGCAGCGAGATCCAGGCGTATGCGCGGCGGCATGCGCTCGAGTGGATCGAAGACGAAAGCAACGCCGACGAGTCGCTGACCCGCAACTTCATCCGCCGGCGCGTCGCGCCGCTCCTGGAGACGAAATTCCCGGGCTGGAAGGAAAGCCTCGCCCGCGCCGCGCGGCATTTCTCCAGGAAGGAAGTCGGCGCGGAGGAATTGCTGCGCCACTACCTGCATTCCAAAGGCCTGAAAGCACCGAGCGAAGCGAAGCTGCTCGAAATGCTGAAGCAACTTACTTCGGGCGGCTCGCGTACCGAGGTGGTGCATGACGGCGCCACGTTGCGGACTTACCGCGGCAAGCTGTTCCTCGATTCTTCGCTGTCTTCGCAGTTCTCGCCGGTGCAATGGCGCGGCGAGACGCTGCTGAAATTGCCCGAGCTGGGCGGCGAGCTGCGCTTTCGCCAGGCGCGCGGCAAAGGCATCGCCCTCGAGCACCAGCCGCTCAACGTCCGGCTGCGCTCCGGCGGCGAGCGCCTCCAGCCCGATGCGCGCCGCCCGCGCCGCACATTGAAGAACCTCTTCCAGGAGGCCGGCGTCCCGCCCTGGGAGCGCGAGCGCCTGCCCCTTCTCTATAGAGGGGACGATCTCGTCTGGGTACCGGGCCTGGGCATCGACGCCCGGTTCCAGGCGCCATCGGGTACGCCGGGTCTCGTTCCGGAGTGGCGGCGCAAATGAAGCTCGTCTCGGTCAACGTCGGCTTGCCGCGCGAGGTGGAATGGCGCGGGAAGATGGTGCGGACGTCGATTTTCAAGTCGCCGGTCGCGGGACGCGTGAAGGTGAGCAAGCTCAATATCGCGGGTGACCGGCAATCGGACCTGTCGGTGCACGGCGGCGCGGACAAGGCCGTGTACGTCTATCCCGCGGGGCACTATGCGTTCTGGAGCTCGGAGCTTCCCGGGATGGAATTTCCGTGGGGCGCGTTCGGCGAGAACCTGACCGTCGAGGGCGCGCTCGACGAGGGCCGCGTGCAGATTGGCGATCGCTATCGCGCCGGCTCCGCCGAATTCATCGTCACCCAGCCGCGCATGCCGTGCTTCAAGCTCGGCATCCGCTTCAACCGCCCCGACATGGTCAAGCGCTTCCTGCACAGCCGCCGCACCGGCTTCTATTTTGCGGTCACCCGCGAAGGCGAGCTGGGCGCCGGCGACTCATTCGATCTCGTCGCCAAAGGAGAAGGCGGCGTCACGGTGGCGGACATAGTCGAGCTGTACGCCGCGGATGCTGCGAACCAGGAGCTGCTGCGCAAGGCGACCGAGCTGAGCGCGCTTCCCGAAAGCTGGCGCGAGTATTTCCGCGAGCGCCTGTGGGAGCCCGACGCCTGATTGCGGTCCGCTCCTATGGAGCGAGATACTGCTCGTCCAGCGTTCGCTTGATGAAGGCGCGCGCGTCGTCGCGGTTGAAGGGCTCGCCGTCTTCCAGCTTCGAGGCGTATTCGAAGAACGGCTTGAAGAGCTGTCCCTGGTCGGGCTGCGCGCGAAGGGTAAAGCGCCGCGCGCCGATCTCGCGCCAGGCGGCGCGCACCTCGGCCCAGAAAGGCTCGGTGCGCTCGAAGTTCTTCTCGGCGGCGCTGAAGTCGAAGTCCTTGATGCGCTCGTAGCGCGCGACGCCGTACTCGCGCGCGAGGTAGCGGCCCTCGGCGGTGGCGAGCTTCAGGTTGTTTTCCTCCTGCACCCAGCCGGTCGCGGTGATCGTGTGGCGATTGGTGCCGACCAGGACGTCGTAGTCCTTGCGCACGCTGAATTCGCGACGCGGCAGCGGCCGCCACGTTTCCTCGCTGATCCAGGTGGACATGCCGTCGGTGTGCTCCCAGCGCCCGCGTGACGCATAGCGCGGGGAGTCGTCGACCTGGTAGACGCTTTGCACCCACGTGCCCGGCCGCTGCGCCGCGGGCACGTCGCGCGGCGCCCAGCGGTTCTGGCCCTCGTACGCAAGAAAGCGCGCGGCCTGGTAGCGCCACTCCTGGCGCCAGTGGCGCACGACCATCGGCTCGCCCGGCTTGCCATCGGCGTCGAGCACGCGCATCTCGAGGATGTGCTGGAGCGCGATGAAGTCGGCCCGGTCCTCGGCGACGAACACGTATTCGGTCGCCCAGCTCTGGTAAGGCGCGTCCTGCTTGAGCGCGGGATCGAAGCGCGCGATTTCGAGGAAATCGAAGCTCACGCGGTAGGGGCCGGCCATCGCGAGGATCGCGCGCCGGTCGCGCTCCAGGGGCGGGATGCGCGACTCTCGGAGCCGCATCCAAGCTTCGGATGGCGCCGTGTCGAGGACGACCGGTACGCCCCGCGTCGTGCCGCCGCGCGGCTTGAGCGCGTTCTCGCCGAGCGGCCAGGCGAAGAGGAACTGGCTCTGCGCCGATGCGATGCAGGAGATCCACAAAAGGGCCAGGAAGACGGAAGTGCGCATGGCAGTATCTTGCGCATGGCGCTTCGCCGGGATCAACTGGTATTGACTGCGGTGCTCGCGCTGGCACCGGCGCTCGCCGCAGCCCAGAGCTCCATCCTCGGCGGCGACCTGCAGAAGCGGGCAAACGGACTGCTCGCGTTGATGGGCTACATGGTGACGCCCGACGTCACCACCGGCTCGCTCGGCATCTCCAATGGAACGACCGGCAACCCGGACCTGCGCATGACCACGCTCGGCGGGGGCTTTACCCTCGAGCGAAACCCGCTATACCTCGAAGGCACTCTCGGGTACACGCGGTACGACCCGACGTTCGTGTCGAGCGACGGCACGGTGGAGCGCTCGGTCGCCTCCGACTGGAGCGCGTATTCGGCCACCGGCGGCGTCGGCTGGGATTTTCCGGTGGCGCGCGACCTCGTGCTCCGGCCGATCGTCAATCTCTCCTTCGGTCGGGTCGACAGCGCCGTGTCGATCAGCCAGTCGGGCTCGGGCCGCGAGTTCGACTTCCTCCATAACGGCCGGCTCGACTCCTGGGGCGCCGGCGGCTCGCTGATGCTCGATTACGAGCGCTACCGTCCGGAAGGCGAGATCGACGCCGAGCTGCGCTACACGAACATCCGCCTGCAGAGCTTCGGCAGCAGCTCTTCGGTGGTGCAAGGCAGCGCCGACGCGCAGAGCCTGAGCTTCTGGTCGCGCTGGCGCGCGCCGACCGGCGCGGTGATGCTCGATCGCCCGCTGCGCTACGTGCTCGAGTTCGCCCACACGCGCTTCTTCGGCGACCTCGAAGGCGTCCTGGGCTTCAACGACCTGAGCTCGTTCGGCGCGGGTCTCGAGCTCGATTCGAGTGCGCGCGACGCCTATGTAACGCGCACGCGCTTGATGGCGCGCTACAAGGTCGGCGAGAACGTCACCGGCTGGTCGCTCGGGCTGGCGGTCAGCTTCTAGCGCTTGCGCCGCTTGAGCGCGGTTTCGCGCGCTTTCCTCGACTCGGGGCTGGCCGCGGCGAGCTCGAGCTGGTCGACGGCCATGTGGCTTGCGGCATGGGCGCCGATGCTGGCGTAGGCGTTGACCGTCTCCTTGGTCATCATGACCGAGTGCTTCGGTTTTTCCAGCGCCTTGCTCAGCAGCTCTTCGGCGACCTGCAGCGCTTTTCCCGAATCGCTCACTTCCTCGACGAGGCCGATCGCCTGCGCGGTTTCCGCGTCCACGCGCTCGCCCAGGATCGCGAGGCGCTTGGCGCGCGCCGGGCCGACGAGGTTCACCAGGCGGGGCAGGGTGCCCCACGTGAGCGGGATGCCGAGGGAGATTTCCGGAAGCGAAACAAAGGCATCGCGCGCGATGACGCGCCAGTCGAGGGCGACGGCGAGCGCGAGCCCGCCGCCGATCGCGTAGCCCTCGATCGCGGCGACGGTGACCTGCGGCAGCTCTTCCCAGGCGCGCGCCATGCGGCCGCCGAGGCTGGAGGTCTCGCGCTGCTCGAGCAGCGGCGCGCCTCCGGCCCAGCGCGTCGCGTCCTTGAGGTCGGCGCCGGCGGAAAAAACGCCGCCCGATCCGCTGACTACGATCGCGTCGATGTCGCGCCGCGCGGCGAACTCGGCCGCCGCGCCGATCATCTCGCGCATGAGATCGGCGGAAAACGCGTTGCGCCGCTCGGCGCGCTCGAGCACGACGCGGGCAAGGCGCCCGTCGCTCGCGATTTTCAGGTGCCGGTACATGAAGTAACCCTTTGTTTTGCTACAATAATGAACTTAACTTTTGCGACGGAGACTTTCTGCAATGGCAGTTGAGCGCACGCTCTCGATCATCAAGCCCGACGCAGTGAAGAAAAACGTCATCGGAAAGATCCTCGCGCGCTTCGAAGAAGCCGGTCTGAAGGTGGTCGCCGCACGCATGATGCACTTGTCGCGCATGGAAGCGGAAGGGTTCTACGCGGTGCATCGCGCGCGCCCCTTCTTCAAGGACCTGGTCGATTTCATGGTGTCCGGTCCCGTGCTGGTGCAGGTCCTGGAAGGCGACAACGCTATCGCCAGGAACCGCGACCTGATGGGCGCGACCGATCCGAAGAAGGCGGAAAAGGGCACCATCCGCGCCGACTTCGCGCAATCGATCGACGCCAACGCGGTGCACGGCTCCGACAGCGCGGAGAACGCGCGCACCGAGATCGCCTACTTCTTTCCCGCCAGCCAGGTGTTCTCAAGGTAAGCGAGCCGTTGAAGCGCAACCTCCTCGATCTCGACGCGAACGGGCTCGCCGGCTTCTTCGAGGAGCTGGGCGAGAAGCCGTTCCGCGCCCGCCAGGTGCTGAAGTGGGTGCACCAGCAGGGCGCCGACGATTTCGCGGCGATGAGCGACCTCGCCAAGGGGCTGCGCGAAAAGCTCTCCGGCGTGGCCCGCATCCATGCGCCGACCATCGTGGGCGACACGCTCGCGAGCGACGGTACGCGCAAGTGGCTGATGAAAGTCGACGCGGCGAACGCCGTCGAGGCGGTATTCATCCCGGAGGCCAATCGCGGCACCCTTTGCGTCTCGAGCCAGGCGGGCTGCGTGCTCGACTGCGCCTTCTGCTCGACCGGCAAGCAGGGCTTCAACCGCAACCTCTCCACCGGCGAAATCATCGGCCAGCTCTGGCTGGCCAATCGATTGGTCGATTCCCGCATCTCCAACGTCGTCATGATGGGGATGGGGGAGCCGATGCTGAACCTCGACAATGTGATTCCAGCGCTGAGGCTGATGCTGGACGACAACGCCTACGGGCTGTCCCGGCGCCGCGTCACCGTGTCGACGGCCGGCGTGATTCCCGGCATGGACCGGCTGAGGGACGAGTGTCCGGTGGCGCTCGCCATCTCCCTGCACGCGCCCAACGACGAGCTGCGCGACAAGCTGGTGCCGGTGAACCGGAAGTATCCGCTGCGCGAGCTGATCGCCGCGTGCAACCGCTACCTCGAGAAGGCGCCGCGCGACTTCGTCACCTTCGAGTATGTGATGCTCGATGGGGTCAACGACAGCGTGGAGCACGCGCGCGAGCTTGCGGCGATCGCGCGCAAGGTGCGCTGCAAGTACAACCTGATTCCGTTCAATCCGTTTCCGAACTCCGAATTCCGCCGCTCCGACCCCGAGCGCATCCGGCGCTTCGCCGACGTGCTCAACCGCGCCGGGCTGACCGTCACGACTCGCAAGACGCGCGGCGATGACATCGCGGCCGCGTGCGGCCAGCTCGCCGGCGATGTCGCCGACCGCACGCGCCGCAGCGCGCGGCGCATTCCGCTGAAGGAAGTCCGGGCGTGAGCCGATTCCTGCGGCTTGCCGTCCTCGCGCTCGCGGCGGGCTGCGCCGTCCAGCCCAACGAGGGTCCCACGGTGGAGACCGGGCAGGTCACCGGCGAGGCGGGCGACCCGCGCAACCGGGCGCGCCTGCACACCGAGCTCGCCAGCCTCTACTACAGCCGCGGCAATATGTCCGTGGCGCTCGAAGAGCTGCGCACGGCGGTCGCCGCCGACTCGACTTACGCGCTCGCCTACGGCCTGTTCGGCCTGGTGTACATGGACCTGAAGGAAAACGCGCTCGCCGAGCAGAACTTCGACCGCGCGCTGCGCCTGGCGCCGAACGAGCCCGACATCAACCATAACTACGGCCTGTACCTGTGCCAGACCAAGCGCGAGCCGGAGTCGATCAAATACTTCCTGCAGGCGATCCGCAATCCGCTCTACCCGACGCCATGGCGCTCGTATTCGGCCGCGGGCACCTGCAGCATGCGGGTCAAGAACTTCAAGGATGCCGACGAGTTCTTCCAGCGCGCGCTGAAGCTGGAGCCGGACGAGCCGGCGTCGCTCCTGCAGCTTGGCGAGATCCGTTACCAGCAGGGCCGCTTCGCCGATGCCCGCACGCTGGTGGCGCGCCACAACAAGGTCGTCACGCCGAGCGCCGAGTCGCTGTGGCTCGCGGTGCGCGTGGAGCGCAAGACGGGGCAGCGCACCGCCGAGCAGAGCTACGCCACGCAGCTCCGGCGCCGGTATCCGGCCTCGGACGAATATCGCAAGCTGCAGCGCGGCGAATATGACTGACGCCACCGAAGGGCCGGCCGTCGCGTCGCACGGCGTGGGCGCCGAGCTTGCCGCGCTGCGCGAGGAGCGCGGCATGGCGCTTCCCGAGGTCGCGCAGCAGCTCAAGTTCGGGCTGCGCCAGCTCGAGGCGCTCGAGGCGGACCGCTTCGACGACCTGCCCGGCGGCACCTTCGCGCGCGGCATGGTGCGCAGCTACGCGCGGCTGCTGAAGGTGGATCCCGAGCCGCTGCTCGCGCGCCTCGCCGGCCGCTTCAACGCGCCCGATTCCAACCAGCTCGCCGCGCGCTTCAGCCAGCCGGTGCCGTTTTCCGACGCGGGGCGGCGCAGCACCTTCGTTTACTTCGGGCTGTCGCTGGTCATCCTCGCCGTGGTGGGCGGTGTCGCCTATCAGTGGCAGCACGAGCGCAACGCGCCCAGGCAGATGGCCTTCGTCAAGCCGAAGGCGGAGCCGACGCGCAGGCCCGTGCTCCCGGCCCAGCCGGCGGCTGCCGTGCCGGCGCCGATGGTCGAGGAGCGCAAGCCCGTGGAGCCGCCCAAGCCGGTCGAAGCCCAGAAGCCGGTTGAGGCACCGAAGGTGGCGGAAGCGAAAAAGGCCGAACCGAAGAAGGCCGAAGAGAAGAAACCAGCCGAGAAAAAGGCCGCGCCGGCGGCTCCTGTCGCCCAGACGGTCGCGGCCGCCCCGCCCTCCGGCATCCATCGCATCGTCATGCGCGTCGAAAGCGACGAGGCGTGGCTCGAGGTCACCGACGCCAGCGGGCGCCAGCTCGTGTCCTCCCTCAATCGCGCGGGCGCCGAGCGAGTGGTGCAGGGCCGCGGCCCTTTCACCTTCGTGATCGGCAACGCCTCGCACGTGCGCATCGAGCACAACGGACGCGAGTTCGACCTGAAGCCGTACACCCGGGTCGAGGTCGCGCGCTTTACGCTGCCATGAGCCTGATGCGCAGGGTGTCGCGGCAGGTCAACGTCGGCGGCGTGCTCATCGGCGGCGGCGCGCCGGTGGTGGTGCAGTCCATGACCAACACCGACACGGCGGACGCGCAGGCGACGGCGAAGCAGGTGGAGGAGCTGGCAAGCGCGGGATCCGAGCTCGTGCGCATCACCGTCAACACGCCCGAGGCCGCGGCGCAGGTCGCGCACATCCGGGCGCGGCTCGACGCCATCGGCTGCCGCGTGCCGCTGGTGGGCGACTTTCACTACAACGGGCACAAGCTGCTCACGCAGTTCCCGGACTGCGCCAGGGCGCTGGCGAAGTACCGCATCAATCCCGGCAACGTCGGGCGCGGCGCGAAGCACGACGAGCAGTTCGCCACGATGATCCAGTGCGCGATCAAGTACGACAAGCCGGTGCGCATCGGCGTCAACTGGGGCAGCCTCGACGCCGACCTTCTCGCGCGCCTGATGGACGAGAACGCGCGCCAGGAAGACCCGCTCGACGCCGACCAGGTCATGCGCGAAGCCGTCATCCGCTCCGCGCTCGACTCCGCCAAATACGCGGAGGAGCTCGGCCTGCCGGCGGAGCGCATCGTCATCTCCTGCAAGATGAGCCAGGTGCAGGACCTCAT
>Ga0068871_100000958_pt1 | contig 19291 bp, 22 predicted proteins | sample KBSMisM72_FD_72750 | JGI IMG/M metagenome (GOLD analysis project Ga0068871, IMG submission 72750) | Miscanthus rhizosphere microbial communities from Kellogg Biological Station, Michigan, USA - KBS Miscanthus M7-2 | ecosystem: Host-associated > Plants > Roots > Rhizosphere > Soil ...
CTCACAAAGTACGTTCGCGAGCCCAACGCATTCACGCTCGACTTCTATCTCGCGCACGAGGGCTACGACGCGCTGAAGATGGCGCTCGCGAAGAAGCCCGACGAGATCATCGAGATGGTGAAGGCGTCGGGACTGCGTGGACGCGGCGGCGCGGGATTCCCGACAGGGATGAAGTGGCAGTTCGTGGACAAGAAGATCGAGCCGCGCTACATCGCCTGCAACGCCGACGAGAGCGAGCCGGGCACCTTCAAAGATCACCTGCTGATGGAGCGCAACCCGCACTTGTTGATCGAAGGCTGCCTCATTGGCTGCTACGCGATCGGCGCGAAGACGGCCTACATCTACATCCGCGGCGAATTCTTCCACGTGCAACAGGTGCTGGAGCGTGCGATTGACGAGGCTTACGCGAAGGGCTTCGCCGGCAAGAACATCCTCGGCTCTGGATTCGACTGCGACGTGTTCGTGCATCGCGGCGCCGGCGCGTACGAGGCCGGTGAAGAAACGGCGCTGCTCGAATCGCTCGAAGGCAAGCGCGCGCAGCCGCGCAACAAGCCGCCGTTCCCGGCCGTTGTCGGCCTCTACGGGAAGCCGACCGCCGTCAACAACGTCGAGACGCTCTGCAACGTGCCGCTGATCGTGAAGAGCGGCGCCGAGTGGTTCTCGAAACTCGGGCCGGAAAAGAACGGCGGACCGAAGCTGTACTGCGTCAGCGGACACGTGAAGCGTCCGGGTGTCTACGAAGCGTCGATGAACATCACCCTTCGAGACCTGATCGACGGCCACGCCGGCGGCGTTCGCGACGGGCGGACGCTGAAGGCCGTCATCCCTGGCGGCTCGTCAGTGCCGATCCTGATGCCCGATCAACTCGACACCCAGGCGAGCTTCGACGCGATTCAGAAGGCCGGTTCGCTGCTCGGGTCGGCGGCCATCGTCGTCCTCGACGACACGACTTGCATGGTGTGGCTCGCCGAGAACCTGCTGCACTTCTATCGCCACGAGTCGTGCGGCAAATGCACGCCGTGCCGTGAAGGCACCGACTGGCTGTACAAGATCCTGCGCCGCATCGAGCGCGGCGAAGGGCAGATGAAGGATCTCGACATGCTGTCGAGCATCTCGGCCAACATCGCCGGCAAGACGCTCTGCGCGTTCGGGGACGCCGCGGTGACGCCGATCGTCACGACGCTGAAGCACTTCAGGCACGAGTACGAAGCGCACATCACGGAAGGCAAGTGCACGCTCCCGTCGTCCTGGCGTGCGCAGCGCGCGCACACGCATGCGGGAGCCCATTAAACGCCGATGACGCCGCTTCTCATCGCGCAGATCGTCATCGTCGTTGTCGTCTTCCACGCGCTGCTGCTGTCGGCGGCGGCCATGGTCTGGGTCGAGCGGCGCGTCGCCGCCGCGCTGCAGCAACGAATGGGCCCGACACGCGTCGGCTGGCAGGGTCTCCTGCAGCCGTTTGCCGACGTCATCAAGCTGATGTTCAAGGAGGAACTGCGGCCGAAGGCTGCCGACTGGTTCCTGTTCGCGCTTGCGCCAATCATTTCCGCGTCGTGCGCGTTCGCGGCCTTCGCGGTCGTCCCGTTCGGCGCGCAGACGACGTTCTTCGGCCTGCTGGGCGATCCGCTCAAGCTGCAGGTCGCCGACGTGAACGTCGCCGTGCTGGTGATTTTCGCGATTGCGTCGATGAGCGTGTACGGGATCGTGCTCGCGGGCTGGAGCTCCAACAGCAAGTACTCGCTGCTCGGCGGGCTGCGATCGTCGGCGCAGATGATCAGCTACGAGCTCTCGTACGGCATGGCGCTCGCGAGCGTGCTGCTCATCGGCAATTCCCTCTCGCTGACCGACATCGTCAACGGGCAGAGCGGGTACTGGTTCCATGTCATCCCGAAGTGGTTCATCTTCCTGCAGCCCGTCGGGTTCCTGGTGTATTTGACGGCGGGAGTCGCGGAAACCAATCGCGCGCCGTTTGATTTTCCAGAGGCGGAGCAGGAACTCGTGGCTGGCTATCACACCGAGTACAGCAGCATGAGCTTCGCGATGTTCTTCCTCGCGGAGTACGTCAACATGGTCACGGTGTCGGCGGTGGCCACCGACTTGTTCCTCGGCGGCTGGCACGGGCCGTTGCTGCCGGAATCGCTCGGCTGGATCTGGTTCCTGATCAAGGTCGGCGCGCTGTTGTTCTTCTACGTGTGGATGCGATGGACGCTGCCGCGCTATCGGTACGATCAGCTGATGGCGTTCGGCTGGAAAATCCTGCTGCCGCTCGCTGTCGTCAACCTGCTGGCGACGGCGGCCGGCGTGCTGTATTTCGGCGCATGACGTTTTTCTACGTGTTCGGGGCCGTCGCCGTCATTGCGTCGCTGCTGGTGATCGCGCAGCGCAATCCGATTTACAGCGTGCTGCTCCTAATCGCGTCGTTTGGCGCGCTGTCAGGCCTGTACGTCCTGCTCGATGCACCGTTTGTCGCCGTCACGCAGATCATCGTCTACGCCGGCGCCATCATGGTGCTCTTCCTGTTCGTCGTGATGCTGCTCAACGCACCGCACGAAGAGACCGAGCATGACGAGAAGATTCACCCGCTGCGCCGGCCGGGCCCGATGCGCTTTGGCGCGGCGCTGGCGGTGTCGCTCCTCGTCGAGTTGTTGTGGGCGCTGACTCGCGGAAACGGCGAGCCCAACGCGTTCGGCGAGGCGTCCGTCTCGTCGGTCCGCACGCTCGGCCGGGTGCTGTTCACCGAATATGCGTTTGCGTTCGAAGTGACGTCGGTGTTGATTCTTGTGGCGATGGTCGGCGCCGTCGTGCTGGCCAAACGAGATCCACGTGCCCACACTTAACGACTATCTCGTCCTCTCGGCGATTCTGTTTGCCATTGGGACGGCCGGCGTATTCGTCCGCCGCAACCTGATCACGATTCTCCTGTCGATCGAGATCATGCTGAATGCCGTGAACCTCAGCTTCGTGGCGTTCGGCCGTTCGCTCGGCACCGCCGACGGTCAGATCATCGTGTTCTTCGTCATGACCGTGGCCGCAGCCGAAGCCGCCGTCGGCCTCGCGATCGTAATCGGCCTGTTCCGGCATCGCGAGTCGCTGAACCCGGATACGTTTACGAGCTTGAAATGGTGAGCGCGTGCTGCTGCTGATTCCGCTGCTCCCGCTCGTCGGCTTCCTGATCAACGCCAGCTTCGGGCGTCGACTCAGCAAGAGTCTGTCTGGCACGGTCGCGTGCGCGGTGATGCTGATGTCGTTCGCCGTCTCGGTGGCGGCGGTCGCGCGGCTGGTCGGGTTGCCTCCCGAAGAACGCGCGTTCTCGCAGTCGGTGTTCACCTGGATCACCTCTGGCGACTTCTCTGCAGGCCTGACACTCCGGCTCGATCCCTTGTCATCCGTGATGATTCTTGTCATCACCGGAATCGGGTCGCTGATTCACGTGTACTCGACGGCGTACATGCACGAGGAGCCCGACGCCGAGTACGCGCGCTACTTCTCGTACCTGAATCTGTTCGCCGCCTTCATGCTCGTGCTGGTGCTCGGCTCGAACTTCCTGGTCATGTTCGTCGGTTGGGAAGGCGTCGGCCTCTGCTCGTACCTGCTGATTGGCTTCTGGTATCAGAAGAAGTCCGCGGCGGACGCCGGCAAGAAGGCGTTCATCGTCAACCGCATCGGCGACTGGGGTTTTATCCTCGGCGTCTTGCTGATCTTCACGCGATTCAGCACGCTCGATTTCCAGGAGCTGGCCGCCTCCGTCTCGCGTCTCAGCCCTGAGCAGTCGTTCGGCACGGTGTCGATCATCACGCTGCTGCTTTTCATCGGCGCGACAGGCAAGTCCGCGCAGATTCCTCTTTTCGTCTGGCTGCCTGACGCGATGGAAGGTCCGACGCCCGTGTCCGCGCTCATCCATGCGGCGACGATGGTCACCGCTGGTGTGTACTTGATTGGCCGAAACGCCGTGCTGTTCGGCCACGCGCCGCTGATTCTGAACGTCGTCGCGATCATCGGCACGGCGACCGCGCTCGTCGCCGGCACCATCGGCCTCGTGCAGAACGACATCAAGAAGGTACTCGCGTACTCGACCGTGTCGCAGCTCGGCTACATGTTTCTCGCGATGGGCGTCGGCGCGTACGGGGCCGGTATCTTCCATCTCTATACGCATGCGTTCTTCAAGGCGCTGCTGTTCCTCGGATCCGGCGCCGTCATCCACGCGCTGGCGGGCGAGCAGGACATGCGGAAGATGGGCGGCCTGAGGAAGGATTTGCCGATCACGTATTGGACGTTCGTCATCGGCGCGATTGCGATCGCCGGCGTGCCGCCGCTTGCCGGCTTCTACAGCAAGGACGAGATCCTGTGGAAGTCTTTCTCGAGCGGTCACACCTGGCTCTGGGCCGTCGGGCTGCTCACCGCTCTCTTGACCGCGTGCTACATGTTCCGGCTCGTGTTCATGACGTTCCATGGCCATCGCGCGAACCAGAACCACGAGAACCTTTCGAACCATTCGAACCCCTCGAACCATTCGAACCATCTGCATGACGCGCCCTTGCCGATGGCCATCGCCTTGGTCGTCCTGGCAATAGGTTCGATACTGGCCGGATGGGTCGGCCGTGGCGGCCGCTTCGAGCGTTTCCTCGAGCCGAGCTTCGGCGCTGCCGCCACAGGTACTGTCCGCCTTCAGGCGGACCTCGCCCCCGAAGGCAATCTCGAGACCACGCTGATGTTCGTGTCGATCGCGGTGGCGGTTGCCGGCATCGGGCTCGCGGCGTACTACTTCCTCAAGAATCGCGCGGCGGCGGACAGGCTCGCCGAGAACTTCTCGGGCGTCCATCGCGTGCTCGAACACAAGTACTACGTCGACGAGATCTATGACGCCGCCGTCGTGCAGCCGATTCAGATCGTGTCGGACGACGGGTTGTGGAAGGGCGTGGACATCGGCGTGATCGATCGCACCGTCAACGGCGTCGGGCAGGTGGTCGGCGGGGCGAGCGAAGTGCTGCGGCTGTTTCAAACCGGGTCGGTGCGCGTGTATGCGGCGTCGGCGTTTCTCGGCGTTGTTGTCGTCCTCGGCTATTACCTCTGGCGCTGATGCACTTTCCAATCCTCACGTCGCTCGTCGCCCTGCCACTCGTCGGCGCCCTCGCGCTGCTCTTCGTGCCCAACGACGAACAGAGCGACGGCACCGTCCGCGCGGTGGCGCTCGTCGTGTCGCTCCTGGTCTTCGCCGAAACGCTGCTGCTGTGGTACCACTTCAACGCGAAGTCGGCCGACTTTCAGTTCGTCGAACGGCACGCGTGGATTCCGGCGTTCGGCATCAGCTATTTCGTCGGCGTCGACGGCATCAGCCTGTTGCTCGTCGTGCTCACCGGATTCCTGACGCCCATCGCCTTGCTTGGGTCGTGGGAGTCGGTGCACAAGCGGACGAAAGCGTTTGCGATCTTCGTGCTGCTGCTCGAAGCAGCGATGATCGGCGTCTTCGTCTCGCTCGACCTGTTTCTGTTCTACGTGTTCTGGGATGCGATGCTCGTGCCGATGTATTTCCTCATCGGCATCTGGGGCTACGACCGCAGGATTTATGCCGCGGTGAAATTCCTGCTGTACACGATGGCCGGCAGCGTGCTGATGCTGCTGGCGATTCTCGGCCTCGCGTATCTCCACAGCACCGCGACCGGCACATACACCTTCGATCTCACGCAGCTCTATGAGCTCGCAATCCCGCCGAGCACGCAGGTGTGGTTCTTCCTCGCGTTTGCGCTGGCGTTCGCGATCAAAGTGCCGCTGTTCCCGTTCCACACGTGGCTGCCGGACGCCCACGTCGAAGCGCCGACCGCCGGTTCGGTGATTCTGGCGGGCGTGCTGCTGAAGATGGGCACGTATGGTCTCGTCCGCTTCGCGTTTCCGCTGTTCCCAGTGGCGGCGCAGCTCTTCGCACCTTACCTCGCGACGCTGGCCGTGGTCGGCATCATCTACGGCGCGCTCGTCGCGATGGTGCAGCCCGACATGAAGAAGCTGGTCGCGTATTCGAGCGTCAGCCACCTCGGCTTCGTCGTGCTCGGCATTAGCGCCCTGAACACGCAGGGCGTCCAGGGCGCGGTGTATCAGATGCTGAATCACGGCGTCAGCACCGGCGGACTGTTCCTCATCGTCGGCATGCTGTCCGATCGCCGGCATACGCGGTTGATTTCCGAGTACGGCGGTCTGAAGAAAGTGACGCCTCACCTGGTGGCGGCCTTTCTCATCATCACGCTGTCGTCGATCGGCTTGCCTGGCCTCAACGGCTTCGTCGGCGAGTTCCTGATTCTGCTCGGCGCGTTCCGCTGGAATCCGAAGATGGCGGCGTTTGCGGCCACGGGCGTCATTCTGTCGGCGACTTACATGCTCTGGATGTTCCAGCGAGTGAACTACGGGCCGGTGACCAACGAAAAGAACTCGCGCCTGGTCGATCTCCGGCCGCGCGAATGGTTCGTGATCGTGCCGATCATCGTCTTGGCGATTCTGATGGGCGTGTTGCCGAACATCTTTCTGAAGCCGATCGAGCCGTCGGTCCAGCGGATGCTGAATCAAGTGCAGCAGGGCGCGGGTCCGTCGCGGTTGGAGGCCAGGAGATGATGGCGTCACTGAATGCGATCGTGCCGATGGCCTGCGTCGCGGCAGCCGGCATCGCCGCGATGATCGCCGAGGCCTTCACGGCGCCCGGCGAGCGGATGCCGATCGCCCCGCTCGGCATCATCGGACTGGTTGGCGCCGCGCTCGCCGTCGGGGCGCTCTGGGATCACAACGCGACGAGCTTTGGCGTCGTCGCCGCGGACAACTTCGGCCTCTTCGTCACGGGCATTCTCGTCGTCGTCGGCCTGCTCTCGATCGCGATTTCGGCGCCGGCCATCGACAGGGAAGGCCTGCCGCGAGGCGAATACTACGCGCTGATGCTGTTCGCCATTGCCGGCATGATTCTGATGGCGACCGCCACCGATCTCCTCGTCATTTTCCTTGCGCTCGAAGTGCTCTCGATTGCCGTCTACGTGCTCACGGGCATCCGCCGCGACTCGGCGATTTCCACCGAGGCCGCGTTCAAGTACTTCCTGCTTGGCGCATTCGCGAGCGCGTTTTTCCTCTATGGCATCGCGTTCACGTACGGTGTGACGGGCAGCACGCGTCTGGATCGCATCGGTTCGGTGATCGCGGCGCAGGCACTGGCGCCGACGCCGATGCAGTGGCTCGCCCTCGGTTTGCTGCTCGTCGGATTCGCGTTCAAAGTATCGGCGGTGCCGTTCCACATGTGGACGCCTGACGCCTACGAAGGCGCGCCTTCGTCGGTCACCGGGTTCATGTCGACCGGCGTCAAGGCGGCGGCGTTCGCTGCGTTCGTGCGCGTGTTCCTGTCGGCGTTCGAGCCGATGCGCGCGAGCTGGGGCAGCGTCCTGTGGCCGATCGCCGCCCTGACGATGATCGTCGGCACCGTCGTCGGTGTCGCGCAGACGAACGTCAAGCGGATGCTCGCGTACTCGAGCATCGCGCACGGCGGCTACCTGCTGCTCGCGTTGATCTCCGGCAACGACATCGCGAAGAGCGCGGTGCTGTTCTATCTGCTCACGTATGCCGTCACGAACATTGGTGCCTTTGGCGTGATCGTGCTGCTCGAAGATCGCGACCGTCCGAACGACAAGGTGAGCGACTACGCCGGACTGTGGAACGACCATCCCGCGCTCGCCGCGCTGATGACGGTGTTTCTGCTGTCGCTCGGCGGCTTCCCGCCGATGGCCGGCTTCATCGCGAAGTGGTATGTGTTCAGCGCCGCCGTCAAGGCCGGTTACACGTGGCTCGCGATCATCGGCGTGCTGACGAGCGTCATCTCGGTGTTCTTCTACCTGCGGATCATCGTCATGATGTACATGACGCCGTCGGGCGAGTCGATGGCGCGCTTCCCGGCCGTTCCGAAACTCGCCGGCGCCGCGCTGGTGCTGTCAGCCCTCGCGATCTTCTATCTCGGCATCCTTCCGACCACGTTCATCGACCTCGCCGCCGCATCCATTTCGTCGATCTTCTAGCGAGTCGGATGTCGTGCAGGCCTTTGGGCCTGCCGAAGAGTGCACTCGCGGGATCTCCGAGGCGAAATCCTCTCTGACTGTCGTCGTACAGTGGTGGAACGACGATGCGACTGCCCAAGGTGCACGGCACGATCAGGCGGCGGCTCCTGATCAACTTCCGCGTCGATCCTGAGGTGATGCAGCGTCAGCTGCCGTCGCCGTTCAGGCCGAAGCTCCACGACGGATACGCTGTCGGTGGAATCTGTCTCATTCGATTGGAGAACATCCGACCCCCACGGTTTCCGAGTCTGCTCGGTCTCTCCAGCGAGAATGCTGCCCATCGGATTGCGGTGACGTGGGAAGACGATGGGGGCGCGCACGAGGGCGTCTACATCCCGCGGCGTGACACCGGATCGCTCGTCAACCATTTCGCCGGCGGCCGGCTGTTTCCCGGCGAGCATCAGCGCGCTCACTTCGAGGTTGCGGAGAACGGACGCGAGATCGCCCTGAAGATGCGTTCGGCCGACGGGCGCGTCGAAGTCGACGTCGCCGGCCGAGAATCGGACCAGCTTCCGCAGACGTCCATTTTTCGCTCGGTCGGTGACGCCTCGGCTTTCTTCGAGTCGGGCAGCCTGGGTTATTCGGCGACGGCGTCAGGCCGGCGTCTCGACGGCATCACGTTGACGACCGACTCGTGGCGTGTCGCGCCGCTTGCGTTGGATCGTGTCCGATCCAGCTACTTCGACGATCTGTCGTTGTTTCCGAAAGGCTCGATTGGCTTCGACTGCGGGCTCGTCATGCGAAACATTCCGCATGTGTGGGAGATCGCCGCCGACATGTACGTGTGAACAGGGTGAAGAAGATCCTCGTTGCGGTGATCGCGGCGGCTGTGCTCGTGCCGCTCTGGGGCTACTGGTATGCGATTCGCCACGCCTCGCTGAACCTGCGGGTCAAGGACTACGCGTTGAAGTCGCCGACGCAGTTGTACGGCGAGCCGCACGACGTCAGCCTTGTCTTTCGCGATGCGTCAAAGCAACAGCTTGCCGTTGCCCGCTCCGTCGAGCCAATCGGCTACATCCTCGCCGTCCATCCGGACGTGGCCATCGGGAACTGCCAGCACCTGAAGGTCCAGGACCAGTACGCGGACTGCTACGCGCGATATTCGAAATGGTCGGCGACGTGGGCGGATCGTGTTCGCAATGCGGACGTCACGATCGGCTCATGTGCGATCCGCGCGGCGCCAGTTGCCGTCGAGCGGTCGAACGACGAGTGGCAGCTGTGGTGGGTGCCGCTGCCGCACATCGGCGGGCTGCCGCATCAGTACTTCGACGTCGCGATCGCGATCGACAGCCGTGCCTGTGTCGCCGTCGTTCAGAAGGAGTAACGACTGGCTACGGCAAGTAGCCGTCGCGCGTCACGACGCCTTTCGCTCCAGCACGGGCGAGCTCGATGCGCGGGTTCTTCAAGTCGCCGCTGCTTCCCCGTTCGACCGTCACGCGAAACTGGTTGCGTTGGCGCGCGTGCAGCGCCGCCAGTTCGCGTCCCCAGTCCGGCAACAGCGTCGCGAGCTTGCTCGGCACCAGCACCTCTTCATAACGGCCGTTGGTGAGCTTCGTCGCCATGATAGACACCATGCCCTGCAGACTCGATTTGAGATGCGTCGCCGACTCGACGTCGCCCTGCCGAGTGGACACGAGGATTGTGTTCATCCTCGCGCCCCGAGTGGCGAGCGCTGTAACCGCCTTCTCGATGTCCTTCGGCTGGTAATTGGTTTGGTCGTTGGCCGCCGTGGACACCATCAACAACACGGGCAGATACGGTGCCGCTTTGCCGTCTTTGGCCTCGCGCTGCAGTCGCTGGCTGTACTCGACGAGCGCGTCGCTGAAGCGAGGCGCCGTCCGCTCGGGTGCGAAGTTCTTGAGGCCGCGGAGGACTTGCACGCGGTCCGTCGTGGGCTTGACGACGGTGCGAGGCTGCGGCGACGTTGATATGAGGGTGATCTCGACGTCCGGCGGCAGCGCCTCGACGAGCCCCGTCAGCCCGGTTCGGTAATGCTCGATGGCGTCGACACTGTCGAAGCCGTTGTCCACCGCGATCGTCAGTTTTATCGGCACCGGCAGCGGCTCGACCTTGACGACCGGCTGGCTCACGCCGTCTTCGGACATGATGACGTCCGCAGCACGCAGGTCGGTCAGCGGTGCGCCGGATGCGTCGGTCGCGCTGACGAAAAACTGGAAGAGCGTCTGCGCGGATACCCAGCCGTGCGCTGACGCCATCAGCGCGACGATCGCGAGTACTGCAAAGCGGCGATTGAACCCCATCAGTTAACTCCGGTGTGACGCGAACGTGACGGGTGAGTATAGTCGCTGGCGCACGAAACTGCGACGTCGTACACTCCGAGACGGTCCGTTCAAGGAGGGGTTTATGTCCGGCTGGATTCGCTCCGTCGTCGTGTGCGCGCTCGGTGTCGCCGCGATGTTGTTGATGTCGTCGCCTGCTGCCGCGCAGGTGCGTGTGGGCGTGGCCATCGGCGCGCCGTTCGTCGCGCCAGTCGTCGTCGCTCCGCGAGTGATTGCGCCCGTCGCGCCGTACTATGCGCCGTACGCCTACAGCCCATACGCCTACAGTCCCTATTACTATTCGCCGTACGCGTACGCGTCTCCGTATTGGGGCGGCTACTACGGGTTGAGCTTCTCTTTCGGTTCCTACGGCCATCGCTACTACGCGCCACGCGGGTACGTCTATCGCGGCGGCGGCGGCCGTCGCCACCGCTGACTCGGGATTGGCGACTGGGGACTGGTGACGACCGTTTTCCTGCTATCACCCGCGTACTGCGGTGGGCGTCGCGCAAACGCCATGCTGCGACCCGGAGCCACCAGCGACATCGCACGGCGACTGCAGTCGGGGACGCTCACGCTTGCCGAGGCGTTCTCGTTCTGCAGCGGGCTGTACTTTCGCGGCAAGATCACGTATGCGACAGCGTTCGCCCCGCAGGCGACGCTTGTCATCACACCCACACGCGGCCTCCAGCCTCCTAACACGCTCGTCAACGCCGATGTCATTCACGAGTTCGCGAGCGTGGATATCAGCGAAGGCGACGCGCGCTATCGCCATCCGCTCGAGCGCGACCTCCAGCACTTGGCGGCGCACATGTCCGTGGACGTCCGCGTCGTGCTGCTGGGCAGCGTCGCGACCGGGAAGTACGTCGACGTTCTGGTTGAGCGCCTGGGCGCGCGCCTCCACTTTCCGTCGTCGTTCATCGGCCGCGGCGACATGAGCCGCGGCGGGCTGCTGCTTCGCCACGCAGCCAGCGGCGTCGAACTCGAGTACGCGCCGCTCGCCCTGCACACCAAACGCCACGGCCCGCGTCCGCCGAAACTCGATCCGCGCACGCGTGTGCCCATCGTCAAGCACATTCGCCTGTCCGCGCGCGGCTGAGCCGCATGCTACGATACGCCGCATTCCATCGATGAGAGCCGCAGGGTTGCTGCTCGCGGCGGCGTGCGCGTCGTGCAGCGTGCAGGCGCAGACACAAGGCACGAGAGCGCCGCAGAAGTACGAAGCGCTCGGCCGCGACATCCTGAGCGAGTTGATCGCCATCGACACGACGGTTGACCGCGGGTCGACTGTCGCCGCGAAGGCCGTCGCCGCACGCGCGATCGCCAACGGGTTTCCCGCGGCCGATGTCACGCTCGTCACGCCGAAAGAGCGTCCCGACAGCAGCAGCGTCGTCATTCGCCTCCGCGGTCGATCGAACGCGCGGCCCGTTCTGTACATCAACCATCTCGACGTCGTTCCGGCGAAGCGGGAAGACTGGACGTTCGACCCGTTCCGCCTCACGGAGCGAGACGGCTGGCTCTACGGCCGCGGCACCATCGACATGAAAGGGCAGGACGCGGCCGTCCTGGCCAGCCTCATTCGTCTCAAGCAGGAAGGGTTCGTTCCTGCACGCGACATCGTCGCGGCGTTTACGCCCGACGAAGAGACGCGCGCGCAGTGGGGCGTCTCATGGCTGCTGAAGACGCATCGAAATCTCATCGACGCCGCGGTGGTCGTGAATCCCGACGGCGGAGAAGCCGCGATGAAAAAGGGCCGACGGCTGTACGTCGGCGTTCAGACGAGCGAAAAGATCTTCGTCACGTTCGAGCTCGAAGCGACGGACAAAGGCGGCCATAGCTCACGCCCGACTGCCGAAAACCCGATCTATCGCCTGTCCGCGGCGCTGGCGCGGCTCTCGACGCATCGGTTTCCACTGCATCTCACGGAGACGACCCGTCTCTATTTCGAACGGCGCGCCGCGCTCGAGAGTGGACAGACGGCCGCCGACATGCGCGCCGTCCTCCGACAGCCGCCCGACATGGCCGCCGTCGATCGTTTATCCGCGGTCGTGGAAACGAACATCCAGCTGCGCTCGACGTGCACGACGACGATGATCGACGGAGGGCATGCGGAAAACGCGCTGCCTCAACGCGCCAGAGCGACGGTGCAGTGCCGGTTGATTCCTGGCGAGACGCAGGAGTCCGCCGCCGCTGCCGTTCGGTCGGCGCTTGCCGATCCGAGGGTCCAGGTTCGTGTGAAAACCGCGGCCGAAGTGGCGCCGGAATCCAAGCCCGCTCCAGAGATTTTCAAACTGGTCGAAACCGTCACGCGAGCGATGTGGCCCGGCGTTGTCGTTCTGCCGGACATGAGCGCCGGTGCCAGCGACAGCGTGTTTACGCGTGCGGCCGGCATTCCCAGCTACGGCATCGACGGCATGTTCGATGACCTCGACGACGCTCGGGCGCATGGCAAGGACGAACGAATTGGCGTCGCAGTGTTCGGCGAGGAGCTAGAGTTCACGTACCGGATCATGCGTACGGTTGGCGACTTGCGCTGAAGGACGAGGATCCGGGACGTTTGTAACGCAGTAAGATTCGATCATGGTCCTCACGAAATCCGAGTTGATCGCCTCGCTCCAGGGCGAGGTCCGCATTCTGCTGCATCTGGCGGGCAAGGTCGATCGCGCGATGCTCGACTACCGGCCGACGCCCAAGCAGCGCAGCACCCTCGAACTCCTGCGGTATCTGAGCATCATGGGCCCGACGTTCGTGCGCTACACGATGAGCGGCTCGCAGGATCCCAATCTGTGGAACGACGCCGTGAAAGCTGCCGACGCCCGCGACTTCGATCAGACGGTCGCGGTCATCGCGGCACAGCACGACGAGTACGCGTCGCTGCTCGCGGACGCCTCGGACGCGGATTTCCGCGTGGAAGTCCCTGCGATGGGCGGCGGGACGATGTCTCGCGGTACGGCGCTCGCCAACTTCGTGTTATGCGGCTGCGCGGCGTACAGGACGCAGCTGTTCCTCTATCTCAAGGCGTGCGGCCGCGAAGAGCTCGGCACGATGAACCTGTGGTACGGGATGGATGCGCCCGCAGCGGCGTCCGCCGTCTGACGCCATGTATCCACACCGGTCACTTCGCGACCACGCCAACGTGGACGAGCTCGTGCAGCGCCTCGGCAAGCTCACGGCCGACAGCCCGCGTCAGTGGGGAACGATGACGCCGCACCAGATGGTCTGTCACCTCAGCGACTCGTTTCTGACCGTGCTTGGCGAACGCAAGGCGGCGTCGAAGGAAACGTGGATGTCGCGGACGGTCGTGAAATATATCGCGCTCCACACGAAAATGCCGTGGCCTCACGGCGTCGCAACGATGCCCGAGAACGACCAGAAGATTGGCGGCACGAAACCCGTCGAGTTCGAGCGCGATCGCCACAACGCGCTCGAACTGCTTCGCCGTTTCGTGCTTCCGGGCACAACCTACAGCCGCCATCCCGGCTTCGGCGCGATGACCAGAGACGAGTGGATGCTCTGGGGCTACGCCCACGTCGACCATCACTTGCGCCAGTTCGGCGTATAGCCGTCGACGATGAAGCGAAGAACGTTTCTTGCTGGGGGCGCCGCCGCGTGTGCCGGCGCGGCGCTGTCGATGTCGCGGTTGCTGGAAGCGGCGCCCAAGCTGCGCGTCAACGGCTTCGAGCTGCTTCCAGTTCGTGCGACATCGCGCACCGTATGGCTGTTCGTCCGGTTGCGCACTGACGCGGGACTGAGCGGTGTCGGCGAAGCGTCGGACGCCTTCGGGTTCGCCAACACCACCGCCGCCGATGCCGCACGAATGAAGTCCGAGCTGCGCGGCTTCTTCGAATTGGTCGACGGCACGTCGCCGCTCGAGATCGCCGAGTATCGCCGTCGCGGCCTCCCGCTGGCGCGCAAAGGCGGGCTGGTGTCGGCGACGGCATTCAGCGCGATCGAGCAGGCGCTGTGGGATCTGTCCGGCAAGGCCCTCGACGTGCCCGTCTACTCGCTGTTCGGCGGAAAGCTGCGCGACAGGCTGCCCGTCTACGCGAACATCAATCGGGCCACGACACGGCGGACACCGGACGGCTTTGCCGCCACGGCGAAGGCTGCGGTGAACGAAGGATTCCGTGCTGTGAAAGGGGCGCCTTGGGATGGGTTTCCTCCGGCCGGTTCGCCGGCGCAGGCCGTGGAGTCGGCGGTCGAGAACGGCATCGCGTGCACGGCGGCGATGCGAGAGGCCGTGGGACCGGAGGTCGACGTCATGGTCGACTGTCACAGCTTTTTCGACGTCGCGCTCGCCGAGCGCGTCGCCAAACGGCTCGAGCCGCTGAACCTGGCCTGGTACGAGGAGCCTGTCGCGCCGGAACGGATCGAAGAGACGCGTGAGATTCGACGCCGCATTCGCCAGCAGATGGCGGCCGGAGAGGTCCTGTTTGGCGTCGCGGGGTTCGCGCCGCTCAGCCGCGATCGCACGGTGAATGTCATCATGCCTGATGTGAAGCACTGTGGAGGGCTGTTGGAACTGACGCACATCGCCGCGGCGGCCGAGCAAGAGGGCGTGGACGTCGCGCCGCACAATCCCAGCGGTCCGGTGTCGACGGCCGCAAGCGCGCAGGTCTGCGCCGGGCTCGCCAACTTCAAGCTGCTGGAGTTTCAGTGGGGCGAGGTCGAGTGGCGGAGCGACGTCATCGACCCGCCTGAGCGATTCGAGCACGGCACGCTTCGCGTCCCAGAACGTCCAGGTTTCGGCATCGAACTCAACGACCGCACGATCCGCAGCAAGCCTTCGGCATAGGATTCACCGCCATGACTATCGACGATCTCAAGCGCCGCTACGACTACAACTACTGGGCGAACGGAAAACTGTTCGCCGTCGTCTCGCAGCTCACGCCCGAGCAGTTCACGCGGAACGTCGCGGGCAGTTATGGATCTGTGCGCAACACGCTCGTGCACATGATGAGCGCTGAGTGGGGGTGGATCGATCGATGCGGCGGGCCGTCGCGGCCGGCGCAGCTGAAACCGGACGACTATCCCACGGCGGAATCGGTGATCGAGCAGTGGGCGCTCGTCGAAGGCTATGCGCGTGAATTTCTCGGCACGCTAACCGACGACGACCTGTCGCGCATCGTCGAGTTCACCTTGGGTGTGACAGGCAAGCGCGCGATGCCGCTGGGCGAACTCCTGCAGCACGCCTCGACGCACGGCGTGCATCATCGCGGACAAGTCGCGCTGCTGCTGCGAGTCCTCGGCGTCCCGCCGGGGAACTTCGACCTGCTCTTCTACGACGCCGAGCGGCGCGCCGGCGTGTGAGCCCAGGCCCAGGACACAAGAAAGGCGAGGCGCTCGGCGCGCTGGTGGTCGGGGGCGTCCTCCTCGGATGCTCGCCGATTCTCGTCCGCATCTCCGAGCTCGGCCCGGTCGCGACGGCGTTCTGGCGGCTCGCCTTGGCGTTGATACCGCTCACCGTGTGGTTTGCGCGTCGCGGCGCCGGAGGAGGGCCGTTGCCTGTGACGGCTGGTCAACATCTGACGGCCGCGCTCCCCGGCATTTTTCTCGCCGGCGACCTCGCCGCATGGCACACGTCGCTCCACATGACGTCGGTGACCAACTCGACGCTGCTCGCCAACATGGCGCCGATCTTCGTGACGGTGGCGAGCTGGCTGTTCCTGCGTCAGCGGATTAGCGGCTCCTTTGTCGCCGCCCTCGCGCTGAGCATTGCCGGGGTCGTCGTCCTCAACGGTGCAAGCTTCTCGGTGGGAGGCGGCAGCCACGTGCGCGGTGATGCGGTGGCTGTCGGCGCAGCCTGTTTCTACGCGGGCTATTTCATCTTTCTCGCCCGAGCGCGACAGACCTTCTCGACATCCGTCGTCATGTTGTGGAGCACGATTGCGGCGACAATCTGCGTCTTGCCAATCGCGCTCCTAGCCGAACGTGCGTTCCTGCCGCACACGCTCGCGGGGTGGGCCGTGGTAGTCGGACTCGGCTGGCTCGTGCACGCGGGTGGCCAAGGACTCATCGCGTTTTCGTTGGCGTGGCTGCCGGCGACGTTCTCGTCGCTCACGCTGCTCATCCAGCCTGTCGTCGCCGCGGGGCTCGCATGGATCGTCCTCGGCGAGCCGCTCCGGATGCCGCAGGTGATTGGCGGCTCCATCGTGATCGCGGGCATCCTCCTCGCGCGCCGTTCGACATGACACTTGCGTTTCTGCTCAAGGGCGCGATTATCGGATTCTCCCTCGCGGCGCCTGTCGGTCCGATTGGCCTGCTGTGTATTCGCCGGTCGCTCGCGGAAGGACGTCTGGTCGGCCTCGCCACCGGGCTCGGCGCGGCGACGGCGGACGCTTCGTACGGGGCGATCGCGGCATTTGGACTGACGGCCGTTTCGGGGTTTCTCGTGGCGCAGAAGATCTGGCTTGGCGTCATCGGCGGCGCATTTCTCTGTTACCTCGGCGTGCGCACGTTCACGGCCGCGCCGGCGTCGGTTGCCGCGTCGGGACGCGGCAGCGGACTCGTGGCCGCATATGCGTCGACCTTTATCCTGACGTTGACGAACCCGATGACGATCCTCTCTTTCATCCCGGTGTTCGCGGGGCTCGGACTGGGATTGGCGGCTGACGTGGCCTCGGCGACGGCAGTTGTGTCCGGCGTCTTTCTCGGATCGGCGTTGTGGTGGCTGCTCCTGAGCAACGGCGTCGCGCTGTTCCGTCATCGGTTTGGCGACGCGTGGATGCGATCGGTCAACCGGGTGTCGGGAGCGATGATCTTCGCGTTTGGACTGTATGCGCTGGCTGGCGCGGTGACACTCCCATGGAACTGACTTTTCGATCCGCCGGTATCGGCGACTACGATCAGATTCGACGGCTGGTGATCGACACCGGATGGGGCAAGCGAGTTCAAGATCCCGATCGATTCCGTCGCATGATGGACGGCGCCGATCGCACCATTGTCGCCCTCGACGGCGACCACGTCGTCGGCTTTGCGCGCGCGCTGTTCGACGACGCGTCGAACGGGTACATTTCGATGGTCGCCGTCGCTGGCGACCGGCAGGGACAGGGCATCGGCCGGGAGCTCGTGAAGCGATTGATGGACGTGAAGGCGCCGAAGCAGATTACATGGGTGCTGCGGTCCGCTCGCGACAGCACAGGGTTTTGGGAAAAGATGGGGTTCCGCAAGTCTGACGTCGCGATGGAGATCGTCAGGACCGAATGAGCAGCAGATGAGCGCGGAGAATTATCACGAGCACGCGTCGTTCTATCGCGCGGCGCTCCTGCTCGGATTGGTTCGCGGCGACCGCATCGTCACGTGGGCCGATGCGGTACTCGGCGTCGATCCGTCCGCGCCGCCCGCGTTCGTCGACCTGGCGACCTGTCCGCCCGACGATCTGACGCTGATGCGGCAACAGCTGCTGCCGCTTGCATCTGGCAAGGAGCCTGAGGCCGTCGTCCGCGCGCTCATCGGTCTCGTGCACCGCGATCTTGCGTCGGGCCGGCGCTCGTTCTCGGACACGATGACGGTTCTGAAGCAGCTGCGCGCATTTGTCGCGGTCAATCGTGAGCTCAACGAGTATCTGAAGACGCTCGGCGTCGACATCTGGCAGTCGCCGCCTGGCACGCCCGCACGAGCGGAGGCGGAAGGGCGCGTGCGCGCTTGGCTCGCGCGGCACGAGCCCGATGCGATACCGTTTTTGTGATGATCAAAGCGATCTTCTGGGACAACGACGGCGTCCTGGTCGACACCGAGCGCCTGTACTTTCAAGCGACGCAGGAAACACTCGAGTCGGTCGGCGTCTCCCTCAACCAGGAACACTACACCGAGTTCTTTCTCAGGCAGGGCAGGGGCGCGTGGCATCTGCTCGAGGAGCGCGGCGTCAGCGCAGTCGACATCGAGCGGCTTCGACAGCGCCGCAACGATTTGTACAGCGAACTGCTGCAGCGTGAAGCGTGCGCCATCGACGGCGTCGCCGGAACGCTCGAGTTCCTGCACGGCAAGTACGTCATGGGCATCGTCACCAGCTCGCGCCGCGACCACTTCGACATCATTCACGCGCGCTGCAATCTGCTCCAATACTTCGATTTCGTGCTGACAGCGGCGGACTTCGCGCGTGTAAAGCCGCACCCCGATCCCTATCTGATGGCGATCGCACGTGCCGGCGCCAGCCCCGCCGACTGCGTCGCCATCGAAGATTCCGAGCGCGGGCTGCAGGCGGCGACGCTGGCGGGCATTCGCTGTATCGTCATTCCGACGCCGCTCACGGCCGGCGGCAATTTCGCCGGCGCGCTGCGCGTGGTCGATCGGGTCGCGGAGCTGCCCGACATTCTGGAGGACCTCTGATGCACAACTACGAAGCGAAAGTGAGCTGGACGCGAGGCGCCAGCGAGAAGTTCACCGACAACCGCTACAGCCGCGCTCACCAGTGGGCGTTCGACAGCGGCATCACTGTCAGAGCGTCGTCGTCGCCGTCGGTCGTGCCGCTGCCGCTCTCAGTAGCGGACGCGGTCGATCCCGAAGAGGCACTCGTCGCGTCGACGTCCAGCTGTCACATGCTGTATTTCCTGTTCTTCGCCGCGAAGAAAGGCTTTGTGATCGACAGCTACGTCGACAATGCGTCCGGAGTCCTCGAAAAGAACGCCGCCGGCAAGATGAGCATGTCACGCATCACGCTGCGACCGTCGATCGCTTTTGCGGGTTCATCGCCGTCTCAGGCCGACCTCGATGCGCTCCACCACGCAGCTCATGAGGAGTGCTTCATCGCGAACTCGTTGAAGTCGGAGATCGTCGTGGAGCCGGTGCTACAGTAGGTTCATGATCGCCGCAGTACTGATGGCGCTGCTCCTCACACCTGATGCCGACGTGACGCTGATGAAGGCAAAACTCGGCGGATCGTGCTCGGCGGACTTCACCGTCAAGGACGCCGGCGGCAAGCCGATCTTCGACGCCCTGGTG
>Ga0068871_100000960_pt1 | contig 19285 bp, 13 predicted proteins | sample KBSMisM72_FD_72750 | JGI IMG/M metagenome (GOLD analysis project Ga0068871, IMG submission 72750) | Miscanthus rhizosphere microbial communities from Kellogg Biological Station, Michigan, USA - KBS Miscanthus M7-2 | ecosystem: Host-associated > Plants > Roots > Rhizosphere > Soil ...
AAGTACCAGGTACAGGAGCGCGGACAGGACCAGCTCCTGGATGTCCAGCGCGCGCTCTACCGCAAGATTCGGGATTATCGAGGCCAGGCGGATCAGGCGCTCTCGCTGCACTGGCGAGGGCTGGAGGATCGCCGCAATCCGCTGATGCGCCACCTCCCGTGGTGGCTCGCCGCGGTGGCGGCGGTGCCGATTCTCGCGATCGCCTTCACCTTCTACTATGCGAGCCTCGCCGGTCTCGCCGATCCGGTGCACACGGAGCTCGCGAAAGTGGGCCTGGAGGAATTCTCCGCGCCAGCCGTGGCCGTGCCGGTGCGGGGACCGACGTTGAAGCAGCTGCTCGCCTCCGACGAACGCAGCGGCGTGTTGAAGGTCGAGGAGAACGGGAACCGCACGGTGGTGACGCTGCTGGCGCGCGATCTGTTTCCAACCGGCAGCGCGACGGTCAATCCGGCGTATGAAGATACGATCCAGCGGATCACGGCGGCGCTCGACAAGGTGCCGGGACGCGTGCTGGTCGTCGGACACACCGACGATCAGCCGATCAAGTCGTTCCGCTACAAGGACAACTTCGAGCTGTCGCGCGAGCGCGCCGTCAGCGTCGTCACGCTGCTGCAGAAAGGCATCGACAACCACGCCAGGCTGACGTGGACCGGTGTCGGGTCGTCGGAACCGCGCTACCGTCCCGAGTCCGATCCGGAGAACCGGTCGCGCAACCGGCGCGTGGAAATCATCCACGTACGGGGAACGTAGCCGTGTTTGCATTTTTCAGAAGTCGCGCGTTTTTCCTGCTGATCGGCTTCCTGCTGATCGCGCTCTTCATCTGGTACGCCGGGCCGTACTTCGCGTTCGGGGAGTATCGTCCGCTCGAGACCGAGTTCGCCCGGCTGGTTCTCATCTCGCTGATCGTCGTCTGCTGGGTGGTGTCGAGGCTGCTCAAGCGGCTGCGCGCCAGCCAGGCCAGCGAACGGCTGGTCGGGGCCGTGGTCGCCGCCACGCGCCGGGAGCAGGAGCAGCCGTCCGCCGAGGCCGCGAAGCTGCGCGAACGTTTCGAAGAGGCGACCGCCGCGCTCACGCGCAAGCCCGGGCACAGCCTGTACGACCTGCCGTGGTACGTCTTCATCGGCGCGCCGGGCTCCGGCAAGACCACGGCGCTGGTCAATTCCGGGCTGAAGTTTCCGTCGGACCAGCGCGGCAGCAAGGCGGCGGTCCGCGGCGTCGGCGGCACGCGCAACTGCGACTGGTGGTTCACCGACGAGGCGGTGTTTCTCGATACCGCCGGCCGCTACACGACGCAGGACTCGGACGCGGCGTCGGACAGCGAAGGCTGGAAGGAATTTCTCGCGCTGCTGGCCAAGTATCGTGAGCGCCGGCCGATCAACGGCATCATCCTCACGATCAGCACGCAGGATCTGCTCACGCAGGGCGACGCCGGCCGGGAAGCCCACGTCGACGCCGCGCGGCGCCGGCTGACCGAGTTCACCCGCGAGCTGCAGATCCAGCTGCCGGTGTACGTGATGGTCACCAAGTGCGACATGGTGGCCGGCTTCAGCGAGTACTTCGACGATCTCTCGCAGGAGAGCCGCGCCCAGGTGTGGGGCGTGACGTTCCCGTACGACGAGTCCCTGCATGGCGATGCCGCCGACTCGCTGCCCGGCGAATTCGACGCGCTGATTGCCCGCCTCAACGAGCGCGTCTACGCACGGGTGGAAGATGAACGTGGCGCTCGGCGCCGCGCGAGCATCTTTGCCTTTCCGCAGCAGATGGCGGCGCTGCGCGAGCCGCTGACCCAGTTCATCAGCGAGATCTTCGACTCGTCGCAGTTCAACCAGCAGATCCTGCTGCGCGGTGTCTACCTGACCAGCGGCACACAGGACGGCACGCAGATCGATCGGCTGCTGGGATCGATCGGCCGCCGTTTCGGCGTCGCGGCCGAAGCCGTCGCGGCCGCCCCCGGCAAGGGCAAGGCGTTCTTCATGGAGCGCCTGCTCAAGCAGGTGGTGATTGGCGAGTCGGGTCTCGCCGGCGTGAACCGCCAGCTGGAACGGAAGACGGCGGTGTGGCAGCTCGGCGCGTACGCGGCCGTCGCGCTGGCGTTGATCATCGGCCTCGTCATCTTGTCCGTGAGCTATGCCGGCAATCGCGCGTATCTCGCCGATGTCGCGAATGATCTGGCGACGTTGCGGCGGGCGACGCCGTCGGTGCCGCGCGCCTCGCTCGAGGTCCTGCTGCCGCAGCTCAACGCGGTGCGTGCGGTCTCGGACTCCGCCAACCGCTATCGCGACGGCGCCCCGTGGAGCATGCGGTGGGGGCTGTATCAGGGCAACGCGGTCGGCAACGCCGCGCGCGACGCGTATCTCCGGGAACTGGACGGCATCGTGCTGCCGCGTTTCGCGGCGCGCGTGAAACAGCATCTCGTCGGCTATGCCGCGGAGCCGGAGAAGCTGTACGTCTACCTGAAGGCCTACCTGATGCTGGGCGATCCCAAGCATCTCGACAAGAAGCACCTCCAGTACCTCGCGGATCTCGAGTGGAGAATGCCCGACGCCGCGCCCGGTGCCGGCACCTCGCTGTCGAAGCACTTTCAGAGCCTGCTGGAATACAGCGACACGCTGCGCCCGATTGCCCTGGACCCGGCGCTCGTCGCGCAGGCGCGCAGCACGATTCTGCGCGCGTCGATCCCCCAGATCATGTTCGAGCAGCTGCGGCGCTTCTACAGCGACGACAAGCGGGTGCTGCAGCTCGACGTCATCGCGGGCACCGGCATCGAGAAGGTCCTGAGGCGCAAGAGCGGACGCCGGCTGTCGGAGCCGGTGCCGGCCTTCTACACCAAGACAGTCTTCAACGAGGCCGCGACCGTCGGCATGGCTCCGCTGGTCAAACAGTTCGCGGAAGAGACGTGGGTCTGGGGCCCGGGCGGCATGTCCACCGCGACCTGGGGCAAGCTCACCTCGCAGGTGACGGATCTCTACGAGCGCGACTACAACAGGGCCTGGGACGATCTGTTGAACGACCTCGAGATCGTCTCGTTTTCAACCGTCCAGCAATACACCGACGAGCTCGGAATCCTGGTCGGACCGACCTCACCGCTGCGGGGACTCCTGAAGACCGTCGTCGAACAGACGTCTCTCGTCGCGGCAACTGCCCCGGCGGCAGCGGCGCCTGGCGAGCCGTCGGTCACGTCCAGGATTACCGAAGGCGCGAAGGATCTGCTCAGCTCGGCGCAGAAAAAGCTCACCGGTTTGTCGGGCGTCGCGCCCGGAACGGTCATCACTCAGCATTTCGCGCCGATTCACCGCTACATGGCGGGAGCGCCCGCGCCGTTCGACGCGACGCTGGAGCAGATCAAAAAGATTCGCGACCAGCTGGTGACGCTCGGCCCGCAAGTCGGCGGCACGAATCCGCTGAAGGCCCTGGCCGATCCGTCCCTGATCGAGCTCCGTCGCGCGCTGCGGCAGGACACCGTGAATCTACCGTCACCGATCAATACGCTGGTCGGCGAGATCGCGCAGAACGTCGTCGGCACCGTGAGCTCAGACGCGACGCGAGAGCTCGAGAAGTTGTACCAGGAGGAAGTCATCACCGAGTGTCGTGCGCGGGTCGAGGGCCGGTACCCGTTCGGCAGCGCGGGCGATCTCCCATTGACCGACTTCGAGGCGGTCTTCGGATCGGGCGGCGTCTACGACAAGTTCTTTACCGAGCGGCTCGAGAAGCTGGTCGACACCTCGCAGCGCCCGTGGTCCTGGCGCGCCGACTCGGTGCAGTCATCACAGGGAATGCTGGCGCAGTTCGAGCGGGTCGCGCGCATTCGGGAGATGTTCTTCGGTCCGGGCGGCAAGAGTCCGCAACTCGAGTTCCGCGTCAAGCTCTCCAAGCTCGACGCCGGGGCGACGCGGCTGTACGTCGATATCGACGGTCAGGTGATCGACGTGAAGCCCGGCGGCGAGAGCACACAAGCGGCCACGTGGCCCGGTCCGAAAAAGGCCGGCGTCGCCTTCGCCACGTTCGAGGACAAAGTGCAGGCGCCTGACCAGGTGTATTCATTCGAGGGTCCTTGGGCATGGTTTCGCATGATCGACCGAACCATGGCGCCGCAACCCGACGTCGATGGGCTGTCGGTCCTCAGCCTTCAGAGTCAGTACCATCGCGCCCTGGTCACCATCGAAGCGTCGACCGGCCGGGGCAACCCCTTTGGCTCGCGCACGTGGCGGCAGTTTGGATGTGGAGCGTGATGCGGCACTGCAAGATGGCGGCAGACGGCGTTCTGGAAACCGGGGCCGGCTCGTGGAAGTAGGCCTGTTCGGAAAGCTGCCAAGCCGCGGCGATTTCCTGCGCCGGCGAGTATCGGACGCGTTCGTGGATTCGTGGGATGCCTGGCTCCGGGAATGCCTTCCCGCAAGCCGGAAGGCGTTGGGCGAGCGCTGGCTCGACCTCTATCTCACGAGCCCGGCGTGGCGCTTCATCTGTGCGGCCGGCACCTGCGGTCCGACGCCGGTGCTCGGGCTCATGGTGCCGAGCGTCGATCGCGTCGGCCGATATTTTCCGCTGACGCTGGTCTCGCCGCTGCCGGCTGAAGTCAATCCGATCGCCGCGGCCACGGAGTCGGCGCCGTTTTTCGAACGCGCGGAGCGTTTGATCATCGAGACGCTCGCCACCGACGACATCGATTTCGATCGCTTCGACGCGCAGGTCGTCATGTTGGGCGAAGCGCTCGAGACCATCCTGCCGCCTCGGGTGCTGCTCGACCCTGTCGGCGCGGCCACGCTGAGTGACCCGTCGCAGTTGTGGCAGATCCCGATCGGATCCGCGGCGGATCTCACGCCCGTCTTCGCGCAGTTGTTGTCGCACCAGCTCTCTTCGCTGTACGACCCGTTGATGCTGTGGTGGACCGAGGGCTCGTCCGCGGTCGAGCCCAGTTGTCTGATCGCCAAGGGGCTTCCGCATCCCAGTACGTTCGTGGCGTTGCTGGACGGCGCGTGGGCGGACTATCGCTGGCGCTCCGTGCCGGCGCGCGTCGACACCGGCGCGACGATGGAGATGCGGGTGGAGAGCGGGCCGCCGGTCGCGTTCCGTTCCGCCGCCGCGAGCGACGTCGGCCTGGTCCGCAAGATCAACGAGGATGCCTTCGTGGAACGGTCGGAGGCCGGGATCTGGGCCGTCGCCGACGGGTTGGGCGGTCACCGCGACGGCGAGATCGCCAGCCACATGGTGTGCGACGCGTTGGCGGACCTGGCGCCCGATCCGACGTTCGATCGGACGATCGAGGCGGCGCGGCAGCGGCTCCAGTCGGTGAACGACTATCTGTTGCACACCGGGACCCACGCCACGCTGTCGGATCGGAGCGCGAGCACGGTGGTCATGCTGCTGGCGCGCGGGGCAAGCTGTGCCGTTCTCTGGGCCGGAGACAGCCGCGTCTATCGCTGGCGTCCCGGCAAGCTCGAGCGTTTGACCCGGGACCACAGCCCCGAAGATTTGCCGGGAATTGGCCAGGAGACGAATGCCATTACGCGCGCGGTCGGCGTTCAGCCCAATCTGGCGCTCGATCTGCGCCGCGAAAAGGCGATGGTCGGCGACCGGTTTCTCCTTTGTTCCGACGGACTGACGCGAACGGTGGGCGAAGCGCAGATTGAGGCGTTGATGGAGCGCTCCGACATCGGGATCGTGGTCCAGGAATTGATCAGCGCGACCCTCGCGGCAGGAGCGCCCGACAATGTCACGGTGCTCGTGGCCGAGGCGTACGCCGACAACGCCTAGCACACGCCTCATTTCTTCTTTGGACTTTCGGCGGAGATGGGTAGAATGCGATTCCCGTCTGTCTAAGGTTTAAGGTTCGATGACACCGGTGTGGATGTCGTGGTCTGAGACTGTTTCAGGCAGTCCGTGTGAGGTCGTCCGTAATGAGTGCCCGATGGGACAGCGCTCAACTGCTCCAGCCAATCACGGAAGCCCAGCCTTGCGGCGAGAGCCTCGAAGATACCGAGTTGCTCGCCTCGTTCGACGCCTTCCGTCTCTTCGGTCAATCGAGGCCGCTCGACGCCCCCGCGGAACCGAATGAGAAACGCGTACCGAAACCGGCGGAATCGCCGGAGTGGGTCAACATTCGCGACAAGGCGCTGGACGCGCTCGCCAGGAGCAAGGACCTGCGCCTTCTCGCGTATCTGGGAACGGCGCTCTTGAGAACCGACGGACTGCCGGCATTCTCCGAGACGCTGAGCGTGGCGTCGCAGTGGCTGGAGACGAACTGGACCCAGACCTATCCGCTCGTCGACGAAGACGCGGTGCTGCGGAAGAACGCGCTGAATTGCTTCGCGGATCCGATGGCGGTGATCGACGGGATCCGCCGCGTTCCGCTGGTGCGCAGCCGGCAGCACGGCACCTTTACCCTCCGGGACATCGACATCGCGACCAATCAGCTGGCTCCGGCCGAAGGCGACACGCACGCGGACGAGAACCAGATCCAGGCGGCGTTCGGGTCGATGCCGCTGGCCGATCTGCAGCAGCTGGTCGACAGCGTCGCCAGCGCGGTCACGGCCCTGAACAAGATCGACGCGACGATGAGCGCCTCGGCAGGCTCGGAAATGATGCCCGGGTTCGAGCCCGTGACGGCGCAGCTCACGCGCGCCGGCCAGGTGCTGAAGGGCCAGCTGGCCGCGCATCCGGAGAATACGGCCGCGCCTGGAGCTGAAGGAACGGTTGAGCCAGGGGAGGGCGGTCTGTCCGCGCCCGGGACGGTCAAGTCGCGCCAGGACGCGATCCGGGCGCTGGACGCGGTGGCGGCGTTTTTCAGGAAGACGGAACCATCGAGTCCGATTCCTATGTTCTTGGAGCGGGCGAAGCGGCTGGTCTCGAAGGATTTTCTCGAGGTGCTGGAAGACATCGCGCCCGACGCCGTCGCGCAGGCCCGGGCCGCCGGTGGGTTGAAGAGGGAAGAGTAGCGGGATCGTTTCGGCAGGAGGTGGTTTCGTGGCCAAATCAAGCAGTCAGAAGTTCATCGCGCGCAATCGCGCCCCTCGCGTCCAGATCGAGTACGACGTGGAGCTCTATGGGGCGGAGAAGAAGGTCCAGCTCCCGTTCGTCATGGGGGTGCTCGCGGACCTCTCGGGGAAGCCGGCGGAGCCGTTGGCGCCGGTGGCCGACCGCAAGTTCCTCGACATCGACATCGACAATTTCGACAGTCGGATGAAGGCGCTCAAGCCGCGTGCAACGTTTGCGGTGCCCAACACACTAACCGGCGAAGGCAACATCAACGTCGAACTCACGTTCGAAAACATGGAAGATTTTTCGCCGGCGGCGGTCGCGCGAAAGGTCGATGCCCTCAACAAACTGTTGGAAGCCAGAGAACAGCTCGCGAACCTCATTACCTACATGGACGGCAAAACGGGCGCCGAGGAGCTCGTGGCCAAGCTGCTGCGGGATCCCGCGCTCCTGCAGACGCTCGCGACCACGAAAAACCCCACGGACGAGCCGTCATCATGAACTCGGTGAATCGCTGAGCGGAGAACAGTCATGGCTGATCCCAAATCCCAACAGGACGCACAGGCCGAATCGGGAACCGTTGAAGTCACGGAATTCGATTCGCTGCTGAGAAAAGAATTCAAGCCGAAGACCGACGAGGCGAAGGAGGCGGTGGAGCGGGCGGTCCGGACGCTCGCCGAGCAGGCGCTTTCGCAGACCAAGCTGATCTCCGGCGACGTCGTCAAGTCGATCGAGGCGATCATCGCGCAGCTCGATAAGAAGCTGACCGAGCAGATCAACCTGATTCTGCATCACCAGGACTTCCAGAAGCTGGAAGGCGCCTGGCGCGGTCTGAGTTATCTCGTCAACAACACCGAGACCGACGAGATGCTCAAGATCCGCTTCATGAACATCAGCAAGGCGGATCTGGGCAAGACGCTCAAGCGCTACAAGGGCACCGCCTGGGACCAGAGCCCGCTGTTCAAGAAGGTCTACGAAGCGGAATACGGCCAGTTCGGCGGCGAGCCGTTCGGGTGCCTGGTGGGCGACTACCACTTCGACCAGACACCGCCCGACGTCGAGCTGCTGGGCGAGATGTCGAAGGTGGCGGCGGCGGCGCATACGCCGTTCATCGCCGGCGCCTCGCCGACGGTCATGCAGATGGACAGCTGGCAGGAGCTGGCCAACCCGCGCGATCTGACCAAGATCTTCACGACCCCCGAGTACGCCGGCTGGCGATCGCTCCGGGAATCGGAGGATGCCCGCTACCTCGGTCTGGCGATGCCGCGCTTCCTGTCGCGGCTGCCCTACGGCGCCAAGACCAGCCCGGTGGAGGAGTTCGACTTCGAGGAGGACACCGGCGCCGCCGATCACAGCCGCTACACCTGGGCGAACGCCGCCTACGCGATGGCCGTGAACATCAACCGCTCGTTCAAGCTCTATGGCTGGTGCTCGCGCATCCGCGGAATTGAGTCGGGTGGGTCCGTCGAAGGATTACCGACCCACACGTTCCCGACCGACGACGGCGGTGTCGACATGAAGTGCCCGACCGAGATCGCGATCAGCGACCGCAGGGAAGCGGAACTGGCGAAGAACGGGTTCATGCCGCTGGTCCACCGCAAGAACTCGGATTTCGCGGCGTTCATCGGCGCGCAGTCGCTGCAGAAGCCGGCTGAATACGACGATCCCGATGCCACCGCCAACGCGAACTTATCAGCACGCCTGCCGTATCTGTTTGCATGCTGCCGTTTCGCGCACTACTTGAAGTGCATCGTCCGCGACAAGGTCGGATCGTTCAAGGAGCGGGACGACATGCAGGTGTGGCTGCAGAAGTGGGTGATGAACTACGTCGACGGCGACCCGGCGCACTCCTCGGAAACCACCAAGGCGCAGAAGCCGCTGGCCGCCGCCGAAGTGCAGGTCGAGGAAATCGAAGGCAATCCGGGCTACTACTCGGCGAAGTTCTTCCTGCGTCCCCACTATCAACTGGAAGGTCTGACGGTCTCGCTCCGGCTCGTGTCGAAGCTGCCGTCGGCGAAGGCGAGCTGAGACCCAGGGATTCTTAACAGCAATTCAGCGAACGAGAGGAGCGCGTCATGGCATCGGACATCTTCGCAAAAATCGGCGACATCAAGGGCGAGTCCCCGGACGACAAACACAAGGGCGAGATTGAAGTGCTCTCGTGGTCGTGGGGGGTCACGCAGAGCGGCACCATGGCCTTCGGCGGCGGTGGTGGTGAGGGCAAGGCGAGCTTCCACGACTTCAACTTCACGCATCACCTCGACAAGGCGTCGCCGGTGCTGATGAAGGCGTGCGCCACCGGCGAGCACATCAAGGAAGCGACCATCACGGTGCGCAAGGCCGGCAAGGGCCAGCAGGAATTCCTGGTCATCAAGATGAACGACATCATCGTGACCAGCGTCTCGCCGGGCGGCGCCGGCGACGGCGGTGCCACCGCCGAGTCGGTCGCGCTTCAGTGCGCCAAGGTGGATCTCGAGTACAAGCCGCAGAAGCCAGACGGCTCGCTCGATGCCGGCATCCACTTCAAGTACGACATCAAGGGCAACAAAGAAGGTTAACCGCGGGTTTGCGGAGTTAATCCGTGTCTACTGTCTCGAACAACCCAGCGGTTCGCCCTGCCGGCGCCAGCGACATGTTCCTCACTGTCAAAGGCGCCGCGCATGGTGTGATCAACGGCGAGTCGATCGACGACAAGCACAAGGGCGAGATCGAAGTCCTCAGCTGGTCGTGGGGCATCCAGGGCAAGGCCTCGCTGGGTGGTGGCGGCGCATCGGGGAAGGCCACCATCCGCGAGATGAAGATCGTCAAGAAGGTCGACAAAGCGTCGACCGCCTTGATGGGGGCGGTCCGTACCAACGAGCTGATCAAAGAGGCGGTCCTGACGGTCCGAAAGGCCGGCAAGACCGCCCTCGAATACCTCAAGATCAAGATGGAGCAGGGGCGCGTCATGTCGATCGACATCGAAGCGGGCGACCCTGCCGGCGGCATGGATCTGGTCGAGCGCATCACGCTGTCGTTCAACAAGATCGATGTCGAGTACACCCCCCAGGGCGCCGACGGCCATCCCCAGGGCTCCACGTCGTTCCAGGATCAATGGGGTGAAAGTTAGCGTTTCGCCATTCGCACGTCTCTCGGGCACACACCAATGATTCTTGCTGACGCGGCCGAACAGAGCCTCAAGAACGGAGACCCGGCCGCGGCGCTGGCCCACCTGCAGGAGCAGGTACGCGCCAAACCGGCCGACGCACGACTGCGCATCTTCCTCTTTCAACTCCTCTGCGTGAACGGTCAATGGGATCGTGCGCTCAACCAGCTGAGCGTCGCCTCGGGCCTCGATCCCGAGGCGCTTGCCATGGCGCAGACCTACGAGCCCGCGCTGCGCTGCGAGGCGATGCGCGACGGCGTCTTCGCCGGCAAGAAGTCACCGCTGATTTTCGGCCAGCCCGAGCAGTGGCTGGCGCTGCTGATCGAATCGCTGCTGGTCGCGGGCAGCGGGGACGCGGCGCGATCCGCGGAACTCCGGGCCCTCGCATTCGACGCCGCGCCGACATCGAGCGGCGAGGTCGACGGCCGGCCGTTCGAGTGGATCGCCGACGCCGATTCGCGGCTCGGACCGGTGCTCGAAGCGGTCATCAACGGCCGCTACTACTGGGTGCCCTTCTCACGGTTGATCAAGATCGATTTCGAACCGCCCGAGGACCTGCGCGACCTGGTCTGGCTGCCGGCGCACCTCCAGTTCGAGAACGGCGGCGAGTCGGTCGCCCTCGTCCCGACCCGCTATCCCGGATCGGCGGCGTCGCCGGACGGCCTGATCGTCCTGGCGCGAAAGACGATCTGGGAAGAGATCGGTCCGGATGCCCACCGCGGGCTCGGCCAGCGTGTCTTTGCCACGGACACCGAGGACGTGTCGATGCTCGACGTTCGGAGCCTCACGCTCTCGACCGCCGAGGAGATCGAGCCCGGTCCCAGCGAGGATCATGCCTGAGCAGCGGGGTCCGGAGGAGCGGCTTCAGCCCGCGTTGCTGGATCGTTTGACGGACGACGAACCTGGCAAGAAGGTAGAGCCCCGCGAAGCGCGCGTCTTTTCCAAGCGGCGCCTGCGCCAGGCGGTGCTCCGCGATCTGGCCTGGCTGTTCAACACCACGCGCCTCGAGTCGACCGACGATCTGAGCCGCACCCCGCTGGTCCGCGGCTCGGTGGTGAACTTCGGGCTGCCGGCGCTGTCGGGCACGACGGCCTCCTCGTTCGACATCACCGATCTCGCAAAGTCGATCCGCGAGGCGATCATCAATTTCGAGCCGCGCATCCTGCCCTCGACCCTGCACATCAAGACGCTGATCGAGGCCGGCCAGCTCGATCATCACAACGTGGTCGGCGTCGAAATCCGCGGCAACCTCTGGGCCCAGCCGGTGCCGATCGAGTTCCTGGTGCGCACGGAAATCGATCTCGAGACCGGCAACGTCCAGGTCACCGACCTCAACTCGGCGCAGGTGGGGTGATGGATCCCCGCCTGCTGCAGTACTACAACCTCGAGCTGCACCACCTGCGCGAGACCGGCGCCGAATTCGCCGAGCAGTTTCCGAAGATCGCGGCCAGGCTCGGCATGCACGGCCTCGCGGTGGACGATCCCTACGTCGAGCGGCTGCTCGAAGGCGTCGGCTTTCTCGCGGCGCGCGTGCAGCTGAAGATCGACGCCGAGTTTCCCCGGTTCACGCAGGCGCTGCTCGAAATCGTCTACCCGCACTATCTGGCGCCGACGCCGTCGATGCTCGTGGCCCAGCTGAAGCCCGATCCCAACGATCCGAACCTGGCGGTGGGCCCGACCGTGCCTCGCGGCAGCCCGCTGTCGAGCATCGCCTCGTCCGACGATTCGACGGCGTGTGAATTCCGCACGGCGCACAACGTGACCTTGTGGCCGATCGAGGTCGTGTCGGCAAGCTACTTTTCGTTTGCCCCGGATCTGCCGCTCAACACGCTCCCGATCGCCCAGAAGATCAAGGGCGGCCTGCGGATTCGTCTCAAGGCGACCGCGGGGCTGAAGTTCAACCAGACCGCGATCGACCGGCTGTGTTTCTATTTCGCCGGCCGCGACGACGTCGCGAACAAACTCTACGAGTTGTGCCTCGGGACCGGTCTGGGGGCACTCGTGCTGCCATCGGGCGGCGCGACCAAGTGGCACGAGCTGCTGCCCGCCGCCGCCCTCCAGCCCGTCGGCTTCACCGACGAGGAGGCGCTGCTGCCGGTGACCCTGCGCTCGTTCCAGGGCTACCGGCTGCTGCAGGAGTACTTCGCGTTTCCGCAGCGCTACCGCTTCTTCGAGGTGCGAGGGCTGTCGAAAGCGATCAAGCGCGTCGACGGGGACCAGCTCGAGCTCGTGATTCTGCTGGGCCGCGGCGACCCGACGCTCGAAGCGGTGGTCGATCGGTCGAACCTCGCGCTGTTCTGCACGCCGGCGATCAATCTGTTCGACAAGCGCGCCGACCGGATCCACGTCGACGACAGCAGCTACGAATACCACGTCGTCGCCGATCGCACGCGACCCCAGGATTTCGAGGTCTACACCGTGACCGAGGTCGTGGGGCACGGCATCGGGACCGACAGCGAGCAGCAGTTCCTGCCGTTCTACTCGGCGTACAGCAGCGACCGCGATCATCAGCAGTCGGCCTACTACACGACGCGCCGCGAGCCGAGGCTGGTGTCGGCCACCGCGAAGCGGCGCGGATCGCGTTCGAGCTACATCGGCAGCGAAGTCTTTCTGTCGCTGGTCGATCCCGCGCAGGCGCCGTTCAGCGGCGACTTGCGCCAGCTCTCGATCCGCACGCAGTGCACGAATCGCGACCTCGTCCTGCTGATGCCGGTCGGGATCGGCAGCAGCGATCTGGCGCTGGACGTCGCCGCTCCGGTGGCCAGCATCCGGGTGCTGAACGGCCCGAGCCGGCCGTACGCGCCGCTGGCCGACGGCGCGGTGTCCTGGCGCGCGGTCAGCCATCTCTCGCTCAACTACCTGTCGCTGGTGCAGTCGACGCGCGAAGAAGGAGCCGCCGCGCTGCGCGACCTGCTCGAGCTGTACGCGGTCAGCTCCGACGCGAGCGCGATGCGGCAGATCGAAGGGATCCGCGGCGTCAACGTCGGCCGCGTCGTGCGCCGGCTGCGCGGACCGGGACCGCTGGCGTTCGGCCGGGGATTGGAAATCACGCTGCAGATCGACGAGCTGGCGTTCGAAGGCGCCAGCGCCTACGTGCTGGGCTCGGTGCTCGATCGCTATTTCGCCCGTCACGTGTCCTTGAACTCGTTTACCGAAACCGTGCTGCGATCCGAAGGGCGCGGGGAGATGTTTCGATGGGTGCCACAGTGGGGCGCGAGGCCGACGCTCTAGCGTTTTTCAGTGCGTTGGCGGAGACGCCGTACCGCTTCGATTTCTACCAGACGCTCCGCCGGCTGGAATGCCTGCACGACCACCAGCCGCGGTGGGGACGTGCGCTGCGTCCGGTCGACGAGTCGGTGCGCCTCGGCCAGGATCCGGACCTGTCGTTTGCGCCGGCCCCGCTGGCGTCGTTCGAGACGCGTGCGGGACGTGCGCCCCGTCTTCAGGTGAGGCTGTTCGGCCTGTTCGGGCCGAACGGACCGCTGCCGATTCACATGACGGAGTACGCGCGCGAGCGCCTGCGGCACGCGGACGATCCGACGCTCTGTCGTTTTCTCGACGTGCTGCAGCATCGCTTCATCGCCCTGTTCTACCGCGCGTGGGCGCAGGCGCAGCCGGCGGTCAACCTCGATCGGCCGAAGGACGATCGCTTCACGGTGTACATCGGGTCGTTCCTCGGGATGTCGCCCGTGGCGCTTCGCGGCCGCGACACGGTGCCGGATCTGGCGAAGCTCTTTCACGTCGGCGCGCTCATCCGGCACGTCCGGAACGTCGAAGGGCTGACCCACATCCTCCAGCATTTCTTTCGGGTGCCGGTCCGGATCGAGGAATTCGTCGGGCACTGGATGTTGTTGAGCACGCGGGAGCGCACGTATCTCAACTCCGAAAACGCGGTCCTCGGCTCGGGCGCCGTGCTCGGCGGCCGCCTCTGGGATCGCCAGCACAAGTTCAGGATTCACCTGGGACCGCTGACACTGGACCAATACGAGAGCTTCCTGCCCGGCGCGCAGTCGCTGAAGAAGCTGGTGGACTGGGTGCGGCAGTACCTGTGCTTCGAGCTCGATTGGGACGTGAAGCTGGCGCTCGAACCCGGCGAAGTGCCGCGTCTCAGACTGGGCCGCGGGCAGCGACTCGGCTTGACGACGTGGGTAGGACGTCGCCGCAAGGAAACGGCGGCGGACGATTTGTGTGTCGACGCGGAAGCGTGGGCCAGCAGGATGGAGCGCGCAGCATGAGCGAGATCAGTCGAGCGTCCCTCTTCGGCAAGTTGAACAGCCTCGGTTACAAAGCCATCGAGGGCGCAACGGTATTCTGCAAGCTGCGCGGCAACCCGTACGTCGAGCTGGTGCACTGGTTCCAGCAGATCCTGCAGACGCCGGATTCCGACATGCACCGGATCGTGCGGCATTTCGAAATCGATTCCTCGAGGCTGGCCAAGGACATCACCGAGGCGCTCGATCGGCTGCCGAGAGGCGCGAGCTCGATTTCGGATCTCTCGGAGCATGTGGAACGGGCGGTGGAGCGCGGCTGGGTCTACGCCACGCTGATGTTCGGAGAGCCCCGGGTCCGCACCGGCCACCTCCTGGTCGGCGCGCTGAAGACGCCGTCGCTGCGCAATGCGCTGATGGCGATCTCGAAGCAGTTCGAGCACATCAAGCCGGATACGCTGACCGAGGACTTCAAGCGGATCGTCAACGGATCGCCCGAGGACGCGCTCGGCGCCACCGACCCCACGTCCCTGGCGGGGCCGGGTGAAGCCAGCGACGCGATGGCGCCGGCGCAGATGGGCAAGCAGGAGGCCCTCAAGCGCTTTGCGACGAACCTGACCGAGAAGGCCCGCAAGGGCGAGATCGATCCGGTGAGCGGCCGCGACGAGGAAATCCGGCAGATCATCGACATCCTGATGCGCCGCCGCCAGAACAACCCGATTCTCACCGGCGAGGCGGGCGTCGGCAAGACCGCGGTGGTCGAAGGCTTCGCGCTGCGGCTGGCGAAAGGCGATGTGCCGCCGCCGCTGCAGAACGTGTCGCTGTACACGCTCGACATCGGCCTGCTGCAGGCCGGCGCGAGCATGAAGGGCGAGTTCGAGAATCGCCTGCGGCAGGTGATCGACGAAGTCCAGGCGTCGCCCAAGCCGATCATCCTGTTCATCGACGAAGCGCATACCCTGATCGGCGCCGGCGGAGCCGCCGGTACCGGCGACGCCGCCAACCTGCTCAAACCGGCGCTGGCGCGCGGCACGCTGCGGACGATCGCCGCGACCACCTGGGCGGAGTACAAGAAATACATCGAGAAGGATCCCGCGCTGACGCGGCGCTTCCAGGTCGTGAAGGTGGAGGAGCCGACCGAGGACAAGGCGATCCTGATGGTTCGCGGAGTCGCCTCGATTCTCGAGAAGCATCACCGCGTGCAGGTGCTCGACGAAGCGCTCGAAGCGGCGGTGCGGCTGTCGCACCGCTACATTCCAGGCCGGCAGCTGCCGGACAAGGCCGTCAGCCTGCTCGACACCGCGTGCGCGCGGGTCGCGATCAGCCAGCACGGCGAGCCGCCGCAGCTCGAAGACTGCCGGCGCACGATCGAGGGGCTGCAGACGGAGCTGGAGATCATCGGCCGCGAGGAGACCGTCGGGGTCAACGCGAACGAACGACGGAAGACGGCGGAAGAGAAGCTCGCCAAGAACCAGACGCTCCGCGAATCGCTCGAGGCGCGATGGAAGGCCGAGCGCGAGCTGGTGGAACGGGTCCTCGCGATTCGCGCCAAGCTCCGCCAGGGGAGTGAGCCGGTCGAAGGGACCGGCAGCAAGCTCGAAAAGGCCGCGGAAGTGCAGAAGGCGGTCGCGCCGCCTGTCGCCGCTCCGGTCGTCGAGCCGGTGACGCCGGAGGAGAGGCAGGCGCTGCTCACCGAGCTGGGCGATCTTCAAGGAAAGCTCTCGGAGCTGCAGGGCGACTCGCCGCTGATTCTGCCGAGCGTCGACGAGCAGGCGGTCGGATCGGTCGTGCAGGACTGGACCGGCGTGCCGGTCGGCCGCATGGTCAAGAACGAGCTCGAGACGGTGCTGAATCTCGCCGAGTCGCTCAACCAGCGGGTGATCGGCCAGCGTCACGGGCTGGAGATGATCTCGAAGCGGATCCAGACGTCGCGGGCGAAGCTCGACAATCCGAACAAGCCGATCGGCGTCTTCATGCTGTGCGGGCCCTCGGGCGTCGGCAAGACCGAGACGGCGCTGACCCTGGCCGAGGCGCTCTACGGCGGCGAACAGAACGTCATCACGATCAACATGAGCGAGTTCCAGGAGGCGCACACCGTTTCGACGCTCAAGGGCTCGCCGCCCGGATACGTCGGCTACGGCGAGGGCGGCGTGTTGACCGAAGCCGTGCGGCGTCGTCCCTACAGCGTGGTGCTGCTGGACGAAGTCGAGAAGGCCCACTCGGACGTCCACGAGCTGTTCTTCCAGGTCTTCGACAAGGGATGGATGGAAGACGGCGAAGGCCGGCGCATCGATTTCAGGAACACCATCATCATCCTGACGTCGAACGTAGGTACCGAGCTGATCATGGGCATGTGCAAGGACCCGGAGCTGATGCCCGAACCCGAAGGCATCGCCAAAGGGCTGCGCGAGCCGCTGCTGAAGAAGTTTCCCGCCGCCCTGCTCGGACGCCTGGTCGTGATCCCGTACTACCCGCTCAGCGACGCGATGCTCTCGAACATCGTCCGCCTGCAGCTCGGACGGATCGCGAAGCGGGTGGTCGAGCATCACAAGATTCCGTTCAACTACGACGACGAAGCGGTGAAGTTGATCGTCAGCCGGTGCACGGAGGTCGAGAGCGGCGGGCGCATGATCGACGCGATCCTGACCAACACGGTGCTGCCCGCGATCAGCCGCGAGTTCCTGACGCGGACGATGGCGGGGTCGCCGCTGAATGGCGTGCGGCTGGCGGTGGCGGACGGCGATTTCAGCTATCAGTTCGACTAGCGGGCAGAGAAGGCATATGGAGCAGTCAACGGCAACGATGCGCGATTTCACGCTCGAGGAGGCGATGTCGCTCGCGATCCGCCTTCATCAGAACGAGCAGTTCGCCGAGGCCGCGGATGTCTATGGCCGGATTCTCGAGCTGGTGCCGGATCATCCCGACGTGCTGCACTTCTCCGGCATCCTGGCGCACCAGCAGGGGAAGAGCGACGAGGCCATTGCGCTGATCCAGAAGAGTCTGGCGATCGTTCCCAATCAGGCGGACTGCTACAGCAATCTCGGGAACATCTTCCAGGCGCGAGGCCGTCTGGAGGAGGGGATCGCGGCGTACCAGCGCGCGATCGAGCTCAACCCGAAGCACGCCAACGCCCACAGCAACCTCGGCGTGCTCCTGAGGGCGCAGGGAAAATTGCCGGAAGCCGAGGCCGCGTATCGCACGGCGATTCAGTTGAGCCCGGATCACATCGACGCGTATACCAACCTGGGCATCCTGCTGGCCGCACAGAAGCGGCTTCCCGAGGCCATCGCCTGTTACTGCAAGGTGATCACCCTGAAGCCGTCGCATCCGGATGCGCGGCGGCTGCTGGCGCTGGCGCACACCACCGTCGGCGAGATCGACAAGGCGAGGGACATTTTCGCCGAATGGCTCGCTGAGGAGCCGGACAACCCGATTGCGCAGCACATGCTGGCGGCGTGCTCGGGCGGACAGGTGCCCGTGCGGGCGTCGGACGCCTACGTCGAAACGGTGTTCGACGGCTTCGCCGCGAGCTTCGACTCGAAGCTCGCGAGGCTGGCGTATCGAGCCCCGTCGCTGGTGGCCGCCATGGTGACCGACTTGCCGATCGAGCCGTCGAAGAGCCTCGACGTGCTCGACGCCGGCTGCGGCACCGGCCTGTGCGGACCGCTCCTCGCACCGTACGCCCGGCGGATGGTGGGCGTCGATCTGTCGGCCAAGATGCTGGTCCAGGCTGAGGAACGCCACGTCTACGACACGCTGGTCAAGGGCGAGCTGACCGCGTATCTGGCCGACTCGGTGGGAGCATTCGATCTCGTCGTTTCCGCCGACACGCTGGTGTATTTCGGGGCGCTCGAGGTCGTCGTCGGGGCGGCGGCGGCGGCGTTGCGGCCGGGCGGCCGGCTGATCTTCACAGTCGAGGAATGGGTCAATGGTACCGGTGAGTTCTGTCTCAACCCGCACGGGCGCTACACCCACGAGAGGCGGTATGTGGAGCGCGTGCTCGCGGACGCCGGTCTGCGGCCGGAAATCGTGACCGCGGATCTGCGGACCGAGGGCGGCGTGCCGGTGGCGGGCCTGGTGGTGCGAGCGACGAAGGATGCTGGTGAGGGGGTAACCCATGCCTAGAGTAATGGAAATTACCACCCCCCTCGAAGGGGATCTGCTGTTCCACGGCATGCACGCGCGGGAGGAAATGGGCCGCCTGGGGCACTTCCAGATCGACCTGCTCAGCCTCAAGAACGACATCAACCCGGACAAGATCCTGGGCAAGAACGTCACCGTGAAGCTGGCGCTGCCCGACGACAAGACCCGCTACTTCAACGGCTTCGTCACGCGCTTTTCGGCGGGGGGATCGTACGGCCGTTACGTCCGCTATTCGGCGGAGGTCCACTCGTGGCTCTGGTTTCTCACGCGCACGACCGATTGCCGGATCTTCCAGGAGATGACGGTTCCCGACATCGTCAAGAAGGTGTTCGGCGATCACTCGACGGCCGACTTCAAGCTGGAGCTGACCGGCTCCTACCGCAAGTGGGTGTACTGCGTGCAGTACCGGGAGACCGACTTCAACTTCATCAGCCGGCTGCTTGAAGAAGAAGGCATCTATTACTACGTCAGGCACACCGACGGCCACAACACGGTGGTGCTCACCGACTCCACCAGCAAGCACACGCCGACCAAGGGCTACGAGACCGTCTCCTTCGTCGCGCCCGAGCAGCTCGTGAAGCCGGAGCTCGAGCACATCAGCAGCTGGGATTTTTCGCGCGAGGTCCAGCCGGGCGTCTACGTGCACGACGACTACGATCTGGAGCGGCCGAGCGTGGAGCTCAAGACGCGGAAGGTTCTGTCGCGCACCTACGCGCCGAGCGACTACGAGATCTACGACTACCCGGGCCACTACCTGCAGAAGGCGGACGGCGAACAGTATGCGGCCGTGCGCATCGACGAGTTCGGCAGCCAGTTC
>Ga0068871_100000962_pt1 | contig 19256 bp, 16 predicted proteins | sample KBSMisM72_FD_72750 | JGI IMG/M metagenome (GOLD analysis project Ga0068871, IMG submission 72750) | Miscanthus rhizosphere microbial communities from Kellogg Biological Station, Michigan, USA - KBS Miscanthus M7-2 | ecosystem: Host-associated > Plants > Roots > Rhizosphere > Soil ...
CGGTCAGAATTACAACTGCTGAAAAGACATATTCTATCGCCCGGCTAGCGTAAAGCCCATGTTGGGCGCTGTGTTAAACAAAATGGCTGCTTAAATCCCTCTTTGCTGCAAATACTTATTAACGATTGGCTGGCTTTTATCCATAATAACTGGATCAAAGGGATCGGGCATAACAAAAAATTTAGCCGCTGCTCCGTTGCCGGATCCATAGTATTCTGCGACATCGAAGCTTTCTCCGATTGCTACTTCGGAAAGCATTTTGTTGAGCAAGTTTTTTAAGTAGTTTAAATCATTCAGGCTACCGGCAATATAATTTTCAGTAATAATCGGCTTATCCCAGGTCATGATTTTAAGATAACCGTATGGCCCGTAATGGTCATGTTCTGAAAGAGCTTCATTTACAGGATTGGTAACGTATTTATCAAGAATATCAACAAATTTCTTCAACCCATCCTTAGTTCCATAAAATCTCCATTCCTTGCTGTCATTATTGACTTCGAGGTCATAATAAAAGCCGAGTTCTCTCCATTCGTTTATGATCATTTGGTCAATATCAATTCTCTCGTCTGACATTGCTTATTATTATCTAGACGCCGGGAGAAGGCATAGCGCCCAACGTGTAGGGCTTTGCGCCGGCCGGGAATTCAAGCTCCACTGCTCGGCTTGGCCGTAACTTTTTAGTGCACGGCCAAAATACTAGTGCTCGGTCAGAATTACAACTGCTGAACATACCTATTCTATCGCCCGGATGGCGTAAAGCCCATGTTGGCTGCTGTGTTTCTCGGTCATTTTGTAGTGCAAATTAAGAAATGGCATTCCATAAAATTTCAAATTATGGTCCGCCCTTAATACATTCTCTTCGTCAACATAAACAGTTATCCATTCATGCATGGATTTAACGAATCGCGTCCAATATTTGCCCTTATGATTAGTCAAAGTGAAATAAAAACCATTATCCCCGAATTTGCGTCCGTCAGAACACAACTTCAAAGATCCGTCACTTAGAATTTCCCGACGCATAATGACCATCGCGTTTCCATTTGGTAATGGAAATACTACTTTCAAAAACTTTCCCGAAAAATTTGGAAGAATTGTGGTTGTATAAACTCCAGAATAGATCACATTGCGAGTGCTCTTCAAGATTCTATACCAAACTGTCCATTTGGATCTATTGTCTACTTTATCTCTAAGTTTGATTATTTCACTTCTTATTCCTTTAGCAGAGTCCATCGAACTAAGGGGCAAATTAAGCTGTTGAAGTCTTCTGCTAAATATTACCGCCAACATCCATCCAAAGGGCCTAAATACGCCACACCATTCAGACCAAATTTCAAAGTCATAGTTTGAAGTCCTCTCATAAAAATCAATGACTTTTGGGTTTAGTAATTCCTTTTCTTCAATAGTTAACTGCAGCTCATCAAAAGTCTCTAAAAGGCCCGAATCATTAGGATTGGTAAATATGCTAAGATTCTCTGCCTGGGCTAAATTAGAAATGAACTTGTCCTTTATAAGATCTGTATCTCCAATAGGACCGGTAAGCCAGAAATCTACTTTGGGATCAAATTTGCGCCCAGTTAATTTTACCCAAAGCTGAGTGATCCAATCCTGTAAATGTCCTGCTCTATTTTTAATTTTCATAATTAGGTACTTCTAGAAACATAGCAGCCAACACTTAAATATACGCATCACCTGCGCATTTATTGTTTGCTAAGAATCTGTTGCTTACAATCTTGCAAATCCAGCGAGTTACGTATATCTGGCTGCTGCAATACGGAAAACGAAGGAGGTGCAATGCGGAAAGCGCAGGTGTGGAGTACAAAGGAAATAGGAGGGTAGCGTACCAAAATCCCCAACCAACATCTCCCAACCCCTACCATTCCAACTTATCCAAGGGACTCGTGACCTGGCCAATATGCTTCACACTTACATGCGTATACCGAATCGTCGTCTTGATATCATGATGACCCAACAACTCCTGGATGACCCGCAGGTCCGTGCCCTGCTCCAATAAATGCGTGGCAAAACTATGCCTTAAACCATGGATCCCACCCTTCCGGCCAATACCGGCGCGGGTTTTCGCATCCTGGAAAATGGCTTGCACACTCCGGATACTGTACATATCGCCATATTGACCCTCAAACAGGTAACCCCCGGGACGATACCTTATATAATAGATACGCAGCAACTCCAACAACCGCTCAGACAACATCACAATCCGATCCTTCTTCCCCTTCGCCCGCCTCACATGAATGACCATCCTCGAAGAATCAATATCAGAAATCTTCAACGCCACAATCTCACTGACCCGCAAACCCGCGGCATACCCTAACATCAGGATGGTCCGATGCTTCAAATTTTCCACGCGCGAGATCAACTTCACCACCTCCTTCCCCGAATAAACCGCAGGTAATTGCAAGGGCTTCTTTGGCCGCGGAACGTCAAACATGATTTCGGCATTCCCCAATACCGTTTGAAAATAAAACTTCAACGCATTCAACGTAGCGTGCACCTTGAATTCACTGCACTTACGCGTCTGCAACAACCACAACAAATATGACTTCACCTGGTCCTGGTTCAAATCGAAAATGTAATGCTCCTTCAACAACCGCATCACTTGCACCAATTCCCCCCGATACAATCGAATGGTATTCTCGCTGTAGGCCTTCAACCTTAAAAAACTCACCGTCTTCTCCAGCTCAATAAGATTTTGGGAATTGACACCGGGCTCATTCACGCCAACGCCAGCCCGAAGCGCACCCGAACCCTGCACAGCAGGCAAACTCTTGCGCTTCTCCAAATACACGCGAAGCAAATCCAGCCGAACCTCGGCAAAGGGTTTTACAAATTCAACCAGCTGCCGGCACAATTCTTTGTCAAGAAGTATGCACCAACAACCCAAACGCGTTGACCATTTCACCGACCTGAAGCGCCTGACCAGTGCGTCAACCTCACCATCGCCATGGGTGTCAAGCCCAATCCATTCCTCCCTTCCAACCACCTCGGGCCTCAACGTCAATGTTTTCATCTGAGATAACTAATGTTGAAAGAAAGCAGGGAAAAAACACAGCGATTGCAAACTATTCAAATGAAAGACTTGAATAAAGACGAAAAACAGGAAAAAACAACGGTTTTTTCTTGTCGAACAGCCTGCACCTTCGCAGCATAGGCCTGTTAAAACGCCGATCACGCACTCCCTACACGCCAAAACGCATGTGGGCTGCCGTTGTTTGCCGGTTATACATTGAATATATTAAATTGCGAAAGGCTGAATTTAATTTGAAAATGAAAAAACTGCTCTTCCTCCTCGTTATTATCGCTGCTGCCGGTCAAGCACAAGCGCAGCTACAGGGACAGGCCCGCATCGATTCCTTATTGACCCAACTTCCCCAAGCCGGGGAGGATACCAATAAAGTGAAACTCCTGACCGACCTGAGTTTTACGTATAATTCTATCGATCCTGACGAAGGACTAAAATTTGGTAAGCAGGGACTGGAGCTTGCCGGGAAATTGAAATGGAAAAAAGGAATGGCACACGCAAATCGAACGATTGGTGTCAACTACGCGTACGGAAAATCCGACTACCAACGCGCTCTGGAATACTATTTAACCGGATTAAAGCTATTTGAGGAAGTGGGAGACAAGGGAGGTACAGCAAGAATTCTTAGCAATATCGGGGTGGTTTATTGGTATCAATCCGACTATCCAAAAGCGCTGAAATATTATTTTGATGCCCTAAAAATAGATGAAGCTAGCGGAAATAAAGATGGAATGGCAGGCACCCTGGGGAATATTGGAATTGTCTATAACAGCCAGGAAAATTATCCCAGGGCCTTAGAATATATGCTGAAGGCAAACAAGATAGATGAAGCCGCAGGCAATAAGAGCGGGATCGCATCTAACCTCGGCAATATCGGGGAATTGTACAGAAGATTATCTGATCTTGACAAGGCCCTGGAATATGATTTAAAGGCGCTGCAGTTATATGAGGAGCTTGGAAATAAGAATGGAATTGCAAGAAACCTGGGAAATATCGGGGCCATCTATACGGAGAAGAAAAATTATACCGAAGCGCTTGGCTATTATGAAAAGGCACTGAAAATAAGTCAGGAACTCGGACTTAAGATTGGAATCGCCATGAACCTTGGCAATATCGGGAGCACTTACTTGGAGATGGCTAATGATGGCGGTGATAACAGGAAGATATCCTTACAACAGGCAAGACACTACACAGATAGTGCAATAGTCATATTCAGTGAAATCGGCGACCTCAATACCTTATTCAGCAATTACCAAAGATTAAGTGAGATACAAAGTTTGCTGGGAGATAACAAAAGCGCGTTAGAAAGCTTTAAAAATTATACCCTGTTCAAAGATTCTGTTTTTAACATGGAGAAGGATAAGAAGCTCACGGAAACAGCCATGCAATATGAGTTTGATAAAAAAGAAGCCGCCACCAAAGCGACCCAGGAAAAAAAAGATATTCTGCAACGCAATATCCGCAATTCAATTATCGCAGGTGCTGTGGTGTTGCTTTTGATGCTCATCGCGTTGATAAACCGTTATCGATACAAACAAAAAGCAAACAAGGAACTTGCATCAGCGTACGAAAACTTAAAGGCCACTCAGCAGCAATTGGTACAATCGGAAAAAATGGCTGCATTTGGTGTGTTGGCCACGCGTATGGCACATGAAATTCAAAACCCACTCAACTTTGTCAATAATTTTTCACAAGTCTCCCAGGAACTGGTCCAGGAAATGCTTTCGTCGCGTGATGAAGGAAATAAAAAAGAGAGCGCTGATATTTTGATCAGCAATCTTGAAAAAATTAATCATCATGGCAACAGGGCGGCTGGCATTATCAACAAATTGCAGGAACACGCACGGTCAGGTACCGCCCAGGAGTTTTTTGAAGAAGAAAATGATAAAAATTAGACCTGGCAATTCAATTTTTCAATTTAGCTTAAACGGAACCCCTAACATCCACACAACATCGGCAAATGCAGCAGGTGTCATATCATTTTGTGCATTCAGAACAATCTTTCGGTTAAAGGGTATGCCAGCCGATACAAAAGCGAGTATGCTCCGGCAATTTCAAAATTGTATCCACACGATATGCTTTCAGTTAAAAAAAACCGACCATCATCCGAGGTCTATCCTCACCTTTCGAAATCCAACAAACACCCATCCCCATAACTCAAAAACCGAAAGCCGTTGGCTAACGCGTAATCATAAACCTTTCGCCAATCCTCACCAATGCACGCCGCTACTAATAGTAATAAAGTGGATTGCGGCTGGTGAAAATTGGTGATCAATCCGCGCGCCACGCGCATCTTGTAACCCGGGGCAATCAAAATGGAAGTCCGTGAGATCAGCTCACTCATCCCAAATTTTTTCATCCATTCGGCCAACGCACGGAATGCCTGCTGCACACTGATATTTTCAGGATCAATACCATCATACACCTCCCACTGTCCAATCGTTATTTGCGCGGAATCGATCATGGGATTGTGAATAATCTTTACACCGGTCCAGTACAGACTTTCCAGACTTCGCAAACTGGTACTGCCCACGCAAAAAATGCTCCGATCATCAGATGCGATACGCTCTACCAAGTCCAATTCAACTTCCATGAATTCGGTATGCATATCATGACCTTCCATCGTGGGCGACTTCACAGGCTTGAATGTTCCCGCACCCACATGGAGCGTGAGAAAATCCGCAGCAATGTTTTTTTCCTTCAGGGCTTCAAAAACTGCTGGCGTAAAATGTAGCCCGGCCGTGGGGGCCGCTACTGAACCGTATTCATCTGCATAAATGGTTTGATATCGCACCTTGTCCATTTCATCGGCGGCTCGCTTTATATATGGCGGCAGCGGAACCAGGCCGGTCTCACGCAGAATTTCGGCGAAACTGAATTGCCCGGGATTCCATTTGAACTCAACCAGGAAAGAATCGGGCAACCGTTCAACAATGGACGCCTCTAACATGATGGAGGCTCCGGAAGTATGAATTTCCTTCTCCAGGACCATCCCGTGCTTCCACTTCGAAGCGCCCCCAATCAAACACTTCCAGGTTGTACTGAATTGCTTCACCATGGCACTGGCGGGATCCTTCTGATCGTCGGAAGGTTCCAGACAAAAGACTTCAATGGTTCCGCCACTTGGTTTTTTGAAATGAATGCGCGCCGCCAACACGCGCGTGTTGTTGAACACCAGCCTGGCATCGGGCGGAAGATGATCAGCCACATTTCGATAGATATCTTCGGTTATACTTCCCCGTTTGTAAATCAGGAGGCGTGAAGCGTCACGCTCAGGCAGGGGATATGCGGCAATCCTGGATTCCGGAAGGGAATAGCTGAAGTCGTGAATCGACAGTAATGAGGGATGCATAGGAACAGCTAACTGCTGTTTGGTGAAATACAAATTTAGCGCTTGCTGAGGGGAACCACCAATTTTAATCCGCTCCATTCGTCATTCACGGCGCATACCTTCACATCCACCAGCCCATGTTTCAGAGCCCAGTTTCGAATCACATCTTCCGTCAAATCGGTGGGTATGCCGGCGGATTTTTTGTACCAGGAAACCCAAATGACCAACTTCGGATTCTTCTGGCAAAGCGGGAGTAAACGCATCATTTCTGAAATAAAAATCTTCTCGTTGGCCGCGAAAAGATGGATGAGTCCCGGCACCTCCTTGCCGGAAACCAACAGCAGCTTCACGTCCAACTCAAGCCACCGGGGATATTCGGCGGGCGCATGAACCAAATGGAGCTTCATGCCAGGTTGAATTCCGAGCTTTTTCAATAAAGGAGTTCCAGAATATCCTGCTAATGCCATGGTCAATCAACAATCAACAATCTACAATCAACCATCTAATCTAAAATCAAGTTAAAACAGATCTTCCTTAAAATCTGATTTCCACATTTTGCGTTGAAGGGATACCAGCCAGTATTGATGCCCCCTTGCCGCCCTCCTGAATGCCGACTGGTCTCCAGTATCCACAGGATATCCACACCAATTCACAGCTTAATCACAGGCTTTTTGAAAATTACCGCCCAAAACTGCTACTAGATTGATTTTCACTTGTGGATAAAATAAAATTTCGAAAATTTGTTGGCTAAGTGGGAAAATGTGTTATTTTGTGTCAATTACTGGAAAAGTCTTGTAATCTCTTGTAAATGATGGGTTTTCTAGGTGAATACGAAGCAACTTTGGACGCCAAGGGCCGCTTCCTTTTTCCGGCCGGCTTCAAAAAACAGCTGCCGGAAGAGGACAATAACCGCTTTGTAATTAACCGCGGTTTTGAAAAGTGCCTAAGCCTTTACCCCATGAAAAGTTGGGATCCTATTTACAACGAGATCAGCCAGTTGAATGATTTTGACCCTAAAGTTCGGGAATTCCGCCGCTATTTTCTGAATGGCGCCACAATTCTCGAAACGGATAGCGCAGGAAGACTGCTCGTACCCAAAAACCTGATGGAACACGCCGGATTGGAAAAAGACATCGTACTCGTTTCAGCCGTAAACAAGATCGAAATCTGGGATAAAGCTAAGTACCAACAGTTCTTTGAAACCTTTTCACCCGAGGCTTTTAGTAACCTCGCTAAGGAAGTGATGACCCGGAAAGAAAATGGAAGCTGACTACCATATTCCGGTCCTGCTGAAGGAAGCGATTGATGGATTGAACATCAAACCCGGCGGTGTCTATGTTGATTGTACTTATGGTGGCGGCGGACACAGCAATGCCATCCTAAGCAAACTCAATAAAGAAGGAAGACTGGTCGCATTCGACCAGGACGCAGACGCAAAGAGAAACCTTGCCAATGACCCGCGACTGATTTTTGAAGCGCACAACTTCCGACATATCGGAAGATTTCTTCGACTTCATAAAATCAATGCGGTCGACGGCATCCTCGCAGACCTTGGCGTTTCAAGTTATCAGTTTGACGAAGGATCCAGGGGATTTTCAATCCGATACGATGCCAGTCTGGATATGCGCATGAACCAGCAACAGGAACAAACTGCTGCTACACTCATCGCAACCACATCGGAATCTGCCTTGCACAAAATCTTCGAACAGTACGGAGAAGTGACAAACGCAAAGACGCTGGCCAGAACGCTGGTTGAAAAAAGAAAACTCGCACCGATCCGAACCATCAACGAATTCAAACAGGCTTTACAGTCCGTGGTGAAAGGGAATCCCAACAAATACTTTGCCCAGGTATTCCAGGCTTTACGCATTGCGGTAAATGATGAACTAGGCTCGCTTAGAGAATTGCTGCAACAGGTTCCCTCACTCTTGAGATCAGAAGGCCGCGTGGCCATCATTACATTTCACAGTTTGGAAGACAGGATTGTCAAAAATTTTTTCAGGCATGGGAAAGACGCACCCGGTGCTGTTGACGAGATATATGGTGGAAGGGAAGAATCACCCTTGCGCGTGATCACCCCTAAACCCATCGAACCGGGAGAAGAAGAATTAAAAATTAATCCGAGATCCAGGAGCGCCAGGCTCAGGATCGCGGAGAAAAAATAAGTTGTAGGTGGTTTTGTTTTTTGTGAAGTCTAATATCCTTAAAAACCATTTTTCGCGGACGGTCAAAAATTGCTGATGCCAACGAACAAAAACGAAGAAGGAATCCTGGATCCGGCCGACAAGCAGGAACTGCGCCGGGAATGGAAAAGACTTTTCAACTACCAGTGGGTGGTGAGAAATCTTTCCTATTTCCTCTTCCTGGCCTTCCTCGCCGTGCTCTACATCTACAATGGGCACTATGCGGAAACAACCATCAAGAATATCAACAAGACGTCAAACGAACTGAAGGAGATGCAATACGAATACAAAACGGTGAAGAGTGAACTGATGTTCAAAAGTAAGCAGAGTGAACTGGTGAAGGCAGTAGAGCCCCTGGGCCTGCACGAGATCACGTCGCCGCCTAAACGAATAGGCGACAACACCACTAAAAAATAAAACGAAGCCATATAAAGAAATAAACCTAACCCATAACCAGCGTGGAAATTAAAAAGGACATATTGTGGAGAGTGTACCTGAGCTTTATCGGCATCGCTGTCCTTGGAATCCTGGTGGTGGGAAAGGCTTTTTACATTCAACAATTCCAGGGCAAATACTGGAAGGGCCTCAGCGACAGCCTGCACCTGGAATACCGGGAGATGGAAGCAGAACGGGGAACCATTTACAGTGAAGATGGCAGCATGCTCAGCACCTCGCTTCCTTACTTCGACATCCACATCGACTTCCTCGCCGACGGACTGAGAGAGAAAAGCGGAAAACGCTTTTCGGAAAACGTCGATTCACTTGCATACTCCCTCGCCACGCTTTTCAACGACCAAAAAAAGAACGACTACAAAAAGCAATTGCAGGTAGCCTACAAAAACAAAGAGCGCTATTTCCTGCTGAGAAGAAAAATTTCATTCGAACAATATAAGGCCCTTCGCAGCTTCCCGCTCGTTCGCCAGGGCCGCAACAAGAGCGGATTTATCGTTGAAGAAAAAGACAAACGTATCAACCCCTTTCGACTCCTCGCCAATCGTACGATTGGTTTATCCCGCGATGACTCCACCCGGAACGTGGGCCTGGAAAGAACCTACGACAGCCTGCTGAAAGGCACAACCGGCAAACGCCTGGTTCGCCGCATTTCAGGTGGCGCCTTTGTTCCCATTGAAGGTTCGGAGATTGAACCCGAGAACGGCAAAGACATCATCACCACCATCGACGTCAATATCCAGGACATTGCTGAGAATGCACTGATGCGCGAAATGATTTCGAATGACTGCGATCACGGGACCTGCATTGTGATGGAAGTGAAAACCGGAAAAATTAAGGCAATTGCAAACCTGGGCCGTGGATCCAACGGCGAATACTTCGAAGACTTCAACTACGCCGTCATGAGGAGTGAGCCAGGCAGTACGTTCAAACTCGTGACCCTGCTTTCAGCCCTCGAAGATGGTTATGTACAACTCACTGACCACGTCAACATTGAAGGCGGCGTTTGGCAGGTTGCCGGCAGAACGGTTTACGATGCAGAACAACGCGGACTCACCAACGTGACCGTCAAGGAAGCATTTGAACACAGCAGCAATGTGGGCATGGCGAAAATTGTGTACGCAAATTATTACCACAAGCCACAACAATTTATCAATCACCTCCACGGCCTTCACCTGGATTCACTCAGCGGTGTGAATCTCGATGGAGAAAGCAGGCCGGTTATCTACAATCCCAAAAGCAAAAATTGGAGCGCTACCACACTTCCCTGGATGGGATTCGGATACAATATTTCCATCTCCCCCCTTCAAACATTAATGGTGTACAATGCCGTGGCAAACAACGGAACCATGGTGAAGCCCTACCTCGTAAACAAGATTATGAAAGACGGTGAAGCCGTGAAATCATTTGAACCCGTCGTGGTGAGAGAAAAAATTTGTTCCGACCGCACCCTTGCATTATTAAAGGAATGCCTGGAAGGCGTGGTCACCGACGGAACAGCAAAAGGCGCATTCATTGGCACAGCATACAAAGCAGCCGGCAAAACAGGTACCGCCCTGGTGGCCAATGGCGCTCGTGGTTATACAGATCCGATCTATCAGTCTTCATTCGCCGGATATTTTCCTGCCGAGGATCCGCAGTATTCCATGATCGTGGTGATCAAGAACAAACCTTATTCTGATCAATGGATGGGCGCGAAGGTCGCAGGCCCCGTCTTTAGAGAAGTAGCCGACAAATTGTTTGCGGGCAGCATCAACCAGCAACAAAAATTCAGGAGCGAGACCCTACCCGACAGCGTGAAATATTTCTACAGCGGATTCAACCGCGATATGGAGCAGGTGTACAAAAAAATGAATATGCGATTCGAAGATTCTGCCGGAACCTCGCGTTGGGCTTACCTGAAGACAGATGAAGATTACAGGGCGGTCATGACCGCATTGCCCGTCAATAAAAAAACGGTACCGAACGTAGTAGGCATGGGCCTCAAAGATGCGCTCTATCTGCTGGAGAACATGGATTTGAAAATTGTGTCGAAGGGAAAAGGGAGGGTCAATGCACAGTCAATCGCAGCAGGAACAATTATTAAAAAAGGACAAACCATTTACCTGGAGCTGAACTGATGGCAAAACTACAGGACATATTATACCGGGTGCAGATTCGCGAAGTAAAGGGACGTCTCGACAAAGAGATTAGCGACCTGCAAATCGACTCACGCAAAGTGAGACCTTCCACCTGTTTTATTGCCATCAGGGGCTCCGCCAATGATGGTCACGAATTTATTTCTTCAGCCATTGAAAAAGGCGCAGCGGCTGTCATTGTTGAAACCATGCCATCTGAAACCATAGGAAACGTTACCTATGTTATGGTTGAAAACGGTGCGGCCGCTGCGGGCTTTATGGCTCACGAATTCTATGGAAGACCTTCTGAACAACTCATCGTGGTGGGTGTAACGGGCACGAACGGAAAGACGACCATCGCGACCCTCCTGTTCAAATTGTTTTCTGCGCTGGGTTATCACTGCGGATTGCTTTCAACCGTTCAAAACCAGATTGGCGAAAAAATCGTTCCCGCTACGCACACCACACCCGACGCCCTGAGCATGAATGCGCTGATGAAGCAGATGCTTGACGAAGGCTGTACCCATGTGTTCATGGAAAGCAGCTCACATGCCATTCACCAGCATCGCATCGACGGCATCCGATTCCGGGGCGCAATTTTCAGCAATATCACGCACGATCACCTCGACTACCACAAAACATTTGACGAATACATTAGGGTAAAGAAATCATTCTTCGATAACCTGCCCTCAAACGCATTCGCCATTTCAAATGCAGATGACAAGCGTGGTCAGGTGATGTTACAGAACACCCTCGCAAAAAAATATTTCTACAGTCTGCGTACCATGGCCGACTTCAAGGGAAAGATTCTTGAAAACAGCCTTACGGGTTTGTTGATGACCATCAACGACCAGGAAGTGCATTTCAGGCTGATTGGCGAATTCAATGCATACAACCTCCTTGCGGTTTACGGCGCTGCCGTTTGCCTGGACGAAAACAAGCAAAAGGTTTTGCAGGCCCTGAGCAATCTCACCGGAGCCGAAGGCAGGTTCGATTACGTGGTTTCTCCAAAGGAAAGAGTGATTGGCATCGTAGATTATGCGCACACCCCCGATGCCCTGCTGAATGTGCTGGCAACAATTAAAAAATTAAAGCAGGGTCACGAACAGGTGATCACCGTGGTGGGTTGCGGCGGCGATCGCGATCGCACCAAACGGCCCATCATGGCAGCGGTTGCCTGTGAACACAGCGACAGGGTGGTGTTTACTTCCGACAACCCCAGGAGTGAAGACCCGGCTGCCATTCTCCAGGAAATGGAACAGGGATTGAATACCTCGGCAAAACGAAAATACATTTCGATTGCAGATCGAAAAGAAGCCATCAAAACCGCGGTGAGTGTGGCCAGGCAGGAGGACATCGTATTGGTGGCAGGAAAAGGACACGAAAAATACCAGGAAATAAAAGGGGTGAAGTACCCTTTTGATGATAAGCAGGTGCTGGCAGAAATGTTTGAGCTCCTGCAGAAATAAAAACCGCTTTTTTAAAAACTATGCTGTATTACCTGTTTGATTGGTTAACGCGAAACGGGATCAAATTCCCCGGCAGCGGTCTCATGCAGTTTCAGACTTTCAGAATTCTGCTGGCCGTGCTGTTTTCGCTTTTCATATCAACGGTATACGGTAAACGCCTGATCAACTTTCTCACACGCAAACAAATTGGCGAAACCGTTAGGGAACTCGGCCTTGCCGGCGAGCAACAGAAAAAAGGAACGCCAACCATGGGAGGCATCATCATCCTGCTGGCGATTTTGATTCCAACACTTCTTTTTGCCGACTTGAACAAAGTGTATATCCGCCTGATGGTACTCTGCACCATTTGGCTTGGCATTATCGGGTTCCTGGATGATTATTTTAAGATCAGTGCGCGCAGGAGAGCGCAAAAGAAAGGTGAAGCGTACAAAAAGAGAGACAGCGACGGCCTTGCAGGCCTTTCAAAAATTATTGGCCAGGTAGGTTTGGGCATCATCATCGGTGCGACTTTATATTTCAATGATAATGTCACCGTTGAAAGGGAGATCATTACTGAACAGAATTCAAAGCCCCGGCCAGGTGAGAGAATCCTTAATGAAAAAGTGAGGGTAATTGACGGAAAAGATCACCGCTTTGCCGTGGTTAAAACGCCGATTACCACCATTCCCTTTGTAAAAACGCATGAATTCAATTATGCCAGGCTGATTAGTTGGATCGGAGATGGCGCAGATAAATTCACCTGGGTCATTTACATTCTCATTGTCACATTTATTATCACCGCCGTTTCTAACGGTGCAAATATTACGGACGGTTTAGACGGACTCGCCGCAGGAGTAAGCGCCATTATTGGCGCTTGCCTCGGCGTTTTCGTATACGTGAGCGGCAGTGTGCGTTTTGCCGAGTACCTCAACATCATGTACATCCCCAACCTCGGAGAACTGACCATATTCGTGGGCGCCTTCGTCGGCGCCTGCATTGGTTTTCTCTGGTACAATTCATATCCCGCGCAGGTTTTTATGGGCGACACGGGCAGCCTGGCCCTTGGCGGCATCATCGCATCGCTGGCCATCATCGTGAGAAAGGAATTGCTGATCCCTATTTTCTGCGGGGTTTTTTTAGTGGAAGAACTCAGTGTCATGATACAGGTAGGTTATTTCAAATATACCAAGCGAAAGTATGGTGAGGGCAAAAGAGTATTCCTCATGAGCCCTTTGCACCACCATTACCAGAAGCTGGGTTATCATGAAAGTAAAATTGCCGTCAGGTTTTGGATCATCACATTTTTATGTGCCATCGCCGCGGTCATTACGCTGAAGTTGCGATAAACGAATGAGTAGTCTTTTGAAAGGTCTACTGAAAAACCAAAGAGCGTGCTTACTGCTCTGGTTATTGTAGAAGTAAATCATCCAATGAAAGACCCTTTTTTTTAAAAAAAGAAAAGGTGAATTGAACATGAGAATGGTCATACTCGGCGGCGGGGAAAGTGGAGTTGGGGCGGCCCTTTTGGCAAAGAAACAGGGATACGAAGTTTTTGTTTCGGACAGTGGTCCCTTGAAAGACGTGTACAGGAAAGAATTGTCAGAAGCAGGAATTGAGTTCGAAGAAAAACAACATACGGAGGAGAAAATCCTGAATGCATCGGAAGTGATGAAGAGTCCGGGAATACCGGAAAAGAATGAAATGGTGAAGAAGATCAGGGCGGCGAACATACCTGTGATCAGTGAAATAGAATTGGCGTATCGATACGCCGCACCCTGCAAGATCATTGGCATAACGGGCAGTAACGGAAAGAGCACCACCACCTCGCTCACCTACCATATCTGCAAACACGCAGGCTATGATTGTGCGCTGGTTGGCAATATTGGTTACTCTTTTGCAAAGCAGGTGGCCGTGGATCCGAAACCGCTTTACGTGGCAGAGATCAGCAGCTTCCAGCTAGATGATATCAAAACCTTCAGGCCTGATATTGCCGTGCTGCTCAACATCACAGAAGATCATTTAGACAGATACGAGTACAAATTTGAAAACTATATCGAGTCCAAATTCAGGATCGCAAAAAACCAAACTGACCATGATTATTTTATTTATTGCGAAGATGATCCGGTTATTATGCAATACCTGTCCCGATTCAAAACCAACTCTAACCCAATTCCGTTCAGCATGAGTAAAGAATTACCTAAGGGCGCATACATCCGGAACAATATGATGACGATTGCCGTTGGCCAGGAAAGATTATCGATGAGCATTTATGATTTCGCAGTAAAGGGGAAGCATAACCAATACAACACCATGGCGGCGGGCGTTGCGGCGGCAACCCTGGGAATCCGGAAAGAGAAAATCAGGGAAGCCGTCAAAACCTTTGAAAGCCTTGAGCACCGGATGGAATATGTGAGCACAGTAAGAGGAGTGGAATTCATTAACGACAGCAAGGCCACCAATGTGAACAGCACCTGGTACGCGTTGGAAAGCATGACGAAACCGGTAATCCTGATCCTGGGTGGCGTAGATAAGGGGAATGATTATTCACTGATCAAAGACCTGGTGAAAGAAAAAGTAAAAGCGATTGTGTGCATGGGAGTTGACAACAGGAAAATTCACGAAGCATTCGGACACGACATGTCCCTTATCGTAAATACCGGTAGTGCAAAAGAAGCAGTAGGGGCCGCATTTCATTTTGCATCGAAGGGAGATGTGGTATTGTTAAGTCCGGCCTGTGCGAGTTTCGACCTCTTTGCCAACTATGAAGACAGGGGAAAACAATTTAAAGAAGCCGTAAGGGATTTATAAGATTCGGAAAAATGGATCAACTATTAAATAGAACGAAGGGCGACCGGGTCATTTGGGCAATCGTCATCCTGCTCACGCTGCTAAGCTTGTTAGCCGTGTACAGCAGCACAGGAACATTGGCGTACAAGATGTCGAAGAGCACAGAATCATACCTGTTCAAACAATTTGCGTTCATCACCATCGGCGTGCTGATCATCTATTTTGCGCATCGGGTCAATTATACCTTGTATTCAAAGTTATCGTTGATCCTGTTTTTGGTGTCCATTCCGCTGCTGATGTATACACTTGTTTTCGGCGACCGTCTTAATGAGGCCAGCAGGTGGATCAGGCTGCCCATCATCAACCTCACCTTCCAGACTTCCGATATGGCGAAGCTTGCGCTGTTCATGTATTTGTCGCGCCAGTTGAGCAGAAAGCAAAATGTGATCAAGGATTTCAAGAAGGGATTTATCCCGCTGATCGTTCCCGTTGGTATTATATGCCTGCTGATTGCACCAGCGAATCTTTCCACTGCGCTGTTGACGGGAGCAATCAGCCTCCTGCTGATGTTCATTGGAAGGGTGAGCACGAAACATATTTTGATGACGATTGGTTTGGCTGCCATTCCCGTGATCATGCTCTTGACCCTGGCAGTTAGTTTCTATGATAAAGAAGAAAAGAGATCGGAAGAATTGCCCGCTGTTTTAAGTGTTGGCAGAATTCCCACCTGGATCAAACGCGTACAGGATTTCATGTACGCCGATAAGGAAGAAACGGCCTACCAGGTTCAGCAAGCCAAAATTGCAATTGCAAAAGGCGGATGGGTTGGATTGGGTCCGGGAAACAGTGAGCAGAGAAATTTCCTGCCACATCCTTATAGCGATTTCATATATGCGATCATCATTGAAGAATATGGATTGATGGGCGGTGCACTGGTGATGCTGGTGTACCTGATCTTCCTGTTGCGAAGTATCAGGCTGTTTAAGCGATGTCCCTTTGCCTTCGGTGCATTCCTGGCTATGGGATTGAGTTTTACGCTGGCTATCCAGGCCATGGCAAATATGGCGGTGAATGTGAATTTGTTTCCGGTAACGGGGGTTACGCTGCCCTTGGTGAGCATGGGGGGTAGCAGTTTTTTGTTTACCTGTCTGGCGATTGGAATCATCCTGAGTGTGGCGCGGAACGTGGAGCAAACAGAGGGAAAGGATACGGTGGTATTGGCAGAAAGCGCCGATGAAAATGAAGAAAATTAAACATGGCGATGAAATTGATTATTGCAGGCGGAGGAACCGGCGGACATATTTTTCCTGCGATCGCCATCGCTAACGCGCTTCGAAAACTGGATCCCACCATCGAGATCCTGTTTGTAGGCGCAAAGGGAAAAATGGAAATGGAGAAAGTGCCGCAGGCAGGATATCCAATCGAAGGCTTGGATATCGCGGGTTTCAACAGAAGTTCTTTGCTTAAGAATATTTGGCTACCCTTTAAGCTGATTAAAAGTTTTTTCCAGGTGCGCCGGATTTTTTCCGGATTTCATCCGGACGCGGTGCTGGGTGTTGGAGGCTATTCAAGTTTCCCCGTGTTGAGGCTTGCGCAGCAGAGAGGCATTCGAAGTTTTATTCACGAAAGCAATTCGTTTGCGGGTAAGTCGAACATACTCCTGGGAAAACGCGCTACAAGAATTTTTGTGGCGTCTGAAGGGATGGAGAAATTTTTTCCGAAGGAAAAGATCCTGGTTACCGGCAACCCCGTGAGAGCGGCGATCACGCAAATATATGCGGGACGAGAAGAAGCTCTGAAGTTCTTTGATTTACAGCCTGAAAGAAAAACGGTGCTGGCGGTAGGTGGAAGCCTGGGTGCGAAGAGCATCAATGAGGCATTGGATTCAGCGTTGAATGGATTCGAAGAGAAAGGAATTCAATTAATCTGGCAAACGGGAAAAATGTATGCCGCCAGGGCGGCGGAAGCGGCGAAAAATAAAACGGGAGTCTATTCTTCTCCATTTATCAGCGAAATGGATTTCGCCTATGCTGCTGCAGATGTGGTGATTTCAAGGGCCGGCGCCATGGCAATTGCAGAACTCTGTGTATTGGGCAAACCCGCGATACTGGTGCCTTATCCATTCGCAGCCGAGGATCATCAGACTGCCAATGCAATGAACCTGGTGAATCACAACGCGGCGATTATGGTGAAGGATGGCGAGTCCAAAGAAAAACTGGTTTCAATCACATTGGATCTGGTAAATGATAAAAACAGAATAGAGGAATTGAGTGGAAATATAAAAAAGATGGGTGTGAGTGACGCGGATGCAAGAATTGCGATGGAAATAATGGAACAGGTGAAAAGTGGAAGTTGAGAATGTTTACTGTCCACTGTCCACCGTCCACTATCAACAAATGAAAAGACTAGAAGACATAACCCGCATATACTTCATCGGAATAGGCGGAATCGGAATGAGCGCACTGGCCCGCTACTTCCGTTTTCACGGAAAGAAAGTGAGCGGGTACGACAAAACGGAAACAGTGCTCACAAAAGAATTGATGAAGGAAGGGATTTCGGTGCACTATCAAGACAGGCTGGACCTGGCGCCAAAGGATGCAGATTTAGTCGTCTATACGCCGGCGATTCCGGCCTCGCACCAGGAGTTGGCCTTTTACAAAGCCAACGGGTACGAGCTGGCGAAGCGGAGTGAGGTTTTGGGAATCATTACAAACAGTTCTTTTAATATCTGCGTGGCAGGTACGCATGGCAAGACAACCATCAGCACCATGATTGCGCACCTGCTCAGGCACACGGGTTACGGATGCAATGCGTTCCTGGGCGGCATTTCGGTCAACTACAATAGCAACTATTGGAGTGACAAAAGAAATGTTTGTGTGGTGGAGGCGGATGAATACGACAGGAGTTTTTTGAGATTGAGTCCGGATATCGCGGTGATCTCCGCCATGGATCCGGATCACCTGGATATTTATGGTACCGCCGAAGTGATGGAGGAAGCCTTCATTGAATTTTCAGGAAGGTTGAAGTCGGGTGGCAAGTTGTTGTACAGGTACGGCCTGAAACGTGCCACTGACCTGAAGGGACAAACGAAGTTGAGTTATAGCCTGGACAATATTTCTGCAAATGCTTACGCCAGTGGATTGCAGAACAGGGATGGCGGATATGTTTTTGATTTGGTTGTTGACAACTGGCAGTTGAAGCAGGTGGAATTGAACATGGGTGGCCTGCACAACGTGGAGAATACGGTGGTTGCGGTTGCGGTGGCTCATGCGCTGGGCATCGAAGATCTTAAAATTAAGGAAGCGATTGCCGCATTCCGGGGTGTGAAGAGAAGGTTTGAATACCTGGTCAGGAACAAGAACTGGGTTTTTGTTGACGACTATGCCCATCATCCGGAGGAATTGCGCGCACTCATCAGCAGCGCGAAGAAACTCTTTCCTGGCAGAAGATGCATGGTGATTTTTCAGCCGCATCTGTTTACCCGGACGAGAGACCTGGCGGAAGGGTTTGCTGAGAGCCTGGACCTCGCAGATGAAGTCGTTCTTTTACCGATTTACCCCGCGAGAGAATTGCCGATTGAAGGGGTGACCAGCAATATCATTCTTGATAAAATGAAAAACAAGGCAAAGCAGATACTGGAAAAAGACGAATTGCTGAAAGAGGTCAGGGAAATGAAAGAAAAGGCAGACAAGCCGATGTTATTGATCACGGCAGGGGCGGGTGACATTGATCAACTGGTTGAACCGGTTAAAAATATTTTGGACAAATCATAGTGGAAGAAAAGAAAAGAAATATCAGGTATTGGTTGCTGGCATCTCTTTGGGTGGTTGCGGGAGCAAGCCTTTGTGTGTTGTTAGTCGCAGCGATGCAGAGTAAGGGCAAGAATACCTGCCAGGGATTGGA
>Ga0068871_100000964_pt1 | contig 19221 bp, 15 predicted proteins | sample KBSMisM72_FD_72750 | JGI IMG/M metagenome (GOLD analysis project Ga0068871, IMG submission 72750) | Miscanthus rhizosphere microbial communities from Kellogg Biological Station, Michigan, USA - KBS Miscanthus M7-2 | ecosystem: Host-associated > Plants > Roots > Rhizosphere > Soil ...
GTGGCGTCGTACTGGACTGTGAACGGCACGTATTCGAGGTTGTTCGCGGCTTTGAGGAAGTCGGCGCGCGCCCACGCCAGGCCGAAGTCGTTCGGCAGCTGACCGGTGGCGGCAGCGTCCATGATCTTGACGATTTCCGGGAGGTCGCGTTTCTGCGCTTCGCTCTTCTTGTCGTCCTGCTTTTTGTCGTCCTTTTTCTGAGCGAGGAGCGCCGTGGAAAGTATGAGAACGAGTGTGGCCGACCACTTCAGGGCACGCCGGTTAAGAAACATAAAGCCGCTTCTCCAGAGAATCAAAAAACGTCGGACGTTCATCATAGGCGCGGGGTGATGGCAAGTCAAACCACTCAACCTGCGGGACTTCAGCCCGTTTGGAGGCCCGCCCCCCCATTGCGGAGACGCCGATTCTGTTCACATAATCAGCTCCGATGCCCGCGCTCGTCGACGACACCATCGTGATCGTGCTCGCGGGTGGCGCCGGCGAGCGGCTCTACCCCCTGACGAAGGACCGCGCCAAGCCCGCGGTGTTCTTTGGCGGTCCCTATCGCATCATCGACTTCGCGCTCAGCAACTGCATCAACTCTGGCCTGCGTCGCATCTTCATCGCGACGCAATACAAGTCGCTCTCGCTCAACCGGCACATCCGGATGGGCTGGAGCATCGTCTCTGAAGAGCTGGGCGAGTTCGTCGAAATACTTCCGCCGCAAAAACGCGTGAGCGAGCACTGGTATCAGGGCACGGCGGACGCGGTCTACCAGAACCTGTACTCGATTCAGAACGAAGGCCCGCGGCATCTCATCGTGCTGTCGGGCGACCATGTCTACAAGATGGACTACTCGCGCATGCTCCGCTTCCACCAGGAACGGGGCGCCGCGGCGACGCTCGCCGCCATCGAAGTGCCGCTGGCCGAAGGCCGCCGTTTTGGCGTCGTCGCCGTCGACGAGCAAGAGCGCATCACGGGATTCGCGGAGAAGCCCGACAATCCCGCCCCGATTCCCGGTTCCCCGGATTTCGCCCTCGCGTCGATGGGCGTGTACATCTTCGACATGGACGTGCTCGTCCGCGAGCTCGAGGCCGACGCGAGCAAGCCGACGACGCACGATTTCGGGAAGGACATCATCCCGCCGCTCATCCACCGCGCGCCCGTCTACGCGTATCGCTTCTACGACGAGAACAAGAAGGCGTCGAAATACTGGCGCGACATCGGGACGCTGGACGCGTACTACGAAGCGAACATGGACTTGTGTCAGGTGAACCCGGAGTTCAACCTCTACGATCCGGAGTGGCCGCTGCGTACGTATCAACCGCAAGCGCCGCCGGCGAAATTCGTGTTCGCGGAGCAAGGCAGCCGGTGCGGACAGGCGCTCGACTCGGTGATTTCTCCCGGCTGCATCGTGTCGGGCAGCAGCATCTACGGCAGCGTGCTGTGTCCGAACGTCAGAGTTCACAGCTTTTCGCACATCGAGAAGTGCATTTTGATGCCCGGCGTGCGAGTCGGGCGCCACGCGCGCATCCGCCGGGCGATAATCGATCGCGACGTGCTCATCCCTCGCGGCGCGCTCATCGGCTACGACCTCGAAGAAGATCGGCGCCGTCACACCGTGACCGAGGCGGGCATCGTCGTCGTCACCACGGACGACGAGCCGTTGATTGGTCCGCTCGGCGAAGAGGCGCTCCGCTTCGAGGCGGACGCGGATCGGCGCGGCGGCGGCATCTGACCGCGACGCGTCCTCACCACCAAGGACACCTCTGTGAAAATCCTCACCCTGCACGCGCGCGAAATCCTCGACTCGCGAGGAAACCCCACCGTCGAAGTCGACGTGACGCTGGAGGGCGGCGCGTTCGGACGGGCCGCCGTACCTTCCGGGGCGTCGACCGGTGAGCGGGAAGCGCTCGAGCTGCGCGACGGCGACACGGCGCGCTATAACGGCAAGGGCGTCCAGAAGGCCGTCGGCAACGTGAACGGACCAATCGCGAGCGCGATCGTGAACCGCGAGTTCGACCAGCGCGGGCTCGATCGGGCGATGATCGCGCTCGACGGCACGCCGACCAAGAGCAAGCTCGGCGCGAACGCGCTGCTCGGCGTGTCGATGGCCGCGACGCGGGCCGAAGCGGCCGCCAAGCGAGTCCCGCTCTATCGGCATATCGCGTCGCTCTACGGCGGATCGCGGTACACGCTGCCCGTGCCGATGATGAACATCCTGAATGGCGGCGCGCACGCCGACACGAGCGTCGACTTCCAGGAGTTCATGGTGATGCCCGTCGGCGCCAGCTCGTTCGCCGAGGCGCTTCGCGCCGGCGCCGAGATCTTTCACGCGCTACGCGGCATTTTGAAGAAGCAGGGGCAGTCGACGGGCGTGGGCGACGAAGGCGGCTTCGCACCGAATCTGAAATCGAATCGCGAAGCCATCGAGGTCGTGCTCGAAGCCATCAACAAAGTGGGCATGCGGGCCGGACAGGACGTCTACGTCGCGCTTGACGTCGCGTCGAGCGAGCTCTGGGCCGGTGGCGGCAAGTACACCTTCAAGAAGTCGGGCGAACCGGACCGCACTTCAGATCAGATGATCACGCTCTACGAAGACTGGCTGCGGCAGTATCCGATTATCTCCATCGAAGACGGGCTCGCCGAAGGCGACTGGGACGGCTGGACATCGCTGACGAAGGCGCTCGGCGCCAAAGTGCAGCTCGTCGGCGACGACGTGTTCGTGACGAATCCGGAGATTCTGAAGCGCGGAATCGCCGACGGCATCGGCAATGCGCTGCTCGTGAAGCTGAATCAGATTGGCACGGTCACCGAGACGCTTGATGCCGTGCGGATGGCCAGCGACGCGAAGTACGCGTCGGTCATTTCCCACCGGTCGGGCGAGACGGAAGACTCGACCATCGCGGATCTCGCCGTCGGCACGGCTGCGGGCCAGATCAAGACCGGCTCCGCGAGCCGCACCGATCGCATTTGCAAATACAACCAGCTGCTACGCATCGAGGAAGAGCTCGGCGCCGCGGCCACCTTCGCCGGCCGCTCGGCGATCCGAGCGCTCGCACAATGATCACACTCGTTCTGCTTCGCCACGGCGAAAGCACCTGGAACAAGGAAAACCGGTTTACCGGCTGGACCGACGTGGATTTGTCCGAACGGGGCCGCGAAGAAGCCAAAGCCGCCGGACAACTGCTGAAGGACGGCGGCTACACGTTCGACCTGGCGTTCACGTCAGTGCTCAAGCGCGCCATCCGAACGCTCGGGATCGCGCTCGACCAACTCGATCTGCTGTGGATACCCGTCACGAAGGACTGGCATCTCAACGAACGGCACTACGGCGCGCTGCAGGGGCTGAACAAAGCCGAGACCGCCGCCAAGCACGGCGACGCGCAGATCAAAATCTGGCGGCGCAGCTACGACATCCCGCCGCCGCCGCTGACGATGGACGACGAACGGCATCCGTCGCGCGATCCGCGTTATCGCGGGCTCGACTTGAAGCAGCTGCCCTTGACGGAGTCGCTCAAGGACACGGTCGAACGGTTTCTGCCGTACTGGCACGAGGCCGTCGCGCCGGCCATTCGCTCGGGCAAGCGCGTCATTATCGCTGCCCATGGCAACAGCCTTCGGGCGCTGGTGAAGTATCTCGACAACGTCTCGGAAGCCGATATTGTCGAGCTGAACATTCCGACCGGGATTCCGCTGGTCTACGAACTCGAGGACGACCTCACGCCAATCCGACACTACTATCTCGGCGATCCGGCGGCCGCCGCCGCGGCAGCCGCTCGAGTGGCGGCACAGACGTCCCAGAAATAAAAATGCCCGGCCGCGAGGGCGGCCGGGCATTTCTGTTTAGCGTTTGGCGAACTACCTGTCGAGCTACTCGACAGGCTCAGTGGTTTCGTCCGCCGCGATGCGCAGCGAACGGAGGAATCGACGATCGTTGGCCGTGACTTCGAAGTTTCGACGCGGCTGCGGGACCATCGCTCCCGCCGTTCCGTTCGCCGCGGCAGCGCGCGCCGGCGCCGACACCTTGGCAAGCGCGGACGTCTGCGTGCGGCTCACGAACCCGACGACGGCTTCGAGGGTCAGCCTCATCTCGAACCCCGCGGCGCGCGCTTTTTCGCGGCACGCTTCGACTTGAGGATTTTCAGCGACTGCGGCGGCAATCGCGTCGGCCAGCTCTCTTGCGAACCGGTTGACGACGTCGTCCATCCTATTTCCCTCCTCAGGCCGCCGGGCCGAGCATCGAGGCACACTCCGACACACCCACACGAGCTGTACGCAGGCATCGGATAGACGTCGGGCGCCTCTCGTTCATGGTGTGGCCGGAAAATTTCTGCGGTACGGTGAGTGTAGCACGCAACGCCGAACTGTCAAGGCGCGCGCAGTCGCGTCAGCTACAATTTGTCGGAACGTCGATGAGTACCTACACGCCGGAGAGCCTCGCCGGGTGGAATGCCGCCGCCGAACTCGGCGACCCGGGCGCGTTTCCCTTCACGCGCGGCATTCATCCGTCGATGTACCGCGATCGGCTCTGGACCATGCGGCAGTACGCCGGGTTCGGCACGGCCCAGGAATCCAACGCGCGCTACCGGTACCTGCTCGCGAACGGCGTCAGCGGGCTGAGCGTCGCCTTCGACCTCCCGACGCAGATGGGGTACGACTCGGACCATCCGCTCGCCGCGGGAGAAGTCGGTCGCGTCGGCGTCGCGATCGATTCGATTGCGGACATGACGGCGCTTTTCGACGGCATCCCGTTCGATCGCGTCTCGACGTCCATGACCATCAATGCGACGGCGATCGTGCTGCTGTCGCTCTACGTCGCGGCGGCGCGGCGGCAAGGCGTCTCCCCCGCAAGCCTTTCCGGCACGGTTCAGAACGACATCCTGAAGGAGTACGTCGCGCGGGGCACCTACATCTATCCTCCCCGCGCGTCTCTGCGCATCGTCACCGACATCTTCGCGTTCTGCGAACGCGAGATGCCGCAGTGGAACACCATCTCGATCAGCGGATATCACATCCGCGAGGCCGGCTCGACGGCGATTCAGGAAGTCGCGTTCACCTTCGCGCACGGCATCGCGTACGTGCAGGCCGCCATCGACCGCGGGCTCGACGTCAACGCGGTTGGCCAGCGGCTGTCGTTCTTCTTCAACGCGCACAACCGCTTTCTCGAGGAGATCGCGAAGTTCCGAGCCGCGCGGCGGCTCTGGGCGCGCATCATGCGGGATCGGTTCCACGCGACGCATCCGCGCGCGCAGCAGCTCCGATTTCACACGCAGACGGCGGGCAGCACGCTCACGGCCCAACAGCCGGACAACAACATCGTCCGCGTGACGCTGCAGGCGCTGGCGGCCGTCCTCGGCGGCACGCAGTCGCTGCACTGCAACGGCCGCGACGAGGCGCTGGCGCTTCCCACCGAGGAGTCGGCGCGCATCGCGCTTCGCACGCAGCAGATCATCGCGGCTGAAACCGGCATCGTGAGCGCAGTCGACCCGGTCGGCGGCTCGTACGCGATCGAGTCGCTGACGAACGAGATCGAACGCGGCGCCGTCGCGCTGCTCGAGCGAATCGACGCGATGGGCGGCACACTTGCGGCAATCGAACAGGGTTTCATCCAGCGCGAGATTCAGGATTCCGCCTATCGCGCCCAGCAGGCGGTCGATTCAGGAGCCGCGGTCGTCGTCGGCTTGAACCGTTTTGCGGACGGCGACGCGCGATCCGTTCCGACGTTCAGCGTCGATCCGGACGTGGAGCGGCGGCAAGTCGAACGCGTCAGAGCGCTGCGTGCGACCCGTAGCGTTTCAGCGTGGAGCGCCGCACTCAGCGGCGTCGAAGAGGCCGCGCGCAGCGGCGCCAATCTCGTGCCCCGGATCATCGACGCCGTCGAGGCGTCCGCGACGGTCGGCGAAATCGCCGACACGCTGCGTGCCGTGTTCGGCGTTTATCAGGAAATCGCGACCGTCTGATGGATCCGCTGCTGAAGATCGACCATCTGACGACGGTGTTCGATCTTCCGTCCGGGCCGGTGCCCGCGGTCGACGACGTCAGCTTCGAGATTCAGCAGGGTGAAACGCTTGGCGTCGTCGGCGAGTCCGGCAGCGGCAAATCCGTGACCGCGTTTTCGATCATGCGGCTGGTCCAGCCGCCCGGACGGATCGCGCACGGCGCGGTGTATTTCAAGGGACGCGACCTGCTGCGGCTGTCAGAACGCGAGATGCAGAGCGTCCGCGGCGCGGAGATCTCGCTGATCTTCCAGGAGCCGATGACCGCGCTGAATCCAGTATTCACGATCGGCGATCAGCTTCGCGAGACACTCGTCGTGCATCGGCGTGCCACGGGCCGCGAAGCGCGCGAGTACGCAATCGAACTGCTGCAATCCGTGCGGATTCCGGACGCGGCACGGCGAGTGAACGACTATCCCCATCAGCTGTCCGGCGGGCAGCGACAGCGGGTGCTGATCGCAATGGCGCTCGCGTGCAAGCCGGCGCTGGTGATCGCCGACGAGCCGACAACCGCGCTCGACGTGACGATTCAGGCGCAAATCCTGGACTTGCTGCGCGAGATGAAGTCCGCCTTCAACCTGTCGCTGCTGCTCATCACGCACGATCTCGGCGTCATCGCCGAAACCGCCGATCGCGTCGCGGTGATGTACGCCGGCCGCATCGTCGAGCAGGGCACCGTGCGCGACATCTTCAGCCGGCCGCAGCATCCGTACACGCGCGGCCTCCTCGCGTCGATGCCGGGCGGCGCTCCGGGCACGCGCCTTCGCGCCATCGAAGGCACGGTGCCGATGCTCGGCGCGCTGCCGAAGGGGTGCGCCTTCAACCCACGGTGTCCCGATCGGTTCGATCCGTGCACCGGCATTCCGCCGGACGACTACGTCACTGCGCCCGGCCACACAGCCAAGTGTTATCTGCACGATCCCTCCGCGAGCCACGAGCCGCGAAGCGCGAGTCATGCCGCTCGTTGAGGTCGCGCACCTCGTCAAGCATTTCGTCCGCGGGTCTGGGTTCTTCCGCACCGGGACGGTCGTCAAGGCGGTCGACGACATCAGCTTCGCGATCGAGCCGGGCGAAACGTTTGGCCTGGTCGGCGAATCAGGCAGCGGCAAGACGACGGCGGGCCGGTGTCTGCTGAGGCTGATTGAGCCGACGTCGGGCGCCGTCCGATTTCGCGGCGAGGACGTCCTCGCGTTTTCGCGCAGCCGTCTGCGACAGGCGCGGCGCGACATGCAGATCGTGTTTCAGGATCCGTACTCGTCGCTCAATCCGCGCATGCGGGCGCGTCAGATCGTCGAAGAACCGCTGATCATTCACCGGCTGGGCAACGGCGCCGCGAGGCGCGCACGCGTGCGCGAGCTGTTCGCGCTCGTCGGCCTCGATCCTGCACACCTCGAGCGGTTCCCTCACGAGTTCAGCGGCGGACAGCGGCAGCGCATCGGCCTGGCGCGCGCGCTCGCGCTGAATCCGTCGTTTCTCGTACTGGACGAGCCCGTGTCGGCGCTGGACGTTTCGGTGCAGGCGCAGGTGGTCAACTTGCTGATGGATCTTCAACAGCGGTTGTCGCTGACCTATCTCTTCATCGCGCACGACCTGCGGCTCGTCGAGCACATCTGCGCCCGTGTCGCCGTCATGTATCTGGGAAAGATCGTCGAGATGGCGCCGACATCGGCGCTCTTCGCGTCGCCGCAGCATCCATACACGCGCGCGCTGCTGTCCGCCATCCCGGTACCGGATCCGGACGCACCGCGTCAGCGGATTACGCTCGACCCGTCGCAATTCGATCGCGATGCTGTGTTAAGAGAAGTGTCGGCGGGGCATCTGGCAGCGGTTTAGCCACGAAGACACGAAAACACGAGGAAGCACGAAGAACTTTTCTTGTACCAAGTCTCTTCGTGCGTCTTCGTGATCTTCGTGACTTCGTGGCTTTGGGTTATGCCGCACGCCTGACGTCGTTTTCGATTTGGCCGTCGCGGATGTGAATGGTGCGATACGCGTAGGCGGCGACGTCGGGCTCGTGAGTGACGAGGATGATCGTGTTGCCGGCCTGATGAAGCTTCTCGAACAGGCCCATGATCTCGATGCCGGTTTTGGAATCGAGATTGCCGGTCGGTTCGTCCGCCAGCAGGATTGAGGGGTTGTTGACGAGCGCGCGAGCGATCGCGACGCGCTGGCGCTGTCCGCCGGAGAGCTCGTTGGGACGATGCGTCATGCGCTCGGCGAGCTCGACTTTCTTCAGCGCGGTCTTGGCGCGCTCCTGACGATCCTTGGAGGTCACGCCCGCATACACGAGCGGCAGCTCGACGTTGTGCAGCGCCGTCGCGCGCGGCAGCAGATTGAACGTCTGGAACACGAAGCCGATTTCCTCATTGCGGATCCGCGCCAGTTCGTTGTCGTTCATCTGGCTCACCTGCTTGCTGTTCAGCAGGTACGACCCCTTGGACGGCGTGTCGAGACAGCCAATCAGGTTCATCAGCGTCGACTTGCCCGATCCGGACGGCCCCATGATGGCGACGTACTCGCCGCGCTCGATGACGATCGAGACACCGCGCAGGGCGTGGATCTCTTCCGATCCCATGACGTACGTTTTCCACAGGTCGACGGTTTCAATGAGGGCCATGGTTGTCTCAGACGTCCGCCGGCGACGCTAAGTTCCGCCCTTTAAGCGGGCTATCAGCGTCTTGGCAATGTCCGGGGCGTCGGTCGGGACGTGCGCCGTCCAGTCACGAGCATCCACCGGGATCAACGTGACTTTACTCCGAGATCGTCTCCGCTGCTCGGCGATGGCCGTTGCCAGCTCTCGGGCAGGCGCCAGCGAGGATCCCAGGAGAAACACGCAGACATCCTCGGTCGTCCATTTGCCGGCTTGCGTCCAGGTATCCGTGACGGCGGGCCCGTCGACGTTGGACAGGAACCGTCCCAACAGCCGCGGGTTCTTGCTCTTGCCGAAGAGTTTCGATTTCGGCACGAATGCCATCTCGAACCCGCGCAACTCGGCTTGTTCGTACCCGCCGCCGACGGCGTTCACGGCGTGCCTGAAGCGGCTGAGCGTCGCCTTCCGCATGTATTCGTCGCGCGTCGCCCGTTCTTCGCGAAACGCATGCGAGTCGAGCGGACGCTCCTCTTCGACGATCGGGCGCGGCGGTGACACGGGCGCTCCGGTCGCGGCGTCGGGCGGCGGTGCCGCAGACGCCAGTGGGTGCGCCCCGGAGCCGTTCAACGTCCGGTCGTAGTCGGCGCGCCGCGTGGCATCGGACAGAATTCGGTACGCCTCGGTCAGCTCGGCGGCCCGTTCGGCCGCCATGTCCTGGAACTCCTTCCCGAGATGCTGGACTTTGTCCGGATGATACCGCGCGATCAGCGACCGAAACGAGCGCTTGATCTCGTCGGCCGTCGCGGTGGAAGGAAGCTCGAGGTGTTCGTAATGAGTTTTGCCTGCCACGCACTACTTCTTGAATTCGGCGACGTTTCCGGCAGGCAGCGCGCGTGTGGTCTCGGCGGGCAGCTCACGTTGGCGCAGCCGCTTGCCGTCGCGTTTCACTTCGGTGCTTCGCGCGCAATACGGGCAGAAGTTCCACCCGGGCTGCAGCGCCCGCCCGCAGTGCGGGCATCCGCCGCCCTGCCGCTTGCCGCACTGCGGACACGCGACGAAGTCGACGCCGACCGCCGCGCCGCAACTCGTGCACAGCGTCCGCACTTCGCGTACTTCGGTGACGACGCGCAACAATTCCTCGGGGGTCGTGACGCCGCTCTTCACCTTCGCCAGACCGTCTTCGCCGAGCGTGATCATGCCGCTCGAAAGCGCGATGTCCCGTATCTGCGCTTCCGAGGCGCGCTCCGCAATCGCGCGCCGCAGCTTGTCGTTGACGCGCAGGACTTCGTAGATCCCGATGCGGCCCCGGTAGCCGGTGTGATTGCACTGATCGCAGCCAACCGACTTGTAGAACGGAATTGCCGCCGCATCCGACTCGGAAATGTTCAACGCGCGGAGTGTCTCGGACGGCGGCGTGTACTGACGACGACAGTGGACGCACAGCCGGCGCACGAGCCTTTGCGCGACGACGCCGACCAGCGCGCCCGCAATCACGTACGGTTCCGTGCCGATGTCCATCAACCGCGTGACGACCGACGGCGCGTCCTCGGTGTGCAGCGTCGACAGCACCAGGTGGCCCGTCTGCGCCGCCTGCATCGCGATTTTCGCGGTCTCCGCGTCGCGGATTTCGCCGACGAGGATGACGTCGGGGTCCTGCCGAAGAATGGACCGGAGCGCGCTCGCGAACGTCAGTTTGATCTTCTCGTTCACCTGCGTCTGGTTGACGCCGGGAATCTGATACTCGATCGGATCTTCGATCGTGATGATGTTGGTCTTCTCGGAGCGCACCGCCGACAGCGCGGAGCTGAGCGTCGTCGACTTGCCGCTGCCGGTTGGCCCGACGACGAGAATCATTCCGTGCTGATGACGGAGGAAGAAATGCATCTCCTCCATCGCCGTCGCCGACATGCCGATCTCTTCGAGCGCGGGCACGCCCTTGCGATGATCGAGCACGCGCATGACGACTTTTTCGCCGAAGAGCGTGCGGAGCGTCGAGACGCGGAAGTCCACTTCGCTGCCGTCTTCCGCCTTCGCGCGAATGCGGCCGTCCTGCGGCAGGCGCTTTTCCGCGATGTCCATGCCGGCCATGATCTTCAACCGCGCGATGAGCCCCTCGTGGACCCACTTCGGCAGATCCATGACCTCTTTCAAGAGGCCGTCGAGGCGGTGCCGGATGAGCACGCCCTTTTCCATCGGCTCGACGTGGATGTCGCTCGCCTTGCTCTTGATCGCGCTCTTCACGACGAGATCGACGAGGTCGATGATCGGCGCCGCTTCACTGCGCTCTTCCAAACCCGCCACGGGCTCGAAGATTTCCTCTTCGACCCGGCGCGCAAGCGCCGTCTCGCCCATCCCCGAGCCTTTTTGACCGCGCGGCGCCTGCCCCGGCTGCGTCGTCGCGAGCTCGGATGACTGTCCAGAGCGCATCAGCGCCTTGTCCGGATAGCCGGTCTGAATCGATTCGAGAATGTCGCCGCGCGTGGCGACGACCTGCTTGATGCGGTACCCGGTCTGGAACTCCAGATCCTGGACGAGGCTGAAAAGCAGCGGATCGGACATCGCGACCGTCAGCAGGTTCTTCTCCAGGCTGACGGCGACGCACACGCGCTTCAGCGACACCTCTTTGGGAATCAGCACGACAGCCGTCGGATCCGGGGGGTTCTCCGCGAGGTTGATGTACGGAAAGCCGAGCTGAAAGGCGAGCGCTTTCGCGATCTGTTTTTCAGTCGCGAGGTTCATGCGTACGAGCACGACGCCAACGCGTTCGCCCGTACGCTTGTGTTCCGCCAACGCGGCCTGCAGGTCGTCCTCGGTGATGAGGCCGGCCTGGATCAGGCACTCGCCGATCTTTTTGCGCACTCAGTGCCCTCGTAAACGCGCGAATTTGAGAGGGGGAAGTGGATTGTACGGCATCGCCCCAGAGTTTATCGGCGCGAATCCTGGAGCGTCAGCCTCCGTAAACGCCCCTGCACGTCTCGGAACAGAACTGCATCGGGCGTGATGTCGACGACGCGCGCGCCGCGAACGTCGTCGCCGACCTGCACGATGCGGCCGTCGACGATGGCGAGCTGACGATCGGCGCTGTAGAGAATCGTGCCGAGCGATGCCTCGAACGGCAGCGGCGTGTCGTTGACTGGACGCGGACGTACGGTTGTGGCCGGTCTGCGCGCAGCCGGCGTTGGCGGCGCGTCCGTCAGCAGTTCGGATCGCACCGACGAGGGCGCCGGCGGCACCGGCAACAGTACCAACGCGGATGTGCGTGGCAGCTGCTCAATCGCCGGCTGCAGCGTCGGTGGCGGCGTTTCGATCCGCGCCACTGGCGCCGGCTGAGAAACGGGAGGCAGTGGTAAATCGACATGCTGAGGCGTAGGGCGCGGAACCTGACGCGGAGGAGTGGAGGCGATTCGTGTGCCCGGCGTCGGCGCCGCAGGCTGAAACAACCAGCTCTGCTGGAGACGCCAGGCAACCGCGACGCCGGTGGCCAGACCCGCGACGACTGCGGCTCGCGTCAAGACGGTCTTCGTCGTCCGCCGCCGGCGTTCGCGGAGAAAATCGATCGGCGCGTGCCAATCGGCCGCAACTGACCACGCGAGCCGCAGATCGGCGACACGCTCGCGGAAATCGTCCGACGGTTCCGGCAGCTGATTCGCGTCGACGCCGAACAGCGAGTCGAGCGGCTCGACTTCCACGTCAAGCTGTTCCATCAGCGGCAGCGTCATGTTGCGAAGCTCCGGCAGTCCCCCGCAGATACACACCTGCGAGATCTCGCGCGGCGGAACACCGCAGTCGCTGAAGAACGCCGTCAGCGCTTCGCCAAGCCGGCTGGCTGCGTCTTCACGCGGTCGCAGTCCTCTAACGCTCTGGTAGCCCCAGTCGAGTTCACGCGCTGCCACCAACGACGCATCGCGAATCAGCGCCATCGCCGTCCCCGCTTGCTCGAACGCCACGTACGCCTCGATCGCGCCGGCTGGCGTGATCCGGCGTCGTGTACGAGCCAACGACATGAGCGCGAGCGCCGGGGTGACAATCGAACGGACCTTGACTCCCGCCGACGTCACTGTCCGCAGCGCAGCCGCGACGTCGCTCGTTCGCGCCACGGCGACGACTACCGGGAGCCGTTTCACGTCCTTGCCAACGGCGCCGGCGGATGCGATGTCGGCGAGCGTCTGACGCGCGTCGACGCCAGCCTGTTTCATCGCAGCCACGGCCTGGCGGCGCATGTGCCGATACGACCCGGGCGAGACGAGCGCCTGGCCGTGCTCGCCGTGCAGACCCCATACGACGACGGCTGCATGCCGGCTGCGGTATGGCGCCAGCGACAGCGTGTCCGCGGCCGGCGACTGCGCGTAAGAACGCACAATTGTGTCGCTCTCGTCTCCGCCGGACCGCTCCAGCTCGACGATGCGGCAGGCCGTCCGTGAAATTTCAATGCCGATGTGCGAAGACATTCAGTGGTGTTTGCTTGCGTCGGCCGTCTCGTTCTGTGAACATGTTTTCAACCCGCCCATGGATGCGTTCGATGCGCTGTTCGGCGAACACGACGCCGTGCGAGTAGAGACCGACCTGCGCCAGCGGGTCGCGGCAACTCTGATCCGGCAAGCCGACATCATCGCGGGTGATTCGGTCGCAATCTTCCCGTACAGCGGCAGCGAACAGCTCGACATCGCGTACTGCCAGCGGATCGGGCAGCTCCTCATTCAACTCCTCGCATTCGCGGTCCGCGACGGCCGCATCGACGCGCGCGGCGGCGTGATAGGCGACCTGTATCGCGTCACGCTGGAGCGCTCGCTCACGGCGGAACGTCTGTTCGCATTCGCGTATCTCACGGAACGCACGGCCGTCGACGAACTGGCGGTGAACGACGCCATCGGCGCCACCAGCGAATCGTGGCCGATCGTCGCGCAGATGGTGCGCCGCGCGTCGTTCGATTTCCTCGCCGCATACACCGAGCGCGCGCAGCTCGAGCCGGCGGGAAGCGCGGTGCTCGATCCCCTCACCACGCTCTATTCGCGGGTCACGTTCGACGCCGTGCTCGGAAAGGAAGTCGACCGCGCGGGCCGCTCCGGCCAGCCGCTGTCGATCATCCTCTTCGACGTCGATCGCCTGGCCGCCATCAACAACGACTTCGGCTACGGCGTCGGGGACAAACTGCTGGAGCGGCTGGGCATCATCCTGCGGACGTATTTTCGCCAGCACGATTGGGTGGCCCGCCACGCCGAAGACGCCATTGTCGTCCTGCTCACCAACACCGCACCGGATCGGGCGATCGAACTTGCCGAGCGCGTGCGGCACACCGTCCAAACGCGATTGTGGTTCACCGATCATCGGAGCGACCGCCAGGTCTCCGTCACAGTGAGCGCGGCCGTCGTGAACGTGCCGGTGTCGTCCGGCGACGTGATCGATCCTGAACGGCTGCTGGCCATCGCCGAAGCGGCGGTGGATCGAGCAAAGCGCGACGGCCGCAACCGCGTCGAGACGGTGGACGGTTCGCCAGTTATCCAGGTCCGCCTGCCCAGCTATTAATCCGCAAGCCGCACTACCCTCCGTACTCTTCCTCGTAGTTGGCCTTCAACTTCGCGACCACGCCAGGGTCGGCCAGCGTCGTCGTATCGCCGAGCGCCTTGCCTTCGGCGATGTCGCGCAGCAGGCGGCGCATGATCTTCCCCGACCGGGTTTTCGGCAAATCGGCGGTAAACAGCACGTCGTCGGGCCTCGCGATGGCGCCGATCTTCTTGACGACGTGCTCCTTCAAGGTGTCGCCAAGCTCCTTGGTGCCGTGCTGTCCTTCCTTGAGCGTGACGAACGCGGCGATCGCCTGGCCTTTGATCTCGTGCGCCTTCCCCACGACAGCGGCTTCGGCGACGGTCGGATGATCGACCAGCGCGCTTTCGACTTCCATCGTGCCGATGCGATGTCCGGCGACGTTGATCACATCGTCGACGCGGCCGAGCAGCCAGTAGTACCCGTCGGCGTCGCGCTTTGCGCCGTCTCCGGTGACGTAGGCGGCCGGTCCCCACTTGTTCCAGTACTGCCGCACGTAGCGATCGGGATCGCCGTAGATGCCTCGCAGCATCGACGGCCACGGCTTCGTGATGGCGAGCAGCCCTCCGCCGACAGCGACGGTGTCGCCCCGCTCGTTGCGAATCTCGGTGCTGATGCCGGGAAAGGGACGCGTCGCCGATCCGGGCTTCAGCGTGGTGACGCCCGGCAGCGGCGTGATCATGATCGCGCCCGTTTCGGTTTGCCACCACGTGTCGACGATCGGGCAGCGGCCGTTTCCAATCCGCTCGTGATACCAGATCCAGGCTTCGGGATTAATCGGTTCGCCGACCGAGCCGAGCAGACGGAGCGACGAGAGGTTGTGGCGCCCCGGCCACTCGTTGCCCCACCGCATGAAGGCGCGAATGGCGGTGGGCGCCGTGTAGAACACCGTCACGCCGTAGTGCTCGATGATGGACCAGAAGCGATTCTTTTGCGGCCAGTCGGGCGCGCCTTCGTACATCACGACGGTCGCGCCATTCGCCAACGGACCGTAGACGACGTAGCTGTGGCCGGTCACCCAGCCCAGATCGGCGGTGCACCAGAACACGTCGTCGTCGCGCAGATCGAAAACCATTTTGGTGGTCGCATACGTGCCGACCAGATACCCGCCAGTGGTGTGCACGATGCCCTTGGGCTTTCCGGTGGTGCCTGACGTGTAGAGGATGTAGAGCATGTCCTCTGCGTCCATCGGCTCGGGAGGACAATCGGAGGACGCCGTCGCCATCAGCTCGTGATACCAGTGGTCGCGTCCCGCTTTCATCGCAATCGGAATCGAGCCGCCGCTGCCGCGCTGGTAGACGACGACGTGCTCGATCGACGCGGTACCGGCCAGCGCTTCGTCGGCAACCTGCTTCAGCTGCACGATTCCGCCGCGGCGATATCCGCCGTCGGCCGTGATGAGCAGGCGCGCCTGGGCGTCGTTGATGCGATCGCGCAGCGACTCGGCGCTGAATCCGCCGAACACGACGCTGTGAATGGCGCCGATGCGCGCACACGCCAGCATCGCGATCGCGAGCTCGGGGACGAGCGGCATGTAGATGGCGACGCGATCGCCCTTCTTCGTGCCGAGCGTTTTGAGCACGTTCGCGAACTTCGAGACCTCGCGCTGCAGATCGAAATAGGTGAGCGTCCTTTTGTCGCCCGGTTCGCCTTCCCAAATGATGGCCGCCTTGTTGCGGCGTCCACTCGACACGTGGCGGTCGACGCAGTTGGCGCTCGCGTTCAGTTGTCCGCCGACGAACCACTTCGCGTGCGGCGGCTGCCAGTCGAGGACCGTCGTCCACGGACGCGACCAGTCGAGTTCGCCGGCAAGGCGCGCCCAAAACGCTTCGGGATCTTTCGCCGCGTCGTCATAAATGCGCTCGTCGCGGACGACGGCGCGTGCACGAAAGGCGTCGGGCGGGGTGAAGTTGCGGTCTTCGCGGAGGAGATCGTCGAATTCGGCGTGCTTCGCGTCGGACATGCCGGGAATCTTACATCGTGCGTCGCGCAGGCCTTTAGGCCTGCCTAGCCAGTCAACGCAGCAAGCCGCGCGCGCACCGAAGTGACGAGCTCGCCGTGGCTCACTGAACCGTACTTGAGGAAGGCGCGATAATGCTCGACCGCCGACGCGCGATCGCCGGTCTCGTCGGCGAGCACAGCGAGGTTGTAGTGCGAACCGGCGCTGCTCGGATCGATCCTGATTGCCCGGCGCAGCAGATCGCGCGCTTCGGCGGGCCGTCCCGACGACTTCTGCAACAACGCAAGGTTCACGATGGATTCGACGTTGCGGTCGTCGATGGAGAGCGCGACGCGGAATTCGGCGGACGCATCGGCCACGCGGTTCAACCGCATGTACGCGACGCCCAGGTTGTTGTGGGCCTTGACGTACTTCGGATCCATGGCGATCGCGCGCTGATACTCGCGAAGGGCGTCGTCGAGACGTCCCATCTCGATGTCGATCAGTCCGACGTTGTTGTGCACTTCGGCGCTGTCGTTCTGCGCGAGCAGCGCGTTGTAGTGCGACAGCGCGTCGCCGTAGTGTCCGAGCCGCTGGTTGTAAACCCCGAGCGCGAAATGATTCGGCGCGGCCGGCTGAGGCGACGGCGCGCGCGCGGCTGATGGCGGCGGTAGCGCGTCTGCCGGCGCAGGCGGCGGCGGTGCCGGGCGCGGTGGTGCCGCCGCTCGCACCTGCGGCGGCACGGGCGCCGGCCGCGGCGGAACGACGTCCGGCGGCGGCGCGGCGTTTCGCGCGGTCAACGACGGCGGTGGAAGCTGCGGCGATGGCTGGCGCGGCGCGCTCACAGGCGGCGGAGCCGATGGAGTTGTCGTCGCCGGCGGCCTCGACGTCGGTCCCGACGAGAAGGGAGCAGCAGGCCTGGTTTCGCCGGGCGATGGTTGAGCCGTCGCGGGCAGGCGCGTTGGTGCAGGCGAAGGGCGACTCGTTGTGGCCGCTTGAGCGGCGGGACGCGGCGCCGCGGACGGCGCGACAAAGTAGATCAGCGCCGACAGCCCGACGAAGCCGAGGATCACCGCCGATGCTCCGTAAATCAGCAGCATCTTCAGCGAGACACTGCCCTTCTGCTGGCGGCGGCCGCGGCCGAGCGTGGCGAGGACGGCGTCGGCGTTCGACGTGGGAAGCGGCGCGCCGTCTTCCGGTGTGTGCCGCCTCAGCGCTTCGAGAATCGTGCTCACGGAGCCAGTCCCGCCCGGCGCAGCAGAATACCAGCCTCGCGCGCGGGCACCGAGCCGGGACCACCCGATGTGTTGGCGGCGACCACCTGCGGATCGATGGCAGGCACGGCGGCTTTCAACTTTCCCGCATCCGCGCGTGCCGACGCGTCGTCTGCGTACGCGCCGGCGAGTATGCGCTGCCAGTGTCCGCCGGAGGCCGATTCGATGGGCGCGTAGTACACGCGCATACCCGCCGCCTCGAGCCACTCGGTGGTAGATCGGATGTCAGCCGCCGACTGCGGGTTGTCCAGGGGATAGGCGCCGACAAGAATCGTGAACGGCGTGTTCGAGGGCAGCAATCGCTCGGCGATCGGCGTCGCAGCGGCGGCTGCGGCGCCACCTGCCGCCGGCGCGGGCGCCTCGGCACGCATCGCCTTCGTCGCATACCGTTCGTACATGAACGCCGACACGCCGACCGCCATCGCGCACGCCAGCAGCACGACCGCCGCGCCGGCGAGAAACTGCGCGCGGCTCACCACCCAATTCCACCGCGCGGACGGCTGCGGTCGCGGCGGCTGCTGGACGTCGAGGCCTTCGGCTGCGGCTGTCACCATCGCGGGCGAGATGCGACCGGTTCGCTCCGCAAACCCCGCAAGGAGTGCGCGATCGCAGATCAGATTGATGAGGCGCGGAATACCTCCCGACAGGCGATGGATCTTCTCGACCGCCTTTCTGGAGAACTGCACGGCTCCCGAGCTTCCGGCCACCGTCAGCCGGTGCGCGACGTAAGACGCGACGCCCTCTTCGTCGAGCGGGTCGAGCTGATAGCGAATCGAGACACGCTGATCGAGTTGACGCATCTCAGGCGATCGCAGCAGCGGCACGAGGTTCAACTGGCCGACGAGGATGATCTGCAGCAGCTTCTCCTTGTCGGTTTCGAGATTCGAAAGAATGCGAATCTGTTCGAGGACCGACACAGGGAGGTTCTGCGCCTCGTCGATGATCAGGACCGCGCTCGCCTTGAGCGGAATCAGACCGAGCAGGAATTCGTACAACGCATCGATCAGCTCCTGCTTCGTGACCTGCGCCAGCGCCCCGCGTTTGACGTCTTCGCGCGAGATGACGCCGAAGTCCTGCAGGATGCGCCTCAGCAGATCCTCTTCCGACATGAACGGATTGAGGACGAGCGCGGTGAACGTGTTGCGATCGATGTCTTCGAGCAGCGCGCGGCACAGCGTCGTCTTTCCGGTGCCGATGTCGCCTGTCACCACGACGAAGCCTTCGCGCCGGCGGATGGCGTACCGGAGCAGCTCGAAGGCGTTCGCGTGCGACGGGCTCCGGTAAAGAAACTTCGGATCCGGCGTCAGGCTGAAGGGCTTCTCGGTGAATCCGTAATAGCGTTCGTACATGGCGTTACGGCAGCGGCACGATTCTCGGCGTCAGCAGCACGACGAGCTCGACGTGTTTCCGCGTCACGTTCTTCCGCTCCCTCGTTTCGCGGTCGCGGCCGAGCCCGGCGACGACAATCGTCTCGCCGTCGGCGACTCGCGCCACCATGTCCACCTGCAGCGCCTGCGTCGCGCCGACGGACGGCGTCAATCCAAGCGTGACGATGCCCTCGGGCGAAATCTGCGGCGTGACGCTGAGCGTGATGGCGTCGGTCTTCACGAGGCCCGGTTCGTTGTTCAGGATTTGCAGCCGCGGGTTTGCGAGCAGTTTCACGGCGCCCTGCGCGTTGAGCGCGGCCATCACTCTTTCGAGATCGCGAGTCTGGCGCAAATTCGTCCAGTCCAGCGCTGCGGCTTTCTCGTCGTTCAACTCGATTTCCAGCACGCGCGTTTCGATTTGCACTTGGCGCTGCACGCGGTCCTGGACGGCGTCGAGATACAGGGCGACGCGATCGAGCCGCTCCCGCGTGTCGGTGACCTGCGCGAGCCCCGCCTTGCGATCGACGTTGAA
>Ga0068871_100000966_pt1 | contig 19210 bp, 18 predicted proteins | sample KBSMisM72_FD_72750 | JGI IMG/M metagenome (GOLD analysis project Ga0068871, IMG submission 72750) | Miscanthus rhizosphere microbial communities from Kellogg Biological Station, Michigan, USA - KBS Miscanthus M7-2 | ecosystem: Host-associated > Plants > Roots > Rhizosphere > Soil ...
TCGAAGCGCTCCTGGTACTTCTTGCGCATCTCCATGACCGGCGCCATGTTGACCTCGTTGAAGGTCGTCAGGATGGCGGCGGTGGATTGCGACTGCACCAGGCGCTCGGCGACGCGCTGCCGCAGGCGCGACATCGGCACGCGCTGCTCCGGGCGGCCCGACATGAGCGCGTCCGTGTTCACCGGCGCCGGCGGCTGCTGCAGCGGCTTTTTCTCGGCCGGCTTCTCGGGTTGCGACAGAACGTCGCCTTTGGTGACGCGGCCATCGCGGCCGCTGCCCTGGATCCGCGAGGGATCGATGCCCTTTTCGGCGGCCAGCTTCTGCGCCGCGGGCATCACGGCTGGCGCCGCCGGCCTGGCCTTTTCCTGGGGCGCTTCCTTCTTCGGCGCGGCGGACGATGCCGACGCCTTCCCCTCGGTGTCGATTTGCGCGATCACCTCGCCGGAGCCGACCGAGTCGCGCGCCTTCTTGATGATTTTGACGAGGACGCCGTCCGCGGGCGCGGGCAGCTCGAGCACCACCTTGTCGGTCTCGATGTCGATGAGGTTCTCATCGCGCGAAACCGCCTCGCCTTCCTTCTTGTGCCAGTCCAGCAACGTGGCTTCCGCCACCGATTCCGACAGCTGCGGAACCTTGACTTCGATGATCATCGTTGTTCCCGTTTAGTTTTTCCCCGGCTTCCGCTTGGCATCCACCGGGTTGAGAAAAACCAGCGAGTAACTCGCCGGGTGCAGCAATCTACTCCTGATTACTTCAGCTTGCCGAAGGCCTGCTCGACCATCGCCTTCTGGCGCTCGTTGTGCTTCGCCATGTAGCCGCCGGCCGGGCTGGCCGACGCCGGCCGCCCCGCGTAGTACAGCTTCTGCCCCTCGCGCATGTTCTCGCGGAAGTAGTGCGCCGACTGGTACCAGGCGCCCTGGTTCTGCGGCTCCTCCTGGCACCAGACCACCTCCGACGCGTTCGGATAGCGGTCCATTTCGGCCTTGAACTGCTTGTGCGGGAACGGATACAGCTGCTCCACGCGGATGATGGCCGCATCGTTGCGCTGCAGCTCGATGCGCTTGGTCGCGAGGTCGTAATACACCTTGCCGCAGCAGGCGATGATCCGCTTCACGCCCTTCTCGTCGACCGTCGTCGTGTCCGGGATCACGGTCTGGAACGAGCCGTTGGCCAGCTCCTGTATGGATGAGGCCGCTTCCTTCTTCCTCAAGAGAGACTTGGGAGTCATGACGACCAGCGGCTTCCTGAACGGACGCAGCATCTGGCGGCGCAGCAGGTGGAAGATCTGCGCCGCGTTGCTCGGCACGCATACCTGGATGTTGTGCTCGGCGCAAAGCTGCAGGTAGCGCTCGAGCCGGGCCGACGAATGCTCGGGGCCTTGTCCCTCGTAGCCGTGCGGCAGCAACTGCACCAGCCCGCAGACCCGGCCCCACTTGGTCTCGCCCGAGCTGATGAACTGGTCCATGACTACCTGCGCGCCGTTCGCGAAATCGCCGAACTGGGCTTCCCAGATGACCAGCGCGTTGGGTTCGGCGGTCGAGAAGCCGTACTCGAAACCGAGCACCGCTTCCTCCGACAGCACGGAGTCGATCACGACGAAGTCGCCCTGATCCTTGCCGATGTTCTGCAGCGGGATATAGCTGCCCTGGTCCCAGCGCTCGCGGTCCTGGTCGTGGAGCACCGCATGGCGGTGGGCGAAGGTGCCGCGCCCGGAATCCTGTCCCGAGAGGCGCACGTCGTAGCCGTTGGAAAGCAGGCTCGCGTAGGCGAGCGTCTCGGCCATGCCCCAGTCGACCGGCTGCTTGCCCTCCGCCATCTGCCGGCGCGCCTCGATCACGCGCGCCACCGTGGGGTGCAGCTTGAAGCCTTCGGGCACGTGCGTCAGGCGCTCCGACAGCCGCTTCAGCTCATCGAGCGGCACGTGGGTGTCGGCGGCGTCGGTCCACTTCGAATTGACGAACGGCGCCCAGTCGACCGCGAACTTGCTCTTGAAGTTGGACAGCACCGGGCTGACCGTTTCCTTGCCGGCATCGAGCGTGTCGCGGTAATGCTTGATCATCCGCTCGGGCTCTTCGGCCCCGATCACGCCCTGCGCCACCAGCTTGTCGGCGTACAGCTTGCGCGTGCCGGGATGCTGGATGATCTTCTTGTACATCAGCGGCTGCGTGACAAACGGCTCGTCCTGCTCGTTATGGCCTAGCTTGCGGAAGCAGACGATGTCGATCACCACGTCCTTGTGGAATTTCTGGCGGTAATCGAGCGCGAGCTGCGTGATGAACTGCACCGCCTCCGGGTCGTCGCCGTTCACGTGGAAGATCGGCGCCTCGACCATCTTTGCCACGTCGGTGCAGTAGGTCGTCGAGCGCGCGTCGCGCGGATCGGAGGTGGTGAAGCCGATCTGGTTGTTGACGATGAGGTGCACCGTGCCGCCGGTGCCGTAGCCGCGCGTGCCCGAGAGGTTGAGCGTCTCCATGACGACGCCCTGCCCGGCGAAGGCCGCGTCGCCATGCACGAGGATCGGCAGCACCTGGTCGCCGGTCTTGTCGTCGCGGCGGCGCTGGCGCGCGCGCACGGAGCCCTCGACGACCGGATTGACGATCTCGAGGTGCGAAGGGTTGAAGGCGAGCGACAGGTGCACCGGCCCGCCCGGCGTCGTGATATCCGACGAAAAGCCGTTGTGATACTTGACGTCGCCCATCGGCAGCTCGTGCGCGTGCTTGCCCTCGAACTCGAGGAACAGGTCCTTGGGCATCTTGCCCAGCACGTTGACCAGCACATTGAGCCGGCCGCGATGCGCCATGCCAATGACGATCTCCTGCACCCCGTTGGCGCCGGCGCGGTGGATCAGGTCGTCGATGCACGGGATCAGGCTCTCGCCTCCCTCGAGGGAGAAGCGCTTCTGTCCGACGTACTTCGTGTGCAGGTAGCGCTCGAGCTGCTCCGCCTCCGTCAGCTTCTCGAGCAGGTGCTTCTGCTGCGCGGGCGGCAGCTTGGCGGTGCCGCGCACCGGCTCGATGCGCTCCTGGATCCAGACGCGCTGCGCGCGGTCGCTGATGAACATGTACTCGAAGCCGATGTTGCGGCAGTACGTATCGCGCAGCGCCTGGATGAGGGTGCGCAGCGAAACCCGGTCGAGGCCGACGAAAGAGCCGGAGTTCACCACGTGCTCCAGGTCGGCTTCCGACAGGTCGTAGTACGCGGGCTCGAGCTCCGGCACGTTGGGACGCGGCATTCGCTTGAGCGGATCGACCGTCGCCCAGCGCGACCCGGCGATGCGGTAGGAAGTCACCAGGAGCAGCGCCGCTACCTGCAGCCGCTCCGGTGCCACCGGCTCGGTCGGCATGGTGCGCGCTCCGCCGAACTCGCCGCGCTTTGCGCGCTGCACGAACGACTCGACCACCGGCGCGTGCGCCACGTCCTTCGTCGCGCTCCCCGGCAGCACCTGCATCTTGTCGAAGTAGTCGCGCCACTCCTCCGGCACGCTGCCCGGATTCACCAGGTAGCTCTCGTACAGGTCCTCGATGAACGGCGCGTTGCCGCCGAAGAGATGCGAGTTGTCCAGAAACTGCTTCATCACCGAGCTCATGGGCAGCTACCTCTTGTCGATCGCCTTCACTTCGCGGCGCACGGCGCCCTTGTAGAGCTGGCGCGGGCGGCCGATCTTGTATTCGGGATCGGTGATCATCTCCTGCCACTGCGCGATCCAGCCCACGGTGCGGGCGAGCGAGAAGATGCAGGTGAACATGGCGACCGGGATGCCGAGCGCGCGCTGCACGATCCCCGAGTAGAAGTCGACGTTCGGGTACAGCTTGCGCTCGACGAAATAAGGATCTTCGAGCGCGATCTTCTCCAGCTCGAGCGCCAGCTTGAACAGCCGGTCGTTGTGCAGCCCGAGCTCGTTCAGCACCTCGTGGCAGGTTTCGCGCATCAGCTTGGCGCGCGGATCGTGGTTCTTGTAGACGCGGTGGCCGAAGCCCATCAGCCGCACGCCCGAGTTCTTGTCCTTCACCTTGCGCAGGAACTCCGGGACCTTGCTGACGTCGCCGATCTCTTCCAGCATCTGCAGGCAGGCCTCGTTCGCGCCGCCGTGCGCCGGGCCCCAGAGCGAGGCGATGCCCGCCGCGATGCATGCGTACGGATTCGCGCCCGAGGAGCCGCACAGCCGCACGGTGGAGGTGGACGCGTTCTGCTCGTGGTCGGCATGGAGGATGAAGATGCGGTCCATGGCGCGCACCAGCACGTCGTTGACCACGTACTCCTCGGCCGGCACGCCGAACATCATGCGCATGAAGTTCGCCGTGTAGGAGAGGTTGTTCTTCGGGTACATGAACGGCTGGCCGACCGAGTACTTGTACGACATCGCGACGATGGTCGGCATCTTCGCGATCAGGCGGAACGCCGAGATCACGCGGTGCTGCGCGTTATTGATGTCGAGCGCGTCGTGGTAGAAGGCCGAGAGCGCGCCGACGACGCCGACCATCACCGCCATCGGATGCGCGTCGCGCCGGAAGCCCTGGTAGAGGCGCGCCAGCTGCTCGTGCACCATCGTGTGGTGGGTCACGATGCCCACGAACTCGTCCTTCTGCTTGCGGTTGGGCAGCTCGCCGTTGAGCAGCAGGTAGCAGACCTCGAGGAAATCGCAGTGCTGCGCGAGCTGCTCGATCGGGTAGCCGCGGTACAAGAGAACGCCGGCGTCGCCGTCGATGTAGGTGATGCTCGAGCTGCAGCTCGCGGTCGACAGGAATCCCGGGTCGTAAGTGAACATCCCCGACTTGCCGTACAGGGCGCGGATGTCGATGACGTCGGGCCCGATGGTTCCCGAATGAACCGGGAAGTCGAGCGTTTTGCCGTCGGGCAGCTTCAGGGTCGCGTTCTTTTCCATGGTTTCCTCGTCAGCAGGCGCGCAAGCGCTCCACCGTCGCGCGATACCTTTCGTCCACCGGGTCGCTGCGACCGCTCACATAATCCCAAAGATCGTTGTCGGGCAGGTCGAGAAGCTCAGTCAGCACTTCCGCTTCCCGTCCCTGCGGAAAGTCTTTTTTCAGAAACCTCTGCAGCACCAGGTCGAGCTCCAGCAGGCCGCGGCGGCATTTCCAGTACAAGCGGTTCTGGGCGGCCTGGTCCATCACACCGAGCGGCGCACCATCATGTCCTTGATTTTCCCGATTGCCTTCGTGGGATTCAGGTGCTTCGGGCAGACATCGACGCAGTTCATGATGGTATGACAGCGGAACAGGCGGTAAGGATCCTCGAGATTGTCGAGGCGCTCGGCGGTCGCCTGGTCGCGGGTGTCGGCGAGGAACCGGTAAGCCTGCAGCAGGCCGGCCGGGCCGACGAACTTGTCCGGGTTCCACCAGAACGACGGGCAGGAAGTCGAGCAGCACGCGCACAGGATGCACTCGTACAGGCCGTTCAATTCCTCGCGATCCTGCGGCGACTGGAGCCGCTCGCGCTCCGGCGGCGGGTCGTTGTTGATCACGTACGGCATGACCGAGTGGTACTGCTTGAAGAACTGCGTCATGTCCACGATCAGGTCGCGGATCACCGGCAGGCCGGGCAGCGGGCGCACGGTGACGTGCTCCGGCAGCTCCGCTAGCTTGGTGATGCAGGCGAGGCCGTTCTTGCCGTTGATGTTGAAGGCATCGGAACCGCATACGCCCTCGCGGCAGGAGCGGCGGAAGGCGATGGTGTCGTCCTGCGCCTTCGCCTTGACCAGCGCGTCGAGCAGCATGCGGTCGTGGCCGTCGAGCTTGACCTCGTGGTCCTGCATGTACGGACGCGCGTCCTTGTCCGGGTCGTAGCGATAGATGCTCAGTCTCATATCAGTACGTTCTCACCTTCGGCTCAAAGGTCTCGACCGACAGCGGGCGCTGGTGCACCGGCTTGTAGTCGAGGCGGTTGCCCTCCTTGTACCACAGGGTATGGCGCATCCAGCTCTTGTCGTCGCGCTCCGGGTGATCGCTGCGCGTATGCGCGCCGCGGCTTTCCTTGCGCGCCTCCGCGGATACCGCCGTCGACATCGCGGTTTCCACGAGGTTCTCCAGCTCGAGCGCTTCGATCCGCGCCGTATTGAAGACCTTGGACTTGTCCTGGATGTAGGTGCGCGCCGCCCGTTCCGCGATGGCCTTCATCTTCGCCACGCCGGAAACCAGGTCGTCGGGGAAGCGGAACACGCCGCAGTGCATCTGCATCGTGCGGCGCAGGTCGTTCAGCACGTCCACCACGCGCTCCCCGCCCTTCGCGGAATCGAGCCGGGCAAGGCGCGCCAGCGTCTGCTCGCCGGCGCCCTTGGGCAGGTTGCGCTGCGGCCGGGGCATCGAGTTGATGTCCTTGTTCATCTGCTCGCCCGAGGACTTGCCGAAGACGACCAGGTCGAGCAGTGAGTTGGTGCCGAGGCGGTTCGCGCCGTGCACCGAGACGCAGGCGCATTCGCCCGCCGCGTAAATACCCGGCACGATCGCTTCCTTGCTGTTGCCTTCCGGCGCCACGACCTGGCCCATGTAGTTGGTGGGCACCCCGCCCATCTGGTAATGCACCGTGGGCACGACCGGAATCGGGTCGCGGACCGGGTCGACGTTGGCGAACTTGATGGCGATCTCGCGGATCCCGGGCAGGCGCAGATTGATGACCTCGGGACCGAGGTGGTCGAGCTTGAGGAGCAAGTGGTCGGCATGCTCGCCGCAGCCGCGGCCTTCCTTGATCTCCGTGGTCATGGCGCGCGACACCACGTCGCGGCTCGCCAGGTCCTTCGCATTCGGCGCATAACGCTCCATGAAGCGCTCGCCGTTCTTGTTGAGCAGGTAGCCGCCCTCGCCTCTCACGCCTTCCGTGATCAGCACGCCCGCGCCCGCCACGCCGGTCGGGTGGAACTGCCAGAACTCCATGTCTTCGAGCGGAAGGCCGGCACGCGCCGCCATGCCCAGGCCGTCGCCCGTGTTGATGAACGCGTTGGTGGTGGCCTGGTAGATGCGGCCGCCGCCGCCCGTCGCCAGCAGCGTCGCCTTTGCCTGGAAGATGCTGACCTCGCCGGTTTCCATCTCGAGCGCAGTGACGCCGATGACCGCGCCGTCCTGCGGGTCGCGGATCAGGTCGAGCGCCATCCACTCGACGAAGAACTGGGTATTGGCGCGGACGTTCTGCTGGTACAGCGTGTGCAGCATCGCGTGCCCGGTGCGGTCGGCGGCGGCGCAGGAGCGCATCGCCATCTTCGGGCTGCCGTAGGCCTGCGTATGGCCGCCGAACGGGCGCTGGTAGATCTTGCCGTTCTCCAGGCGGTCGAACGGCATGCCCATGTGCTCGAGCTCGACCACCACCTCGATGGCGCGCCGGCACATGTACTCGATCGCGTCCTGGTCGCCGAGATAGTCGGAGCCCTTGACCGTGTCGTACATGTGCCAGTGCCAGTTGTCCTCGGTGGAGTTGGCGAGCGGCGCGGCGATGCCGCCCTGCGCGGCGACGGTGTGCGAGCGCGTCGGGAACACCTTGGAGAGCACGGCGACCTTGAGGTTGTTGCGCGCAAGCTCGAGCGCGGCGCGCATGCCCGAGCCGCCCGCGCCCACCACGATGGCGTCGAACTTGCGGATGGCGGGCGCGCTCATCGCCACAGGATCTGCACGGTCCAGCCCAGATACACGGCCAGCAGAAGGAGGGTCGCGACCTGGAGCGAGAGGCGCAGCGCGGTGGGATGGATGTAATCCATGAGGATGTCGCGCACGCCGACCCAGGCGTGCCAGGCCAGGCTGAAGGCGAACAACAGCGTCGCGACCCTCATCCAGCCCTGGGCGAAGAGGCTTCGCCACGCGTCATACGTGACCGGCTTTCCGGAAAAGAGGACGAAGCCGATGGTCACCATATAGAGGGCCATGACGACGGCTGTGATTCGCTGCGCGAGCCAGTCGCGAAGGCCGTAATGCGCGCCGACCACCAGGCGCTTCACCAGAGCCTCGCGCCGAAGAAGGCGGTGAGGAGAAGGCCGGCCACGATGACCGCGGCGCCCGAGTAGCGGGCGGCCGGAAGGTCGACGCCCACCTGCACGTCGATCAACAGGTAGCGGATGCCGGCACAGAAATGATGGCAGAGCGCCCAGATGAAGATGAGCGCGGCCGCTTTGACTACAGGAAGCTGCAGGTAGTGGTCCTTGATTCGCGCAAACCCCTGCTCGCTCGCGAGACTGACGTCGAGCACGTAAAGCAGCCACGCGGCGAAGGGGAATACGAGGAGCGCGCCCGACACGCGATGCAGGATCGAAACCCAGCCCGCGACCGGCAGGCGGATCTGGAAAAGGATCGCGGGCAGGCTGAGGTACTTGGGACGAACCTTTTTCGCGGCCGCGCTCGACATTTTGAGGTGACCCGGTCCCTACATCCGGGCAATGCCAATTATAATGAAATCAAAAGCGAATCCCTGGAAGCGGAGCATTAGATGGCGAAATCCCCTGTTCGTGTTGCAGTGACCGGCGCGGCCGGCCAGATCGGTTACTCGCTGCTGTTTCGCATCGCCAGCGGCGAGATGCTCGGCAAGGACCAGCCCGTGATCCTGCAGCTGCTCGAGATCCCGGACGAGAAGGCGCAAAAGGCGCTGAAGGGCGTCATGATGGAGCTCGACGACTGCGCCTTTCCCCTGCTCCACGGCATGGCGCCCGCGTCCGACCCGATGGTCGCGTTCAAGGACATCGATATTGCACTGCTGGTCGGCGCGCGGCCGCGCGGCCCGGGAATGGAGCGCAAGGATCTGCTCGAAGCCAACGGCAAGATTTTCGGCCCGCAGGGCAAGGCGCTCGACAAGGTCGCCAAGCGCGACGTGAAAGTCCTCGTGGTCGGCAACCCCGCGAACACCAACTGCCTGATCGCGATGAAGAATGCGCCGAGCCTGAAGCCCGCGCAGTTCACCGGCATGATGCGCCTCGATCACAACCGTGCGATCGCGCTGGTTTCCCAGAAGCTGGGCAGGAAAGTGACTGATGTAAGACGCATGACAGTCTGGGGCAACCACTCCGCGACTCAGTACCCGGATCTCTTCCAGGCAGAAGCAGAAGGCAAGAAAGTCTGGCCGATGATCAACGATCAGGCCTGGCTCGAAGGCACGTTCATCCCGACGGTGCAGAAGCGCGGCGCCGCCATCATCGAGGCGCGCGGCCTGTCTTCGGCGGCGAGCGCGGCGAATGCTGCCGTCGACCATATCCGCGACTGGGTTGCTGGCACCCGCGACGGCGACTGGGTCAGCATGGGCATCCCGTCGGATGGCAGCTATGGCATTCCCGAGGGCGTCATCTATGGCTATCCGGTGACGTGCAAAGGCGGCCAGTACCAGATCGTCAAGGGCCTGGAAGTGAGCGAGTTCTCGCGCGGCCGCATGAACGCCACGCTCAAGGAGCTGCACGAGGAGCGCGAAGGGGTGAAGCACCTCCTGGGATGAGCGCAGGCAAGCGTTTCCGCGAAGCACTGGCGCAGGAAAAGCCGCTCCAGATCATCGGCACGATCAACGCGAACCACGCGCTGATGGCGAAGCGCGTGGGCTATCGCGCGATCTATCTCTCCGGCGGAGGCGTCGCCGCCGGCTCCCTCGGCATGCCCGACCTCGGCATCTCCGGCCTCGAGGACGTGCTCATCGACATCCGCCGCATCACCGATGTCTGCGACCTGCCGCTGCTGGTCGACGTCGACACCGGCTTCGGCGCGAGCGCGTTCAACGTCGCGCGTACCACCCGCTCGCTGATCAAGGCCGGCGCCGCGGCGATGCACATCGAGGACCAGGTCGGCGCCAAGCGCTGCGGCCACCGTCCGGGCAAGGAGCTCGTCTCCAGGGACGAGATGTGCGACCGGATCAAGGCCGCCCTGGACGCCAGAATCGATTCCAGCTTCGTCGTCATGGCGCGCACGGACGCGCTGGCCAACGAAGGGCTGGATGCGGCAATTTCCCGGGCGATCGCCTACAAGGAGGCCGGGGCGGACATGATCTTCCCCGAGGCGATCACGGACCTGCCCATGTACCGGAAGTTCGCCGAGGCGGTGAAGATCCCGATCCTCGCCAACATCACCGAGTTCGGCAAGTCGCCGCTGTTCACCGTCGACGAGCTGCGCTCGGCAGGCGTCGCGCTGGTCCTCTACCCGCTCACCGCCTTCCGCGCCATGAACAAGGCGGCGCTCAAGGCATACGAGACGGTGCGCAAGCAGGGAACGCAGAAGAGCCTCGTCGGGGAAATGCAGACCCGCGAGGAGCTCTACGACGTCATCGACTACCACTCGTACGAGAAAAAGCTGGATGAGCTTTTCTCGAAAACCCAGAAATGAGCTCCTCTCCCGCAGCCGCTCCCAAGCCTAAGAAGTCGGTCGCCCTGTCGGGCGTTACCGCCGGCAACACGGCGCTTTGCACGGTCGGCCGCTCGGGCAACGACCTGCACTACCGGGGCTATGACATCCTCGACTTCGCCGACCATGCGGAGTTCGAGGAAGTGGCCTATCTGCTGGTGCACGAAAAGCTTCCCACGCGCGAAGAGCTGAAGAAGTACAAGGCGAAGCTCCAGTCCCTCCGGGCGCTTCCCGCGCCCCTGCGCACCGCCCTGGAGCAACTGCCGAAGACGGCGCACCCGATGGACGTGATGCGCACCGGCTGCTCGGTGCTCGGGACGCTCGAGCCGGAGGACGAGAAGCACGCGGCCGAGGGGGCGCGGCATATCGCCGACCGGCTGATGGCGTGCTTCGGCTCCATGCTGATGTACTGGTTTCATTTCCAGAATTCCGGCAAGAGGATCAGCACGGAAACCGATGACGACTCCATCGGCGGCCACTACCTTCACCTGCTTCACGGCAAGAGACCGCAGGAATCCTGGGTACGGGCGATGCACACCTCGCTCATCCTCTACGCCGAGCACGAATACAACGCCAGCACCTTCACCTGCCGCGTGATCGCCGGCACCGGGTCCGACATGTACAGCGCGATTACCGGCGGCATCGGCGCACTGCGCGGGCCGAAGCATGGCGGCGCCAACGAAGTGTCGGACGAGATCCAGAAGCGCTATTCGAATGCCGATGAGGCCGAGGCCGACATCCGGGCGCGCATGGCGCGCAAGGAAATCGTCATCGGCTTCGGGCATCCGGTCTACACCACCGGCGACCCGCGGAACAAGGTGATCAAGGCGGTCGCCGAGCGCCTGTCGAAGGAGCAGGAGAACATGGTGCAGTACCGGATCGCCGACCGCATCGAGTCGGTGATGTGGGCGGAAAAGAAGATGTTCGCCAACCTCGACTGGTACAGCGCCGTGTCCTACAGCCGCATGGGCGTGCCGACCCTGCATTTCACGCCGCTCTTCGTGCTCTCGCGCACCAGCGGGTGGTCGGCCCACATCATCGAGCAGCGCGCCGACGGCAAGATCATCCGCCCGGCCGCGAACTACGTCGGCCCCGAGAACCGGCCATGGGTCCCCATAGAGAAACGATGACCTACGAATCGGATCTGACGAAGTTCATGCGGGAGTTCCTGCAGCAGCATCCCGAAGAAATCGAGTCGCAGCGCAGGGGCCGGGCGATCTGGTGGGACAAGACCGCGGCCGATCGCGCCCCGGCGCCCTCGATGCGCCATGCTCCGCGCTCCGGCGGCAACGAGCACACCTTCGAGCCCAGCGGCGGCGCGGAGCACACCTTCGCGGCCGACGACAACACCGACGCGAAAGGCAAGGCCTGAGCGCTCTCTCGCGCCATTTCGCGCACCACCGCATCGCGTGGTCTCGCGGGGCGATCGGCGTGCTGCTGGCGGTGATCCTGCTCAGCCAGCCTGGCAGCCTGTCCGGCCTGCCCGCCTGGCTGAACGAAATCGCGAGCATCCTTGGCTTCGTGATGCTGGGCGCGGCGGCCCTTTGGCGCATCTGGAGCGAGCTGTTCATCGCAGGCACCAAGAACGGCGAGCTGGCGAGCGGCGGCCCCTACTCCATCGTGCGCAACCCGCTCTACGTCGGCACCTTCGTCGGCGCCGTCGGCCTCGGCTTCGCCGTGCACCAGCCGCTGCTCGGCATCGCGCTCGGCGCGGTATTCGCCATCTCCTACCCCGCCGTCATCGCGCAGGAGGAGGCGAACCTCACGCGCATCTTCGGCGAGCGCTTCCGCGATTACTGCGCTCGCGTGCCGCGCTGGATTCCGAACTGGTCGCTCTACAGCGAGCCCGACACGGTGACCGTCGCGCCGCGCCACATCCGCAGGGCCATCCTCGACGCCATGTGGTTCCTGTGGGCCTTCGCGCTGTGGGAACTGATCGAGCTGCTGCACAAGCTGAACCTTCTGCCCAACCTTTTCTAGCCAAATGTCGTCACCCATCTCGAACATCCGGCCCAAGCCGGACAAAGTCCTCACCCTCATCGCTGACTACGCGAGCAAGTACCAGGTCAAAAGCGCCGAAGCCTACGACACGGCGCGCTACTGCCTGATGGATACGCTCGGTTGCGGCCTCGAGGCCCTCGAGTACCCGGCCTGCACGAAGCTCCTCGGCCCGGTCGACCCGGCGACCGTGACGCCCAACGGCGCCAAGGTGCCGGGCACCAAGTTCCAGCTCGATCCGGTGCAGGCCGCCTTCAACATCGGCGCGATGATCCGCTGGCTGGACTTCAACGACACCTGGCTGGCCGCCGAATGGGGCCACCCGTCCGACAATCTGGGCGGGATTCTTGCAACGGCCGACTGGATTTCGCGCAATTCTCTGAATAAGCCGCTGGTGATGAACGACGTGCTGACCGCCATGATCAAGGCGCACGAGATCCAGGGCGTGCTGGCCCTGGAGAACAGCTTCAACCGCGTCGGCCTCGACCATGTGGTGCTCGTGAAGGTCGCCTCCACCGCCGTAGTGGCGCAGATGCTCGGCTGCACCTACGACCAGGTGGTGAACGCGGTTTCACAGGCGTGGGTCGATGGCCAGTCGCTTCGTACCTACCGCCACGCGCCGAACACCGGGTCGCGCAAAAGCTGGGCGGCGGGCGATGCCACTTCGCGCGCGGTGCGCCTGGCGCTCATCTCCAAGACCGGCGAGATGGGCTATCCCTCGGTGCTCACCGCCAAGGGCTGGGGGTTCTACGACGTCCTGTTCAAGGGCAAGCCGTTCAAGTTCCAGCGCAAGTTCGGCAGCTACGTGATGGAGAACGTGCTGTTCAAGATCTCCTTCCCCGCCGAATTCCATTCGCAGACCGCGGTGGAATGCGCGATGCAGCTTCATCCTCTGGTGAAGAACCGGATCGACGAGATCAAGCACATCAGGATCCGCACGCATGAAGCCGCGATCCGCATCATCGACAAGAAAGGTCCGCTGAACAACCCGGCGGACCGGGACCACTGCATCCAGTACATGGTCGCCGTGCCGCTCCTCTTCGGCCGCCTGACGGCAGCGGACTACGAGGACGGCGTCGCCAAGGATCCGCGCATCGACAAATTGAGGGCGAAGATAGTCTGCGTGGAGGACAAGCAATTCACGCGCGACTACCACGATCCGAAGAAGCGCTCGATCGCCAACGCCCTCACCGTCACCTTCAAGGACGGCAGCAAGCTGAAGGAAGTGGTGTGCGAGTATCCGATCGGGCACAAGCGCCGGCGCAAGGAGGGCATGCCGGTGCTGGTGGAGAAGTTCAAGGTGAACCTCGCGCGCCGCCTGGCCGAAAAGCAGCAGAAGGCGATCCTCGAGCTGTGCATGGACCTCGAGCGCCTGAAGAACACGCCCGTCAACCAGTTCGTGGACCTGTTCGTCCAATGAGGTCTCCGGCATGAGCCGCTACCTGGAAGAGCGCATCGCCGAGCTGTCGGAGGAGATCCGCGGCTACCCCACCCCGATCGCGCGCTGCGACGAGCAGCTCACGGCGCTGATCGAGCAAAGAAGAAAACTGATTCAAGACCTGGAAAAGGAGCGCTGCAGCCCCGAAGCGCTCTGGACCAACGATGGAGGCTTCAATGCCGCATAACCTGCACAACACCCTTCAATCCTTCAAGAGCGGCAAGTTCTATTCGCTGCCGGCTCTCGGCAAGGCCCTCAACGTCGACGTCGCGCGGCTGCCGGTCTCCATCCGCATCGTGCTCGAATCGGTGCTCAGGAACTGCGACGGCAAGAAAGTCACCGAGGCGCACGTCAAGGAGCTGGCGAACTGGAAGCCGGCGGCCAAGCGCACCGAGGAGATTCCGTTCGTCGTGGCGCGCATCGTGCTTCAGGACTTTACCGGCGTGCCGCTGCTCTGCGATCTCGCCGCGATGCGCGGCGTGGCGGCGAAGATGGGCAACGACCCGAAGGTGATCGAGCCGCTGGTGCCGGTGGACCTGGTCGTCGACCACTCGGTGCAGATCGACCACTTCGGCAACAAGAACGCGCTCGACCTGAACATGAAGCTGGAATTCAAGCGCAACGAGGAGCGCTACCAGTTCATGAAGTGGGGCATGCAGGCCTTCGACACGTTCAAGGTCGTCCCTCCGGGCATCGGCATCGTCCACCAGGTGAACCTCGAATATCTCGCGCGAGGCGTCCACAAGTCCAAGGACGGCGTGTGCTATCCCGATACGCTGGTCGGCACCGACAGCCACACGACCATGATCAACGGCATCGGCGTGGTGGGCTGGGGCTGCGGCGGCATCGAGGCCGAAGCCGGCATGCTCGGCCAGCCGGTCTACTTCCTGACGCCCGACGTCGTCGGCGTGAACCTGAAAGGCAAGCTGCACCCGACGGTCACCGCCACGGACCTTGTGCTGACGGTCACGGAAATGCTGCGCAAGGCCAAGGTCGTCGGCAAGTTCGTCGAGTTCTTCGGCGAGGGCGCCGAGTCGCTCACCGTCACGGACCGCGCGACCATCTCCAACATGGCGCCCGAGTACGGCGCGACGATGGGCTTCTTCCCCGTCGACGACAAGACGATCGAGTACTTCCGCGGCACCGGCCGCACCGACCAGGAAATCGAAGCCTTCGCCGCGTACTACAAGGCGCAGGGCATGTACGGCATTCCGAAGAAGGGCGACATCGAGTACTCGCAGACCGTCGAGCTCGACCTGTCGACCATCTACCCGTCGCTCGCGGGTCCCAAGCGGCCGCAGGACCGCATCGACCTCGACAAGGTCAAGTCGACCTTCTCCAATCTCTTCACCAAGCCGGTACCCGAGAACGGCTTCGCGAAGAAGGCCGAGGACCTGAACCGCCCCTACAAGACCTTCGACGGCATCGAGATCAAGAACGGCGACGTCCTCATCGCCGCGATCACTTCCTGCACCAACACCTCGAACCCGGGCGTGCTGCTCGCCGCGGGCCTGCTCGCCAAGAAGGCGGTCGAGCTCGGCCTGTCGGTCAAGCCGCACGTGAAGACTTCGCTCGCACCGGGCTCGCGCGTGGTCACCGAGTATCTGACCAAGGCGGGGCTCCTGCCCTATCTCGAGAAGCTCGGCTTCAACGTCGCCGCCTATGGCTGCACCACCTGCATCGGCAATGCCGGGCCGCTTGCGCAGCCGATCGAGGAAGCGATCGTCAAGAACGACCTGGTCTGCGCGGCAGTGCTTTCCGGGAACCGGAACTTCGAGGCCCGCATCCACCCGAACATCCGCGCCAACTTCCTCGCCTCGCCCCCGCTGGTGGTGGCGTACGCGATCGCCGGCTCGGTATTGAAGGATTTCAAGACGCAGCCGATCGGAAAGACGAAGGACGGCAAGGACGTGTTCATCGGCCACATCTGGCCGAGCGCGGACGAGATCAAGGCGCTGATGAAGCTGGCGATGGACGCGCCGACGTTCCGGCGCCTGTACTCCGACCTCGCCAACACCAATCCGATGTGGAAGAAGGTGTCCGCCCCCGCCGGCCAGGTCTACAGCTGGCCGAAGTCGACGTATATCGCGGAGCCGCCGTTCTTCGAGGGCTTCGCCATGAGCCCGGCCAAGCCCGGCGACGTGCGCGGCGCGAAGATCCTGGGCGTGTTCGGCGATTCCGTGACCACCGACCACATCTCGCCCGCCGGCTCGATCAAGCCGACCTCCCCCGCGGGCATCTTCCTGCAGGAGCACGACGTCGCCGTCGCCGACTTCAACAGCTACGGCGCGCGGCGCGGCAACCATGAGGTGATGATGCGCGGCACGTTCGCCAACGTCCGCATCAAGAACCTGATGCTTCCCGGCACCGAGGGCGGAGTGACCTTGTACAAGAACGAAAAGCTGCCGATCTACGACGCCGCGATGCGCTACATCGCCGACGGCACGCCGACGGTGGTGTTCGGCGGCGAGGAGTACGGCACCGGCTCTTCGCGCGACTGGGCGGCCAAGGGCACGCAGCTCCTGGGCGTGAAGGCGGTGATCGTGCGCAGCTTCGAGCGCATCCACCGCTCCAACCTGGTCGGCATGGGCGTGCTGCCGCTGCAGTTCACCGGCTCCGACTCCGCCGCCTCGCTCGGCCTCAAGGGCGACGAGACCATCGACGTGCTGCTGCCGGCGGACATCCAGCCGCAGCAGGACGTAACGCTGGTGATCAAGGGCTCCGCCGGCGAGAAGCGGATCACCGTGAAGTCGCGCATCGATACGGCGATCGAGGTCGACTACTACAAGCACGGCGGCATCCTGCCCTTCGTGCTGCGCGAGCTGCTCGGCAGCGCCGGCAAGAAGGCGCGCGCCGCGTAGTAGCCGAACCTCGACGCGGTCTCCCTGTCGAATCGACATGAAGACCATCTGGGTCCTCGCGGCGGACAGTAGCCGCGCGCGCTTACTGCAAATTGAGAGCCGGGCAAAGCTGGCCGAAGTCGCGCGATTTGAGCAGCCCGAGGGCCACGTCGGCCGCTACCTCGAAAAGGCGCGCGCTGAGCGCCGCTATGACGAACTGGTCGTAATCGCCCCGCCGCAGCTTCTTGGCGCATTGCGCAAGGAGCTCGGAAGCGAGGTCGGCAAGCTCGTCGCCGGCGAGGCGACGAAAGACCTCTCCATGCTCAGCCCGCGCGAGCGCGAAGGCTGGTTCTCGAAGGACGGCCGGGCGCTCTGAGCTACTCGGCGCTCAGGCCGGCGACATAGTCGGCGAGCGCCTCGATGTCCTGCGGGCTGAGCGCCTGCGCGGCCGAGGTCATGTTGCCGTCGATGTCCGCGCGGGTCTGGGCCTTGAAGGCCTTCAGCTGCGCGAGCACGTACTCGTGCTGCTGCCCCGCGAGGCGCGGGATGTGCTGCTGGCCGAGAAGCCGTGGGCCATGGCACTGGCTGCAGTTGAATTTCTTCGCGAGGCCCGGCCCGGCGGCGACATTCTCGGGCTTGCTCTGGTGCTTCGGCTGCGCCGCCTTCTGCGCCGAGAAATAGGCGGCCAGGTCGTTCATGTCCGCGTTCGACAGCGGCTTGGCCATCGGCGTCATCAGATCGTTCTTCCGGTTGCCCTCGCGGAACATGAAAAGAGCCGTCGAGATGAACTGCGCCGGCTGCTGCGCGAGCGAGGGCCACTGCGGGTTGACGGAATTGCCGGCCTCGCCGTGGCACGCCACGCAGGGCGCGGCCTTCTTCTCGCCTTCCGCGGCGCCGGCCAGCGCCACCACGGGCATAAATAAAAACGCGGCGACCGAAGCCGCCGCGCCCCTCATTACCGATCTCACTTGCCGTACGAGACGCGGTAGATGATGCCGTTGTAGTCGTCCGACACGAGCATCGATCCATCCTTCATCACCAGCAGGTCGACCGGCCGGCCCCACATCGGCGGATCGGCCTTCTCGTCCTGCAGGAAGCCGGTGAGGAACGGCGTCGGCTTGCTCGCCTTGCCGTGCTCGTCGACCTTCACGCGCATCACGTTGTAGCCCTGCTTGACCGAGCGGTTCCACGAGCCGTGCATGGCGATGAAGATGTTGCCCTGGTACTCGGCCGGGAACATCTTGCCATGGTAGAACTTCATGCCGAGCGGCGCGATGTGCGTGCCCAGCTTCTGCGCCGGCTTGGCGAACTCGGCGCACGAGCGGTTCTTGCCGTACTCGGGATCGAGCGTGTCGCCCTGGTGGCAGAACGGATAGCCGAAGTTCGGCACTCCCCCTTTTAGCGACACGCGGTGCAGCGTGTCGTTCGGCGAGTCGTCGCCCAGCCAGTCGCGCGCGTGGTTGGTGAACCACAGGTCCTTGGTCTTCGGGTTGAAGTCCATGCCGACCGAGTTGCGCACGCCGATGGCGACCTGCTCGAGGACGCCTTTGTCCGGCTGCACGCGCCAAATTGCCGCCTCCTTGTACGAGGGCAGCACGATGTTGCCCGGCGCGCCCACGTTGAAGTAGAGCTTGCCGTCGGGGCCCATCGCAAGATACTTCCAGAAGTGACCGGCCGCGCGGTTCGGGTCGAGGTTGTCGACGACCACCTTGCCTTCGCCCGGGCTGTCGAGCTTGCCCTCGATGCCGTCGTAGCGCGTGATGCGCCCGCGCTCGGCGACGTACAGCGTGCCCTTGCTGAACACGATGCCGTTCGGCGCGTCGAGCCCGGTCAGGATCGTCTTCACCTCGCGCTTGCCATCTTTCGTCGTCACCGCATAGACGTTCTTCGCGTTGCGGTTGCTGACGAACACCGTGCCCTTGTCGCCGAGCGCGAGCGAACGCGCCTCCGGAATGCCGTCGGCCCAGACTTCGACCTTGAAGCCGGACGGGACCTTGAGGGTATTGACCGGCAGGTCCTTGGCGGAGCGCCCGGTCATATGCGGCGCGAACGGGTGCAGGGTGGATTCGGCTTGCGCGGCCGGCTTGCCTTGCTGCCACGAGGGCGGCGGCGCCGGCTTGTCCTGCGCGAGCGCCGAAGCGGCGAACGCAGCGGAAACGGCGAGTGCTGCAATGGTTTTCATCTGGAATTCCTCCTCTTGCTGGGGATTGCTATTAGAACTGAAGCCTCGCCTGGACGCCAACGGTCATGTTGCGCTGCGGCGAAGGTTCGTAGTAGCGGTTGTTGGCGTCGTTGACCACGACCGATCCGACATAATTTTTGTCGGTAAGGTTATCAACACGTACGAATTCGGAGATCCGCCATTGCCCGGTGCCCTGCATCAGGCCAACCACGAAGTTGAACGTGGTATAGGCGTCGGCGAAATCCGAATTCTGGTCGTTCACCGGTACCTTGGACTTGTACAGCCCTTCAAGCTGCGCGTAGTAGCGGTCCTTCTGGTAGCGCAGCTCGCCATAGAGCACGCTCTTCGCGGTCCCCGGCAGCTGGCTCCCGGCCGGGACGGTAACCGGCACGGCCGGGGTCCCGGTCCGCGTGACGAAGCTTTCGCGGAAGCTCGCGTCGAGGTA
>Ga0068871_100000967_pt1 | contig 19195 bp, 20 predicted proteins | sample KBSMisM72_FD_72750 | JGI IMG/M metagenome (GOLD analysis project Ga0068871, IMG submission 72750) | Miscanthus rhizosphere microbial communities from Kellogg Biological Station, Michigan, USA - KBS Miscanthus M7-2 | ecosystem: Host-associated > Plants > Roots > Rhizosphere > Soil ...
TCCTGTAGGGAGGGGAGGCGTACCACTCGCATAGGTTGGCATGAATTCTGGACCGCTCGTAAGCTGAGCGACTAAAAGGCCCGACACCCAAGCCGATGCGCCTAGGAAAACTGTTCCGGGAGGAACGTTAACCGTGTAGATTGCATTAACGCCGCTTGCGATGGCTCCGTAAGTTCCGGTATCCCACCGATAGACAAGAGTGTCCAGTATCTGAGCGTCCGTTAGTCCATCAGGAGACGAATAAACATGCAAGGTTCCTGACCATGTGGAACTAGCCTGCATCGTGAATGTAACAGACTGAACGCCAGGGCCTACACCTGATAGCTGCATGTAAGAGCCAGGGGTCCAGGCCGGAAAAGATGCCGCGTTGGCCGCGTTGATCGTTCCTGAATTAGTCGCCATCTAGCGGCAACCTCTAATGTCGAAGATAGAGATATGAATCACGGTCGGAGCCTCCAGCAAAGTAAACTGTTGTCGGACTCGATCCCGCAATGATCTTGTCTAGCCGATCCTTTCGGATCGGCTTTTCTTATTCTAGTCTATCCCCTTTACACGGTTACAACGATAAACAGTCTTGATTAACAAAGTCTGAACAAAATCGTTGCCGGTCTAACTGGCTTCGCTCGGCGTCTTCCCCGTCAATAGGAATCCGAAACTGCGTTTCGGTTCGGCGGGTGGTCCTCTGATATAAGAGCGTCGAATCTCATAATCCGGGTTATACGTTCGCTTCGCAAAGGCACGAACCATCCTTTCGCATAACCCCCTTCGGTTATGAATTCGCCTAGCGGCACTCACAAAAGACACCGAGTCTTTTCGTGAATAAATGCTGGCAACATACAACGCTTCAAGAGTTCGGACCGAGGCAAGCTCGGACACGAACTCAGCCAAAGCCGCTAAAATGCAGAAGGCGTAACCCCCGCCACTACCAAATTTTGGGGGTTTGACGCCAAGGAAGAAAATGAATAAAGAAATCCCCGAAGTTCTTCAGGAGCTTTTAACCCCGCCGATGTTCTACATCTGCAACACATATCATGGAGACATGCTGTCTGCCACTTTTGTCGGACAGATATCAGGTCTAGCCGTTCCCGAATTTCCGTACTCGATGCCGCTTCACTTCGCGATAAATGCGATTGTTGAACCTAGAATATTTCTGTTCCGCGTTACCTGTCAGTGTCCGAACGGTGAAGAACAGCACTGCTTCAATACAGGCGCGTTGAAACTTCCATATAAATCCCCGATCGCCTACGGATTAACACTCGACTCATTCACTTTCGAAACTTCGGGCAATTTTATATTCCGCCTGTATAACGGTGAGCACTTTATTGCTGAATGGTCTCTAGCCGTCCAAAAAGACACGGCGCAGTGAACGTTATCGACCAAGGATCGGTTGAATTGACCTTGATGCCATCTGCATTAGGGTCAAGTGGCGTAAACCCTGCCGCTGCCGCCCTAGCCAAAGCTACCGCCTCTTCCAACGATTCAGGCGCTTGAAGATGAGATAGCCCGCTAACCGCGCCCGGAACAAGTTCCGTTACAGGAGTGCCGGATGCTTCCACCTTCCGCCGAATCTCATAATCAGCCGTTATCGGAAAGCACCGAACTTTCAACGATAACGCCATATTATGAATTCGGCGGATCAAAAACTGTACAAGTCGTCGCATACTCCTATTATGTAGGTTTGCCGCTTAAACGTCAAACCAGATTCAAAAAGAAGCCCCAGCAAACGAGGCAAATCGTCACTGAGGCTTTGCGAACGGAGCGTGAGGGGTTTGGAATCAGTGTTAGTGTAAACCAGATTCAGAAGTTTTGCAAGGGTCAGCTAGATTTACGCCTCAAAGACGACCGCTAAATGGTTGTAAGTTCCCGACGCGGCGATTGTGTAGTCCATGCTCGTTGTGCCGCCTGATCCGTAAGCCTCAGCAGAGTACATAACCAATGCCCCGACCGAGACCGGCGAGCCATCGGGCGTCTTGTTTGTCGTAGCCGTGTGACCTGTTGCGACTGCGATCATATCCAGGACGATACTTCCGACTCCCGAATCGAGGACAAGTGAATTGGTCGTACCGGTGCCCTGATGGTTATCTGAATCTCCGAGAGTTGTAGTAGCCGTTGCGTTCAAAGATCGCACGATGCCTGCGAAGTTATTCGAACCAGACCCCAAGTTAAAGACAACCGGGATCACGCCGACCGGTGGATTCAACAGATAGTAGCTAAAAAGAAAGGTAACGCCTCCCGCAGATCCCGGACCGGCAGTCATCGGCACACCGCCGCAGGTCACAGATATAGGCATGAGCCCTATTGCAGTGTCTTCGGCAACCATGATGATGACCGGACCACCGTTGCTCGATATGTTGATCGTGAGTAAGAATCCGCCTGTCACGCTTCCTGTTTGGGTGTCTAGGACGTAATTTGCGGTGACTCCGTTAGTGGGGATGTAGACGGGCTGATAAGACAAGGCCCCAGTCATCGGATCAACGATCAGAGACACATTTATGAACTCTCCGGGATTAATAGTAGCGTAGGTGTAACTCCCGGTTGAATCCTTTACGGTCAGCACATAACCGAGCGCAATCGTGGTCGTGTTGGCGATCATCCCGAACGCTGTCGGTGTTGCGGGAAGCGTGATGTCCGTATCTGCCGTTAGAGAAATCGCTTGTGTCGAAGGATCAGCGGTTGTTAAGGTGATCGTAGTTCCGGTTGTTGCCGTCGTCGAAGATGTTCCGACCGATTGATAGGTGCCGTTCACCCATAAATAAGTCCCCGCCTGAGTGTGAGTCAAAAAGAAGGTATCAGGACTTGGGGTATCGACAGGAGCACCGATGTCAGCGGTCGTTCTTTCCCAGAGATTTCCGTTCGGCGTCATTCGACCGAGATAGTTGATTGTTCCCGGCGTTATCACTCCCGCCGCCGTCGCGCAGTATCCAAGCAGCACGGAATTAAGGGCCGGGGGAGTAATCGTAGTCGTGAAATCGAGAGTCCCCGCCGATTTAGTTAGAGGATTCCATTCTCCAAGTTTGAGCCAAACAAACACCGTCGCCGTCGCATCTGGAAGCGTGAGAAGATCGTTAGTGAATTCGAGGGAAGAATAGGCCACCGCAACGCCATCGACAATGCCGATATTCAGGTCTGTGACTGGCAGAAGATCGGTAGCCGCCCAATACGTGACATTCGGGGGAGTATGCCCCACAGACTGCAAAATACACTGGTAAACGACACCTGAATCAGAAGCGTAATCGCCTACTTCATATGTCACACCTGCATCGTAGGCAGTGTACAGTTTGAGCCCCGATGCCACACCGAACATACCCGCAGGATATGAGCCGACCACGGTCAAAACCGAGAGCATCCAGTTCAGTTTTTCAGTGATGTTGGCGGCAAAATCGCCAGTCGAAAAGGCATTGTCTACCGGGTCAGACGTTGAGGAATCCGTACAAGAAGATCGGAGATAAGCGACCGATGGCCCAATTGGTACCGGAAGATCTGCGGAAGTTAAGTTATATGCCATAGGTTTCTATCTCAGTAACGGGTCCAAGATTTGCGGTTGATGTCGTTCGAATACCACATAGAAGGTTCTGTCTCACCCTGAATCGTCGGAGAGAACGTCATTGAATTCTGATTCGTCGCAGCTGGAACCACGTTTGACCAACCGCCATCCGCAATGTGAAGAGGGTTATTCGAACTGTCTACCATTTGATAAGGCGTCGACAAAGATGTTGGATCTAAACCTTTCGTGATCCACATGGTTCCTGGACCTGATGAGCCAGAGTCGTACTTAAAGAAACAGACGCCGAAATAGCCGTCTGAGTCCATAAACGGGGTTGCGCCAAGTGCATTTGCCATGAAGAGTGTCGGAGTGCTCCAATCTTGACCGTGCGACTGAGAATAGGCCACGTAAGTGCTGTAAACGCCCGCTGTGAGCCTTGTAATGTACAGATAAACCCGCTGATCTATCTGCGCATACTCCATTCTAGCGGAAACAACATCTCCGTAAGATGTCACCTGATTGTAGTAGAGCCAATTAGGAGCGGGTAGTGCAAAAGCAGACCTTCGATACCAAACGTCACCGGCAGACACTACGGACTGATGCAACCTGGCCCAAGGGTCTTGCATATGCCAGCCTTGGCCCGGTACCCCCGGTTTTCCTAAGTAGCCAAATCTCAAAGTGGCTCTAGGCTGAGCGATGAATGAGAGAGTTCCCGAAAAGGCCTCTACGCCCGAAAGGACGGCCTTCTGCTGGGGAACAGTCTTGGCGTAAACTGCACCAGTCAAGAATCGGCCCGCGCTATTCGTAACTCCCGTTCCCGACGCTGTTCCTGAAACTACTTCCGACTCACTCACTGTATGCCCTGAGATTGGTTGTTGCGTGGTATCTATCGCTACTCCGGTAACTCTCTGCCTCAGAAATTCGACCGTGTTATATCCGAACGCAGCCCCAAACCCCGCGCCACCACTGATATTTCCGGCTTGGGGAGTAATCATGACTGCAGCAGCCCGAGCTTGATATTGGAGTTGGGTTGGGTTCACGTTCAGGGGCTTATCAAGCCACAGATCTCCCACCGCTCCGCCCGTGTAAATCGTTCCTGCGCCACACAAGTTAGACAGGAGCCAAGAAGATCCGTACCAACTCGAAAGATCCGCGAGAGAGGCATTGGGCGTGACGTTCCAACCGTTTATGAGGTTCGCCCTATTGCTGAACGTCCCGAGCCCTGGACTTACTCCCGTTGGAGCATTATTGGTCGTCATATCCCAAATCTCTAAGGATCTTTTGCCGTCTGTGTCCCCTAGTGCGAACTCTAGATAATTGAAGCCACCCCAAGTCTCGGACTGGTCGTTCTGATAAGTATTCGTTTGTGTCTGATCCGACTGCAAAAACGTCATTCGTGGCGCTGAATCTCGGACTAATCGAATCTCCCGGATCTGGTAGGTTCCTGTGTTTGTTGGGAAATTCAGCTTCATGGTCAAGAAGCCGTCGATGCCCCATCCTGGACCCTCTGCGGGGCCTATGGGATTGATGGCCGTCTTGCAATCAAGCACCCTGCTACGGAAGAAATTCGACTTAAACGGGTAGTTACTGTCGTTCGGTGCCATCAGATCATATCGAAGGGTCGTCACGCTGGATTTAGCGCCTAGATTCGCCTGATATTGCCAGTAATAGACGTTCGTAAACGCTTGCCCGTAGATCTGGATCGGAAGCGCCCATGCGGACTGAAAAGCCCAGATGACTGAACCATCAGTGATCGCGCCGCCTGTTCCCGATGGTCCACCAGAAGACGCGGAAGTACCAGCCGTCGTGCATTTATAAAGGTTGCCGCCATTCGTTGCGAAGTCGTTGACGATATAGGCGGTTGAAGCCGCCCACGCAATCCCGGCTCCGTTCGGCTCGATGTCTATTTCAAGGTATCGGTACCCTTCCGTATTCTTGGGTTTTCCTGCGATTCTCCAGTCTTTGGTAGCCACTCCGCTCATAGAAGCCGAATTGACTTGCAAGAATCCACCGGAGAGCGACACATTAGCCGACCATTGAAAGACCGACATGCAAGCATCAAGCGTGAATGATGCATCTTGCCAGATCGTTAGGGCATTGAAGGGCTTGAGCCTTGCGTTCAGGGCTAGATCCCATACGTTGTTATGCAGTTCACCTGAATTCGTCAAGGATTGCGGGTTGATCCTCGCGATGATTCCGTTGCCATCTGTTTGCTGGAAACCTGGGAAAGCAGCGGGCGTCACATCGCCACCGATTCCGCTAGTCGTGGAATATCGGAGGATATTGACCCAGGCATTTTGAAGACTGATCGTGTCTCCGAAATTGAAAGGATGCCAGACTGCCGGAACTACATCGGGAGCACTCCATTCCTTGATTAAACTCGCCGGGTCGATCACATCGAAAGTGTTAATTTGGCCGCTGATCGTTGCCTGCTTTGTCGGCTGGAAATTGAAATCTACATTGATCCCGCCGCCAGCTTTGGGGAGTGAAAACGCGATCCCTCCCGACAAATCCACCGTTGCGATAGGGCTAGTGAAAACCTGATGATAGGCCCATTCCATCGCCTGGCCCATAACGGTGCCGGTTATTGCTGCGTCTAACGTCGACGGGCTTAAGACCTGGGTGCTTGGCTCCATCGCGTAGCCGATCTGCGCAAGATGGCCGTTTATTGTGCTCAGTGGCCAATTGTACGAACTACTCACAAATCCAGAACAATCCAAGGTCAGCGATCCTATGGTCAGGGAGCCGGTAACAGCCCCAAGCTTAATCGCTTGATCCTGCAAATCCCACTCGGTTCCCCATCTTCCGTGTCCTGCGTTGTAAGTCGAAACCTCTTCAACATCCACGGAGAAATCGAAGGTCCCCGAGAGGCCCGGTAAAAGTTGCGCAGCGGTGGTGCTTGCCGTGTTCCCGCAGGCACTAACAGAAGCGGAATCTAGCCAAAGATCCGTGCTTCCAAAATGGCTTGATACGTTGACCACGAAGCCACATATCGTAGTACCACCGGGCAAAAGACCAAAAGGCGCAAGCTGGCCAAAGAATCCGGCTATCTCAACCGAGAACCGCTCACTTGTTATAGGCGTCGGATTGAGTTGAAGGGTGACATTAGGAATCTCAAACGCGCCAGAAAAAGAAATACTTCGCGTTCTCTGGGTGTTGACCGGCATTAGAACCTATCAAATCCGCTCAAAAATGGGAATGAGCCATCGGCATTTTGAAGAGGAGTAGTCTGTTCAACTGTGAGTTGCAAAATCTCATTATAGGAAATCTGCTTCTTCTGGGCGGCATAGGCATCCCGTCGATTTGGCACAGCCATATCCTCTTTCTGCCGCTTCATGCGGTTAGCTCGAACGACTCCTAATGATCTCATGATACGTTAGCGTTTAGCGCCCTCCATTGTTCGTCCGTCCCACTGTGAGTAGACGATGCAGTCAAGGCCGGTACGGATCTCAGTTCATACATGGCCTGCTGCTGATTTCCCTTGCCTTCCCACCATTTACCCGAAGGTGCCGACCAAATGAAATACGGCTTTCCGTTCAATAGTACAGGATCTCCGAAGGCTAAGGGTCTCGGGCGAATCCATTTTCTGTCACCGGCAGGCGGAGCGATCAAGATCAGTGGAGCTTCCAAAATAACGAACTCTTGGGCATGACAAGAGAAGTCATAGATGCGTCGGCAAACGAAATTACAGGCCTCTTGAGTGATTAGAGCCGGGTCAGAGTAGTAGATCAGGTTCGGTATGCCGTCCGTCCAATCTGGATTCGTCGGGTCTGGTAAGGGGTGATGGTCCGCTACGCCGTTTTGCCCAAAGTTCGCAGCGGCCCAGTTATGGGCGACTGCCTGTAACTGTTTCGTTCCTTGACCAAGAATTGAGCCCGCTTGACCCACACCGGTAACACAGACGCAATTTCCAAGAGGCGGGATGATCGTGGTCGAAAAGGAGTGCTTTCGTGCGGGTGCTTGGGCCATATCCGACCCATCAGGGTTGTAAGAGATGATCGGCGGGTAAATCAATCCCGCACAGCCGACCGGGGGAGAGGTCAGGAACTGGCAAAGATAGTTATAACCCGGCAACCCGTCTCGATTGGTTCCATTCGGTGAAGGCGGCACTATCACACGCCAACAACCGCTTGTATCGTCCAACGCGCCCCCATTTGTGTAATTCGGGTCCCACCGGACGAAAGCGCCTAGCCAATCTCTCGCATATTGGGCGATAACCGGCCCGATCGGCGTGTAGGATTCTAATTGGAAGGTATTTCCTGAGTTGTTGCCGGTCAAAAATCTGATTGACAGGTCAGGAACATCAATTTGGGTGTCTAGGTAGCCAGCAGCGCGGAAAAGAGCCCTTAAAGCATCCGTTACCTTCCAGGGCTTCCCGTTTCCGCTTGTGTCAGCACCGAAATTCAGGACGTAGTAGGTGACTCGTTTAGCTAATGTGCTCCATTCGCCTATTCCCGTGGCCTGATAGATGCCGTAATTCGGATATGAAGAGTTTTTGTTGCCCTGCGTTACCCTTTTCGCGGTCACGAGTCGCCCCGTCTGGAGATAACTGAACTTTGTGCGATCAAGAGGATCGTAGTAGGTCTTTACCCGGTAGGTTTGGCCGCCCTGAACCGTCAAAATCGGGTCCAAAACACCGTTCGGGTCGGGCATAACGAAGGTTGCCGTCTCATGCGTAAAGTCCCTGTCCGAACCGCTCATGCTGATTGAGGACAGAATAGGCACTTCAATCACGTCAGGAATCGAGGTCTCTCCGATGGTCTTGCGATAGAAGGTGCAGCGGTTTACAATCGGCGTTTTCTGACTATCCGCGCTCGCCTGAGATGTTAGAATCGCGTAAAACTTGGTCTCGGTCGTGGTTGCGTTCAACGGACAAACGAAATTAGCCCAAACAGACCCGTCAGGATAGTTCGTTATGCCCTGCTGAGTTAACGGAAGACCGCTGGCAAGCTCATAAACCTTGATCGTGGACAACTGATTCGGAAACGATCCATAGAACGCCACTTGAAGCAGCGTAGATGTAGGTGAACCTAGCGGGTCTCTCGGCTCAAAGCCTGGGGTCGCCTGAGTCGCAGTTACTAGGTACCCGGTCTGGAAATACTTCGATGTCTGTAGCCTAACATTAACAAACAGATCCCTTCGCACGTCTAGGCGAGCAGGAATAAGCTTTGGCTGTGCCGGGGAATACTGGATGACGTTATAGGTCGCATACTGCGGATTCAGGATATCCACCGCAGTGGCTACAACCGCGCCTATTGCATTGAATGTCGTCGCTAGACCTACCTGGATCTTGCTTCCGTGCCAATTGCCGCTTGAATCTATATAGGCGTCTTGATGCACGTGGATCATGTGCAACGCGCCCATTACGTTCTGAGGTGGCGACCAAAGAAAGTTATGCCGAAAAACCCAGCCTGGCTGACCTGCAACTAGACCGACGTTCTCCATGAGCCACGCCGTTCCGTCCCCCCAAAAGACAAGCGTGTACTGTCCGTTTCCTGGATTCGCGCCATCGGATCTTAATACAGTCGGCATCCCTGAAAAATACAGGATCATCAGGGCTTGGGCTGACTGGTAGGGGCTTCCTTTCGGGGTGAGCAGCCTTACCCACATATCCTGATCGGGCTGATGCGGACTCGATCCGGTAAAAACCCGGTCCATCGTGACTAACGGGGTATCGAGACCTGGAGACACGACGGATGGATAGGATGCCTGATCCCCTGCGTTTCTTTGGGCGATGGTAATACCAGCCATCACGCTCTTTTGGTTAAATTGATCATTTGGACCTGGCGCTGAGGTCGTTGCGCCGATCCCCGTGAGCCACGAAGGGGTTATATGTGCATCCTGGCTCAGAAAACCGCTTGAAGCGCCCGTAGATGCCCACGTACCTGGAATATCCTGTGTATCCGTGGCCGTGGTCTCATGCGTAAAACTTAGTGTCTCCTGATATGCTTGGTTCTTCCATCCAATCTGATCGAAGAACTGCATCCGATAGTTTCCGTTTGGATGCCCCGGCGTCCCCGAGGAGGTACCGTCCCCGTTGGTACTGATCTTCCCATAGGAAATACTCGCCATCGTAAGGTCGTTGAACCACAACCCCTGCATGCAGATCGTTACAGGAGTGTTCAATTCAAGAACCGTCAAACGGCCCGGAGTTGTGCCCGTGCTCATTGAGGAGCCGCCGAAATGCCGCCTAGATTGATGTTATCGAAGTTGAATTGAGTATCAACAGCCTGACCGATCATTCCGGGAGGTACAGCGCCACGCGCCCTGCGATCCGCATTGACCCAATCGGGACCGTCCTTCAACGTCCTGTTGACATATCTCTTTCCGTTGAATCCCTTCGCTTGACCTGTCTTATTCTCCGGGCCTTCGCCGTCGTTGAACGATACGTCTTGGCCCGTGAAAAGCTTATACAAGTAATCGCCAGCATTAAGTAACAGGCCTGGACCGGAGGCATTCCAGAATCCCTTAACGGTTCTTCGCGCATCCCCGCTCGTAATGTCATTAAAGATAGAACCGAGCCCAATCGTTGCTAGATTCCACGAATTCCCTAGATGATTCAGAAAAGTTTCTTTCTTCGCCGCGAGTTCGTTTGAAGTCCTGTTAGCACCCTGAGAATTGCCACCTATGCTATTTTTAAGGGCGTTGTAGGCATCAGGAGACAGGTCTGTTTTCCAAAGGTCTTCTTCTAAGGGCGAGCCCCGAGCAATCCTAATCTTCTCTTCTGGATCGCGGATCTTTCTGAGCGCATCGAGTGCCGAAACATAGTTTCTAGACTTGTTCGTCGTGAAATAATCACCCAGATCCGTAATGCCCTTAGATCTAAAGTAAGCAGCCCCGTACCCGCCGCCGCGTAGGAAAGATCCGAATTGAAGGGCCTTATCTCCCCCGTTTGGACCGCCAAGGCTTAATGCTTGGCCGATGTCTGTTTGAGATCCACCGCCTTTGTAAAACTGAGCGTTTCGGGCCTGGAAAGTACCCGCAGTCTCGTAAATCGCAGCAATGGCTCCGATGCCAGCCGCACCGGCAATGATAATAGGCAGAGCGGCCGCTGCTGCTGCTGCGACCAAGAACGCAGTTTCACCAGCCGCTACCGATCCTGGGGCATAGCCAAGAACCGAAGAAATACCCCTAGCGGCAATCCCCATTCCATCTTTTGCTAAGGCACCGCCTGCCGCGCTTGCCAAGAACGTTCCCGCGCCACCGCCTGATTTGCCAACTCCGCCAAGGCCAGACGCTAGAGCCTTTCCGACAATTGGAGAGAGCGCTCCATCGGGCAGAATTCGAGAGGTTAGAAATGTCTCCCGTTCTTTTTCCGCTTGGGTCTTGGGTCTCGATATCTCGTTAGACCGCCTGTCCCACATTCGGAAGAACTGCTCTCGCGTCCTTCTTTCTGTTGCCTCTTCGGATTTGAGTTGCCTTGCGATCTGAGAAGCAGTAGCCGGTTTAGGCCCTATGAAATCCGAGCCACCAGAGATTTGGGAGACACTTCGACCGCCCAAGGTCGTGGATGAACCATTCCCTCTACCTTGGGCCTGATTGAACGCCTTAACATCGCCGGTCGCACCCTTGATCTCTTGCCGGTACTTTTTGACCGATTCGACGACGGCGTTAAAATCTGCCGGGCTGATTCCTGTCTGATATCCTTGCGCCATTTATCCCACCAGCACCGGAATCTCTACGCCTTGGTGCCTCTCGGCTATTTTACTGATTCTGCTGAAATCGTCTGAGTCTTCATCTTCTTCGGCAAGCGTCAAAGCATCGTATTGTTCGGTCACCCACGAGGCATCTAGCCTTATAGGCGGTCTGCCTATCCTTCCCCTCGTAAGGCATTCCAAACAAGCGCAAATGTAGTCGAGTTTATCAAGAAAGCTTATCGTCGGGAGTGGGTCGGGGAATCCATGAGCAAGAAGAAAGTCTCTAGCCTCTCCTAACTCCCCGCCGATGCGTTTCCCTGGGTTTGTACTCCGCTCGCAATCTCGTTAGCCTTCTGCACCAAAGACGAAAAACCGATAGGAGCTACGACACTCATTACGAGTAGTTGATCCATTGAGTAGCGGTTCGACTCGGGTTGCATCGCCTCAATGTTCGCACATCGTATCAGCAGACCGTAACCAAGTGGAGGGGCTTCCGGTACCGTGCCTTCGCCATTGGCTGTAGCCAGGTCCTGAAAAGGCATGTAAATCTGAGGCTCTTTTACCCAGTTACCCAAAGCATCCCGGTAGCCACCGGTGATGTACTTTGCGTTGTACTCATCGGCTCGCATGGACGCCTGGTCTTCTTCCGCTTGGAGTGTTTTTCGCAATTGTAACTGGATTGGCAGTTGCTTGCCGTCCTCTCCCGTGATATTTGGATCGGTCACGGTGACGGGCGAGTAGACGCGCGGATTAGGTTTGTAGCTGTTAAAGTTAATCATAGACTTATTGCCACAGGGTGAGCGGCCCGTAGTTAGGATCACAGTTCTTGGGTGCTAGAGTCATCTCTGCGGCGTTCTTGATGTATGTGACCATTCCATCGGTCTCACTTCGAATCGTGCCCAGCATAACGATCATCTCGGTTCCCGATGGATAGGCAAGATTGATCGTCGAGGTTCCGCTAGTGAAAGCAATACTTCCACCTCCCGATCCCTGGTTCGTGCGGATGATCTGGACCATGACTAAAGGAGAGCCCGAAGAAACGGCATTCGCGGTGATGTATTCAAGAAGATTGGCATTGCCCGTGCCGCCCTTCTTCAAGATCTCCCCTACCGTGCATTGGAAATCCACGAGTCCCGTTTCGTAGTTGGCGAACACATCGTCCACGCTCGCAACAAGATCGTTCTGAAATTCGTATCCCCATCGCACGTAGTCAACCGAACCGGTCGAGTTTGTGGCATCGAGATAGCCTACGGGAGTCCATGTAACAGTGAAGGGAGCGACTGTTCTCTGCACTCCAACAAACAGGCGTAGTGCCTTGAGGTCCTTACCTACAAGGTAGTTTTTCGGTGCAGTTGTGTTAGCCATCGTTAGTTCCTATTAAAGCAGTCATCCCAAGCCTTTGAAAACTCTTCCTGAAAGATTCCGGGTCCTATTTGCTGTACATACTGCTCTAGCGCCAAATCAAGGGGCCTCTTGACCATTTTGTACGTTCCATCCTGGAGAAACGAAGCATAAGGCGCAACGTTGATTACCATGATAGCAGGAGCACCCTGTACACTCGCTGCTCGCTGCACAATCCACGAAGCGTAAAACGATCCAGACTGCCTGTTAATGATCGCTGCATTGCCGTAAGGAATAGCGCCACGATACTTAACGGCTCCGAAGCTTCCACCGTTCTTGGCCGTGAACCTCGCAAAACCCTTACCGTAGGGATGCCCCATTTGGGCAAGCTGTGCGAGACTAAACGTGCCGGTTGAATAGTGCTTGGCTAGAATGATGACTTTCTTTGCTATCCGCGCATTTGCTCTTGGAGCAACCTGAGACACAAGAAGTCTTTCAAACTTCCCGAGGTCCCTTTCCAGTTGCGCAAGGTCTTTCATGTGTGGATGATTTGACAGGAAAAGCCAGGGTCCCAACGAACGCAAGCACTAACAATTGGGTTCTTAGATCCGACCAAAAGAGCGTTAATTGGCGAGTCAATATCACTCTGAATCATGCCGGGCTCCATGACTTGGAAGTGGTTGAACGTCTCGGTGTTATCCATCACGTAGCCAAGACTCAAAACGCTGTCGTTTACAGCATCCTGGTTTCCGGTCGTGCTTTGCTTGACAACCTTATGCACACAGACTGAGAATCGTTTAAGGTTTGGATTATCTACGCCAAAATCAGTGTCAGCCGTGAAAGTCCCTATCTCCAAGACAGCACACGGAAGCTCGATCGCATCCGCCCTAACCTCTTGCGGAAAGTTCTGCACAGCGCCTTGGACCGCCGTAAAGAAATTCATCTTTTCGGGGTCCGTCAACTCGGTCATCTCAAACGCTAAGAAGATCAGCGGCCTTAACTCATCTATGATGTCTTGGAGAGCGCCCATTTACTCGGGTTTCTTTGCGTTGCCACCCACGTTGCTACTCTGGCCCGTTGTAGCGGTGACCACGTTAGGCGTTCCGGTAACGATAAGTGTGTGCTTGCCAACGAAAACAGGCTTGGGGTCTTCCTGCGTCTCTTCTGGTTTCGGTTCTTCGTTTGCCATGACTTCCTTAAACGATCAAGAGAGCATTACCATTGACGGTCGATGCGTCTGTAGTGGTGACTTTGATGCTCGTTACATCCGATGCCCCGAACCACTTCGGGGATACCGTAGCATTTGCGTTGTACTCGTCAATATCCCAGTGGAGATTTTGACCGTCCGCGAGAACTACGGTCAGAAGCAGGGAGGACGCATTGTAAAACTTGACCGTCGTGGTCGCTCCCGTGCCGGTTGCCGCGTTGATATCGATCGACTGCAACGGGGTATGCGCAAAGGCCCAAGCATAAACGCCGTCAGTCGTGGATGCAGGGACCAATTGAGAAAACGGAACGCCTTCGTTACCTACTAGATCCACGGAGCCAATAATGGTAGGCCCAGCGTTACCGCTCGAATTCGTTGTGATTGTCCTTGTTAACAGTTCGCCTGCCATGTCTTTGATTGTCTCCTACGGGATGATGTCGGGCAAGATGATCGGGACCACCTTGCATGTAGAATAGCCTAAAAGCTGCCTTCGCTGAACTTCCCCGTCAACGAAACCGGTAAACGTTGTGCCGAGCCGTGTAGTGCCACTCAGAAAGTCCCCTGCCTGGATATCGGCGTCGTATTGGAGCCGAATCCCATTAGCCTGGAAGATGTCTTCCATCTTCGTATCACCAGCGGGGCTGGTATGCGTGTCGAAATATGGCGATTCCTGCCAGTTGCACTTATAAGGGCCGCTACGGTAGGTGACTCCAATCGGGTTCTTGTTAGCGTCCTTGACCGGGCGGTACACCGTGACCGTGTTTTCGTACATCGGTCCTCTCTGCCAGTAAGCCAATCCCATTAGGTAGCCAGCCTGTAGCGGAATACAGCCGCATTCGAATAAGATGCCCAGAAGTCACCCAATGCGCGGAAACTATCCTGAGTAATTGAAGTATCGCCGTCTTTTACGGTCGTTGGTGAGTTATAGATGCCCTGCAACACCGTCTTGGCCGCATTCGCCGCTGCTATGTAGAGCATGGCTAGCCAAGCATCGTCAGGCATCTCGTCTTTGCAGTAACCCCACATGCCTGTAACTACGATGGATTGCGGAAGACCCCTTTGAACATAACTGAACTTAATCTCTGTCCAAGGCTCCGGAGGGTCCTGCGTTGGCGCGATAGTCGGAAGAAGCCAGTAATCCTGATACAAAACGAGATTCTGTCCTGATCCAGCGTTAATCGGATTGACTACGTTCTTTACGAGGTCGCAACGCAGAAGCCCGTTAGGAAGCAGCAAAGATGCCGATCCGCCTACGGTCATGTGTCTTTGGTCTGGTCCAGGCGGATCAAATGGCACAGAAACGGCGGCAGTGCTAGTTTGAAAGAATGGCCTATATCGTGTCCTTCGGTTCCACTCGGAAATAGCCGCATTTACAATGTCAGTTGCGTCAAAGCCTGCCGGTAACGTAATCGGCTGCGGAAGATTAGCAAAGAGGCTAACCAGATCCGCAGCGGTAGGCAGTGACGATTTCGGCATTAGTCTTTAGGTGGGACTGAACCCATAGGCTGACGGCAACCTGACATAGGTGCACCATTGAGAGGACGAACTTCGACAACTGAAGATACTGGATACCAGAATCCTCCGACCGTGAATCCTTGCCCAAAAGGACCAAACATAGACTGTGGAGGATGTCCAAATACTTCTACGATCTCAGTTCTCAGAGCAGTCTTGAATCCCTCTTCTGGATTGTTGACGGGACTCCAGAAGGTCACGCTGTATTGTTCTGGGATCGTCCCGTCATTCATTACTTGACTCTCGCCTCAAGTGCCGCGAATCGCCTTTCCAGCGCATCGTACTTATCCGAAAGCGATTGAAACGCAGCTTCGACCATCGCGTTACCGGCTCTGGTTTGTATGCCTGCGCTCTGGATCGGCGGATATAGACTGTCGAATTCGTTCGTGGTTAGCCGGGTGTTCTTGCGCTCGTGACCCGCAAGTTCGTCCATCGTCAAGAGGATCATTTCCCCTGCTTCTGATCGAACCCTAGCCTTACCGTTCAGCATTCCGTCAACCTTGAAATAATTGCCCTTTGGGGCTGTTTGAACTTCTGTTCTCATAAAACCTCTGAAATGGGTTAGGGACGCGCTTTAACACGCGTCCCGTTGTAGATCTTAGACCAACGACCGTGAAGGGTTGGAAGCGATGTCCCAGCCGTTACCGCCCGTGTAGTGGCTCGCAACACCCGAAAGAACAGTTGCCTGAACCTTCGAAGAGTATTGATAGCCCATGACGCTCGACACGACAACATTGGCCGTCGCACGTACCATCTGCGCCCGCACGAATGCGGTCAGCGGTCGGTAAATGTCGATAGCCAACGGAAGATTAGAATCCCCCGTGAAGCCGAACGCTTGAACTGGTACCCCGCTGTCTACATGGTCAAAGAGATCAATCGTGCCAGCGCCATAAACGCCGGTCGTATTTGAGCCCTTGGCCTGTAAGGTCGCAAGACCCGTAGCTGTGACCGTTCCGAGAAGAGCTACCACGAGTAGCCCGTCGTACTGAGGGGACATGCTAACTTCCGTGAAAGTCAGCGTATCCGAAGTGCCAGCAACGACGCCAGTGCTAAGCACAAGCGGATTAAGTCCCGGCAAGAGTTGATGATTAGGCATTGCCATAGTTCTTTCTCCTTAGCTTAGCGTTTACGATTGCTGGCCTGCGTGAGTCGCCCGATTCTGAGTCACCATGCCGCCCGCGCGGAATCGGAACAACCATCCGACCTTGTTAGCGAGCAACATGCTCTTATCCTGCTGTCCGTATGCTTCGACCGTGAGGCCGACGCGCTGACAGAGGGTATATGTCTCTTTCAGGTCGCCAAAGGCCACAGGGATATTCCCAGCGCCGATGTTTGCCATGAACGCGGAGAAGATCACAGGATAGCCAAACAGTTCCGGCTTTCGAGCGACCGCCATGCCCTCGGGGCCATTGGACCGAGCCAATCCGAAGATGTACTGACCGCTTGCGTCTGTGATCTGCGCGAAGCTGGCAAATGCCGACGTTCGGTTCATTAGAGCAACAGTTCCCGGTGTGTCCGAGTACTGCGGAGGCAGTCCGTAGACCAACTGGGTAAGACCGTTTGCGGTCGGAGGGTTGCCGATGTTCTGCGTCGGAATGTAGAGCCCCGTGCCGCCTGCGTTGGTCACGATGCCCGTAGGCTTCGCGTTACCGTCACCGACTGTCACGACCTGATCCATTCCAAGTTCGTAAGCCTGAGACGAGAACTTCTGAACAATCCCGTTAATTGGAATGATCGAATCCTCGGTCAAGTTGCGAGACACTTCGACGTAAAACTGGCCCGTATAGACCGGCACCGTCACGTCACCGAATGCCATATCTGGCTGAGAAGGCGTAGGACCCTTTTCTCCGATCCACTGAATACGAGGCTCAGCGGAGGAGTAGATGTCTGCCGTGTCATTGTCGTAGTTGAGACGCGGGATAACGACCTGATCCGAAGAGCAGGGCATCACGTCCACGAACTCAAGAACGCGCGTTGGATATGGCTTGCGGGCGATCAGGCGAGCGATGTATTCTGGTGGAACCAAGTACCCGCCGCCGATGTCCGAACCTTCCGAAAGGGTCTTAAAGTCAGCCGCGTCAACCTTTTCGATACCGCTTCTCATCATCTTGTCGAAAGACTTGAGATATGCGGGCTCGCAAACCTTCTTCCACTTCTCGTCAGGAACAGACCATCCCTCAGACTCCGATGCAACCAAATGGCCCATCGCTGTCTTCTGGAAGTGCTCCTGTCCTGCTCGACCTTCCCACGTCATGCGCGAAGCAAGCGCCTTTTCAAGGATGTCCTTGATTTCGCCCTGCTCGACCATGAGGGCCTGAGTGCGATTCGATACAGGCGCAATACTTGCCTGACCGTTTCGGAAGTTCTTGGCCGCTGCTACCTTGTCGTCAGCTTCTTTCGCTGCGGTGATTTCCTTTTGTAGTTCGCTCAGCCGATTAGGGATCTCGTCAAGCCGCTTCTTTTCATCAGCGGTGAGTGTGCCGGATGCTACGAGGTTATCGTACTCCTGGCTATCCTTATCGAACTGGGCAAGCAAATTCTTGATTACATTGCTCATAGCTTGCTGAATCTCCTTCTAGTTTGCGATCTGCTCTCGAAACTTCTTGAGTTCCGCTATTCGGGAAGACGAATCAACCTCTTTAACGGGCAAGAATGCTTCAAGCTCCAAGGCAAGCGCCTTGAGTGCATTCGCTGTTTCTTCGATGTGGCCGCAGGCTTTGGGACCAAGACCCCGCCCTTTTTCGGCGCGAACACTCTTGACCGATTCGAATCGGTCTTTAAGGGGGAGTGCCTTCCCCTGAATGATTGAAATGTCAGCAAGCAACGTTCCAACCTGAGATTCAAGCGTCGGGCCATGACCCTCAGCGGAATCCAAACTTTTAATATCGGCATAGCTTGTGCCGTTCTCTTTGAGCGTCCGGTTCTTAACCGAGTCGTCAATACCGCCCATATACTCATCACGGCACTTCGCAAAGTGATCGCCCGCGTCTTTGTGTTCCTGAGTCGTCATGTAGCCGCGGGTCATCATGTGATCCGCTCCGGCGTTGTAAGCGCGGGTTATAGCGCCATGTAAGGCATCTCCGACCGTCTTCATGCCTGGACCCATCGCCTTGTACTGAGCGTCGTAATCGTCCCACTGATCGCAAGTGCGACCGGCCATGTCTTCATTTAGGCCCGTATGGAAGGTGCGGACACAATTAGCGAACCCGTCAGAAATGTGTTTGTAATCGGGCGTCGAAATCGTCCGGTTCCGGTAAAGCTGATGAACTAACCGCCCGTGCTCTGTCGCCATCTTGGATGACATCGTATGCCCGAGTGTTGGCGCAACCGGATAAGTGTAAGTGCCTAAGTCCGTATTCGTAAGCGCCGAACTCTCATCCAGATCCCCTTCCATTCCCTCAGTCAAAGCCTTGAAGGACTGATGAACATAAGCCTTGATCGGCATAATATCCGGTCTCGTCTTTGGCTCGCATGGCGTCGGTGTGAAACTGGCATCAAGACCAAGAGGCCACTTTGTAATGTGGTTAGCGATAGTCTTGCCCGCCGCATCCGTAATAGGCTCGCGTGCCACCAAATGAGAAGCGGTTCCGCTGGACAATCCTAGCTTCTTGGCCTTTCCAAGCTTCGCGATGTCCTTTGCGTACTTGTTCGCCCGATCTAATTGAGCATCAAGCCAAACACCCTTCGCGTCTACACCCATCTCCGCAGTGCCTACGACCTCTTTGCCTACCGTGTCGTCTAGGCCGTGATCGTAGTACATATCTGTCTTCGTATGAGATCCGAAATCCGTCTTTGCGTCGAAGTAGTCACCGGCCAAATCGGGATCTTCTGGACCGGTGAACAAAACGAGGTATGCCCGCTCAAACTTATACGGGTCTTCGGCTTTCGCCTTCAACTCCTGCCCAAAATGAATCAGCGCGTCGGTATCGCCTACCGCACTCTTGAGGGATCGGGGTTGAGTTTTCATTTGCTTATTCAAGTTTTACAAGTTGCCACGAGAAGGATTCCCCTCAC
>Ga0068871_100000968_pt1 | contig 19194 bp, 14 predicted proteins | sample KBSMisM72_FD_72750 | JGI IMG/M metagenome (GOLD analysis project Ga0068871, IMG submission 72750) | Miscanthus rhizosphere microbial communities from Kellogg Biological Station, Michigan, USA - KBS Miscanthus M7-2 | ecosystem: Host-associated > Plants > Roots > Rhizosphere > Soil ...
GACCGATGAAGATAGGATCGAGAAGACCACGAAGCGTCTGTGCACAATAGTCAGTGATTTCAGTAACCTGATACAACTGATTAAGGATTGTGTCAAACTCTGTGGTTGTTCCGAATACAACTTTAGGTGAACCACTGATGTTATCAACAATCAATACTCCGCCATTCGACAAGATTACTTTCTCGGCTTGGGCAAGTGAATTAGTTGTAGAAATACCAGATACAACTGAGCGTGTTAAAGGCTGTGCAACGTCAAATGCTGGATTTGTACGAAGAGCTGCTAAAGCTGCGGCCATCATCGTTCCGTCAACAACTGTTGCATTGGTATCTGTACCAACAAACATATTGTAAGCGGTCTTTGTCTGGTTAACTACAACCACACGATTGCTCGATGCAGCTGTTGCATAACCAAGCATTGTAGGATCGCTAGGATTTGAACCAGCTGGGAAACCGATGAAAGTAGTTCTTTCTAGACGATTGATTGTGCTAGAAGCTGTTTCAACGTGAGCTGTTAGATCAGGGATCAGCAATGCATTATCTGCTGCGTCCAAAGATACAACGATGTTGATGTTTGGAATAAAGAGTTTCTGAAGAGCTGCGCGAACCTGAGAGGCATTTGAGCCATCAGCAGGATTCATCTGCATCAAACAAACGATGCTTGCACCGTTTAGCTGAGCAATCTGAGCAGCAACTGGAAGTGTCCAATTTCCGTCCATATTTGCGGTCTGACTATCACCACCGCCGACTGTTCCCATGGCATTTGTAATAGTTCCGAAGTTCTGAACGAAGAAGAATTGTGGTTCAAATGAATTCTGACCATCACCCATCGCTTTGGCCCATTCGTAATTAGCGAAATAGACAACGCCGAGTGCTGGACGAGAAGGAGCAGAAACTAACGAGCCAGGAGTAAATCCAAGAGCTGCAGCTGCTGTTCCGTTTTCAATTGTGATTGATGTATTGAATAGAACTGGTACAGCAAGTGTTCCGGTGCTTAATTTTAAAGAACCAGAATCATTTGATGCAATCGTGTCACCATATGCTGTGTTAATCTGAGTCACAACAGCAGCAACAGTTGTGGTTGCACCAGCAAATGTTACGACAGTGATAGGATCATTTCCAACTCTAAATGAAAATGTTTTTGTATCTTGATCGGCGTATGGAGAAGAAGTTGTACCAGTAAGCTCAGCTGCGCCTGTGAGCCAACTAATATCACCACCGACTGGAGCAGCAGCATAATCAGCCGCTGAACGATAAACAGCATAGTTCTGATCAGTAATTGTACTTCCGCTTAGAACTGTTGCTGCATGTGCCAGAGAATCTGTATTCCCTGTGCCACGAGTTACGGATTCACCGGTAACTAAATTGGTTAGGCGACCAGTACCAATATAAGCAACGACGCGAATCCCTCCGGTTACAGAGGCAAGAAGCTGTTGCTGTACCTGATCATATACTCCTGGTAAAACTGGTTGTCCATTAATTGAAGGCATTGGTGAATCTCCTTAACAAAGATTTTAAAACGATTTTAGTGAAAAAATTTTCAGTAAACAAGAATATCCTACGCTATGAACGTAGTGCTCCTATTATAATACAGAAATATTATACTTTTTCCCACTATTTATTGTTATCTACTTATGAAACTGTAATGGTCAAACTTTGTGTATCTGAGCCAGCTGCATTGCTTGCTGTAATCATTGCATAATAAGTACCCACTGGAGTGGGCGTTCCACTAATTAAACCATTAGCAGCGTTTACTGATAATCCAGTTGGCAATCCAGTTGCAGAATAGAGCGTAGGTGAATTGGTGGCTGTAATTACATAATTAAATGGCAAATTGACATCTAAATCAATGGCTAATCCTGCAACCCAACCAGCTGTGCTTGTAACCTGCAAATGATTGTTATCTACTACTGCTACGATCACTGTATTATTTACACCCTGTCTAATTGAATCACCAGCATTCATTCCATATGCTGTTGCAACTGCGAGATGTGTAGCGTCATCAATGTTATCTACTACAAATTCTAACCCATTATTATAGGAAAAGCTTAAAGGACTATTTATAACCGGAGGAGCATTCGTATCTAAAGGAACTGTGACACTGATACTCGTAATATTCGTTATAGGCAAATTATCAGACCACTCACAATACAAACGAAGGATAAAGTGATTCTCAATGTAAACCCTTTGATTCTGAACCAAGCGTGTTTCAGTGGGTAGAGTACGATCGATCATTTCCATACCTAAAACAGCTAGCTGTGATCGAAGCTCAGAAATATTATTATAAATAAGATCAATAATCTGATCACGAGCAATGGTATCGTCAATCGTATATACCTTAATGTTAACGTTTACTACCAAACTGGAGAAGATCTCATCCTTAATCACAACATGGGAAGAATTCTTCTGCTGAAAGCTATCTTCTGGGCCAAGGTATCGTGTTTCTGAGGCGCTTGCTGTATCTACGATGATCATTGGCCAGTCTTGATAATCTTGTGGGACAGCATCACCAATAAAGATATCTGAATTATCATGATCCCATAATCCGCCCTGCGAAAGACGAGGTGCTGTCCAACGAAGTACCTTAGAGGTAGTTGCAAGAAGAATCGCATTGGCTGCTGAACCTGAAACAATCGCAGTGATGGTAAGTTGATTTGGAATTGTGTTAGTTGTGGCATTAACTAAAAGGGTTGAACTATTGGCATTTATCAAAGCAACTGTGCTAGCGAGAGTAAGTTGTTGTGTTGCTCCAATCTTAACTTGAAGACCAGCAGGCACACCAGTAACAAACGTAATAACATTTGTTCCAATAGTAATCGTGTCATTGTTTGCAGGATTACCATAGAATCCTAAGGTTGCTGTAGCAGTAGATTCAATGTAATTATATTTGAATGGAGGAACAACAGCTGCGTTATTAGCCGGAGAAAACAATTCACGCAATTGAAGAATCACAGCATTGCGTGCTCTAGTTAATATTAAGTATGGATTTGCATTTGCCATTTTATAACCCCGAAGGAAGCTTGTAAACCATTGACCCACGTTCTACTTCAGCCATCTCAAAATCTTGATGCATGACATAGTGCTTCCATCGACGAGGAAATACCTCTGTGATGAAAAATCGTTCATTATTTCTACGCACAACTAAATCACCAGGAGTAAGCAATGGTTCGTAAGAGGTCCAAGAATGGGGCTTATAAATTCTCTGTTGACCATAATCTGTTAAAGCCAAATCTAAAGGACCGCTTGAAAGAAGACTTACAACAATCTCAATGGGTTGAAAGTATCCATAGTAAGGAGCACCTGGATTATCACCATCTATCTTTGCATCAGTAGCAATCCAACCGGTACCATAACAAATCTCGTCATCATGCTGAGGACTTGTATGTCTAACTTCGTCAAATAATGGGCAACGTTGACCTTCATAACGTCGTTTATAAAGTAACACGCGCTCACCACCCATGTTAAGAATCCATTTATTCTTTTCACGGATAGAAAGGAAGTACCACTCTAACGAGTTAGGTCCAAATTGACTTTGATCGGGAAGTATCTGAAATGAATCACCCATAGCTATATCCTTTTATATTATACCCTATATTTACGCTAGAAATGCCTTGTTTTTTAACGGAAACCCAATAACAATTTTAGTTATGTCTGGATCTTGGTTGCTGGCAAGATTTATTGCAGGAAAGTTAATACCCAAACGCATGTATTGCAATGGACTAGAACTAGGAGACTGGTTTGGCCTAATAAAATCGGGAAAGACAACTGTACCTGTAGTTACTGTAGTATCAGCCTTTGTAACCATTTGAAGTCCGAAATCCCCTAATTGTAGAGGGGTAGGACCATTAGCATTATAGAGATAAAGACGATTACGCCAATATTCAGGATTCACGCTTGTATCAACTGAAGCTGAGAACCAGAAGGTTTGCATAGATGTAGAAGGCTTCCATAATCCGGCACCGCTAGCTGTATTCTTTGCTACGAATGCATTTTGATACGATGCAAAGCCCAAGAAGTTTCCAGTTGTGTATGTTGTGTCAGTAGCTGTAAGTAAAGGACTACCTGAACCATTTAAGAATACCTTAATTAATCCAGTTGGGTATCGAACAATGGTAAATGTCATATCTACTACGCCACCGTTAGCAATTGTGGTAGATGCAATGTTAGTGCTTAGAACAGCATTGCCATCGAGACGTTGCAATGCAACGCGGAATGGATTAGGAAAGTTTTGAGTTGAATCTACACGTAAGCAATAGCCTTGATAGAGAGCATAGTAATCATTTGTTGTATTTCCAGGAAAACTACCCATTGGAACAAGCGTAGAAGGATTAACATTTTGAGCCATAAAGATAAAGCTCCACATAGCAGCTGAAGCATTCATACTCACTGTAACATCCCAACGCCCTGATCCTGTGACGTTTGATCGCCACGTTTGAAGTGGAACAATACCTGAATTGGAATTCATTTGAAGATAAGCAGTACCAACTCCACCCATAGTTACATTGGTTCGGCTATCTACAGACCAGTTAGGCAATTGTCCTGCTGCAACCCAACCACTATCAACACGAGCAGCTGTGCTAGCAAAATCAGCTTTTAGATGATTTGGCACAGTTGTAGTATCAATATTTAAAGAATAGGTTGTTGCTTGCCAATCGGCTTGAGTTTGTAGTGTTACAACCATATTAGAATCCTTGAATGACTGAAACTATATCCCAGCGATTTGCAGTGCTATTATAAATTGCAGCTACATAATCTGTTAAGTTTGCACCCGATGCAGAGTACGAGGGAACATCAAGTGAGAATCTGAAATTACCAGCTCCTGTACTAAATGCAACAGTTTGGGGTGTACCACCTTGAATAATTCTAAAATTAATTCTTTGACCATTAAATCCACCAGTAGGTCCATTGATTGTTGTTGCTCCTGAAAGACCAGAGACGAACACAGTCGAACTTAACGTGGCATCTGGTGTAATTGATGTAGCACTGAAGGAAGTGCTTGGGAGAACTGGCGCGTTACCAAATGTTTTAATACCATTAATGGTTGCTGCACCTTCTGATACAACGAAGTTTGCATCTGCACCAGGTTCAGGCAACGTAAATGTTCTAGTTGTGCTATTAGGAATGCTTGTGCTAGCAACAATCTTACCAATCTTCGAGTTAATGTTACCATTAGCAGATACAGCAATAGAAGCTTGTCCACTTGCTGGATCAATGTACGTAATACCAGGAATGAAATAATTCTGGGCCAAAGTATAAGATGTGAATGCGAATGTTGCAATAGTTGAACCACCACTCGTTGAAGGATCAGCAATAAGGAATGTTCGAGGTCCATTCATTGATGCATTTAAACCAATTGTGACAGCTTGACCAGAAATAGTTACATTGTCATCAACTGTTGTTCCAGTTGAAGGATACAGCGCCAAGTTATTAGCAGTACCAGTATTTACTGTTCCACTTCCGCTTCCACCCATACCAACCCATGACGTTCCATTATATACTTCTGGTTGTACAGTTGTAGTATTATAAATTTCTAATCCTGTAGCCGGGGAAGAAATAGCATTACGTTGGGTGGTGGTCATTCGAGGAGGTAAGAAACCGCGAATTGTGCTCTGTAGATCTAAAACAGCGCTAGCATCAGCATTAGATGAACCTAAAGATAGTTGAGCTGCACCGGATACATCACTAAGACGCATTCCGATTGAAGTTCCAGCCACATTTGCAATCTGTAGAACACCAGTTGTACCACTAGCAAGAAATTGCCAATTGAAAGGGGTTGTAGCATTACGTAATTGAAGAATGGCATTTGCTGTACTAGTTGAAGCCAAATCAACACGTGGTACATCCTGACCATTATTAATAATGACACTTCCATTTGAAATTGGTGCAGAGATAGCTGGAACAGATAGAACATTTGTAGCTGAGTTAAAAGTTAAATCTGAATCAGCTCCGAAAGCTCCAGAGTTATTATATTGAATCTGAGTATTAGCACCAGCAGGTGTAGATGTACTCGCAGGAACCCAAGAAATACCATCATAGATTTCGATTCTATTAGTACTAGTATTAAAGATCTGTAATCCAGTTGCAGGTGTAGGAATAGCATCACGTTGGAGTGTTGTCATTTTTGGCAACAAGAATCCAGATGTTGTACTGGTTGATGTGATAGCACCAGCTGTTACAATATCACCTGTTACTGCATCTACATTAAATAAAGTTCCCATAATAATTTCCTTTTATCTCAATTAAAAATCAGCTGAAATATCGATCGGTGCAGCTGAAGCATTTTGTGTTTCTAAAGCTGTGACATTACCTGCTACAAGCCCGCTACCTACTGTTGCAGTCCATACAACAACACGTGGATCAGTATATGTCGCTGTTACGGCTGATGTTGTTATATTACCACCAGCAGCGTTATGCAACTGCATAAGCGTAGGACTAACAAATGTAACTGAAGGCGCTATTCTCATAGTAACCTGTGGATAAATATATCCATACGCAGACGTCGTAGAAGTAGCATGTCCTAATCCAACAACTGTACCAACTTCTGGAATACCATTAATTTGACCAACACGCCAAAAATATCTTTGACAACGTGCCAATTCAACCTGTGGTACATCAGGAACAAACGAGACTGGAGTTGATCCAATTACACCCATTACATTATCAATATAACAAACACCGGCTACGTTATTAAAATTAAACTCAACATTAAGATTAGTAACATTTGATCCCAATGTTCGTGTAACATAAATAGTTTCCCAAGTAGCAGCGCCACTCAAAGTAGTAGCATTTGCTGGTACAAACGGAGTTTGACCATTAACGTCATTCAAATCAATAAAAACATAACCACCGCCACCTGAATCTACACGCACACGAGCAGAAACTGTTACTGTTCTACCAGCAAGCGAAGCAGCTTCAATAGTAGATCTCATTCGAAATACTGTTCCGCCACCAACACCGGTCATATTCCATTTAAAAGAAGAAGGAGAACCATCAGTAATTGTAGTTTCTTTAGTAACAGTAAGGACAGGTATTCCGTTATGATTCATTTGCCATCTGTCTGAGGTATACGCAGAAGCAGATGGGTTAACGAATGAAATTCCTCGTTGCCATACTTCCATACCACCGTTATCGACAAAATTTTCTTTAAGATTGTTTAATCCTATAGTAGCATTAGCAGAAGCTGTTGCAGCTGCAGGAACTAATGATGAATCAATTTGAGTTCGTGACATATTATATAATCTCCTCTAAACGAATAGAAGCAAAATTATTCTGTGGATTATCAGTCACAGTAGTACCAATAGTGCTTTTAATACGCAATCGATATGTTAATGTAGATGTTGAAGCTGGAGAATCTATATAAGAAAATGAGATTGACGTAGAAAAATTTGCATTACCAGCAAGTTCACTCATTCCAGCTGCTTGAAGATCTGAACCATTGCGACTAATACCATACGTAGCGCGTTCAGTTGTTGAGATATTACAAACAGTCGAAACAATAACACGAACGCGATTAGTAGCAAATTTAGGGGTAATAGATGCGAACAATGCTGTATCTACAAAAGATAAACTTGAAGTAGCAGTACTAGATGTAGAAGATGCATCTCCAGTAGCAAGCTTATTAATTAATGATTGATCAATTAGTGTTCTTGACATAATTATTCCTTATACGTCAGCTGCAGCTGTCCATGTAAAACTTAATTCGGCCAATTCAAATGTAGTTTGATCAATAGTTCTTTGCGCTGTGGCTGTAATCTTATCAACGGTAGCACCACCAGTAATTGTCCAGTTAACTGTATCAGCCAATTCAGTATTACCTGTAGTAGGCAAATGACACAAAGTTACTCCACCGAGTGTAGTTGTAACAGTAGGAACAACGGCTTTTGTAACAGAAAATTGTATATTAGCTCTTGTACGGTTTCGACCGCCACCTGTCGAATCACGTTGAATTGCTTTAGTGTCAAAGAATGTTCCAGTTTCATAATATCTCTGGCAACGAGATAAATCAACCTCAGGATGAGCAGGAACAAAAGGGACAGCTGTAGATCCAAGTACCAACATAGCACTATCAGCCCAAAATGTATTTACTGTAACTGTATCAGCAACCATACCAACATAACAAGTAAGAACAGTTGCTGAATTAGAAGGAGTATAAGTCATAGATAATGTTTCAAAATTTCCACTACCGGAATGATAGGATGAAAAGGTTTGAGTAACACCATCCGCCATAGCTAAGCGAATCTTATTGGCTGTACTAGTCTTAACTCTGCAACTATATGTAATTGCTTTACCTTTAAAAGATTCATAATTTTCAATATTTTGATTAACATACATCTGTGCACCTGAAGCAATAGTTGTATCAACCTTAATAGAAGCTGTTCCTGTATCAAAAATGGATACGTCTTTTGTGACGTTAACTGTAATGCCAACAGATTTACCAACTTGCCATCTATCAGAAGTATAAGCCCCAGATGCAGGATTAGAAAATGATGTTCCACGCTGCCAGATTTCAAATCCACCATTATCAAGAATATTTCTAATATTCTGATAACCGACAGATGCAATAGGCGTTAATGACGTATCAATTGTTGTAAATACCATGATTTATCCTTAGAAATCTGCTGAGAAAAATAATTGAGCGTTTGCATTGCTCGTAAGTAATATAGTTGTATTTCCGGCCACTAAACCTGAGGCGACGTGAGGCTCTAATGAATAAGAATCAGTATTAGCTGCAGCTCCTGCATTAACAAGAGATGTTAAAGCGATACCACTTCCACTAGCATTCCACAAACTAAAGTTAGTTGGGTTATTTACAGTAAGTGTCGGTCCAATTCGCATAGGAACTGGAAATCTAAAGACACAAGAAGCCGTGGTAGCATTTTGACAATGCCCATGGCATATCCAGGCGTTATTTATTGCTGGGGTTGCATAAAAATATCGTTGACAACGCGCTAAATCAACTTCAGGAGGAGTAGGTACGTGTTCAATTGGAGTTGAACCAACTACTAACATGGCTGAATCAACATAAATTATACCAGTAGTAAGTCCTGTTGGAATAATTGGAAGAAAAGCATTTAAAAATGTAATATTTGTTGCTAAAGTTGTTGTAACTGTCAATTGATGCCATTGACCATCACCTGGATGAGCAGCAGATTGAACCACACCATTCTGCAAAGCAACACGCACATTTGACATCGTAGTATTAACCCAGCATGATAAAGAAACTGTTCTACCAGCATAATCTAAATAATTTTCAACATTCTGAAAGAGGTACGCTATCGTAGCAGAGCCTGCATTAGTGATATTAAATTTAAGGGAATTGACACTATTATGAGTAATAGTTGTTTCTTTAGATACTGTAACAGCTCCACCAGTTACACCTGGATAATTCCAACGATCTGTAGCGTATTGTCCACCGCCACCCAAATTAATAGAAGTACCTCGTTGCCAAATATCAAAACCTGCGTTATCAAGAATATTAAGAACATTCTGATAACCCATTGACGCTGTAGGTGTTAACGATGTATCAATTGTTGTAAATACCATGATTATAAACTCGCGTCTGCAACCCAATGAAATTTAATTTGATAAATGTTATTAACAGTAATCGGACTCCCAACAACAGCCGTAGCACGAATTTCTACTGTGCGAGTACTGATAGATGTAGTATCAAATGTACCTACAACATCAGCAGCGCCTTGTCCGAGAACAGAAACTTGTCCTAATACACCATTTGGGGACCAACCAGTCATAGTAGGAGCAATTCTTTTTGGAACTGTGAATAGATCTGTTGCAAACTGAGCGATAGCAGTAGTAGCACCAATAACACTAACCTTACGAAGACCTAAGGCTGTAACAGTCCCAGGTACTGTGTCAATATCATAAGTCTTTTCATAATAACGTTGACACATTTGTTGTTCAAGACCATAAAATTTATATTCATATGGTGTAGCAACAGTTCCGATCTCAAGTTGAATACCAGTGATATCAAGCGTACGAGATGAGTTAGATGATAAGAAATTAGCTTGATTGGATGTAGCAAAGAAGTTCCCACCCTGCCAAGAATTAGCTGTTGTCTGAAAGGTTGTTCCAGCTGCAAGACAAAATCTAATACGAAGCCCAACATTGTTATTCGTAAACCATGAACCAGCTGAATCTCCTGCGGCTGTAATAGTTTTATATTCCCATGTGTTAGCAGCATTAATAACATATTCAGCTACATAGCTTCGACTTTGTGCATTATTCTGTAATGCGATACAATAAGTACCAGTAAGAGATGAACGAACCCAGAAAGATAATGTAATAGATTTGGCTCCGGCTGATCCAAATCCAAAATCACTAATATTATATCCTTCAATATCATCACGAAAATCAGCTTCAGTGCCAGCTGTAATAACAGCTTGAGCAGTTGTGCAAGCAAGTTGAACAGACGTTTGAAATCCAGGAGCTGCATTGGTTGTGGCTTGAATACTAAATGCACCTGTCGTACCACCAGCAGAACTGCCTGTAGTCATATCAGGTCCAAATTGAAATCCACCACCACCAACGATAACAGTATTAGCACCATTACGCTGACTAAATCTAAAGGCTCCATTAATAACACGATTGCGACCCAAGCCTATAAATGTTGAAGAAAATTGATTTGTCTGTGAAGAATCAAATAAAGTTGACATGTTATGCAGCCTCCGGTGTATTTCCTGCTCTTAACCAAGCTTGGTATATAATCCAATCTCTATTTTGTGGATCATTTGGAATAATAGCATGATCTGAAAGACGCATAATTGCATCTACACATTCTGTCCCACGTCGTTTTAATTTTTTATACATGATTATAACCTCGCATCTGCTACCCAATGACCTTCACTGTATGGTTTATTTGACGCTGTACTAGTAACACCAAAACCTTTAGTTCCAATAGATTGTGCTGAAACAGCTTCCGCAGCTGTTACACCAGCAGTACTAGTTCTACTCATAGTTCCAGTTGCACCAGTGTTAGCATTATAAAGAATCATAGTAGGAGTTGCACGTTTTTCAACTTTAAATGTATAAGCACTACCCCATACTTCACTTGCACCTACAACAGATGAAATGAATTGTGTAATATTGGTACCAGTAACTGTTGCTGGCTTAGTTCCAATAAGATAGCTCTTTTCATAATAACGTTGACACAAAGCTAATTCATAATGATATGGTCGACGTTCAAAAGCAGTTGCAACTGACCCAATTTCTAATTGGACACCTGTGATTGCCCAAGTACGAGAAGTATTAGATGACATCCAGTTAACCTGATTAGCAGTACCAAATACTTGAGTCGTTCCCCAGCTACCTGCGGGTGCTTGAAAATTTGAACCAACAGCTAATGACCATGTAACGATCATCCCAATACCATTATTCGATACCCATGTTCCAGTTGTTTCACCAACTGCTGTGACAGTTTTATATTCCCAAGTATTCGCTGAATTAACTGTATACTCAAAGGTGTAACATCGTGTTGCACCATTATTTGCAAATGCTCCTGAATATATTCCAGTTAAAGATGATTTAACCCAGAAAGATAAAGTAAAGGTTTTTGCACTAGCTGTTCCCAACATGAAATCACGAATATTATAACCTTCAATAGGTGTTTGAACAGCGTATTCATCAGTAGCACCAATAGAACCATCAGCAGTTGTACAAGTAGCTCTTAATGAATTAGTAAATCCGGTTGGACCCGAAGAATCATTCGCTAAAACATAAACACCGGACGCGGGCACACCAGTACCCCAGAATTGATCTGAACTGTAAAATACAGCAGAGCTGTTAACTGTTAAATCAGTTTGTGCATTGGCTTGATCAAAAAGCATTTCACCATTAACAATTCTGTTACGACCAACGCCAATGAAACTACCATCAATTGAGACAATACCCGTTGGATCATTGGTTCCTGCAACTGTTGAACCGTTCGAAGCGTAATAAGCAAGTTGACCGGCCGTAGCAGATGTTACTACACCAGTTGCTGCAGCTGTTTGACTAAATAAGAATGTTACTTTTTGATTAGCAACTAAGACGTTATTAAATGTAACAGTTGTGGGGTTTGTTTCGACGTAATCGACACCAGCCCCAACGGTCTGTAAATCCCCGTCCAAGAATACCTCAAGATTGATACCACCTGGAGTATAAGTATTGATAAGATTGAAAACTGTGGTTGAACCAGTATAATTGCCGCTAGGTGTTCCCACAATATAATTTTCACGCAGTTTCGTAATAGAAGCAGCGTTACCTATTGTAGAAATGGTCCTAAATGCGATCTTTTGACCAGAGACAAGCGCTTGAGTCGTAGTGATGCTTGTGCTTGTCGTCTCAGTATAATCATCACCTGGGACGAGCTGGACACCATCATAGAAGACCTGGAGACTCTTTGCATCCTGAGTATAAGCAAATGGGAGATTATAGACAGTTGTGCTTCCCGTATATGTTCCAGAAGGCGTACCAACAACAAAGTTGGCATACTGTGCAACGCTTGTGTTTGAAGGCGTTTGAGGAGTAATATATCGAAATACTGCAGTGTATCCAACAGTTAGAGCGCTTGTAAATGTAACGCTTGTGCTAGAAGTTTCAGAATAATCAACCCCTGACACCAAAACCTGACCGTTATACATGACCTGCAAGCTTCTACCATCCTGAACGTAGGTGAATGGGAGATTGAAAACAGTTGTTGAACCAGTGTATGTTCCAGAAGCTGTACCAACAGTATAGGTATTTTGGGTTACTGAACCAGCGCCAGTTGCACCCCAGCTTAAGTTACCAGAACCATCATTAACCATTGCAGTGTTGGCTCCGCCTTGAGCGGTTGGCAATTTTAGAACATATGAAGATGCGACTGTTGTTGGCGCTTCCCATGTAATCGTTCTAGGAGTACCAGTTGTATCATTTAGGATTAAACCACCAAGGGTTGTGCTTCCTAATGTAAGATTTTGAAATGCAGGAGATGAAGAGGTTGCAATTGATTGAGGAAGAGTTAAGGTGATAGCTCCTGTTTGAGGAGAGCCAGATGTACCATTAACCAAAACTTGATTGGCTGTACCAGTTGCTGACGTTACACCGCCTGGTGAACCACTAGAAGCAGCTGTAATTAATCCTTTAGCATTAACTGTAATATTGGCGTTAGTAAATGCACCAACGTTACCATTAACAACAGGAAGCGTTGCAACAACACTACCAGGACCAGTAGCAGAGATATCGCCAGTAAGAGCAGTGATATAGTTACCAGTAGCTTGTTTACCATTTAATTGGGTCTGAATTGAGGAAGTAGCATCTAAGAAACCTAAGGTTGTAGTTGTAACAGAGCTTGATGTAATATGTTTACTTGCATCAGAAATAAGTACTCGGCTAGCAGTAAATGCAGCAATCGTTAAATTTGTTCCATCGGTTGTAATTCCAGATGCTCCAGCAAAAGCTCCAGAGTTATTATATTGAATCTGAGTATTAGCACCACCGGGAGTTAAACTTGTAGCTTGCCATGTCCCAAATCCAGAAGCATCAGAAGTAAGAACATAACCAGCAACAGCACCAGTTGTTAATTGAAATGCTCCATTCAGTACAAGTGTTGTACCGGATGGTAACGTTGATTGCTCGCTTAAATTAATTTGCTGTGTCATATTTTATTCCTTTTAAGAAAAATCAAATGCTAAAAAGCATGATCCTGTTGCTGCTAGTGTTGTTAACGTAATTGATTGAACTGATGGATTATTTCCACTCACAAGAGCTGGAGCATTAAGATCAGCTCTTACCCAATTATATCGTTGTGGTGTAGAAGTAATTGTTGTTCCACCAGTAACAGCATCCCATACATCAGTTGATGGTTGAAATAAATCATCCCAAAACATCGTATTACCAGTTGTACCACCAATATAAATACCACCGAATCCTACAAATCCATTAGTACTATACCAATTATCATTTCCAGTGATTTGTGAAACACCATCCCTAAATACAGTCCAGTTTCCAAACGCATCTCGTTGAATTTCAATAGTATGATTTGACGCATCATTTGTAAATTGTACTTGTGCTCCAATTGCTGTTGTATTAACAGCGTCACCAGTTACACGATTCAGCGTCATATTTGATCCACCAGCAGCAGTTGCGTTAAAAGTCATTTGAAAGACGTAACCATTTGTAATCTTATAACCTTGAAATGATGTTCCTAAATTAAGTGTATTCCCAAGATAAAACCACATTCTATTTAAATCGCTACCACAGCTAAAGCGCGCACAGTAAACTTCCATTTACCATATCCGCGTGTATTGGCCTGATAGATTACATCTTGTGTACTACCACCACTATTAAAAGCAAGTTCTCCACCAGTAGAAGAAAATTGACCATTCTGTTGAGTCCAACCAGCAAGAGAGGAAAAATTACTAAGTAAAACGTTATTATAAACAGGAGAGGGTGTAGCACTTGTCATCGTATAATAAGTAAGCGTTCCACCACTTGTTGTTTGCGATGTACTTAAAGGTCCATATCCTGTTGGCGTAGTTAAATTATCATATTGCGCAGATTGCCATGTTCCAGGTAAACTGGTACCAGGAGATGTAACAACACCAATATTTATGCCGACTGATGGTGAAGTAGACGTAGCATTAGGCATTTTTATGTGCATACCCATATAAATACCAGATGTGTACGTGTTATCTGTTACAGTGAGATATGGAGTTACTGTAGAACCACCGGATCCTTTTCGAACCCCATTGTTATCTAAACCCCAAACGACAAATTTGCCACCAGGATATCGAATAACAGCATAGTTAGAAAGAACACCTGCGTTAGTATAATCTGATGTAAGACTGGTAAAACTTCCTATGACTACCTCAGAATTAAGTGCAGAAGAATCATGACGACAAAGTGCAACAGCTGCATTTACATTTCCGCCAGTTCCAGTAACACGTAATGAATATCCTTGAGAAAAATCATTTGATCCAAGCGTACCAAATGCATTAAACATAAAATTTAAATATCTTACATATGTAAAACTTGTGTTATTACTAAATCCTGGACTTCCAAGCCGCCAATATCCTGTTGCTGTACTAACAGTATTATACCACCAAAATTCATTGGTTCCAGTAGGAGCAACACCGTTGGCAATGTTATTTGCTCCACTAAAATTCCAGTTACCAGCACCAGTTTTTATTCGGTTGGTAAAAGTTGAACCATTTACTAAACTCGATCCACCTACATCATTTTGAAAATTAAGAAGTAGATCACCAGCAGTAGTGGTAGTATCAATATTAAACTGCGTCCCAGCCTGCCAATCAGCCTGAGATGTCCAAGTTTTTGTTGCCATCTTAGAATCCTTTTACCGATCCCATAATATCCCATCTATTTCTAGCTGCATTCCAACATGCACCGATGTAATCAACAGCGCCAGCAGCAGTAGACAACGTAATTGATGTAACATCTGTTCCAAATTCAAAGTTACCAGCACCAGATGCCCACGTTACTAATCGATTTCCAGTACCATCTTGAATCAATCTGAACGTAACTTTCTGACCATCAACTCCGCCTGTAGGACCATTGATTGTTACTGGGCTTCCTGTTAACGTAACATTAAACTGTGACGTTGTCGCAGCATTTCCTGTAAACGAGGATGATTGAGATGAAGATGATACAGTTGTTGTGGCTCCAACCGTTTGATTGGGCCAAGATCCAGTAATAGCAATATTTAATCCTGCAACTAAGCTGGGGCTAGCTGTTCCTGTACCACCACTTGCAATTGGAAGTGGATTTGTTAATGAAACAGTACCAGAGCTCCAGTTAAGAACTGTACTACCAGATGTTCCATTTAATGTTCTGTTACCCCAATTTACTGATGTTCCACCAGATGTGGCCAACAATAAGTTTTGCCAGTCTACAACGAATGTACCAGCACTTGTTAATAGGGAACGACCTGTACCAACCGTAAGATCAATTGCTTTAGTACCATTAACATCAATTTGAGTACCAGCAAATTTGTTTGATGTAAGCGTTGTACCATTCCAAGTTAAACTAGAACTTGCACCGAAGACTCCAGAATTGTTAAATTGAACTTGAGTATCTGCGCCAGCAGGAGACGTTACAGGAGATACACTTGTCCAAATTGATCCATTGTATTCTTGCAAATATCCAAGGGTTGTATCATAAACAATTAACCCTGTCGCAGGAGAAGCGATTGCATTCTTCTGAGTTGTGGTCATTCTTGGTGTTAAGAAACCTTGTGTGGTTGAATCTATTTGTACCTTTGCAGAAACTCGAATTATGCCAGCTTCTCCACTATCAATCTGTAATGTACCACCAACATCTGTTGATAACGTAATATCAGCAGCAGATGGATTACCCATAACAAGAGCAGGTAAATATGATCCTGAGCCAGTTGGTCCTGCGTTTGCATTTATGAAAATACTTGCTTCAGATGATAGATTACCAGCTGCAATGCCACTATGGAGATCAAATGCTCCAGTAGCTGAACTCCAACGTAACCATGCATCTCCACTATTTCCAAAATAAATCTTTTCATTGTCTGTTACACTACCAATGGATTTCCATGACGTACCATCATATTTTTCGTTGATATTGGTATCTGTATTATAGATCTGAAGACCAGTAGCAGGCGAAGCAATGGCATCTCTTTGAACTGTTGTTACTCGAGGAAGTAAGAAACCTTTATCAATTACATCTAATTGTAATTTAGCGCTTGGATCAGCAGCATGCGATCCACCTGCATAAGTAGGACCTAATCGTAAAGAAAGATTATCTCCTTCCATGTAACAAGCGCCAGTATCAGTAGGAAGAAAAATTTCATATCCTGTACCTGGATTATAAACGTCTAATTGACCACCATTTGCATCTAATGCAACAACTGGGTTTGTTAAAAATGTGTTATCACCAACAAACAATGTTTTATTGAAAAATTGTAAATCAACAGAAGCGCCAAAAGTACCAGAACTATTAAACTGAACTTGTCTATCTGCACCACCTGGAACAACACTAATTCCACTAGTATCATGCGCATAGATTGCTTGGATAGATTCACCAACCAATACATTTTCTAAAATAGTTAATGTGGTTCCAGAAAGTGTATAATCTGTTCCAGGACGTAAAACTAATCCGTTGTGATTAACAACCTCTGAATTCGTAACAGCAGTTTGCGACAGTGTAAATACTTGTCCAGTACCAGATGATAGAGCTGTAAAAACATCATCAACGAAAGATGCACTTCCACCCATTGGTACCCATGCTGTAGCATTGTAGACTTGTGGAGAATTGGTATCTGTATTATAGATCTGAAGACCAGCTGCAGGAGATACAATGGCATCTCGTTGCACTGTTGTCATTGTAGGAGGTAAGAAACCCTGCGTGGTTGATTTGATTTGCAACATAGCAGATGCATCATTAGCAGTCTGAGTCGTTTCGATTGATACAGTACCGCCAACAGCAGGCATTAAAATAACATCTGGATCATATAAGAAAATAGCTGGAACATAATCTCCATTACCATCAGCATCAGTATTGGAGTATAAAAACATGTTATCAATAGAGGAAAATTCTAATGAAGTTCCGTTACTGTTACCAAAAAGCGTGCCATGATCTGTGCTATATTCAAGAAATGCATTATTACTATTACCAAAAATTAATTGATTATTATTTGAAAGACTAATGTCTCCTGGAAATAAAAAATTATCAGCTGGATTCGTACTAATCTTAGAAGGGATTAGCGTTCCATCAAGAGCTTGAGTAGATAAACTGATTTCTGTTATAGCCATATTGTTTGCTCCGATTTTAGGCATAATTATAGAACCCCCTCAATTAAGAGGGGATTCTATATTATGTGTGGTAAGATTTTTGGATTGTTACTTCGACAAGCCTTTGAGCAGGATTTCTAGACTTTCAAGAGCACCTTCGAGCTTTGTGCCACGAATCTTCAAAGTTTCAAATTCCTGTTGGTGACGAAGCATTTCTTTCTTAACCTGTTCTAGTTGAGCTGAGAATGCAGCTTTTTGTGCATTGGCTGCTTCAACTGCAGGATTTACTGGCGCTGCTACGACTTCTGCTTCAACTGCTGCTGTCTTTTCTGTGTCATTCATGTCTTATCTCCTATTAATTAACAGATTAACTTCTGCGCACTTTAAATATATCATGTCTTATATTTCTATGTAACTACTATTTAATAACGATAACTAACCAACAAAACACTGCCAGTTATAGGAGCGTTTGTAAATGTAATTGTAGCTCCTGAGATAGTATAATCGTTACCTACTCCAGCATTCTGTAATAACCCGTTTAAAAATACTTCTTCTGAACCAACAACTGGGGTATTAGCTAATGTAAATACAGTGTTTACACTGTCGATTGTACCAGATGGTACCTCTCTTGTCACAAAGTTGATTGCAGCCCCAACACTTGTCCAAGACGTACCATTATATAATTGTAATAGATTTAGGGTTGTATCATAAACCACTAGACCAGTTGCAGGAGAAGAGATAGCATTCTTCTGAGTAGTGGTCATTCGAGGAGGTAAGAATCCTTTTGTAGTTGACGCAACATCTAATTGCGCTGAAGCTACTGGGGCTTCTCCAATTCCTACGGGACCTACGTTATTACCTGTATCCAACAAGAACTTCGCATCAACAGCTCCCATATAGGGAATAGTATAAGTCTGCGAAGTTGCAGGAGGTGAAGCAACTGTAAGAGTTAGAATATTTGTGAGGCCTACAACACCAAATGAAATTTGATTAGATGTTGATTCTAGATTTAAGGCATTTCCTGAACCAATAATTAATTTATTGCTTGAATAGAATAATCCAGCAGTATCATCAATTGTAGTTCCACCAGATGGATAATACGCTAATTTAGCAACACCACCTGTTAGAACCGTTCCGCCGCCATTACTTAACCATGTTGTACCATTATAGAATTCTTCTGCATTCGTAGTTGTGTTATAAATATGTAAACCAGTGGCTGGAGAAGCGATAGCATCTCTTTGTGTGGTTGTCATTCGTGGGGCTAAGAATCCGCGAGTTGTTGATTGAATATCAACTGATGCAGATGCACTTGGAGATGATCCACCAACTGTTAGTTGTCCACGGCTAGCTGCAGTTCCTGTAAGTGTAAGATTACCACCGTTTGCAGGTACAGCAGAGGTTAAAGTAACATTACCACCAGTCGTAGTTCCAGAAGTTGTAGCTCCAGA
>Ga0068871_100000970_pt1 | contig 19187 bp, 15 predicted proteins | sample KBSMisM72_FD_72750 | JGI IMG/M metagenome (GOLD analysis project Ga0068871, IMG submission 72750) | Miscanthus rhizosphere microbial communities from Kellogg Biological Station, Michigan, USA - KBS Miscanthus M7-2 | ecosystem: Host-associated > Plants > Roots > Rhizosphere > Soil ...
AGCCGGTACGAGTGCGGCGGGTTCTTGTCGAGCATCGACACGGTGCCGGTGTAGTTACCGCTCACGGCAGCAACGGCCAGCGTCATCGCCGCGCGGTACTTGTCCTCGCCGATTGGCTCGAGACGATCGCAGCCGGGCAAACATCCGGCGATGACGACAGGATCCGTCAGCACCTTCCAGACCGCGTCAGGAGACGCCGCGAACGAGTACGAGCCGCTGACATCCATGCGCAGCCTATTTGAGCTCGGTAATGATGGCGCGCAACTGCCCGTCGACGAGCGTCTCGGTGTGCACGCGGTCGCGCAGGTTGAAACGCGTGTCACCCGTCACCCAATTGTTCACCACGCCCTTCCCGTCCGGCGTCGTCGATCGCAGCGCACCCTTGCCGAAGTAGATCACCACGACGTCCTTGTCGTGGAAGTGCATCGGCGTCGGCTGTCCCGGCGTCCACGTGTAGTCCCACACGATGATGCGGCTGTCCTCATAGACCTTCTTGTTATTGGGACGTGGAAATGCGTTCGGAAAGCCCGACGTGTTCGGAATCGGCGGGACCACTTTGTCTTTCAGCGTGATCGCGATCGACTTCGACGGGGTCACAGAAATCCACAGCGACGTCGACGTCTGTCGCCCGATCGAACCGGCAGGGCCCGACACGACGGGCATCTCGCGCACCGTCACGCGATCGTTGTCGACGAGCGGCGGATCCGCGACTGCTTGGGCGAGCAGAGCCGTAAGGAGTACGAGTACGTTCACCATCGGCACTAGTGTAGACTGCCTCGCTCAGCGCTGTGATTCGTGCGCGAAGGCTGGAGGGCCCCAGCGCCATAAGAAAAGGAAACCCAGATGAAAGTGATTCGCACTTTGCTCGCCGTCGCCGCGATCGCGATCGCCGCGCCATCGCACGCGCAGATTCTCGTCGCCGGCGAAGGACCAGTCGTCTACGGCCATCATCACCTGAACACGACGAACATGGCGGCGCAGAAGAAGTTCTACGTCGACACGCTCGGCGGCACGCTGAAGCACATCGGCGCGGGCAGCGACCGCGAGCAGGACATCATCGTCTTTCCGAACGTGCTGATGTTCTTCCGCCCAATGCAGGCGCCGACGGGCGGTTCGATCGGCACGACGGTCAACCACCTCGGGTTTTCCGTGAACGACATCAGGCCGCTGGTCGCGAAGATCAAGGCGAACGGCTTCAAGATGATCACGACCGACTCGGTGGCCGCAACCGTGAAGGTGACCGACGACGTCGCCGCCGCGAGCCCGACGACGAACATCGCGTTCGCGCTCGGCCCTGAAGACACGAAGGTCGAGTTCGTGGAGGTGAAGACGCAGAAGGCGCCGATTCAACTGCACCACATCCACTTCTTCGGCCAGATGAACACCGAAATGCAGGCGTGGTACGCGAAGACGTTCGGCGCGAAGATGCTGCCCGCCAATCCCGGCTCCGCGTTCGTCCAGGATCAACTGCCGGGCGTGTTCCTCAACTTCACGCCGTCGCCGACGCCCACGGTCGGCACGACGGGACGGGCCATCGATCACATCGGCTTCGAAGTCAAAAACCTCGAGGCCTTCACGAAGAAGTTGGAAGCCGACGGCATCAAACTCGATCGGCCGTACACGAAGATTCCGGCACTCGGCATCGCGATTGCCTTCATCAAGGATCCGTGGGGCACGAACATCGAGATGAGCGAGGGTCTTGCGGACGTGAAGTAAGAAGGACAAGAACAGGTTCCAGAGTTCCTGGTTCCACGTTCCAGGTTCGAGGTTCGAGGTTCGAGGTTCGAGGTTCGAGGTTCGGCGCCACGCCTATAATCGAGTCGATTGCATGAAACTGCGACTCGATTACGGCAGCGACGGTCTCGACGTCGAACTTCCCGACGAAAGAACGACGGTCATCGAGCCGTCGTTTCTTCCTGCCATCGACAACCCGCATGCAGCGCTCGTCGCTGCGCTGCGTCATCCCATCGGCAGGCCGGCGTTGCGCGACATCGTCCGGCCCGGGCAGAAGATTGCCATTTCCGTCTGTGACATCACGCGGCCGCAGCCGCGCGAAGCGATGCTCCGCGCGATCTTCGAAGAAATGCCGGGCGTCAAGGCTGACGACGTCACGATTCTGATTGCGACCGGCACGCATCGCACGAACACGCGCGCCGAGCTCGAACGCATGCTCGGGCACGACATCGTCGCGGCCTATCCGATCGTGAATCACGACAGCCGCGACGACGCGTCGCTGGCCTTTCTCGGCGAGACGAAACACGGCGCGCCGGTCTATCTGAACAAGAAATGGCTGGCCGCCGACGTGCGCATCACGACCGGGTTCGTCGAGCCGCATTTCTTCGCCGGCTTCAGCGGCGGCGCGAAGATGGTGGCGCCGGGACTGGCCGGTCTCAAGACGGTGCTCGTCCTGCACGACGCCAAGCGCATCGGCAGCCCGAACGCGACATGGGGCGTCATTGAAGGCAACCCGGTCCAGGACGACGTGCGCGAGATCGCGCGGACGACCGGCGTCACGTTTTCGATGGACGTCACGCTGAACCGCGATCAGGAGATCACCGCCGTCTTTGCGGGCGAGCTCTTCGCCGAGCATGGACAGGCCTGCGCGTTTTCGAAGAGGAGCGTGATGTGTCCGGTCGCGGCGCCGTTCGACGTCGTGCTGACGACGAACTCGGGCTATCCGCTCGACCAGAATCTGTATCAGGCGGTGAAAGGCATGTCGGCGGCGGCGAAAGTGGTGAAGCCCGGCGGCACGATTGTGTGTGCGGCCGAATGCCGCGACGGGCTGCCGAATCACGGATCGTACGGCGAGGTCCTCGCCTCACAGCCGGACGCCGAGGCACTGCTGAGGATGATCAACACGCCCGGGTACTCGTGCCCGGATCAATGGCAGGTGCAGATTCAGGCGCAGATTCTGATGAAGTCGAAGGTGCTCGTGAAGAACGGCTTCATGTCCGACCACGAAATCCGCGCGGCGCATTTCGAACCGGTGCACGACGTCCGGACCGGCGTGCTCGGCGCATTGAAAACCGCGGGCCCTGACGCGACGTTGTGCGTCCTCCCGCAGGGTCCCCAAACAATTCCGTACCTCGTCGAGTCGCGTTAGTCCCTGAGATCCGAATGCTCGACTGGGCCGAAATCGGACGCGAGTGTGGGCTGCGAGTACGTTCCACACACTGCATCGGAGAAGGATGGAACTCGCGCGCGTTCCTCGTGAACGATGAACTCGTCTTCCGGTTTTCAAAGTCCGCTGCTCAATGGCCTGAGATCGATCGCGAGATGAAGTTCCTGGCGTGGGCCGCCGACCGCCTGCCGCTGGCCGTGCCGCGCTACGAACAGGCGACGGCGCATTCGCCGGCCTGCCCCAGCGGGTACGCCGTGTACCGATATCTGCCGGGGCAGCCGATGGACATCGACGCAATGTCTACCCGCAGCCGCACGGAGGCCGCCGAGTGCCTGGCCACCTTCCTTCGAACGCTGCACGCACTTCAGCCCAGCGACCAACTCGGCGCGCTCTTGCCCCGCGACGACCCGCATCGCATCGCAGAAGAACGTCTCACACAGGTCGAACGAAAAATCGCGCGGGCCCTCGCGCCTGCGGAGGCACGCGCGATTCGAAGGCTATCCGACGCTTACCTCAACACCCGGAACAATTTCACGTTTGAACCGGTCGTGCTGCATGCCGATTTCAGCCGCGATCATCTTCTCTCTCGCGAGAGTCTGGTCGTCGGCGTCCTTGATTTCGGCGACGTCAACTGGGGCGACGCCGACTACGACTTCCATTACCTATTCATGGAATTCGGCGACGCATTCGCCACCGAGATCGCCCGTCGTTACGGCCATCCGGATCCGCTGGATCTCGTCGACAAGCTTCGATACTTCTCGGTATGCGATCAGGCGGAAACAATCCTGGACGGCGGCGCACGGTCGCTGCCCGGGCAGGTGGAGCGGGCATGGCGTCATTTGCGTGAACTGCTCGAGCCGATGGCCCGTACCTCTTAGCGCCAAGCCTTCCAGCCCGTCCTGCCCTCACATCAGGGCCTTCGTCGCCAGTGCCGCGCCCTCACTCAGTGCCTTCAGCTTCGCCCACGCAACCTGCGGATGGCATCGCAGCCCGAGCCCGCAATCGGTCGACGCGATGACCTTCTCGGCGCCGACGATCTTCGCGAAGCGCTGAATCCGCTGCGACACGAGCTCAGGGTGTTCGACGAGCGGCGTCGAATGCGTGACGACGCCTGGAGCCAGCAGCTTCCCGTCCGGCAGCTTCACGTCTTCCCACACGACGTACTCGTGTTCGTGGCGCGCGTTGGCCGCCTCGAAGAGATACGTCTGCGCGTTGACCGCCAGCATGACGTCCACGATGTCGGCCATCGGGATGTCGTAGAGGTGCGGCCCGTGCCAACTGCCCCAGCACAGGTGATAGCGGACGCGATCGTCCGGCACGTCCGAGAGCGCATGATTCAGCGCCTCGACGCGCATCATGCAATACCGTTTGAACGCAGGCAGGCCCATCTTGATGCCGATGCGATCCCACAGCGCGGGCACCCATGCATCGTCGATCTGCAGTTGAAATCCAGCCGCGGCGATCGTCTCGTACTCGACTTTCAGCGCGTCGGCGAGCGCAAGGACGAAGTCCTCCTGCGTGCGGTAGTACTCGTTCCGGCGTCCGACTTCGATGCTTGCCGGTGCGGTGGTGGTCAGGAAGGCATCGGACAGCGGCTGGCCGTCGAGCGCCGACCGAAGCGCGTCGATCTCCCGTTCGAGCGCCTGCTGCCCCGTGTATTTCACGGGACCGCGGCAGACGAGATCGACGGCGCGCGCTCGCACTTGCGGCGGCAAACTGCCCGTGTGCTCGAAAAGCGTCCCGTGCTCCATCGCCTTCGCGTAGAAGTCGGCGAACTCGGTCCAGTCCTGGCTCTCGGTCAGGACGCGCGCCATGTTGCTGCCTTCGACGGCTTCGAAGCCCGACAACCGCGAGTTCACGAACGTGACGAAGTTTCCGCCTTTCGTGAGCTCGCCTTCGTTGACGAAGTCGATCCCGGCGTCGCGCTGCTTGCGGACGACGTCTCGCACGGCCGCGCGCAGCTCCTCGTCGGGCATCGCATCCTGCGTCCCCTGATGCGGTCCCGGCAGCGCGCCGACGTGTGTGGTGAGAATCTTTTTGGTGCTACGTCTCATCGTCACTGTTCCAGAGAGAAAAACGAAACCGCAGAGGACGCGGAGGACGCAGAGGAAATACGGAGGCTGATGTCGACGCGGCCGGCCTGCGGAGCAGGCCGGGATGGTAAGGCGAGAGGATCGGAATGTAAACCAGCACTGCCGTCCGATTGGTTCACATTCCGATCCTCTCGCCTTACCATCGCCGCTTCGCGGCGCCGCGTCGACATCCTTCGCCTCCTCAGCGGACTCTGCGGCTCTGCGTTAATCGTCGTCTCTGCGTGCTCTGCGTTGAATGTCGTTTTTCGTCGTCTACGGCGCCGGCTCAATCCGCAACAGCGCGCCCTGATCCTCGTCGGTCAGCACGTAGAGAAAACCGTCGGGCCCCTGACGCACGTCGCGGATGCGCTGGCGCATCTCGTTCAGGATCGACTCGCGGCGAATCTCTTCCCACTTCTCGTTGAACACGATGCGCTCGATGTGCCCCGTGCGATCGATCTCGCCCGTCCGCATCGCGCCGACGAACACGTTGTTCTTCCAGTTCGGAAACTTGTCGCCCGTGTAGAACGTCAGCCCGGACGTCGCGATCGACGGCACCCAGAACACGAGCGGCAGTTCCATACCTGCCTTGTACGGAATCTCCGACTGATTCGGCCCCGCGTACTGCCGGCCGTAGCTCACGATCGGCCATCCGTAGTTTTTCCCTGCCGCGATCACGTTGATCTCGTCGCCGCCGTTCGGACCCTGCTCGCTCGCCCATAGCTCGCCGTTCACCGGATTGAACGCGAGTCCCTGCTGATTCCGCTGTCCAAACGTATAGATCTCGGGCCGATAGCCCGTTCGTCCGGCGAACGGATTGTCTTTCGGGATGCTGCCGTCGTCGTTGACGCGGATCACCTTGCCGAAGTCGTCGGCGGGATTCTGTCCGCCGTCCGCGCGATCGCGATCGCCGCACGTGATGAAGAGCGTCCCGTCTTTGCCAAACACGATGCGCGATCCGAACCGGCCGTCCGCGAGGTCGTTGCCCTTCATCCACGACTCCGTGACGAAGACGTCCTTCACGTCCGTGAGCGTCATACCGTCGAGCCGTGCGCGGAACACGGCCGTCGCGGCGCCACGTTCGCCGTCCTTGACGTAGGAGAAATAGACCAGCTTGTTGGTCGCGAAGTTCGGATGGAGGGCGACGTCGAGCAGCCCCGCGAGGCCACGGACGTGGATCGGCGGCACACCGGAGATGGCCTTCGGATCGAGCGCACCCTCCCGCAGAATGCGAAGCCGGCCGGCCCGCTCGGTGACGAGCATGTCGCCGTTCGGCAGCCACGCCATGCCCCACGGATGCGACAGCTCCTTCGTGACGACGACCACGCGGATCTTGTGTTGTTCAGCGGTGTCGAAGACGACCGGGCCGGTTGGCAGCGGCACGGGAGCCACGCCGACCGACAGCCGTCCGCCACGGCCTCGTTCCTGGGCCGGCAAGGTGGAAGCGAGAATCGCGACGAGCAGCAATGCGGGAGTGAGGCGGTTCATCGCGGTGAGTATAATCTCGCCACCGCGGAGGACGCGGAGGACGCTGAGGGTTGTCTGCATGAGAAAGACATGGTCGATCGTTACGGTTGTCGCCGCGAGCACCCTCGCCGCTGCCATCGTCACAGGCAAGAGCGAGAAGAATCACGATTGGCCCGCCTACTCCGCTGACAAGGGCGGCACGAAGTACTCGCCGCTCGATCAGATCAACAGAGACACCGTCGGCAAGCTGCAGGTGGCGTGGCGACAAGCCGGCGTGCCTGCGGAGCTGAAGGCGATCTGGCCCGACGCGAACGCGCCGACCAACTGGCAGAACACGCCGATCATGGTCGACGGCCTGCTCTACATGCACAGCGGCGTCGGCGCCGTCGTCGCGCTCGACGCGGCGACTGGAAAAGTCGTGTGGTTCGACGTGCCGCCGCACGATGAGGGCAAGCCGCCGGCGCGCGGCAACTCGACGCGGGGCGTCGCGTATTGGAAGAACGGTGACGACTCTCGCATTTTCACGATGAACGGCGCGGCGCTCGTCGCTCTCAACGCGAAGACGGGCAAGCGATATCCCGAGTGGGGCACCAACGGCATCGTCGATCTCACACGGGTGGGCTACGACCGCGGCGGCGTTACGGGCTATCGCAACAGCAGCGGGCCGATTGTCGTCCGTGACGTCGTCATCGTCGGCGGCGTGCCAGCGCCCGCGACCGATTACCTCAACGAGCGCGTCAAGGCGACGAAGGAAGCGCCGCCCGACGACATCCGCGGGTTCGACGCGAAGACCGGCAAGCTCCTGTGGACCTTCCACGTCGTGCCGCGGCCGGGCGAATTCGGCGAAGAGTCGTGGCTCGAGAAATCGAACCTCTACTCGGGCAACAGCGGCGTGTGGTCGCTGCTGAGCGGCGACGACGAGCTCGGCTACGTGTATCTGCCCACCGAAGAAGCGACGGGCGATTACTACGGCGGCACGAGGCCAGGCAACAACCTGTTCGCCGAGAGCATCGTGTGTCTCGACGCGAAGACCGGCAAGCGCGTCTGGCATTTCCAGACGCTGCATCACGGGTTGTGGGACTACGACCTCCCCGCCGCGCCGATCCTCGTCGACATCAAGGTCAACGGACGCACCGTCAAGGCGCTCGCGCAGGTGACGAAGCAGGCCTACACGTTCGTCCTCGATCGCACGAACGGGAAGCCGATCTGGCCGGTTGAAGAACGTCAGGTCCCGAAGGGCGAAGCGCCGGGCGAGTGGTACTCGGCGACCCAGCCGATCCCGACCAAACCGCCCGCCTTCGATCAGCAAGGCGTGAGCGACAAGGATCTGATCGACTACACGCCGGAGCTGAAGGCGGAAGCGAAGAAGATCGTCGACGAGTACAACTACGGCCCCGTGTACACGCCGCCGGAAGTCGTCGGCACGCCGAAAGGCAAGAAGGGCACGATCTTCTTGCCGGGTACGAACGGCGGCGCCGACTGGGGCGGCGCGGCGTTCGATCCCGAAACCGGCATCCTCTACGTGCCGTCGACGCATATGCCGGACATCATCGGCCTCGTGCATTCGGAAAACCCCGAGTCGAACATGCCGTGGGTGAAGCGTGCATGGCCGAAGATGCTCGGCCCGCAGGGCCTGCCCGATCCGTTCAAGCCGCCGTACGCGCGTCTGTCGGCGATCGATCTGAACAAAGGCGAGATGCTGTGGCAGGTCGCCAACGGCGACGGCTTGCGCAATCACCCGGCGTTCAAGGGGCTGAATCTGCCCGCGATCGGCACGCCGGGACGCAACGCCGCGATCGTGACCAAGACGCTCGTGTTCATGGGCGAGGGCGCCGACACCGGCGTGGGCGTGCCCGCCGGATTCGGCGGCAAGAAATTCCGCGCGTTCGACAAGAAGACCGGAAAGATCGTCTGGGAAACCGAACTGTCCGCCGGCGTCAGCAACTCGCCGATGACGTACATGGTCAACGGCAAGCAATTCATCGTCGTCGCGGTGTCCGGACGCAATTCCCCCGGCGAGTTGGTCGCATTGGCGATCCCATGAAGAAACTCCTGCTGCTCGTTCCCGTCGTCGCCGCTTGTGCGGTCGCATCGGCACAAAAGAAGGACCCGGGCGTGTCGACGGACATGCTTGTGACTCCGCCGCCCGAAGACTGGCTGATGTACAGCCGGACGTACGACGCCCAGCGGTACAGCCCGCTCGAGTTCATCAACCGGCGCAACGTCCCGCAGTTGAAGACGGCGTGGACAAAGGAGTTGCCGAACGGCAACCACGAGAGCATTCCAATCGTGTCGCAGGGGGTGATGTATCTCGTGCAGCCGGGCGCGTCGGTCATCGCGTTGAACGCGACGAACGGCGAGGCGATCTGGGAGTACAAACGCGACACGCCGCTGGCGTCTCGCACCAAGACGCTCGCCATCTATCGCGATCTCGTCTATTACGCTGCTCCGGACGGCTTCATCGTCGCGCTCGACGCGAAGACGGGCAAAGTGCGCTGGGAAACCAAAACCGACGGCGGGATGACGTCGGGACCGGTCGTGATCGAAGGCAAGGTGTTGACGGGCCGCACGTGCGCGGCGTCACGGAAGAACTGTTACATCTCCGCGCACGACGCGTTGACCGGCGCCGAAGCCTGGAAGTTCTACACGGCTGCCGGCGACGACGACCCCGGCGGCGCGAGCTGGGCCGGCTCGCCGGAAGACAAACGCTTCGCCGCGACCTGGGGATTGCCGGGCAACTACGACCCCGCCCTCAAGTTGATCTACTGGGGCGTGGCGAATCCGACGCCGAACACGCGCATGGAACGGCACGGCGGAAAGTTCGACGCGATTCCGTTCACGTCACCCGCGGACTTGTACAGCAACTCGACGCTTGCCATCAATCCGACGACGGGCAAACTCGTCTGGTACTACCAGCACCTGCCGGGAGACGACTGGGACGAAGACTACACGCACGAGCGGACGCTGCTGCGGACGGCCGTGCGCCCCGATCCGAAGTTCGTGAAGTGGATCAACCCCGACATCCGCCGCGGAGAACAGCGCGACGTCGCCGTGATGGTCGGAGAAGGCGGCGGGATCTTCACAATCGATCGGCGCAACGGCCAGTTTCTCTGGGCCAATCCCTTTCCGTTCGACGCACCGAACTTCCTGATCTCGAACGTCGATGGCAAGACGGGCCGCGTGACCATCAACAAGGATCTCGTGTTCACGGGTCCCGGTCAGCGCCACGTCATCTGCTTCTGGAATACGCGGAGCTACTGGCCGACGGCATACCATCCGCGTCAGCATGCGCTGTTCGTGCCGTGGGTCGACAACTGCCTCGACATGACGTCCTCCATTCCCGCGCAAGACGGCAAACCCGCGGTGCCCGCCAAGCGCGGCGGCATCCCGCGCGAAGGCAGCAAGCCCGAGGAGTTCGGCGGCCTGGCGAAGATCAATATGGAGACCGGCGAGATTCAGCACATATATAAAGGACGCGCGCCGGGCAACGGCGCCGTGCTGGCCACTGCCGGTGATCTCGTGTTCTGGGGCGACATCGACGGCAAGTTCCGGGCGTTCGATCCGGCGACCGGCAAGATTCTGTGGGAAACGACCCTCGGCGGATCGATCGACAACAGCACGATTTCATATGCCGTGAACGGCAAGCAATACATCGCGGTCATGAGCGGCGAGGGGCTTCTCACTGGCGGGTTGATCACGCAGGCCGGCATTTCGCCGGCGCGGAGGCACAATGAAATGTACGTCTTTGCTCTGCCGGATCAGCGCTAGCGTCGCTCTCGCGGGCGCGCTGGCCGCGGCGCCGTCGTTGGGCGCGCAACAAGCGATTCAGGTGTTTCTCAGCGCGGTGGACGGGGACGGCAAGCCCGTGACCGATCTTCGCGCCGAAGACGTCAACATCCTCGTCGACGGCTCACTTTGCAAGACGACGAAGTACGAGGAGATCAATTGGCCGGTGAAGCTGACGCTGATGGTCGACAACGGTCCGGTTCACTCGGACGCGCTGCGCCAGTTGCGCGAAGCGCTGCGCCTGTTCATCGCCGAGCTGCCGACGGACATGGAAGTGTCGGTGATCAGCATCGATCCGGCGCCGCGATGGATCTACCGTCCCAGCAACGATCGCGTGAAGCTGCTCTCGAGTCTCGATCTCCTGATTCCCGATCAAGGCGCGCCGAAGTTCATCGACGCGCTGTCGGAAGCCGCCGATCGCGTCAACAAGGACAAGACGGACAAGAACAAGGAGAAGGGCAATTACTTCCCCGTCTTCATGATGGTCGGCAGCGCGGGACTCGAAGGCAGCAACCCGCGCGACTACCAGGTGACCAAACTGTTCAAGCAGGTCAACGACAACTCGGTCACGGTCCACATCGTCATGCAGCAGAGCTCCCAGCGTTCGGTGGACATCGCGTCGGGCACGAACCAGATTGAAGTCGGCCTGCGGCTCACGCAGATGACCGGCGGCCGCTACGAGAGCATCAATAGCGAAACGCGTCTCTCGACGCTGCTGCCCGAATACGGCAAGCAGATCGCGAAGAGCCACCAGCGTCAGTCGCATCAGTACCGCATCACGTGCCAGCCCCCAGGCGGCGGCGCGCCGAAGCAGATCGCGGCGAACACGAACCGGTCGGGGCTGAGTGCCGCGCTGACGCTGGATGGAAGAATTCCCTGAGGTCTTCCTTTTGATTTCCTCGGCGTCCTCAGCGTCCTCAGCGGTGGCGAGTAGAATACTGAATCGCGATGCCTGAACCCCGCCACGACTGGTCCATCTCGGAGATCGAATCGATCTACGCCGCCCCTCTGCTCGACCTGTTGCTGCGTGCGCAGCTCGTTCACCGCGACCATCACCGGTCGAACGAAGTGCAGGGCTGCGTGCTGCTCAACGTGAAGAGCGGCGGCTGCCCCGAAGACTGCGCGTATTGCCCGCAGTCGGCGCACTATCGGACGAACACCGATCGCTACGATCTCCTGAGCGTCGACGACGCGCTCACCGCGGCGCGCAAGGCGCGCGAGCAGGGCGCAACGCGCTTCTGCATGGGCGCCGCGTGGAGGGACGCCGCCGAAGGCGAAGAGTTCGATCGCGTCCTCGCGATGGTGCGAGGGGTCCGCGCGCTCGGCATGGAAGCGTGCTGCACGCTGGGCATGCTCACGCAGGAACAGGCCGATGCGCTCGCGGACGCTGGCTGCTCGGCGTACAACCACAATCTCGACAGCTCACCCGAGTTCTACGGCAGCATCATCACGACGCGGACGTTCACCGAGCGCCTCGACACGATCGCGCGCGTCCGCAAGGCCGGCATCACCGTCTGCAGCGGGGGCATCATCGGCATGGGCGAATCCCGCCGGGCGCGCTGCGGCATGCTGCAGAAGCTGTCGTCGCTCCGTCCCCATCCTGAGAGCGTGCCGATCAATCTGCTGGCGCGCGTCGAAGGCACGCCGCTCGGCGAGCGGCCGGACGAGGATCCGCTCGAACTGGTGCGCACCATCGCCACCGCGCGCGTCGTGATGCCCACGTCCTTTGTCCGTCTCAGCGCCGGACGCGCCTCGCTGTCACCCGAGGCCCAGGCCTTGTGCTTCATGGCGGGAGCGAATTCGGTGTTTCTGGGCGACGTGCTGTTGACGACGCCCAATCCGGCGGTCGACGTGGACCGGCGGTTGTTCGCCGACCTGGGCCTCCAGCTGCAGGCGGCGTCGAATGCCTGACGACTCGCTCGAGGCTCGCGTGCTGGCGCGGCTGCGAATCATTCGCGGGCACCGGCTCGAACGCACGCTTCGTCCGCCCTCCGGTGTGGATCTCTCGTCGAACGACTACCTCGGGCTGTCCACGCATCCGCGCCTGACACAGGCGATGGCGGACGCCGTTCTGCGGGACGGCGTCGGCAGCACCGGCTCGCGTTTGCTGCGTGGTCATCGTACGGCGTTCGACGACGTCGAGCGGCAGTTCGCCGCATTCAAAGGCGCCGAAAGCGCGCTGTATTTTTCCAGCGGCTATCTCGCCAACCTCGCGGTCCTGACGACGTTCGCCGAAAAAGGAGACGTCATCTATTCGGACGAACGCAACCATGCGAGCGTGATCGACGCATGCCGGTTGTCTCGAGCCGAGCGCGTGATCTTTCCGCACAACGACGTGGACGCGATCGCGGACAAGGTCGGGCACGACTTCGTGGTCGTCGAGTCGCTCTTCAGCATGGACGGCGACATCGCGCCGCTGCAGCGCTACGCCGACATCTGCCGCAGAACGGGCGCCACGCTGGTCGTCGACGAAGCGCACGCGGTCGGCGTCTACGGCGCGCGCGGCAGCGGGTTGATCGAGCACCTCGGGCTCGATCCCAACAGCTGCATCTCGATCAACACTGCGGGCAAAGCGCTCGGCGTCGCCGGCGCGTTTGTCGCGGGCCCGGCGTGGGCCATCGAGTATCTGATTCAGCGTGCACGGCCGTTCATCTTCTCAACCGCGCCGCCGCCGTCCATCGCCGCGGCGCTCGCGGCCAGCCTCGACGTCGTGGCCGCGGAGCCCGAGCACCGTGCACGGCTCGCCAGCCGCGTGAGCCGGGTGCACGACGCGCTCGAGGCGCACGGCTTCGTGTTTCCCTGCCAGCGCTCGCACATCGTGCCCATCGTGCTCGGCGACAACGATCGCGCACTCGCCGCAGCCGGCGCGCTGCAGGCGGAGGGCTTCGACGTGCGCGCCGTCCGTCCCCCGAGCGTGCCCGAAGGCACCGCGCGGCTGCGCCTCTCGATCAACGCCGGCCTCGACGACGAAACCATCGACCGCTTCGCGTCGGCGCTCGCCCGCGTGTTCAAAGACGTCGTGTTGTGCAGCGCGGTCTCTTCGTAACGGGCACCGACACCGGCGTCGGCAAGACAGTCGTGTCGGCCGCGCTGATGATTGCCTTGCGCGATGCTATGCCTGTGCGCTACTGGAAACCGATCCAGACCGGCATCGAGCAGGACGACGACACGGCAACCGTGGCGCAACTGGCGCGCTGCACGGCGGCCGAGTTGCTGACATCCGGCGTGCGTCTCCGCCGTCCCGTGTCTCCGCATCTGGCGGCCCGGCTCAGCGAGACGATGATCGAGCTGCCGCCACTCGAGGACCTGTTCAACGACGCGTCCCGCTCGACGCGACTCGTCGTCGAAGGCGCGGGCGGCGTGCTCGTGCCGGTCAACGACATCCAGTTTATGACCGATCTGATGGCGCGCCTCGACTTGCCTGCCGTCATCGTCGCGCGTTCGACGCTTGGCACCATCAACCACACGCTGTTGACGATCGAAGCGTTGCGCCGCCGATCGTTGACGATCGCGGGCGTCGTGCTGGTCGGCCCGCCGAACGGCGACAACCGCCAGGCGATCGAGCAGTACGGCGACGTTCGCGTCCTCGGAGACATGCCGGTCTTCGACGCGTTGACGCCGGATCGGCTGTCGGCCTGGACCGCGTCCGACTTCGATCGCGACCACGTGCTGGCAGGGATGCTGCGATGACCCTCATCGACCGCGATCGTCAGTTCGTCTGGCATCCGTATACGCAGATGAAGACGGCACCGCCGCCTCTGGAGATCGTGCGCGGCCAGGGCGTGTATCTCTACACGGCCGACGGACGCAAGCTGCTCGACGGCGTCTCGTCGTGGTGGGTAAACATCCACGGGCACGCGCACCCCCGGCTGAATCAGGCGATTGCGGACCAGGCGAAGACGCTCGAACACGTCATTTTCGCTGGGGCCACCCACGAGCCGGCCGTCGAACTGGCAGAGCGCCTCGTCGGCGTTCTGCCTGCCGGCCTCACCAAGATTTTCTACTCCGACAACGGGTCGACGGCCGTCGAAGTGGGCGTGAAGATGGCGCTGCAGTACTGGCGCAATCGAGGGCAGCCGTCGCGCCAGCGGATCGTCGCGCTGCATCACGCGTATCACGGCGACACGATTGGGGCGATGGCCGTCAGCGCGCCGTCAGTCTTCACCGAGGCGTTCGCGCCGCTGCTCTTCCCCGTCGATCGCGTTCATCCCGACGAGGTCGACAGCCATCTGCAGCACCACGGCGATCGCGTCGCGGCGGTGATCGTCGAGCCGATGCTGCAGGGCGCCGGCGGCATGATCATGTGGCCCGCCGAGTCGCTCGCGCGAGTGCGAGCCGCGTGCTATCGCCACGGCGTGCTGCTGATCGCCGACGAGGTGCTGACGGGCTTCGGCCGGACTGGACGGATGTTCGCCTGCGAGCACGCGTCGGTCACACCGGACATCTGCTGCGTGTCGAAGGCGTTGACCGCAGGCTATTTGCCGCTGGCGGCCACGGCGGCGACCAACGCCGTGTACGACGCGTTCCTCAGCGACGACCGCGCGAAAACCTTTTTTCACGGCCACTCGTTCACGGCGAATCCACTGGCGTGCGCGGTGGCGCTCGCGAGCCTGGATCTGATCGAAGAAGGACGCGTGCTCGAGCGCATCGGACGGCTCGAACGTCAGCTGCGCGACGGCCTGTCGCCTTTGGCGAATCTTCCTGCCGTCGCCGACGTTCGCGTGCTCGGCGGCGTCGGCGTGGTCGAGATCAAGTCAGACGGCGGATATCTGGACACCGTCGGGCCGCGCCTCTACGATGCATTCCTCAGCCGCGGCGTGCTTCTTCGTCCGCTTGGCAATGTCCTGTATTTCATGCCGCCGTACGTGATCACGGACGCTGAAGTGGAATGGGTGATCGGGTGTATCGGTGACGTGGTGAAGGGACTGGGGGCTAGGGGCTAGCTTGAACACCCGAGCCCTCGCGCGCGAGGTAAAACCGATTGCTCGCCAGGGCGGTCGCGGTTTCCACGCGTCCGTTCGGCCAGCGAATCGTCAGTCGATCCACTTGGCGGGCGGTACCCAGACCAAAATGGGCACGCACGTCGTTCTGCGACAGATAACTTCCGCCGCTGCGAATCTCGACGGTCTGCCGAACACTTCCGGCTTCGGCCGTGACTCGCGCCCCAATCGCGTCGCGATTGCTCGTCGTGCCCTCGAGACGGATGGTGATCCACCGTCCACCGGCCGTGTCGTTGCGCAGCAGCGTCGGGCGATCGTCCATGTTCACGACCAAGATGTCGATGTCGCCGTCGTTGTCGTAGTCGCCGAACGCGGCGCCGCGGCTCGACTTCGCCTCGAGGAGAGGTCCGCCGACATCGCGTGACACTTCGCGGAACCGGCCGGCTCCAACATTCCAGTACAGCTGCTTCTTCTGCAGATACGTACTGGTGCCCGTGCGATCGATATTGGGATAGATATGCCCGTTCGCGACGAACGCGTCGAGACGGCCGTCGTTGTCGAGATCGACCAAGCCCACGCCCCAACCCAACTGCGGACCGAGCATCATGCCGGCGCGAACGCTGACGTCAGAGAAAAGGCCGCCGCCAAGATTGCGATAGAGCGTCGTGTGATCCTGAGAGAAGTTGGTCTTGATCAAATCGAGACGGCCGTCGCCGTCGAAGTCTCCGGCGTCGATGCCCATGCCCGCCTGTTCGCGGCCATCGCCGCTGACGGCGATTCCAGCCAGCAGCGCGTCCTCGGTAAACGTGCCGTTCCGGCGGTTTCGAAAAAACAGACTCGGTACCGAGTCGCTCGCCACATAGATGTCCGGCCAGCCGTCGTCGTCGAGATCGGTGAACAACACGCCGAAACCGTAGTGGCCGGGCACGAACACGCCCGCCGACTTCGTGACGTCCACGAACGTGCCTTTTCCCGTGTTCCGGTAGAGAACGTCGGGCTCGCCGCGCAGCGGCTTCGGCCCGCACGGGACTTTGATCGTCATGAAATTACACGTCCGCTCTCCCTCGGGCGCGAACTTCTCCCATTCCGGGCTCAGGTAATTCGCGACGTAGAGGTCGACGAATCCGTCGCGGTCGTAGTCGCCGAACGCGCACCCCGTCCCCCAACCCGCATCGGCCGCCTGTCCGGTTTCGGTGAACGTGCCGTGGCCGGTGTTGTGCCACAGAACGTTCGGTCCGAGCGCGGTCACGTACACGTCTGGAAAGCCGTCGTTGTCGTAATCGGCCACGCATGTGCCGATGCCCCAACCGCTGCGCATCAGACCGCTCTTCGCCGTGACATCCGTGAAATGGCCGCCGCCGTCGTTGCGGTACAACGCGACCATCTGATCGCCGCCGGTCTTGAGCCGCGACAACGAGGAGCCGTTGACGATGAGGACGTCCAGGTCGCCGTCGCGGTCGTAATCGAAGAACGCCGCGCCGTTCCCCGTCGAGTCGATGAGGTAGCTTTTCGATTTCGTTCCCGAAACGTTCAGGAGCGTGAGGCCGCTCTCCTGCGCGACGTCCACGAACCGGAAGGGCGCGCCGGCCGCAGACACGACGAGATAAGCCGACGCCAACGCCGCCACCGCCGCCCTCACACCCATCGCCGACCTCTCCCGAGTCGCCGAAGTTAACGAGGCGTCACCTAGACGTGAACAAAGTGTAAGCTACGCGGCGTGCGCCTGGCCGTGTACCTCGCGGCGATTCTCATCGGCCTCCCCTCGCCGGCCGCGGCGCAGAGAGACGCCTTCCGCGACGCCCTGATCGCGTTTCATTCGAAACTTGCGGGTGACTACGGAGACGAAGGGCCAGCCGTCGCGAGCAGCCTCGACGCGATGTCGTCGAGCCTCTCGGCATGGGACGCGGCGATTCGCACCGCCGAGCAGGAATCGCGGCGGCAGCTCCCGGCCGCCACGTCGCTCGAGCGCAGGCGAATTCATTCTGCGCTCGCCGATCTCTACCTGGAACGCGGACGGCACGCGGACGCCATCCGCGAGCTCGACGCCGCGATTCGTTCCGACGGCACCCGCGCAGGCCTTCACGTGCTTCGCGGCCTGGCCCTCGAAGCAATCGGACGTCCGCAAGACGCCGTCGTCGCCTTCCAACGCGCGTGGGAGATCGACAACGACGATCCGGTGAGCGCGTATTTGCTGGCGTCAAGGCGATCGACTCAGGCTGGCTCGGACGAGATCAGCGTCCAGGCGCTGTCGCTCTTGAAAGTCCTCGCACGTCGCCTGACGTCAGTGCCGCCGGATCGGCACGTTCCGCTGTTCCCCGAATTCAGACTGGTGCCCGACGGCGCCGCGGTGACGCCGGTGTTCTCGCCCGCGCGGTACGCGGACGGCTTCGCCCTGGTTGCCGCAGGTCGCTACGACGAGGCGATCGTCAGCTTCAAGCGCGCCGTCGCTGGCGATCCGCTTGTTGCCGGCACACTGACCGCCTCCGAACGTCTTCAGCAGGCGATCGCACAACTCCGCGACGGAAACGCCGAAGGTGCCATTCCAATTCTCGAAGCGGCAGCCGCATCGTCGCCGCGCTCGTCTGAAATCCACCGGATTCTCGGCGGTGCGTATGCGGACGCCGGCAACAACCCGAAGAGCATCGAGCATCTCGAGACGGCGGTCGCCCTGGCGCCCGACGACGAACGGGCCGGACTTGCACTCAGTCGCGAGCTCGCCCATGCCGGTCAAGACGAGCGTGCGGAGCGTGTCCTGCTGACCACAATCGCGAAGCTCCCGCAGTCTGCGGACGCGCATTCCGCGCTGGCGGACCTGTATGAAACCGACCGCGGACATGACGCGGTGCGCGAGCTCGAAGCCGCCGCGTCGTCCACGGTGATTGCCGGCAAGGGTGCGCTGTATTTCAGGCTTGCCGATCTCCGGCATCGACACCTGGAGTACGACCGCGTCATCGAGCCACTAACGCGGCGTGTTCGGCTGAACCCGAACAACGCCCGCGCACACACGGATCTCGGCCTCGCGTACACGAGAGTCGGCCGCACGGCTGACGCGCTGATCGAGCTCGTTGCCGCGACGTCGATAGGGCCCGAGGATGCCGAGGCGTTGACGGCCATCGGACAGATTCATTTCGACGCGGGCAAGTTCGCGGACGCGGAGACGGTACTGCGGCGCGCGATCGCGATTGCTCCCACGCTGCTGCAGACCAGGTACCTGCTCGGACACACGCTCGTGCGCGTTGGGCGTGCCGACGAAGGCAAAGCGCAGCTTGCCGAATTCGAACGCATTCGCGCCGATGCGCACGAGGAGGGGCGTCGGGCATTCGAGCTGGACCAGCTTCGCCAGCAAGGGGAGCGAGAAACCAAGGCCGGGCGGCACGACGAGGCCGTCGCCGCGTGGCAGGAGATCGTCGAGCGCGATCCAAAGCGCGCCGAGGATCGTGTCGCCTTGGCGCGCGCGCTGCTGACGGCTGGCCGTCCAGCAGCGGCGGTGCAGCATCTGCAGGCCGCGGCCGGCCTCGACGCCAGCGCCGACGTCTACCGCCAGCTCGCCGAGATCTACGCGACGCTCGGGCGAGCGGCCGACAGCGCCGCGGCACTCCAGACCTATCAGCGCCTCCTTCGCGAGCAGCGTCGCAAATGAAACTGTGAAGAAGCTCGACTGCGAAGCGTTGCACTCAATTTGCATCAGCTTGCCCAACACGTTGCGTCGTCGCACAATGCTGGTTTCTCCACAGCGAAGGAGGCAGCAATGGCAAAAACGACACGAGCAGTCCCCGAGGGATTCCACACGGTCACGCCGCA
>Ga0068871_100000973_pt1 | contig 19179 bp, 14 predicted proteins | sample KBSMisM72_FD_72750 | JGI IMG/M metagenome (GOLD analysis project Ga0068871, IMG submission 72750) | Miscanthus rhizosphere microbial communities from Kellogg Biological Station, Michigan, USA - KBS Miscanthus M7-2 | ecosystem: Host-associated > Plants > Roots > Rhizosphere > Soil ...
CACCTGCGTTTACTTCAATTCCCTCTCGCTGTTCGATTCCGTCTACCTCGGTGCGCACAAGCGTTAGTCCTTTAGGCGGAGCCGGAAACCCGATCACATCGATGTGCACTTTCCCGGGAGCCACCCCGGAGAAACTGAAACTCCCATCGGCGTTGATCTGGCTACGGCTGAACGAGGGAGTGCCGACGCCCTGGGTGTTTTTAAATGCAACAAGCGAAATTTTTTGGAGCAAGGAGGCCGCCGCCGGGTCGAAGTTGTTTTCGATAACGGCTACTCCGCTGATTGTCGCACCACGATGCGTATTGATCTCGACGCCCGAGACATCGACATCCGAAACATCGAAGGGCGTTTGGCCGCTGTACGTGGAACTAGCTTGCCCGGTCGCAAGCATATAAGCGGCATAATGTCCTGGTTGTACGTTATCTAAACGAAACTTGCCATTGGCGTCGGTCTGGTTGCCGGCGAAGTTCATGCCTCCGAGTTGCTGAGTTCCTTCATTAAGCGAAGAATACACTACGAAGGCGTTCGGTACTGGCTGGCCGGAATCTGCATCCACAACACGGCCTGAGACTGAATAGCCGCGTGCCGATTTACGGGCCACAATGTCAATGTCGCCGACTTCAGTTCCTTGGTTTATTTCAACGACCGTCGCTTTAGCTTCTTCTGTGACGCCGGGATAAAAGGTTTTCGCGTATTGGCTTCCACCGATTCCCATAATTGCCACGTTGCCGCCGCCAGTCGTCTGACCAATACTAACCTTGTAATTGCCTGGGCCCAGGCCGTAGACACGATAGATGCCACGGTCGTCCGTCATATTCCTTGGTCCATCAAACATAGTTGTCGGGCGACCGCTATCAGGAGTGTCCTTGGCGACAACACTGACTCGTTCACCAATTACGGGACGCCCTTCGATATCGGTGATGCGTCCCGTGATCACCCCTCCGCGCATTAAATCAAAATCTATTTTTGTGATCGTCTCGCCGTCGGCGACAGTAATCGCTTGGTTCGGTTGTTTATAAGCGCCACTCGTGCCAACTACGAATGCTTTCGCGAGGGGAATGATCGTAAGCTGCCCGGCTGCGAGTCCGGTTAGTTGATACTTGCCATCGTCATCAGTTGTCGTCTTGGCAACCGTTCGGTTCTCCAATGGCGAGTTGCTCGTCGTGGCCGCGACCGTTATGCCGGCAACGCCCTTGCCGTCGATTGTGACGCGGCCGGAAATCGATGCAGTTGGATTTTTTCCGGGCGTTTGTGCGCTGCCGCCAGATGAATAAAGGACAAGCAAAGCGAGGGTCGAAGTATGGAGAAACGAACGCTTCTTTGCACGTGCGAAATAACATGGAGGTGGGAGAGTGATAGACATCAGAGACGACCCTTCGGAAAGTTATAATGCCGCCATTTCTGAGGGTCTATCTTACTGCGGTTGAGCGGGCCGACCAAGTTTTTGGCAGAGTTCAGCTGTGCCTCAAAAGTTCACGAACTCGGGCTTGGATAGAGTCAGTACCCCCGCGGTAGCGGATGGGTAAACGATCAGGTTCTACACGGAACCATCTCGGGCGATGTGACCCCGTCATGCGTCACAGTGACAACGACCCATACGTCATCTTTAAGTTCCAGAAAAATAGTTTGCGGGAATTGATTGCTCGGAAACTGACCATAGCATTGCCGAGTAGAGATCAAATGGACGGTGCTGCTCCATGTCTCAATCACCCGCACTTCCGCGCGCAATCCATCCGGGGTGACTTTGAAAGACTGGAATTGCTGATTCTCCAAGTGTGAAACTTCAAATATACCCTGGGATTGGAGACTTTCAATTCTTGTCAGATACGATCTCAGCGCTTCTCCTGTCACGACTTTGTAGAGCGGGGCCGGATCGAGGGTGTGATACGCATATATTTCGGCATTGTCCGCTTGCCGGATGGCTGAAATAAGTCTCGGTTTGTGAATCGCAACGAGGTCTGGAGTTGGCGCCGCAATTGATACGGGCCTGGCGGTATCATCTGATCTAGATATCGGCGTCGGTTGTGTTTGCTCTTCTCCGCCGTTAGTGTTCTGATTAGAAGCCGCCAGAAACCCCAGCACGACCAGAAAGAAGACAAGCGCACCCACAGCTACAATCGCGCCCAGAGCAAACACGAGACAACTATTTTTTCTTTTCGGCTGAACCGGAACACGAGGTATCGGCGTTGGTTCACCGCACGCAATTTCAACAGCCTCAATAAGGCGCTGGGCATCGTGATCGAAATCACTGTCGGTTATTTCAAGAGCATTGCGCAGGGATAGTGGCGCAACATCAGGCGGGAGTAACGCACTGGACGGCATTTCCGCGCCGCGCACCAGTACCGGGATCACAGTAATATTTCTACTGAGAGCAGTGGCGATCTCGTGACGCACATAATCGTTAGCGAGTTCCAGCCGCGGCCGGTTCGTAGCGAGGTCTTTGAGTGTAATCCACTGTCTACCTATTATGGCGATCAAGACGTGGCAGGATCCTACCGTCTCTTGAATCACTCTGGAAAAATTCGCGCCCGGCCTGATACCGGTAACGTCCATGAAGACGCGCCTTGGGAAACGATAGTTGAGTCGATCAAAGAGTCGCCCGGCATAACCTTCTGCGTCATCGCGCCGGTAACAGATAAATATATTCTTGGCTGACATGAGTATGTTTAGGCTTTGTTGACTTTATCCTGCAATTCGACAGCCGTATTCGCGGCCGTTGGGCATGAGATCGGGTGAATGGTGAAGCCCGGACTGCGCAGCTTTCAATAACTAATATCAGAGCAAATCAGGTGCCGTCTCTCTTGACGAGGAAAATTGTCTCCTGGAGAGGTCTCGATAAATCACAGCCTTCAATGTGTCTTGTTCTGTAGACTCTAAACTCAACGTGTAAACAGTTGGCGACAGACTCCATGCTTGGATCGGGTCGTCTGTGGTTTGTGCGGCAATCGGGATGCGACTTGGCACCTGGCGCTCAGATCATATAAGTAGACGTATTTGCACGGTCAGATTTTTAAATTTATGCTCCCCAAAATGCGTGGCAAGAAGATACTGGTGATCGTTATAGCGCTGGCGTTGCTGCTTGCCGGTATCGTCGCGCTGAGACTGGGAAGAGAAAGGCCGATCGGCCCGAGTGTGTCGGAAACCTCGCGATTAATCGGAGGCCCGGCCTTTGAGGTTCAAGTCGAGATGCCTGCCTTCAATTCAGGCCGCGCACCCTGGGAAATCCCCGGCGTAATCCTGGGGTACGATCATGGACCGCGGTTCGATCAGGCAAGTCCTGGCGCCCAGGCCGGTAAGATAGCACCGGATCATATCGAGCTTAGCGCCGACGGCGGCTGGAACCTTTTGATCGAGACCGACGGCCAGGGACGGCTCGCTCAAGGAACACACGTCGCATTTCCGGTAAAACTCGGGGGCAGACCGTTGAACTTCATCTGTCGACCTGCAGATCCGACCGTTGGCTATCTTCACACCACCGCGCGCACGGGTTCGGATGAACTCGAAGGGACCTTCCAACTGGAAGTTTCTATCTGCAAGAATGCTGTCTCTGGTAAAACTGCCGCATGGCCCTATCAGCCGCTCAAGATTCGTGGGAATTTTGCAGGGTTGAAGATTGGAACTTAGTTGCCAACTAATGGGTCTGCTGAATTTGCTTCTTCGCCTTTCTTATCTGCTCCACGAAGTACTCCATCCGCGCTCATATAAAAGGATCGATTTCCGTTAACTCCATATTCGGTTGGTGTCGCCAAAGCTTCATATGATTCATTTTCTGGTGACCTTAATCGCACTTCATACTTGTAGCCATTCTTCACCTCTCCGAAAGAAGCGTCGAGCAGTTGAGCATCAATTAACTGTTTCATAGTTCCGAATTCACCCGAGCCAGAGGTGCTTAGGTAGGTAACTTCGGCGTTTTTTACGAGTCTCAATCCCGCGATCGCCGACACGTCGTTACTGGAGGATTTTTGAGAGACTTTCGCATCTATATCTTTCTGAACATCACTACATGATGAAAAGAAAAATGTCAGAGTCAAGACAACGATTAATGTTTTCATATGGGTCATAATTGTAGTTGTTAGACAACCTTTGTGAAGAAAGAGCCATAACAACTCTATCCCAATCTTTCTTTGTCGTCACGTAACTTAAATTCATGTGGGCCCAAAAATAAGTTTGCGAAAGGGCTTTGCAGTAAAAGTCGGTTCGGGCTCGGTTACGCAGCGAGGTGCTCCGGAGGAGCACGATGTTTATAGCCTTGCGGTTTTATTAGCTCCGCGCTCCGTAGGAGCGCAATGTGGTGGACGCTCAATTTACATACCGCTCCTGACCTAGCGGAATAGCGCAGGAGCCGGAGTGCTATAAACATGTTGCTCCTCCGGAGCAAGACCTTCGATACCAATGACGACTTTCAGTGCAAAGCCGTTGCGAAGGGCTTGTCCCAAAAGTCACGAACTGTGCTTGGATACAGTCAGTACCGTCCCGCGGTAGCGGATGGGTAAACGATCAGGTATACGAAACATTAGCAAATCGAGCGACGTACCCATCCGCTACCGCGGGACGGTACTGACTGTATCCAAGCCCGACGTCCGACTTTTGAGGCACGCAACGTTTCATTCCTTTCCCAGCCACTTAAGAACAGCATGCTCTACTTCGTGCAAATGATCGTTCGAGAAAACATAATCGACATGACCATACTCTGGTCTGAAGTTAACTGTAACCTCAGCTGAGGTCATCAGATTTGCTGTATCAGTCATGCTTGTCCCAAACCCCGTTCCGCCGGCAAAAACGATCACAGAGCCTGTGAAGCTGTGCAGATTATTTGAAAAGGTTCTCTCGCCCGCCAGACCGCAACTCACGTCTCGAATAGTACGATTAGCGACATAGTCAACGAATACTGAGATGCTAGCGTGGATCAATGGCTCATTCACAAAAAAGAATCTGTCTTCGGCAACACCGCCGGCCAGAAACTGGTAGCCGGGGCGTGGCGTCGTGGGCGCGAGTGGCGGCGCTGACATCGCAGCAACGAAAGCCCGGTGATTCGTGAAACCGGGAGGAAAGCCGGGCAAAGGCGTAGGCCCCGTCGGATCGACATCCGCCAGCAGGCTAATCAGCTTAAAACCCTGTATCCCCTGGGCATCATAGACCACGCCATGCGCAACCAGATCATCGAAGGCCGCGCAGAAGTTGGCATTTATGTTGCGAACAGCGGCGTCCTCATCATAGAGCGTGCCCTCAATCAGGACTGCGCCTGCATAATCGCTCGGATGAGCATTGATCGTCGCAACTGCCGCAATGCTGCCTAGCGAGAGTCCGCCGACGAAGGGGTTCTCACCCGGATGCACTGCGTCTATTTGCTGACGGATGAAAGCGACATCATCGACGATAGTCTGCAATCCCCAATCAGCCATGACCGAGCAGTCAATCGCGTTGCTCTCACACGATCCTGCCGTGAGTCCCTGCACACGTTGTGAGTAGCCCCAAACGTCGTAATCGCGTTTGACAAAAAAGCCGGCGAACGACTTGTCATAGTCGCCGTTGTCTCCGACTTCATAATTCTGAAACCCGCTACCTAGCGGCGGCAACAATAGTATGGTCCTTTTCAGGTCGCCGTTCGGAATGTTTTTGCGGACCCGCGTCATCAAAAAGCGATTGAGGGGATTGCTACCGACCTGTACGATCGTAACGGTCTTAATCACATTGTTTGGCATATTCGAGTTTGCCGCGCTGATAATCTGGTAGTTCTGCGCATGAGTAACACCCGCGGTGCAGAACAACACTGCGAGGATGCATAAACGTGGGAATAGTTGTTTCATGTGAGTCTCCTTATGGGCCGAAGCCAGTTTCTTGTTTCAACTTTGTCGGACGTTTGGACCTGCACAGGTCAAAACCGAAAAAGACGGTTCATATAGAAGTGTGTGATTGAGGCAAAGGATCACAACGTGCTTCGACGGGTGGTTTCGCTCACTCTGCGCGAAAAACCGCACCACGCCCTGTTCGACGCGTACCGATCATATGTACTGCGCATCTTGTCCTTCCCGGCACGACCGTTGCTCACAGACGGCTAAGCTAGTCCTCTAGCTCATAAAGGGTAATGAAATGAGAAGTTTCAGCGTCGGCGTGTCTCACCATGAACCAATCTTCATTTTCAACCTCGCAATCGAGCACGCGACTCTTCCCGTCTTGACTACAGTCAAGATTCTCCAAAATCAACGTACTCAAACGATGAGGTGTAGGACCTCTGTCTCTTACAACGTTACGCAGCGGCCTCCACCTGTCAGGAGGTAGAAATGACTAACACTTACTTCACAGATTCACTCAGTTCACGAAGCATCCATCGAAGAAATTTCATAAAGACTCTCGGCGCCGGCGCCGCTGGCGCGGCTGTTATTGGCTCCGGTGGTCCATCCCTGAGTCCGATAGCAGTTCATGCGCAAACCAGCCCCACGCTTTCCAAGTACAGTGAACAACTTCCTGTTCCTGGTATTGTTAATGCTAAAGGCGGCGGCACCTTCACACTGGCAATGGCGCCGGGACTCCAGCGATTCCACAGCGCTCTTCCGCTCACACCTACGTGGGGCTATGGCGGTATGTCATACCTTGGACCAACGTTCGAAGTCAGGAGAGGCGTTCCCATTACCGTCACCGCACGCAACAACCTTGGTGTTCATCCGCTAGGCTTCGCCATTGACACAACACTACACGGCGCGGTCGAAGCCGATAAGACCACTCCGCGCACGACGGTCCATCTGCACGGAGGTAACACCGAAGCAGGCAGTGATGGTCATCCGGAGTCGACATTTCTTCCCGGCAGAAGATTCGATTATCACTACGCGAACAATCAGGAAGCGACGACTCTCTGGTATCACGATCATTCGCTCGGCATTACGCGCCTTAACGTGCATGCCGGTCTGGCAGGGATGTACCTCGTAAGAGACCCGCGCGACACCGGACTCGCCGGCAACCCCTTGGGTTTGCCTTCGGGAGCATTCGAGCTACCGCTCATCATTCAAGACAAAATGTTCAACTCAGACGGAACCATGGCGTTTCCGCCGGGGCCACTGACTATTTGGTCTCCGGAGTTCTTCGGCGACACGGCAGTCGTAAACGGGAAAGTCTGGCCCAATCTGAACGTCGCACGCGGCGTCTATCGCTTCCGTGTTGTCAATGCTTCGAATGCGCGCGTTTACAACTTTTATCTTTCGAACAAGCAGGCAATGTTTCAGATCGGATCTGACGGCGCCATGTTGAACGCTCCGGTTCCACTCACACATCTGTTGCTGGCGCCCGGTGAGCGCGCTGACATTCTTCTGGATTTCACCAATCTAGCTCCAGGCACAAAGATCCAACTGAAGAACAACGCGCCCGCGCCTTTCCCGAATGGGCCGCGCAATCCACAGCAGGGCGGTATCTTCCTGCGCGAGATAATGCAGTTCACTGTAACCAACACGACGGGATTTACGGGCGGGATTCCTGCAACTCTACGCGCAACCCCCATCGGCACGCTGCCGGCGCCGAGTCGTACCCGCAACGTCTCGCTGGTTGAGATTCCCGATGCGGCGACAGGCGAGCCGATCATGGGGCTACTCAACAACCTGTTCTGGACCACGGGACAAATTGAGCAGGCAAACGTAAACACGCTCGAACAGTGGAACATCATCAACACTACTGGTGATACACATCCGATTCACATTCACCTCATTCAGTTTCGGCTCCTTGGTCGTCAGACGTTTGATGTACCCGGTTACACGGCAGCGGTTTACCCCAGCCTCGACCCAGCGACGATGGGCACCGGACCATGGCCAATACCATCAGCAGACGCTTTTGCACTTGGGAGCCTGAGACCTCCTGAGGCAAACGAGGCTGGCTGGAAGGACACGATCCAGGCGAACCCCGGTGAAATTACTCGCCTACTCGTACCTTTCGGTGCACAGATCCCGGGCATCCCCGCAGGCGGTGTGCCGTTCGGCCAATCGTTTACGGGTGGATACGTGTGGCACTGCCACATACTGGACCATGAAGACAACGAGATGATGCAGAAGTATGAGGTTGTCTAAGCGGTGAACAATCTCGAGATTGTTATGGCTTGCTGCTGCGGCTCGCGTCCGCAGCAGCGGCCAAGTTGTGCTTCTACCAGTTAGACGCCGGAGAACTAAAGGGAATCTGCTATCGTAAGGGTTTGAGGAGGTGAATCACGATGTATTGTTCGACTTGCGGAGTAGCGGTCGCTGAGAGTTTGAGCTACTGCAATCATTGTGGTGCTCGAATCGTTGCGTCCAACAACGACAAAGTAGCCACCTCTCGTGAGGTCCAACCCGGACTCCTTGTTTCTGCGATGGCGGGAACATTTATATTAGGCATGTTCGCAATCACAGCCCTGCTTGGTGTAATGAAAGCTGTACTCGAACTTTCGGTGGGTCAGATTCTCGGTTTTGCTGCGCTGAGTTTTTTCATACTGATCTTTCTTGAAGGCGTGTATCTGTTTCTGTTATTCCGGCGGAATCGCGGTGCTGAGGAACGAGTCACAACCGAGACACTGGCGCAACATACGACGAAAGAGCTTGGCGCGCCACAAGAACCCTTATCGAGTGTGACGGACCACACAACGCGCGCGTTCGAACCAATCTACGTAAACCGAAACAAGACGACTTGAGACAACGGACCTCTACCGACTCCTGTGCTGGAATAGTTCCCCGTTCGTTTCTAACCATTTCCTTATCTACGCCTGAAACGATTTCTTGCTCCAAAACATATTAAGTGAATCGGGCGAAGCCGGCGACGGCCACCCGGCTCTTTGATGTGCGTGTATCGATTTGTGCTTCGCGCACACAAAATCAATGCTAAGGAGCAAAAGCATGCCTACGATTACTGACATCTATGAAGTACAACCTGGTGACACCTTATCGAAGATCGCCAATAAATTTCACATCTCACTGGATGATCTGCTGCAAGCAAATCAGCAGATTCTCAATCCGAATTTGATTAAGATCGGACAGAAGATAAACATTCCAGGGACTGCGCCGATGCCTCAACCCGAACCGGCACCCGGTCATCATGAAACTTTTGACGGTATTCATCCGGCACCAGGAACAGTTTCGATGGCGCGGGCAAATCTTAACCATCCACCGCTCACAAATGCACCGGGACAGCGCGATCCGGCAATCTACTCCCAATTGATCGATCAGTTTGCCGTCGGCAACAACCCGCGTTATTTGCCCGACAACGGCAACACTTACTGCAACATCTTCGCGTGGGACGTGAGTCGCGCGATGGGGGCTGAAATTCCACATTGGGTCGATAGCGCCGGACATATCATGGCTCCCGATGCGCCGCATGCCAGCGAAATCAACATCAACGGCGGGGTCAATTGGATGAAGAGTCACGGCGTAACGGAATTTGGTTTTCGTTCATGTACGCCGGAACAGGCGCAGGACGCCGCGAATCAGGGCAAACTCGCAGTCGTGATGTGGAAGAATACGGGCTCGGGACATGGTCATGTGGCGGTGGTGCGGCCCGGCTCAATCACCAACAAGGGTCCAGCAATCGCTCAGGCCGGCCGTCACAATTTCAACAATGGACATGTTAAGCAAGGCTTCGGCGACCTCGGACCGCTCCAGTATTTTTTGCACGACTAAATCATGCTGATTGTGATTACGGCTTCAGCGATCGCGGAACTTAAGTTCTCGGAAATGGATTAGAGAGCTACTCTTTGGGCAGCCTGTTATTGATCTGCTCTTCGATTTCCTCTAGAGATAGTATGCTCTCTAATCTCGAATCTCGATGGCTTTGCCTTAAATGTCTGAGGTCGTTCTTGGATCGGGTCAGTACAGGGAGCGGTAGCGACCTAGTCGGTGATTAGCATGCGATATCTTCTAACGATTCCTGACTTCTATCGTTTGACCAGGTCGCTACCGCTCCCTGTACTGACCCGTTCCAAGCGTGGAATTCGACTTTGAGGCAACTCTGGTCATTCTCTGTGTAGTCGCTGGTACACAGTATTTATTGCACACCTGGCTGGTAGCCATTTGCCCCGGCCTGAAGACCGATCGACCACTCTGGCAAACGTGGTCCAGGCACTATCTTTGATCATCGCTGACTTACTTTGTAGGAGCATTTCTGGCCGGCGGTATTGTGAAGCCGGAACACACGGTCAGTTTTTACGCCGTGCTGGCGCCTCTTCCAATCATCTCCATCATCTATTTCACTTACGAAAAATACCTCGAAGACATCAGGGCGACGGCCGCACAAGCCGAACGAGCCGAGCGTGAGCGTGCTGAGGCTGAACACGCTCGTGCTGAAGCTGAGCGCCTCAGAGCCGAACAAGCTGAGCGTCACGTTGAAGAGCTCAATCGTTATGTTGAAAAACTGGAGGGCACGAGCAGAGAGCTTGAAGAAAGCCGCGAACACTTCCGCCACGCGGCTTTTCACGATGCTCTGATCGGGCTGCCTAATCGCTCGTTGTTCACTGAGCATTTGAAACTTGCTCTTGGGCGTGCTCATCAGAATGACGACTACAGATTCTGTGTTCTGTTTCTCGATTTGGATCGTTTCAAAAACATCAACGATAGCCTGGGCCATCCCTGTGGCGATCAGTTGTTAATGTTGGTCGCCCGGCGTCTCGAGAGTTGTGTTCGGCAGACAGATGTGGTGGCTCGTTTTGGCGGCGATGAGTTCGCAATACTGCTCGACGGCATGAAAGACTCGTTAACCCCGATGGACATCGCGGAAAAAGTTCTGCAAACGATCGCCGTGGGCAAATTGTTCAAGTCTTTCTGATAAGTTTGAATCCCGCCAGCGGAAGCTGGCGGATCGTTCAAGTCCTTTCTATTAAACGGATCTCCTAAACCGATTTTAATCCCGCCACGGCAGTGGGCGGATACTTCAGGTCCTTACTATTTATCCCTGCTCCATGAATAGTGTGGACTTGAACGATCCGCCAGCTTCCGCTGGCGGGATTCAAAACTTATCAGAAGACGTTTATGTAGAAAGGACTTGAACGAATCCGCCCACTGCCGTGGGCGGGATTTTAGAACTTTTGTGCATGAGCTCGAGCGTAAGGGCCACTCAATCCGAGTGGCCCTTTCCTCTTCTCGTGAATTGTGCCGTACCTATCAGGTAAGCAGCTCACAGCTTAGAGTTTGCTCTAAGCAAGTCAAAGAGCTTGTCCATGTCGAGGCGGGTACCAAAGTTGAACCGGAAGCCTTGTTTTTTCTCCTCTTCGGTAGCACTTGAATAAGTGACGGAGAATGGCAGGCTCAACCCCTTAAACAACGGTACCTCCGTGACGAATTGCAGTGTTCCGATGTCGGCAGTGCGGCCACGAACTCCGCGGTTTTCGAAGAGCCGTTGATAGCGACCCACGAAGGAATAAGTGATCTTGCTTTTGTTTTCCGCTTCAGTAAACGGGCTGTCACTTGTCCCCTCGAACGAAAGGGCCGCGAAAAAGTCTCGGGTTTTCTGCTGATTGAGAAGGCGGTTTGGCCGATTGTAGAACGACGCGCCGATATTTGCCGACAACTTCAAAGGCGCGAAAAGACCCTTATCTTGTTCGAAAAGAAATTTAGTTTCGGAATAGTCGGAGGCTGTCGGTATCCGATGATTGGTGTAGGCAAACGTCAGCAAAGGACCTTTCTGTAGATCGCTAAACACTTTCTTCAACTCGCTATCAGCCAGAACATACGCATCGAGTGCCTCCTTTATGTTCGGTAAAAACTCCTGCTCGATGCGCCCGAGATCATTCGCGTCCAAATCAAAAGTGTGACTGTTCACTGGTCCATAGACAGTGGTGTGAAGTCTGCCAAGTATCACTTGACTGAGAATTTGTTGCTTCTGAGCAGCGTCCGCGGCTACGTAGTCAGGGCAGGCCATCCTTGCTTTGACTTGACCGGGAAGGTCGTTAAGTGCCGCATCTTCAAGATCGTTATATTTGGGATTACTGGTGGCCAACGCCTCCATTGGCCGGCCGAGACTGCGCAGTCGTGCCTGAATAGCAGGTTTGATCTTCTCGGCAAAAATTTTCTGAAAGCCCGGGGACCGACTGCTTCGATCGCCAAACAGCCTCACCTTCGCCGACCATTGCGAGAGATTATTTCGCCGGGCGTTCGCCAACTCATTATCTTTGTCGTCAACCGCGAATGTGGCCGCAACCCCCACTCGATTGAGTATTCCAGCACGCGCGTAATTCTCCGCTGTGTCCTTGGTACCGACAGCGTAAAGCGAGTAAAGAGAGGTACTGAGCGTGAGATTTGTGCCATCGTTCTCTTTATTGATGCCGCCGTGCTCAATTGCGAACCCCAGCAATTGGGCAAAACCAGGTTTTTCGATGGCGCTCACCGCACCCTCAGAATCACCTGAGGAGCCAAGCTGCTTATCCGTGCGCGCGGTTTCACCAATGTACTGGTACGCCTCGAGACTATGGATCAGTTGTGAACTCCGGGGAGAGGCGGCATCCAGGACAGTGTAAAGCACCATTTGAGTACCGGCCTGCACCGCCAGGTCAGGGTTGTTGCCATTGATTACGGCAGCTGCGAGATTTGTCGCGAGATCACTCAAAATTTCAGGTGGATTCTCGTAGGTGGCGATTGCCCCGCAGGCTTGGATCGGTGCGGCAGGAGCGGGCGTCGCGTCGGCCGGTGCACTCACATTAGCTGCGGCACTCGCGGACTCCCCAACAGCGTTCGGCGACGCGGGGGTTGGTGGTCTGTTTTTTACACCTTGTCCGGAGTCTGCGGCAGGACGTCTTGCCGTAGCAGCAGCGGGCGTATCGACTCTGGCAATCTCTTCAGTCGATCCTAACAACGTTCGCAGGATTGTGATTCTACCCGCGACTTGAAGTCTCTGCTTATTCAAGTTACGAAGACGCTGATCGATGGAGGAGATAGCGTCCGTACCGGCTTGACGGTCGAGGCACGTGCTCAATTCCATGTACTGCTTGAGCATGGCCTTTTCGTGCAGCTCGAGCATTAAAGGAGACATGCCTTCCTGGTCCACCTTCTCCAATTCCTCGATCTTTTCCCACAAGAGGTCACATTCTGTCTTTTGCTGCGCCATGCAAGGCCGTGGCAAAAGGCAAAGTAAGACCACCAAACCGCAAGTAAGGCTTCGCGTGATTTTCATAAGTCCTCCAAGTCGACCGGGTGCCAAAGTCGCTAATTCGCTTTGACCCTGAATCTGATTCCTGCTTCCTTAACTGGATTGGTCTTGGCAATAATGAAACCGCAGGGGCAGCCTTCGTCGTTCTCGCCCGAGATGTCTACCTGATAAAACGCCGTAGCAGGCGCATCGGCAAAAAAGATGAACTCCATCAGAACTCGATGTGTTTGCCCAACGGGTTTACTAACGTCGAATTCAAATACCGGAGCGTCGCTGGTTCCTGTGTTGGGAAAGTCCTCGCCATCCAGTACTGCCTCAACATCTGGTGCGCTGCCGCCGAATCCGGTAGGGGTAACGCTGATGACAATATGTTCGTTGGAACGGACGTCGTAGGTGAAAGAATTTATTTTTCTCATGGGATAGTACCTCTTCAGTAGTCGCGAGCTTGAGCCCCGCTTAATGAATTCCACTCTTTATGTTGGGAAGCGCAAAAACGTTTCGGACAGAACGTTGAAAATCGTTTGAGAAGTCCGCTGGCTTTGCGCAAAGGTCTTCTCTGTGCAACCTCTGCGTTCTCTGTGACTCTGTGGTTGATGAATTCCGAGAAAACACACCACAGAGTCACAGAGAACACAGAGGTTGCACAGAGAAACTCAAACAATCGAAGCGGTTGATGACGCTTGAAGAAGGCCGCTGGAAGCGAGTTCCAGCGGCCAACTCGACTTGATGGTCCAGTTGCGTGTGCTATGAAATCTTTACCCCTGCGAAACGCAGAAGATCAGACATGAAAAACTTTCCATCTTGAGGAGCGCCAAATTGCCCTTGTTTTGGCTGCCAGGTTGGTTCTGCGCTCAGGAACGATGATGGGTCCCCAGCAAGTAGACCGGCGAATACCTCGGCAACGATTCGTCCGCCGATCGGTCCAAGCTTCTTACCACCACACCGGACCTCCGCTTCTTTCAGGATGTAGTACCAGAGTGGCGTATCCTGATTGAAAGCTGCTGCGAGGTTGCGCGGCGGATCGCCTGGTTTGCCGCCTGGAGCATTAGTGGGTAGGTTCAACTCCGCGGGTGTCAGAATAATATTGCCCTGCGTCATTCCCATCGCTCTCGCAACCGCCTGAGCCGAGGGCAGGCCGAGCGCTTTGCCTCGTAGAAGGTTGCGTTGAGCGAGCGACTTAAACAGGTCGGTAATGAAGGGTAGGTTACCCAGACCGACTGCGAGCTTCGTATCTATCTTTCTTGTAAACTGTGGCTTCTGAGCGGTGCCGGAAAACTCAAAGAAGCGAGCCCACTGAATTTCCAAACCTCCCCGTCGCTCCTGAAAACCACGCAGGTCTTCACCCTCCTCGCCGAAGATTTCGACATCGTTAGGGTCTTCGGTTGCCGGATTGAGCTCATAGTCAGTGCGGATCATGCTGTGGCCGAACCGATAGGCCGCGACTGAAAACTCGACGGGGATAAATGGCTGATTCCTGTAATGATAGAACTTTAGATCGACGTGCAAAGCTCCCTGTATATCTTTAGTGCCACCACCAAAGGGAACCTTGTATTTATCAAGCTTGACGATATCGTTGATTACATCGTCACCACCAAGGATCTTTCTGAGAAAGTCGTGTAAAACCACCCACTGGTAATGCCAGCGCACAATTCTCCGCGCTTCGTCAAAAAGATTGGGCGTGCCGGCAGGCAGCGCATCTACGACCTTGTTGTGAAACTTAATGAAGGCGAGGTGAAGTTGAGAGACAATCGCATTCTCGTCGTTACGTGGATCGCCGGTGAGAGCGCGCTTCGGGTCGGCAGAGTTTCGCGGCAGGTCGTCTTCGCCGGCCTCGTTCTTACCGACGAGCAGATGGATGCCGTCGTTAGCGTAGAGATATGGATTATTATCCGGTCCATCCGCATACAGCGAATCAAGATCGTAGCGGGGCGTGCGGAAGTTGCGCAGAGCATCCGGATCATTGTCGCGCTGGAGTTTAGAATTCGGATCAAACGTGATGTCATGGTCAATGAACTGACCAAGATAGGTGAAACCTGCGGGAATATCAGGATTGTCGAGATTAGGATCGTCAGCTTGCGCCTCGGTCTCAATCATCAGTGCACCCAACGACAGAAGATCCGCATCGTCTGGAGCGAAAGGTGGAAGTTGGCGAAACATTCGACCAAAGCGTCCTTCGTAGAGAGTGGAACGCGGGACATCTTCAAGGCCGCGTATCGGCAGCACTCCGTGAAAACGCTGTGGGGGACTGGGACTACTGTGGGGTGGATCGTTGGAAAGTTTTATTTCTGACATGCCATCCTCCTCTAATAGAATTTCTGAGCGAGAGTGAGAGAGAACCGGAACGGGATGACTCTCTATGTCTATGAGAAAAAGCGAACGAAACGTTTCTCTCCAGGTTCTTGAAGGACTCAATGATTCTTGGATCGGGTCAGTACAGGACTGGTAAGTGAGCAGTTTGCGACACCTAAACGATTCTTGACCCTATCGTTAGACCAGGTCGCTACCGCTCCCTGTACTGACCCGGTCCAAGTGCGATTCGTACTGAATGACGTGGTTTAAGACATTAACCGGCTTTTCTGAAGAATACCCACAGCAGGTGCGCGAGAACATCACTGTTGACGGGCAGACCTTGCGATCGCATGTAAACGGGAAAGTATTGGTGTGCGGCCAATTGGAAACCCCGACTCTGGCCGAACTACGCGAACGTCTTCATGCAGGTGGACATGAGAAAGGAAAAATATCCGTACGTGAGATCGTTGCCAATGTCCAGCACTTGCACACAGACGTTTCGAATGCCGGGTCACTTTTTCAGGTCGCTTCCCAGTTCAATCTGCTGGAAATGGTATCCCCGAATTACACACCTGAAGATGGCGTGGGCATCTACGAGCACGATCGTACGCAGGGACCTGCATGTGCGATCGCGGCCGGTGCGGGAACGATTTATCGTAACTACTTTGCCATCGTCAACGGGCAAACCGGTCAATCCGCATATAACCAAATCGATTGTCTTGCGGATATTGGAGCCGCATTGGGAAACACCGAGAGCCGCTTGTGGGAAATGAGAAACGGTTATGCGCTCTGCACGCAGAGCGGTTTAGTCGAGATTTCGGATCGACTGCAATCCTCGAATGAGAGTGAGCTTGATAGACTCCGACAGTTATTACGCATCGGCATACAGTGGAATACACAAGTGACGCTCAACGACTCCAGGCACGTCGTGTCACAAGCTTATTGCTCGGCATTGCCAGTTGCGTATTCGCGTCATCCTTCGCATCTATGGGCGGCATTCGCACGGCTTATTCTCGAGGCAGCCTATGAGGCAACGTTTTGTACGGCGATCTTGAATGCGATGAGCCACGGAAGTAACAGATTGGTTCTTACGCTGCTCGGTGGGGGAGCGTTCGGCAACGAACCAGCTTGGATCATTGACGCAATCCAACGTGCCCTGGCCCTCTACAAGGATGTGGAGCTTGACGTAGCAATCGTCAGCTATGGCTCGCCCAGTCCATATATCGAGCAACTTGTCAGTCAATGACTGTTTTGGTCGTGTTAACATGTCTTCACACCGTGGGTTCGAACGTCATTCGTTTGAGGAATTATCTATGACTCTTCGCCGGATCTTCTGTATAGCGCTGAAGGTCAAGGTCTCGGGCAATGTGTACTACCCTTTGGTCGGTCGGTCAGGACTTTAAATGTGCGTTAGAAAACCCTCTGATCGAGTCAGCGCGTTAGACTTCTCTGAAGATGAGGTTCATACGCCGAAGGCGTTCGCCAATTTTAGCCCAGGGTTCGAGCGCAGCGAGAACCCTGGGAATGAAGTCATAGATCCGATCCAACCCTGAAAGGGTTCGGCAAGTGGCGAACCCTTCCAGGGTTGCACGGTTTTCGGAGTTGTGATCCTAGGGTTGTCGCTAACGCTCCAACCCCAGGCTGAGGTTAGCGAACGCCTTCGGCGTTTTCTAAAACAACCCACCACTCCGTTTCCAAAAGCGAACCACTACTCAGTTCGTCGAACACACGATATCGACGCAACTTCACAAACGAATGAACAAGAAGCGCATTCTGGAAGCACCGTCGCGAAAACGGCGCGATGAATTTCTCGCCGCCGTGAGACGAAGCAGAGCATTACACGGACGTTGGGTGTCGCCTCCCGAAACACCAGAAAAGTTTGATGCCTACCTCAAACGAGCGCGCAATGAAACACATCTCAGCTACTGGGTGCTAACCGATCGCAGTGAGCTAGCCGGAGTTTTCAACATTAGCGAGATTGTGCGCGGTTCCTTCTGTTCAGCTTACCTGGGCTACTACGCATTCGCACCGCATCACGGACACGGCTATATGAAAAAGGGGCTTTGCGCGATTTTGTCCGAGGCATTCGGACGTCAGCGACTTCATCGACTGGAAGCTAACATTCAGCCCGAGAACGAGGCATCACGCCGTCTGGTGAAAGGCGCAGGTTTCCGATTAGAGGGATTTTCTCCGCGGTACTTAAAGGTGGCGGGGCGATGGCGCGATCACGAGAGATGGGCGATCACTGCTGAAGAATGGCGAAGTCGGTCCACAGATTACACAGATTTTTAAGAATCTGTGTAATCTGTGGATAGCCTTTTCTCTTTGCAAAGGATCCATCCAGTAAGATATCGTGCTTTAGCAAAGGGCACGGATCAAAGTGAACGGCCGGTCTAACTTTTTGCTCGCGTATCTGTTGCTTCTTACGATCGGTTATGGCGCGATCGTTGAGGCAGCACATAGCCACGGCTTTGCTTCAGCGCGCCCCTCGTCCGTTACAACCGTCGCCGACGGCGGTGATTTACACTCTTCGTACCAGGGCCATTCAAATCAGAACGATTGCTCGCTCTGTCAATTTCAGCGGCAGCTTTTCGGCGGTTTAGTCCAGGTAATACTCGTTGCTCACACAGCACAGCAATTCGCGTTTCTTTCTCAAGAAACCGTTTCCTATCTCTTTACTGCAGCCTTACCTACGTTAGGTCGTGCACCTCCTCTTTTCTGAACCGAGTTCAGTTGAACTGCAGATCATCAGCTTGACTGGTCTGTCGTAATACCGATTTCAGAGACTCAGATTCGGGTGAGCTGCCTTGCCAGCCATCGGTCTAATCAGGCTGGCCGGCTTATTCACCGCGCAGTTTGAAAACCTGTTCAGAAGATGAATGAGAGGTGAGAAATGCATCAGTGGCGCACGTTTCTGCCTGTACTGACTTTACTTGCGATAACCGTTTCCGGAATCCAGGCGCAGGAAAGTCCAGCTGTATTTTTGAATCAAAACAACCTCGCCACGAAGACGCAAACGCCAACCACCGCAAAACGATTAGTCACTCTGGCGGAGGCCATTGAAATCTTCATGCGACAGAACCTCCAGTTAGTGGCGGCTCGTTACGATATCGAAACGGCGGATGCAGAGAAACTCACAGCGCGACTGCGTCCTAATCCTCAACTCACCTTTGGCCTGTCGGACCTGCCGGTAAATCTCAGTGGACCGATCATCAAAGAGCAAACTTATGACTACGGCGTCTCGCGCACGATCGAGCTCGGTGGAAAACGCAGCAAACGAATCGAAACCGCAGACGCAAACTCTGAGGTAGCTCGTGGACAGTTTCAAATGGTCGTCTGGCAATTGACCAATGATCTGAAACGCAAGTTCTACACGGTGGTCCTTAACCAAGCGCTGCTCAATCTCGCTCAGGAAAATGAAACAACCTTCGCTGAAATCGTCAAGCACACCACTGAACTCATGAATGCCGGCGAGATATCGGGACTCGATCTCGACCGCGTCGAGGTTGAGAAACTCAAGTTCGATACCGATCTGGCCAACGCGGAGCGAGATTATGAAGTCGCCTTACGCGACCTGCGATTCGCGCTCGGTGGTGACTATCGAGCAATGAACGTAGAAGTAGCGGGATCCATCGACTACGAATCTCATCAGTTCTCACACGACGAGCTGATCGATTTAGCGTTAGCGGCACGGCCTGACTTAAAAGCCGCGAAGCTAAGCGAACGCGCCGCTGATGCGAATATCCGCTTGCAGAACGCTCAGCGCATTCCTGATCTCACGCTGGGCGGCGGCATCGAGCAAGTTCC
>Ga0068871_100000974_pt1 | contig 19172 bp, 19 predicted proteins | sample KBSMisM72_FD_72750 | JGI IMG/M metagenome (GOLD analysis project Ga0068871, IMG submission 72750) | Miscanthus rhizosphere microbial communities from Kellogg Biological Station, Michigan, USA - KBS Miscanthus M7-2 | ecosystem: Host-associated > Plants > Roots > Rhizosphere > Soil ...
AGGAAGACGATCGGGTCTCCCTCGCCGGCATCCACGTACGCCATGTCGGTGTCGAGCACGGCGATACGCTTGCGGTATGAGGGATCTTCAGTCGAGATGACGGCGTGCGGCATGATGAACCTCCTCTTCCCCTCACACTCTCGCGGCCGAGCCGTGACGTGAGCCGATCCCGTGAGGTTGCCACCTCGCCCCCGACTCTGCTCCGCGGCGCGCGAATACGCCGACCAGCACGAGCGTCACCACGATCTGTACGAAGATGACCGTCACCAGAAGAAGAGGGCGTCCCGCCAGGAACTCCTCGGGGCCGGGAATCGCCGGTGACAGGAACGACAGATTGGCCAGGTTTCCGAGGCTGATGAGCGCGAGCAGGCCGGGCCCGCCGCGATAGACGTACCAGCAGAAGATTCCATAGAGGAACTCGACGACGAACGCGGCGAGCGGCGCGGCTTCGTAAAGACCCAGGCCGAGTTTCGGCGTGGGCCACCCGGGCCAGAGCACGATGTCGTGCCCATGGGTCGCAAGGTCGAGGATCAGGTGCGACACCATGCCGAGACCGATCGCCCGGCCCAGCGCCGCGCGGCCGAATCCTTTTTCGAGGATCAGCCACGTCAGCACGGCAGCGCCGACCGCAGTCCCGACCGAGTGTGAATAAGGCATGTAGGCGAGGTGGACATCCGCCACGCTCCTGACGGTGGCTTCCGTCGTCGTGCGTTCGATGCCGAGGTAGTTGAGCCCGACCCACGCGAGCTCCATGGCCTGAACCGAGACGAGAATCGGCGCGAGCGGCACCGACGGGTAGCGGCGCTTGACGAGCAGCGCGGTGGCGGCGTGGTCGACGGCAAACATGAGAACCTCCTATCAAGTGGCGGCTCTGCAGTTAGCAAGTGCTAACTGCAGAGGCAAAAAAAATTCACGCGACGATCTTTCGAAACAGGGTGACCAGCTCGGCCTTCCAGCGCACCGCTGGTCCCGCGATCACCCCGACCTGGAGCATCCGCGCCAGCTCGGCGAGCGTGCCCTGCAGGCTCGCCGCCGCGACATCGGGGTTCACGGCCGCCTTGCGGCCGCGGCGCTGCGGCGCCATGGTCATCAGCGACCGAGCCAGGCCGATCATCGTCTGCTGCCGCACCGCCTTGCCGGCCTTCGGCCAGAGCACGCGGGCGCTGTCGGACAGGAACGCCAGCGCTTCCGGATCCTCGTCCATCAGCTCGAGAAACTGACCGATGTAGCCCTCTAGCTTGTCGTCGAAGCTGTTCGCGGAAAGGATGGCGGCGTTGCACCTCGCCCACAGACGGCGATGGCAGGTGTCGAAGAGATGCAACGCCAGCTCCTCCTTGCTCGCGAAATGCTTGTACAACGCCGGATTGGTATAGCCACTCTCCTCGGCGATGTCGCGGATGCTGGTGCCGGCAAAGCCCCGCTCGCTGAACAGCTTCATCGCGGCGCGGAGAATCTGCCGCTTGGCCGGAGGATCGTCCTCGCGAATGTAGAACGGGAGCGTCGACGCCATCGTGTCCTGAAGTTAGCACCTGCTAACAGCCACGTCAAGGCGTCCTCACGCTGCTCTCGTGGACATCCCGTCCAACGCCCCATACTGACGCTCGAGCTCTCGAGCGATCAGCGGGACGAAGAGCGGAAAGAGCCGATCGCGCATCCACTGCCCGAAGCCGCCCAGCTCCTTGAGTTGCCGCGCATCGTTCTCGGCCGCCTGCTTGACCATCCGTTCGGCCCGCTCGCGCAGGAGCGATTCGACCTCCGCGAACACCTCCCGCGCCGGCCGCCGTTCGGCGAGCCGCTGGCCGACGAGCATCGCGTCCTCGAGCGCGAGCGACGCACCTTGTCCGCCGGCCGGGCTCATCGCGTGCGCGGCGTCGCCGAGCAGCATCACGCGGCCGAGGTGCCAGGCCGGCAACGCCGGCACGTCGTAGATCGCGGTGCGCATCACCTGCGACGTCGCCGAGATGAGCGACTCCACGGGCGAGTGCCAGCCGCGGAATGCCTCGAGAACGCGCGCGCGCATCTCGGCGTCCGGGATGGCCTGCAGGTCCCGCCGCGAGAGCTCCGGCCCCTGGGGCAGGTGGCACCACCAGCCCCACTGCGGCTGCCTGGCACAGACGTTGGCGTAGCCAAACTGGAGGCGGGCGCCGACCGTGAAATTCAGCTGAAGCGCGTCGTGCGGGTCACGCGGCGCTGCCGCCGCGGACTCCGCGAAGCCGCCGACGCCGAGCATCCCCGTGTAGCGCGGCTGCGCGTGAGCGGGCAGGATCAGGCCGCGGACGCGCGAGTGCACACCGTCTGCCGCCAGCAGCACGTCACCTTCCACGGCGCTGCCGTCGTCGAAGTGCGCGACGATCGCGCCGGGTTGGTCTTCGATCGCGATCAGGCGCTTGCCGTAGGCGATCGACACGCCCCGGCGCGCGGTCTCCTCGAGCAGAATCCGCTGGAACGCGGCGCGCAGGATGGTGACGCCGGATCCCGATCGGCGGATCCGCACGCGGCCGATGGGGCGGCCGTGCTGGTTGCGGAACGCGAACTCGCTCGACGGCGCGCCTGCCGAGGCGACGCGATCCGCAAGGCCCAGAGCCTTCAGGACGCGCATGCCGTTGGGTGCGATCTGGAACCCGCCGCCGATGGTGGCGGGCTCCGGATAGGCTTCGAAGATACGCGGTTCGATTCCGCCGCGTTGGAGGAAGAGCGACGCCGCGGGTCCCGCGATGCCGCCGCCGATGATGATGGCGCGTGAAGTGTGTGTCATGTGCTTCACGGTACGGCGCCGCCGCCGCCGGCACCAGTCATCCCTCATGATGTGAATCATCACCAGCGTGAATCTTCGGAATCGCGCGCGTTCGCGACGGCGATGACTCGCTCGATGAACTCCGTCTTGGCCCGGGCGTAGCGCTCACGCGACTCGGGATCGCTCGCCGTGAGCGGCGCGGCCAGCGCCCGCTTGAGGGCTTCATACTCGCGCGCCGTGGCGGGGTGCTCGCGGAGATAGTCGCGAAAGGCGAGGGTCCGCCGTTCTTCAGGCCCGCCTCGTTCGACGAGGTGCACGTGATGCGTGTGCGGCCACTGACCCGGCCGATGGAAGAACGGGCAGAATGCGTCGTCAGGGTGCGGGACGTGCGTGTATCCGAGTGCTTCGAGCGGTACGCCGTACCTCGACAGCGGCTGAAGCGCCGCGACGGACACCTGGATGTCGATGATCGGCTTGGCGCCGAGGCCCGGCACCGCGGTCGAGCCATTGTGATCGATGCGCAAGGCGAGCGGGCCGAGCGCGGCGCGCAGGCGAGCCGCCTCCGCGTCGAAGGCCGCAGGCCAGCCCGGATGGTAGGGGACGATTTCGATCATGTGTCTTGATCGGCCATTATCGCAGCCTCTCCGTGCTTCAAGGGGCGCTGACGACACGAACGCTGAGCCACAGGCCCAGTCCAAAGAATGCATGGCTCATCAAGCTGCTGAAGAAGAGCCTCGTTCCATCAGGACCATGGGTGCCGAAGAATCCATAGCCCATCGCAGGAAACATCAAGAGCCAGGGCAGGACGTTGGTGCACAAGCCGAAGGCCAGCGCGATGCCGAAACTCCTCGGCCATCCAAGCTCACCGGTTCCCCAGACATACAGCGTCGCCAGCACGATGCCGATTGCGTAGTGCACCGGCAGAGCCACCATCAGCTCGTGGTTCACCGGCGCCGACTGGGCGATGTCGGTATGAAACGGATGCGCGCGAGCGACCGATGCGAACCAGCGCCCGACCAGGTTGGGCGGCAGCGGCGCGACGAGCTTCAGCCAGATGGCCACGCCGGTCAGGAGATCCATCGAGAGTGTGGAGAAGACGCCGATCGCGAGCGCCTGCCGGATGTTGACGCTCATCGCTGGGCTCCGATCATGGCCGGCGCGTCGGTTGTCGAGTCGAGGCTGAGGCTTGCGCGAAGAAACGCGATCGTCTCCATCCATGCGGCACGGTTCGCGGCTGCCTGCGAAGGGCCGTCGCCTCCGAATGCGAACGTGTTCTGAAGAACACTGGTGGACACTCCGGGCGAGCGCATCACATGCCCGGCCCCCTGATAGCGGCGATGACGGGAGTGGAACGGATGCCGGTGTGCGGCGAGCCGCTGAAGGATCTGGTCTCCCATCCGCGCCGATGGCCACATCCGATCGTCGTCTCCGGAGATCAGCAGCATAGGACCGTTGATCCGCTCGACGGGGATGATCGTCTCGGGCGGCACCGGCCGATTGAGTGCCGCTTCGAAGAGCGGCGTCAGCGCGACCGGGTTGGTGTGAAACACACGCGAACGAAGGTCTGAGAAATCGGGCGTCATCAGCGACAGGAATGGGACCGGTGCATCCGCGTCACGCCACGCCGAGGCGTCGATCGGCCTGTCGCGCCGCAATCCGTTCCACACGATGCTGCTTGGACAGTAGGCGACGACGCACTTGATGGCGGAGACGCGCGATCCGAGCAGCAGCGCGAGTTCAGCCCCACGAGAGCGGCCAACAATGCCGATCGCGCCCGGTATCACGCCAGGCTGTGCCGAGAGCCAGGCGATCGCCGTCCTGAAATACCCGATCGGGATCTCGATCAGATCCGGTGGCAAACCGTCGAGTCCGAAGTAGGCCAGCGCGAGGCTCGGAATCCCATGGCCTGCCAGGAGCGCGGCCACCTGCGATGCGAACAGGAGCTTGCCGGATGAACCTCCGAGAACGATGACGGCAGGCCTCGCCTCGTCCGCGGGCGCCTGGAAGAACAGGCCCGAAAGATGGCCCTCGTTCAGCGTCGTCGCCTTCACGCCGTCCGCGACGTACAGCCTGTGCGCCTGGGCGCGCGCCACAGGCCGTGCGTCCAGCTCCGCCACGAATTCGACAACGAGCGGCGCTACGCTGGAGTTGTCGAACGTTTGGCGGGGGAGCCGTCCAGCGACCGTGAGCGACGCGATCAAGCCCTCGCCGTCCACGCCGGTGTATGCGCCCGCGATCGGAGCCTGGCGGGTGAGATCGACCGATCCGTCGGCGTCCGCGCGGTAGACGGCGTGTGAGCTCCACGGCGCGCCGCGTGGGTCCAGCACGTGGGCCCGAACGGTGATGCGCGCGTCCGGCGGCAGTCGCCGAACCACGATCTGGAGCGGTTCGTCGACGAGCCCGACTGCCGGCGTCACCGTCATGATTGGAGTCATTCGCACTTTTGATATCCTTTCCGTGTCGAGTCGCCATGATGCCAACGACGACGCGACGACGCGATGACACCGCACGACAATCGAGTGACTACGGGCGCCAATCCAGCGCGTTCGACCCGGCCAGCTGCAGAAGCGCATGACACGCGGGAAGTCCGCGGGATGCTCCGTGTGCTCGAGCAATTGGGCTACGACCTGGACGCGCTGCTGGCCATGGCCGGTCTCCGGCGCGAGGACGTCGAGAATCCTGACGCGGTCATCTCTCCGAGCGCATGCGCCGCGGTCTTCGCGGCTGCCCACCGCGAGCGGCGTGTTCCCAATCTCCCGCTGCAACTCGCCGTTCACACGCCGGTCGGGACCACGCCCCTGCTCGACTACCTGATCGTCAGCTCGAATTCAGTCGGGCAGGGCCTGGAGCGGCTCGCGGGGTATCTCCGTCTCGTCAATCCCCGGATTCGACTCGCCATTCACGAGGAGGCAGACCCTGTTCGTGTGCGCGTGGAGCGCGGGAGCGGCGCGTTCGAAACCGAGCTCACCGTTGCGCTCTCGCTGCTGCGCTTCAGGAGGGAGACCGACGATCAGCTGCGCGCCACGCACGTGTGTTTCACGCACGAGCCCGGCGATGTCGCCGAGTACGCCGAGGTGCTGGGCTGCGCGATTCGGGTCAACGCGTCGTGGAGCGGGTGGACCTTGTCGAAGGCGGCCATGAGCCTGCCGCTGCGGCGTCGAGATCCGATTCTTCGCCGGTGGCTCGAACGGCAGGCGGCCGACATCCTCGCCCGCCTGCCCGCCAGCGGCGACTTGCGAGACGAAGTGCGGCACGCTTTGACCAGTCAGCTGACCGCGGGCGACTTGCGCATCGACGTGGTGGCACGGCGTCTCGCCACGACACCGCGGACACTGCAGCGTCGTCTATCTCGCGCCGGGACGTCGTTCGCCGCCCTGTGCGACGACGCCAGAAGAGAGGCGGCTCAAACCTATCTCGCGGACACGACGCTCTCGATTGCGGAGGTGACCTACCTGCTGGGGTACTCGGAGCCGACGGCGTTCCATCGCGCCTTCAAGCGCTGGCACGGAACCACGCCGCAGGCGTTTCGCGCACGGCGCGCGTCGCTGAATCAGCGTCCCGGCTCCTAGAGCGGTTTTCCGATTCGCGACACGGTACTAGTTCCTGGTCTACGGTCGCCGCGGCATCGTCCGCTTTCCGTCCACGACCGGCGGAAAGTTGTCCACCTCGTCATACACCTCGGCGATGAAGCGATCCTTGCTTTCCTGGGTGTCGCCCATGGTCGTCTTGTCGTACGGCGCGGTCAGGTTCGCGGCCAGCACGTCCTTCAGCGACTTGTTCTGTGCGCGCAGCGCTTTCACCCTGGCCATCACGTCCACCAGCATGGCGCGGTAGGGCAGCAGATCCTGTTTCTTGACCAGCGTGCCATGGCCCGGAATGAGCGTCGTCTCCGGGCCGGCCAGGCGCTCGATGAGATCGACCGCATCGACCATGCCCTTGATCGATCCGCCGTTGGCCTGATCGGCGAAGGGATAGCCGAAGTTGCGGTAGAAGTCCTCGATGTAAATCACGTTGGCCTTCCGGAAGCGCACGATGGTGTCGCCGGCGGTGTGAGACGGCATCATCGGGATGAAGTCCACGGTCTCGCCGTTCATGTTGAAGGTGACGGCCGGCTCTCCGGACGTCGCGGCCGCGTAGTTGTAGGTCGCCACCGGAATGCCGGCCATGTCCGGCTCCGGAATCGGCTGGCCGTTGGCGCGGGGCGGCTGACGCAGCATCTCGCGCCGCAGGTTGTCCTGCGCGTAGATCAACGCGCCCTGCCTGGCGAAGAAGGCGTTGGCGCCGGTGTGATCGCTGTGCACGTGCGTGTTCACCAGGATCCTGATCGGCCCGTCGGTAAACGTCCGAAGCGCCTTCAATGTCTTGTCCGCGACCTGTCTGTTCTGGGTATCCACCAGCAGGACGCCGTCCGGTCCGAAGAGCGCCAGGGCTCTGCCGCCCGAGGCATCGGGGTGCGCCTGGTCGAGACCCTGCGAACCATGCAGCACGAAGAGATTCGGCGACATCTTTTCCGTCACCATGATCTCGATCTTGTCCCACGGCGTCTGGTAGCCCGCCGGAAACGAGTACGGCCCCTTGCCTGGAGCGATGACGGTGATGGGATATCCCGCTTCCTGCGCCTTCACGATGAAGGGCACCACTGCCAGCGCGGCGACGCCGACCAACGACCATGCGAGTCTTTTCATCGTCCCACCCCAAGTCTCTTTTCTCATGAACCCGCCTGAAGGATTTTGCCTCAGCTGTTCCTACGAGTGTGGCTACTTTCCACAACGTGAGGAGACACGAATGATCGATCGTCAGCAGTCGAAGCGAATTGTAAAGGCCGCGTCAATGGGCGCGGTGTTCTTCCTGGTTCTGGCCGTCGGCCCGCGGTTGCGGGCAGCCGCCGCGTCCGATGCCGCCGCGGCATCCGATGCGATCGTCGCCTGCGTCGGCTCGAACGGCGATTTGCGCGTGCCGAGCGGCAGCGATGGGTGCAAGCGCGGCGAGACTGTGCTCACGTGGAATATTCAGGGACCGAATGGCGTCTCCGGCCCGGCCGGCCCTGGCGGGCCTGCAGGTCCGGCGGGGCCAGCAGGGGCCGAGGGCGCGGCGGGACGTGACGGCCGCGACGGCCGCGATGGGGGAGGCAACACACCTCCGGCCCCGAACGTCAACGCGCAGATGCGAATCGACGGCCTGAACAGCAACAACCCGACGCCGATCTTCAGCTTCTCGCTCGGCGCGACCAACAGCATCACGACGTCGGGAGGCGGCGCGGGGACGGGCAAGGTCACGTTCGCGAACCTGGTCGTCTCCAAGATGCTGGACGGCGACTCTGTCCCGCTGCTCCAGGCCGCCTCCACCGGTCAGGTGCTCAGGACCTTGGTGATCGATGTCTTCGCCGCCGGCAGCAACGTGCCGTTCGCGACCTACACGTTCGACGACGTCGTCGTCACGAGCAACGTGCTCGGATCGTCGACGTCGGCGGTCAACGAACAGGATGCGTTCGACTTCCGCAGGATCACGTCGGACGTCACCGTCAACGGCCAGACGTTCCACAGCTGCTTCGACATCAAGGCACTGTCGTCCTGCTCATAGCCGTCGCGCCTCTCTAGATACGGTCTTCCCCCGCGCCGCACTCCGTCATGCGCGCTTCGAGTGCGGCGCGAATACGAGACACGCGGATGCCGAGCGCATTCATCGTGATGCCCAGCTGCCGGGCCAGCTCGCGGCGGCGGACAATCTTCTGCGGCCCCGTGTCGCGGTAATAGTCCACGATCAGCGCGCGCCGCTCCGGGCTCAGCGACTGCAGGCCGCGATCGAGCGACTCGAGGCGCGCTTCGCGGGCCGCGAGGTCGTCGTCCTGGCCGGCCGCCGTGGCGCGCTCGGGCCACGAATCGGGATTGCTGTGCCGCGCTTCGTGGCGACGGAGGTCGAGCTGCTCCCGCCGGATATCCTCGAGCAGCACGAACCTGGCGACCACGTAGCAGTAGCGGGCCTGCGGTGTGATCGCGATCGCGCCGTCCTGCTCGAGCGTCCTGCCGATGCGGTTGAGCGTCTCGTCCGCGAGATCGTCCGCCGAACGGCGGCCGCGGCGATCGAAGTACGAGGTGAGCCGGCGGCGCATTTCGAGGTAGCTGTGCCCGTGGGATTCGACCCCGTCGTCCAGCCACTCGAGCAATCGGGTGAACGCGAGATGCGTGAGTCCCCGTTCGTCCTCGAGCACGTCGGACGAAGGAGGTAGTTCGAGCAATGCCGTGCTGGCCATGTAACGAGATCCTTGTCTGGAGTCGCGGTGATGTTCGCGGCAGCCGCGCCGCGTAACGCCCACACTTGAGATATCGAAAAAGCTCGGTGAAAGGCGACATTTACCGGCGGCGAAACCGCTTACCGGGACGGAAACGCCTACTGAACTCGTAAGGCAAGATTCATTTCTGTGCGTGGCACGACCGCGGCACGACGAACCGGGTCGGCGGCGGCGAAGCGACCTCCGGGCACGAAGGTTGCTGTCCGCACAGACATGTTCGAGCGCCGACAGATTCTGCCCGTGCTGGTCATGGCGTCGACGATGGCGACCCTCTCGGCGGCGAACAACCCGAAGGAGGAGTTCGCGGCCAGTTGGCAGGGACAGGCCGTGGTCCTCAAGCAGCGGCTGCACACGCTTGCCTATCGGGAACGCGGCCGTCTCGGGAACGGATCCGACAAGCGCGACGGCCTGTTCGTCGCCACGCCTTTCAACGGGACCTACTACCAGTTCGACGGCCGGCAGTCGAAAGACGATGTGCGCGGCTCCGATCCGCAGCGTGTCGTGGACGCTGTCACCTCGACGTACGCCGCCGACATGATGGATGTTCGTCAGTACGCGAAGGTCGAGCCGATCGTTCTGACCATCTACGAGCCGGGAGTCGAGCTCACCGTGAGCAGCGTCCGCGTGGACCGCGATCGCCTGCGCCTGTTCCTCACCGATCCGCGGTCGGCGGAGACGACACCGGTCACCTCGTTCACGATTCAGTGGCCGACGCCGTTCTCGCGCAGCTTCTCGGAACGGCAGGCGATTGAAACCCTCATTCGCCAGTACATCCAGCCGCACCATTCGTAGCCGGGAGCGTCGACCGAAGACCGCATCCGTCAGCGCGCCGCGAGCCCTTCGCGCCACCTGGTGACGATGTAGCTGCCGAGATAGCGCAGCCGGCACTCGTTGAGAAACGCCAGGTCGTGCCGTCTCGTGAGCGTGTTGGCCAGCCAACCGGAGACATGGGCGCATGCTTCCCGGTACAGAAATCCCGGCACGCCGCCGATGCGCCGGCCCGAGGCGGCCATCGATTCGTCCAGCTCGCCGCTCGGGCTGATCGAATCGCGGTAGCGCAGGCGCGCATGTGACGCGCCGGTGACGTGGTGCCACGCGCGGTGGTAGCGTTTTTTCAAGCGCTCCGGCTGCACCTCCGTGTAGGTCATGACCGAGTCGACGTACATGCCGCGCTTGCCCGCGCTCCACATTCGAAGATTGAACTCGCGGTCCTCGTCGCGGCGAAAGTCCGGGGAGAATCCACCGAGCTCCCGGAAGACCGACGCGCGGCAGGCGAAGTTTGCGGTCACCAGGCAGGCGGCGGCGTGGCTGCGGTCGATGACCGGCGATTGTCCCCGGCCCATCTGCAGTGCGAGCGGTCCCCAGTGAGCGGATGTCAGCCAGCGGGGCGGCGGAACGGGCCATTGCGGTTCGATACGGCCGCCAAGACAGTCGATGTCCGGATGGTCGGCGAGTGCGCGATGGAGCGCGGCCAGCCAATCGGCGCGCGGACGCACGTCGTCGTCGATGAACGCCAGGATCGGCGCCTGGGCCGCGGCAATGCCGGCGTTGCGGGCGCACGATGCGCCGGGACGCAGCTCCAGCAGATATCGAACGCGCGGATCACGCGCCGCATGCCGTCTCACCGCCACCGCCGTCGCGTCCGTCGACCCGTTGTCGACGACGAGGACTTCGTAGCGCAGATCGCCGGCCTGCTGGCGGCTGAGGTCCTCGAGGAGCGCCGACAAGCGGTCGGCCCGATTGAACGTCGGAATGATCACCGAGACGTCCATGCGTCACCTCGCGAGCCGGCGCAACCGCTCACGCACCTGACCGCCGAAGTAGTACAGCTGTGTTTCGGCGGCCAGCCGGCTGCCGACGTCTCCGCGCGTCCACGCGGTGGCCCAGCGGATCGCGTCACGCGCCGCGCTGCCGAACAGGAACCGCGGGATCCCGGCGATCGTGGGGACCTCTCGCAGATCGAGGCCCAGCTCGGTGACCGGATGCAGCCTCTCCATGCGCGCGCGCGAAATGCCCTTGCCGTACCACCAGCGGCGAACGTAGTCAGGGTTCAGCCGCCGCGCCGGCACATGATGCTGCACGCTCATGGTCGGGATGTACCGGCCGAGAAGGCCTGCCGCTCGGACCCGGGCGAAAAACTCCGGCAGCTCCTGACCGAGCAGGATCTGGCTGCTGTTGCGGCCCAATGCCGGATCGAAACCGCCGACGCGGTCGAGCGTCGCTCGCCGAACGGCGAAATTGGCGCCGATGGGAATCTTGCGCTGGTCCTCGAAGACGAAGGACTCCTCGCCGTAGTCCAGGATAGCGAGGGTGCCCCACAGCGTCTTGCCGGTGTTGGCAAACCATTGTGGACACGGCGCCTCCCAGATCGGCGCGACGCTGCCGCCGAGGTAGGCCGCGTCCGGATAGTCCCGAAAGCCCGCGGCGACCGCGGCGAGCCATTCCCGGCCCACCTTGACGTCGTCGTCGGCGAACGCGATCAGCGGGTGCTGCGATTGCTCGATGCCCGTGTTCATCGCCCAGGACTTGCCTTGCCGCGGCTCGAAGACATAACGCAACGACACCGGGAACGCCTGCGATCGATCCCGGACGACCGACGGCGTGTCGTCGGTCGAATTGTTGTCGACCACCAGCACTTCCCAGCGCAGACCGTCCGGCACTCTCGCCTGCGCCAGCGAATCGAGCGTTTCGCGGAGCAAACCCGCTCGATTCCACGTACAGATGAGCACCGTCAAGTTTTCGTAGTGTTCCATGCCTCACCCAGTTGATCCGCCGCGCGACCGCAATGTGGCGCGATTCATCGAAAATTCACCGGCACGCCTAATCCTGCTGGTGATCGGGCAATGGCAGTGCCGACTGGTTCGCGACCGCCAGCGCGTTACGGAATGACTGTCTGCGCGGCGTGCCGTGCCAGCGTGATCGGCGTGGCGGCGGCGCTGGCCGGGGCGGTGCGTCGGCGCACCGGCAGCCGTGCGACGAACGTCGACCCCGACGGGCTGCTCGTTTCCAGCGAAACGACCCCGCCGTGAGACTCGGCGATCCATCGCGCGATGGGGAGTCCGAGTCCGGCGCCGCCGAGCGTGCCGCGAGCCTGATCCAGGCGCACGAAGCGCTCGAAGATGCGTTCTCGATCCGCCGCCGGCACTCCGCAGCCCGTGTCGCTCACCACAATCGCCGCGTCTTCCCCCAACCGTCGTACTTCGAGGCGAACGCGCCCGCCCGGCAACGTGTATTTGATGGCGTTCTCGACCAGGTTGAAGGCCAGCTGCTGGACCAGCGCTTCGTCGGCGCAGAGGGGAAGGGACGGCTCGAGCTCAGCGTCGAACGCGACATCGTTGGCGGCGGCGAGCACTCGCGCCGCCTCCACGCATTCGGCGAGGACGTCGTCGGCCCAGCAGTCGGCGACGCGGAGCTGATGTCCGCCGGCATCGGCGCGCGCGAGCACGAACATGTCGTCGACCATGCGGCCGAGGCGTTGCGTCTGCGCCCGCACGATCTCGAGCGCATCGCGGTACTCCTCTTCGTCTCGACGAGGCTGCGACAGGGTGACTTCGGCAGCCGTTCGCGCCGCCGAGACAGGAGTGCGCAGCTCGTGCGACGCGTCGGCCATGAATTGTCGCTGGGTGTCGACGGCGGCGAAGACGCGGCCCAGCAGGCGATTGAATGCGCGCCCCAGCTGGCCCACTTCGTCGTCTGAATCCGGTATGGAAAGTCCGGAATTGAGCGACTCGAGGGTGACGCGTCCGGCTTCGTCGCTCATCTCCGTCAGGGGCGTCAGCGCCCGCGAGGCCACCCACCAGCAGACGCCCGCGGAAAGAAGCAGGGCGGTCGGCATTGCCACCAGCAGCGTCCGCGCCAGCACGGTCTGCTCGCGCGCAATCGGCGCCTCAGAGGCGGCGACGAGCACGGCGAAGGGACCGTCCGCGGAGGTTTCGCGCTGCAGCCGCACGCGCCATGCTTCGCCTTCCTGGGCGATCGTGCGCGTCAAGAGCGAGGGTGGCTCCAGGCTGGGCATGCTGGCCCGGTGAAAGCCGCGCCAGTGCCCCGCGACGGGGCTGCCGGTGTCGTCGAGGATGACCACGGAGCGATTCGGGATGTCGACCGCCTTGCGCGTTTCCGACGCCGCTTTGGCGATCTGATGTGACTTGGCAAGCTCGCTGCGCATGACGCTGGACGCGGTCATCGCGACGCTGCCGAGCTCGGTGTCGAACTGCATCCGGCTGTACCGGCCCTGCACCCACAGCACGCCGGCGCTGAACGCGAGCAGCACCACGGCAAGGACGCCGATGTACCAGACCGTCAAGCGGACGCGAATCGGCATGCTCATGTGGTGACCCCGGCCATGTCCACGACCAGCTGGTACCCTTCGCCGCGGTGCGCCCGAATGAGCGACGGCCGGCCGAGCGGATCGATCTTGCGCCGCAGGCGCTGGACGTACACGTCGATCACGTTCGACAACGGATCGTGCGAGTCGTCCCAGACATGGCGCGCGATGTCCTTGCGGCTCACGACGTCGCCTTTCCGGAGCGACAGGTATTCGATCAACGCGAACTCGCGCGCCGTCAGCGTGACGGGCTGATCGTCGACGAAGAGCTCGCGCGTGCGTGAATCGATGGTCAGCGGACCGACGACGAGGCGATCGGGAGAGAGAGGGAGGCTGCGCCGCCGGATCAACGCCCGCATCCTGGCGAGCAACTCGCGGAAGTCGAACGGTTTCGTCAGATAGTCGTCCGCGCCGGTATCCAGCCCATCAATGCGGGCCTCGACACCGTCGCGCGCGGTCAGCATCAGCACCGGCACGTGCTTTCCAGCCGCACGAAGGCGCCGGCACACATCGAGTCCGCTCTGTCGCGGCAGCATCACATCGAGCACCACGATGTCGTAATCGGAGTCGGCGAGACGCTCGGACGCCACGAGGCCGTCGTGGACGAGGTCCACGGCATACGCCTGTTCTCGCAGTCCTTTGGCCAGCAGCCGGGCGGTCGCGCGCTCGTCTTCGACGAGTAATACGCGCATCTGTAAACGGGATGCAAACGCTGTGCTGTAATCAGTGGGCGTAGGGATTCGTTCTTCGCGAGCCTTTCCTTATGCCGGATTCATGAACCGTTCATGAAGTCATGAATCATCCGACGTCAATTGCTGCGAAGGGCGCCGACCGGATCGGTCGAGGCAGCCCGCCAGGCGGGCCCGAGCATCGCCAACACCGCCGCGGCGGCCAGGGCGGCAGCGACCGCGGCATAGGTCGTCGGATTGCGCGGCTCGAGCGGTACGGGCGCGTTCGCGAGGACCCGCATCAGTGCTTGCGCGGCCAGCAACGCGAGTCCGGTACCGGCGGCGAGGCCCACGAGGATCGGCCTGGTGCCCGAGGCCATCACGAGCCGGATGATGTCGAGACGCGTCGCGCCGAGTGCGACGCGAATCCCGATCTCCTTCGTCCGCCGGCTCGTCGCGAAGGCGACAACGGCGTAGATGCCGATGATGGCGAGCACGCCTGCCACGAGCGCGAGAAACAGCACCGTCAGGACGAGGCGCATGAAGCGGCTCGCCGCATCATCCCGCAGCGCGGCCAGGGTGCGTGGCTCCACGACCGCGTCGGCATCCAGCGCCGACACGGCCGCGCGCACAGCCGTGGCGGCCGCCCGCGCGTCGCCGTCGAAGCGGACCAGGATCGCGTTCGTGACCGACGCCGGCCCCGGGACCGCATACACCGTGGGAACGCCCGCGTCGCGCAAGAGCGATCGCGTGTCTCTCACGACCCCGATCACCCGGCTTCGATGCCCGTCGACGTCGACCGCCTCGCCGATCGGATCGCGCGACCAGAGGCTGCGCGCGAGTGACTCCGAGAGGATGACCGGCGGCAGCTGTCCTGCCACCTCGCCGGGCTCGAAGAGCCGTCCGCGAATGAGCGCGATGTTGAGCGCGTCGAAGAATTCCCGCGACACGACGTTGATCGAGGCCGTTCGTACGGTCGTGGCCGTGCCTTCCGCCGCCGCCACCGTCACGGTCGGGGAGGCGCTTTCCCCGTCGCCGAGCGGCGTGTCGCTCGCATGGGCCACCGCGCGCACACCGGGAATCTCCGCGAGCCGATCGACGACGGTTCGCTGAAACGCGGCGACGGTCGCGGGCGTGTGGGGCGGGACACGAAGGCGCGGCGTCACGAGCAGCACCCGATCCATCTCGAAACCGGGATCGGCGTGGACCATGCGGTACTCCGCACGGACGAACAGCCCGCCTGCGGCGAGCAGCACGAGGCTCATCGCCACCTGCAGCGCCACCAGCAGGTCTCGCGTCCGCCATCGGGTGAGGGCGGCCAGCGCATCCTGTCCCTGCAGCGACGCCGACAGGCTCGGCTTCAGCGACTCGAGCGCCGGCGCGAGCCCCGCCAGCACCCCGGCCACCGTCGTCAGGCCCGCCAGGTACGCAAACACGGCGTAGTCCATCTGAAACGGATAGAACGGCAGCGTCGGGATCGTCCGCTTGAACACGACCGGCACTTCGTAGGCGATCCAGGCGCTGAGGGGCACGGCCATCACCGAAAGCAGGAGGCTCTCGGTCAACAGCATGCGGACCAGCCGGCCGCGGCTGGCGCCGAGCGAGACGCGCACCGCCATCTCGTGCTGCCTCGCGGCCGCCCGCGACAGCAGGAGCATCGTCACGTTCGCGCACGCGATCAGCAGCACGAGCGACAGCGCGCCCATGACGAGCGGAACGATCCAGAAGGTCAACGGCTGGACCGCGGGCTCCTCGATCAGCGATCCGTTCGTCAGCCGGACGGCCGTCTGACGGCCGTACTCGAGGCGGTCCTGCTGCGCGGCGATGACGGCGAGCTCTGCGCGCGCGGTGGCTCGTGAGACGCCAGGCTTGAGACGCCCGAACATGACCAGCCACCGCGCCCGCTCATCGTGGAACGCATCGGTCGACGCCAGCGCGGCCTGCATCGTGTAAGGCACCCAGATCGGCGCTCGCAGGCTGCCCGCATAGCCCGACTTCATGACGCCGATCACGGTGAACGGCCGCTGATTCAGCGCGATCGTCTCGCCGACGATATGGGGATCGGCGCCAAACCGCGTGCGCCAGACCTCCTCGCCGATGAGCACGACGGCTGCCGCACCCGGCGCGGCACATTCTTCCTGCCGGAAGAGCCGGCCCATCAGCGGCGCGTCGGCGCCGAACACGTCGAAGTAGTTGCAGGTCACGAGCATCGGCACCATGTCGACCGCGGCGGCATCCTGGCTCATCAGACCGACCGACGCGCGTGCGGGGCTCCAGGCGGCGATGTCGGACAGCGAGGCGGCGCGCGCGCGATAGGCGCGGTAGTCGGCCAGGCTGGCGAAAGGCAGGGCCGCCGGCGGCGGCGCCCCCGGCCTCACATCGTCGAGCCCGATCTGGACGAAGGTCTCCGGGTGTCGCTCGACGCGCGCTCGGAACAGCATGCCGTTCACGAGGGTGAAGACGCCGGTATCGAGGCCGATGCCCAGGGCCAGCGTCGCGATGATCGCCCCCGAGAGCAACGGACTCCTGCGGATCACCCGGTAACCGGCACGAACATCACGCAGCGGCGCTTCGATGGCGCTCATGAGAACAGCAGACGAGCCAGAAGGCGCCAAAGTTCGAGCTGAGGCCGACGGGTCGATCAGTGGGTGCGCCCGCCGGGCCACCCGTACGGCAACACGACCGGCGGGCCGCGGCGAATGAACTGCTGGTGCTGCAGTCTGTTTTCGAAGGCGAGCAGCCAGTCGCGGCAGGACTGGGGATCGGCGAACCGCTCGGTTTCCTGCCGGCCGTCAGGATGGCGGACTTCCACGACGTACTCGCGCGTGTCGTTGTCGTAGCGCGTTTCGAGCTGAAGCGCCTGGCTGTCCCGTTCGTAAAACCAAATCATCGAAACCTCCGGCCCGTTTCCAGTCAACGACGCCGGCGCGAACCGAGGCGGCGCCAGCCGATGTCAGCGACACGGCGCGGCGTCGATCCTGCGGACGCGACGGCAGCAGCGAAGAGGAGGCGGAGGCTAAACGCGAAGGACGGTAATGAACGGACAGAAGCCGGTCGAGGCGGGCGCCACCGGCGTCGACACGAATTTCGAGAACAGAGAGAGGACAGTCGCCTCCCGGCCGAGCAGATCGCTGGTCACGCTGAGCGTCGACAGGGCGAAATGCGATCGGTCGATGGTCGCGAATCCGTCCTCGACGTCACCATCCGCCGTCGACGCCGACGGCGTCGTGATTGTTGTCCCACCGCCATGCGCCCGGTCGGCGATTCCGGTGTCGAGCAGCGAGACGGTCGCAAACGGCGCCGTGAACGGCAGCGCAATCAGCACGGCGAGCGCCACGGCGCAGACTCTCGAGATCATCTTCAGTACACCTTAGGGCCGGGCTGAACAGCTGTCAACCCGCCTGTACCGGCCTCTTGATCTTTACGCGCAGCGTTGATAGACAAAAGGCATGCATCCGCAACGTCGCCGCTCCGATGCCTTGCCAAAGCGCGACCCCATCCGTGACGCGATCGAGAATCGCGCCTACGAACTGTTCCTTGCCAGGGGCGGTGTCCACGGTCACGCGACCGAAGACTGGCTTGCCGCCGAGAACGAACTGATGGATCGGCGCCAGGCGCCGCTTCCGCGACGGCGTCCGCAATCCTCGTAAGGCGTCGACGCCCTCATTTGGACAGTCGCAGACTCCACACGTGCCCGCACTTGCGGCAGTGAAACCAGCGGAACCTGGTGGCTGGGACGGGCGGTTGTTCGTCGATCTGGTCGGCGGACAGACAGCGGGGGCATGGCGGCGGCTCGTCGGGCATTTGCAGGTGTATTACGCCGCCCACCTCCGGAGCGCTTACGAGGCCGTTGTCACGATTCATGCTTCAAAGCGGGCATGAATCGCACGGATCCAGCCCTGCACCGGTCGCTGGGCACGCGACTGCGACGCGAGCTGCTGCATCTGCTGGCGTTGACTGGACAGTTATGGCGGGTAAATTTTTCCGTCGCCGCAGCGATCGCCGGCCGGCGGGTGCGGGTGCCGGTCCTGTTCGGCCAGGGCCCACAGAACCTGGCGCTCCTCGAGCCGGGCATCTTCGACGCCTTCAAGAAGATCCTGGCACTCCGGCCGGGCCCGGTGTTCGACGTCGGGGTGAACGTGGGCCAGACGCTGCTCAAGATCAAGGCCCTCGACTGGACCCGCGAATACGTCGGCTTTGAAATCAACCCGCGCTGTTGTCAATACGTCGATACGCTGATCGAAGCCAATCAATTTACGGCGTGCACCATCGTGCCCGCGGGCCTCTCCGATCGGAGCGGCCTGACGACGCTGTGGCTGCGCCGCACGGTCAGCCTCGATCCCGCCGCGACCACGATCGGGGACGTCTGCGATGAGGTCGAGACGCGAAGACCGCAGTGTGCGGCGGTCTGTCGTGGGGACGAAGCGGCGGCCGCCCTGAATGTCCGGGCGCTCGCGGCAATCAAGATCGACACCGAGGGCGCGGAACTGGAGGTGTTGCGTGGCCTGGCCCACACGATCGAGACGTTCCGCCCGTTCATCATTTGCGAGATTCTTCCGGTCGGCGACGAGGGCTGTCCGGCAGGACGCGCCCGGTTGAATCGTCAACGCGCCGTTCAGTCGCTGTTGACCGGCTGGCGATATTTGCTGTTTCGCCTGCATGCCGACGCCAGCGTCGAGCCGGTCGAGGACATCGGTATTCACCGGGACCTCGACCTGACGAACTACCTCATGATCCCGGATGAACAATCAGGCGTCGTCGCCCAGGCGTTCGAGGTACGTGAACCGGGCGGGTCTGTCCGGCACTGACGTCGCCCAACGCCCAGCGCACCATTCGCGGATCGGTCGGTCTGGAGAACCGCCATTGGCGTTGGCGGACGAGGCGCCTGGCAGCACCGGACAACTCACGACAATCGAAGTAGCGGATCGCGCCGGCGTCAAGGACGGGAATGACCGCGAGCGTGCACTGGACGCAGCAATGCACGCCCTTCGGATACCCGTGGTGAAAATGCGAGCGCATGATGCCAAACGCCAGATCCCGCTCGATGCGGTCGTAGAACTCGTGGCCCCCGAACCTCCTGCCCAGCGCCTTCTGGCCGGCGACGAGCAGCGCGCTGCGAAGGAACGTGCCGACGGACGCGCCTGACACCGCGAACCC
>Ga0068871_100000976_pt1 | contig 19154 bp, 17 predicted proteins | sample KBSMisM72_FD_72750 | JGI IMG/M metagenome (GOLD analysis project Ga0068871, IMG submission 72750) | Miscanthus rhizosphere microbial communities from Kellogg Biological Station, Michigan, USA - KBS Miscanthus M7-2 | ecosystem: Host-associated > Plants > Roots > Rhizosphere > Soil ...
CACTACCGCACCAATGTGATCCGCTCTGCGTGTCCACGACTATTTGCCATCCGCAACGCGATTTAGTCAGCGTAACCGAGCGAGAGCATTCATGATTAACCCTATCGCGCGATGGTTTTTGATCGTCGGAACTGCGCTGGCGGCTCCCTCGCTATCTTTTGCAGACAGTCGCGGCAGGACGGACTATATAGGTCTCCATCAGGTCGCTGCTTCGTTGGGGCTGAAAGAGAAGCATCAGTTATTTTCCAATAAAGTCATCCTTGCCGACCAAACCCACAGGGTTGAGCTGAAGGAAGGCAGCCGCGAAGCCTCGGTAGATGGGCAGCGCGTCTTTCTTGGAGACCCACCGGTCTTGCGTGACGGCCAACTCTATGTGAGCCGGATCGATTTTGACCGGTGCCTCACGCCAATGCTGCGCCCGGATCAGTGCGGTGCAGTGCCGTCTCGTCCAAGAGTCATCGTGCTTGATCCTGGTCACGGAGGTATCGACAATGGGGCTGAAAACAAGCGTCTGGGACTCGTCGAAAAAGAGTGTGCCCTCGATGTTGCTTTTCGCCTGAAGAAGCTTCTGGAGGAGGCGGGCTGGCGGGTCGTCCTCACGCGCGACAGAGACATCAAGGTTGAACTCGCAGAACGTGCCGCGAAAGCCAATCGGGCGCACGCCGATCTTTTTCTCAGTATTCATTTCAATTCGCTGCCCAAAGACACCAAGACGAACGGCAGTGAAATATTCACGTTTACTCCGCAATTTCAGCTTTCGACTCGCGCGTGGAGTCCGGGCGAAGCCGACGATTCGGAAAAAGAGGCCGCTCCAGTCAATCGCTTCGATCAATGGAGCGCCGTGTTTGCCAGAACTCTAGGCGTTGAAATTTTCGCTCGGCTCAAAACTTTTGATCGAGGCAAAAAGACCGCCCATTTTGGTATGTTGCGTGGCTTGAATTGCCCAAGTGCGCTGATCGAATCGGGTTTTATTTCCAACGAAGCGGAGGGGACGAAAATTGCGACACCTCAATATCGGCAAAAAATTGCCGAGGCGATGCTCGCTGGAATTCGCACCTATTGCATCATGCTTGATTCGCTAAGATCGAAGACCGCAGTCCTCTAATTGGATCGACCGGAGTTTCCATCCGTTTGGTGTAAGCTGTGTCCTCAGTAACCCAGGTGGTGCAAGACCAGCACCCCTGTGGAGGCGGCCAGGCAGTATATTCCAAAGAGATACCAGCGTCCGTGTTCCAGCCATCGTGAGAGCCACTTAAGCGCGAGTAGTCCGGCAAGGAAACTGATGATCAGTCCGAACAAGCTAAAACCAATCCAATGCACGGCGCTGTTGCCAACAGCGTCATGCCTCGATTCGAGCATCCGTCTAACTTCGTGCATGACCACGGGAGGCGTGAGAATGACCGCCAAAGCAAAGCTGTATTCCTCCAGCCGAGATTTAGCGGCCCCTAAAATGAGGCCCGTGGAAATCGTCGCTCCTGAGCGAGAAAAGCCCCGGAAAGGAAGGCAAAGGCCCTGAATGGCGCCCATCCAGCCAGCCTCACGCCAGCCGATGCTCTCTTTCTGTTCGACCGATGGGGTTGATCGCAGACCAGCATAAAGAATTAAACAGCCTGCCGCTCCGAGAGCCGCCGAGACCAATGCTAGATTGCTAAAAAGCATTTCGATTTCCGCGTTCGGAATATGCCGCAAGGCGATTTTCTCAATACCGAGCTTGAGGGGGTAGCCGACCAAGCCCGTCAGCAACGTAGAGAAAAACAGCAACGTGGCGATTCGCCGGAACGCGGCAAACGACGAGAAAAATGTGCGCCGCCATGCAGCCCAGAAAAAGACGATGACGGCGAACATTGTTCCGCTATGCAACATCACCAAAAGGAGCGTCATCTCCGGGCGGGACGGATCGAGCCCCATCAATTTTGCCGCGACGATAACATGAGCTGAACTGGAGACTGGCAGCAACTCCGCCAGGCCTTGGATCACAGCAAGGATTAGAATCTGAAATAAGGTCATGATGCGAGGACAGCGTTCGCTTCAATGGGTTCAGGTAAGAGCGCTGTAAGGCGTTCGTGAATATAGATGATAGATGCCAGAGCAGCCTCCGAGTCGGCCACTGGGGGTTTACGACCGCGTTTCGCGAAACCAGTCGATGACCACGCCGATAAAGGCGCCCAGAAGACCGCCGATCTGCATCGGGATCAAGGTTCGCCCGGATCGCAGCCCCAAGGCCATACCAGCGAACATGCCGGCGAGGCCGAACCAGGGCGCAAGACCGATTCCGGTCGGTTTGCGCTTCTTGGATTTCGGCGGGGTGTTCGCCCCGGCGTGACCTCTGCGCTTATGTGGATGACGGTGTGACACGGAGGAGTCGGAGTGCATTGGCGACCACCAACAGGGTCGCACCGGTGTCTGCCATGATCGCCAACCACAGGCTGGCGTGGCCCAGCAGGGTGAGGACGAGAAACAGCGCCTTCAGTCCCAGCGCGAAGGTGATGTTAAATCGGATGATCCCCATCGTCCGTCGCCCGAGACGCACGGTTTCCGCGATTTTGCCCAGGTCATCCTGCATGAGCGCGATGTCCGCCGTTTCGATGGCGGCATCGGTGCCGGCCGCTCCCATTGCGATGCCGATAGTAGCCGTCGCCATCGCAGGCGCATCGTTCACGCCGTCTCCCACCATGGCGACCACACCGTGTTTTTCCCGTAATGCCTTCACGGCGGAAACTTTGTTTTCGGGTAGCAAATCACCACGCGCCTCGTCGATGCCGACTTGACGGGCGATAAAATCGGCGGCGCGCTGATTGTCGCCGCTGAGCATCACGATTTTAGCGACGCCCGCCGCATGAAGCTCTGCAATCGCGGCCTTGGCATTGGGGCGGAGCGTATCGCCAATTGCAATGATGCCAATCACTTCACCCTTGCAGCCATCGTGCGGACGATGCCCGACGACGACCACCGACTGACCTTGCCCTTCGATTACCGCAAGGCGGCGCTCAATGTCTTCGCTGCACACGCCAAGTTCGTGGGCGAACCTGTGATTGCCCACGAAATAATCATGTTTATCTAGGGTGCCTTCGGCACCGCGACCGCTGCGGTTCTGGTAATTTTCCGCCCGACTAAAAGCGACTTTCTGTTCTTTGGCGTAAGCGACCACCGCCTTAGCGAGCGGATGGGCCGAGTGATCGTCGATTGCGGCGGCGATCCGCAGCACATCCGAAGCAGACTGCGCGTTGACCAACTCAACCCCTTGCACCCTAGGTTTCCCTTCCGTGATGGTCCCGGTCTTGTCCACCGCCAGCGCCTTGAGCCCTCCAACGGTTTCAAGGTGCGCACCGCCCTTCACGAGCACACCGCGCCGGGCGAGCGCAGTCAGTCCCGCGACGATACTTACCGGCGTGGAAATGACCAACGCACACGGACAGGCGATGATGAGCAGCACGCAGGCGCGGTAGAGCCATACACTCCAGTCACCATTCATGAAAAGCGGCGGTGTGAGAAAAATTAGTAACGCCACGACTGTCACGGCGGGAGTATAGTAACGGGCGAACACATCCACGAAACGTTGTGTCGGCGCCTTTTGTTCCTGGGCTTCCGCGACGAGGCGGATGATACGCGCCAGCGTGGTGTCGCTGGCGGCCTTGGTGACACGAATTTCCAAGGAGCCTTCGCCGTTGATCGTGCCGGCGAACACCGTGTCGCCCGGCTTCTTGTCCACGGGCACGGATTCTCCAGTGATAGGGGCTTGGTTCACCGCCGATTCACCAACAACGACCACCCCATCGAGTGGGACGCTCATGCCGGATTTGACGGCGACCGTTTCATCCACCTTCACCTCTTCCACGGACACCTCTACAAACTGGCCGTCACGTTTTACGGTCGCTCTCTTGGGTGCAATTTTAAGTAACGCTTCAGTTGCCCTCTGTGCGCGCCGGTCCGCCCAGCCTTCAAGCCATTCGGCTACGCCGAAGAGAAAAACCACCGTCGCGGCCTCGGCCCATTCGCCAATGACAGATGCTCCCACCACGGCTATCACCATAAGCGAACTGATGTTGGGCCGTAATTGACGCACGGCCGCCCATGCCCCCGGAAGTAGCATCCATCCACCGACGATGATCGCGGCGACAAAGGTCCCGAATTCCAAAGCAGCCGGACCGATCTGGAGCCAGCGGAGTAACAAACCGACGCCGACTAGCGCACCCGATGCGGCAATACTCAACGTGATCCACTTGGGATCATTGTTTCCATGGTTACAGCCGCAGTGATCGTGACCGTGGCCGTCCTTTTCGTCGTGGTCCTGCTCGCTATCCTTGCACTCGTGCTCCGGCTCATCGTGCGCTTCGTGGGAGTGATTGTGTGTGGGCATGGCAGTTATGGTTATTTTTCAAAAATGATGACAATCAAACCAAGGGCGCAGAGCAGGGCACCCAGCACCCCGCTCTCATAGCGCTCGGCCCATTTCATCTTTAATTTATCAAGGCCGATGAGGGTAAGCCAGGTGAACACCAGCATTCCGAGCACGGTGCCAATCGACAGGATCGCGGTCAGCAGTGCAAAACCGCTCCAGCCGTAACGCACTCCCGATACATAGACAGGGATGAAACCTTCGCAGGGCGAGAACGTGAGCAACACGAACAGGCTGGTGATTGCCGCCCAATCCGACTTTGCAGGTGGCTTTACCTCCGCCTCAGTGGAGTGGTCGTGTCCATGGTCGCCGTGATGATGCTCTTCGCTAAACTCGACTTTGTGTTGGTGGGAATGGCTGCCGTGTTTCAATTCCACGAAAACGATAAACTCATGCGGCTCGGGAATATCCTCGTTGGATTCCAGATAATCGGGGCCGGACTTGAAGGTGAAAACCTGCCGGGTCGCGTCGGGGCGCAGCGTGTTCAGGCCAATACTTACGGGTGACGGAGGTGCGGACTCCCGACCCTTTGCATCGGTGAAATACAGCCGGAAGCGGGGCGGCACCCCGGTCTCGAACACGCTCAGTTCGATGAAGCCGTGACCCGTATCCACGAGTGGCCCGCCATGCGGGCCGTGCTTGTGCCCGTCGCCCTCGTCATGCGCGCAATGGTCATGCCCATGCCCGCCGAACATATGGCTGTGCCCGTGGCCATGACCGAAAAATTGTCGGTAAACATAGAACAGGCCGAAAGCCACCAACGCACCACCCGCGATGCGCGGAAACCACGCTCCAATCCGCTCGTTGAGTGCGAAGCCGAGCCATGCCACGAGGAAGCCGAGCACGGCGGTGAACAGCACATGGCCCGAGCCACAGACGGCCGTGACGAGCAGGGTTTTCCCCCGGCTCCATTTCTGGGCCCGGCCGGTCAGCACGAACGGCAGCCAATGGGTCGGAATTGCCGCGTGCAAAAACGCGATGGTGAAGCCTGTGAACGCGATGGTGGTAATGACCGTTGAATCCATATTAAGACCTATGCCCCCTCCCCCCATGTCGCACAAGGCGGATTATCGACTCGCTCAAAAAGATGCCGGCAGATTGGATGTGAGCCATGTCCAGCACCCGCGAATCGCATCCCCCGGAAGAAACCCAAGCCCTGACCACCCGGCTGCGGAAAATCACGGGCCAGCTCAATGCCGTCGAACGCATGCTGACCACCGATTACGATTGTCCCGAAGTGCTCATGCAACTGGTGTCGGCTCGAAGAGCGATCAAGGCGCTTTCGGAAAAGCTCATCCACTCTCACATGGAGCACTGCATCGAACATGCATCGTCCCCGGTCGACGCCCGCCGAAAACTGCGCGAACTTCTGGTCGTGTTGGAACGTTACGTGGACTGACGGATCAAGGAAACCGACGGACTCTCGTTCAAGGAACCTACTCTCATGCTGCTTGGGCGGCATCACGGCTTTATAGTTAAAGTGTTTGACGGTCTTGGCCGCGCCCACGGGCGACACGGCCAAGACCGAGATTATCGCAGGTCCGTTTATCGCTTTAGGTGAGTTCCTTGGTCGAGGGCGGTTCGGGCAGGCGCACTTCGGGCGTGGGCAGTTCGTCGCGCTCGAACACTTTGTAGAAGGTCGGCAGCACGTAGAGCGTCAGTAGCGTCGAACTGATGAGTCCTCCGATCACGACCGCCGCCAGCGGTTTTTGGATTTCGCTGCCGGGGCCGGTGGCGAAGAGCATCGGGATGAGGCCTAGTGCGGCGACGCTTGCGGTGATGAGCACCGGACGGAGACGTAGAACCGCGCCCTCAATCACGGCGAGCCCGACTTTCATGCCCTCGCGCCGCAGTTCGTTGAAGTAGCTGACCATCACGACGCCATTAAGCACCGCGACACCGAATAAGGCGATGAAGCCCACGCTCGCGCTGACGCTCAGGTTAAACTCTCCCACGACCAGGGCGATGATGCCGCCGATCATCGCGAACGGCACGTTGAGGATGATGAGCGTCGCCTGTTTGACCGAGTTGAACGAGCTGAAGAGCATCAGGAAGATGGCCGCCAGCGTGATGGGCACCACGATGGCAAAGCGCTTCATCGCCCTCTGCTGGTTCTCGAACTGGCCGCCCCAAGCAATGAAATAGCCGGTCGGCAGTTTCACGTTGGCATCAATCTTTTGCTGCGCCTCGGCGACGAAACCACCGAGGTCTCGGCCGGCAACGTTGCACTCGATGACGATGCGACGCTGGCCCATTTCGCGGCTGATCTGCGCCGGGCCTTCGGTGACCTCGACCTTGGCGAGCTGACCGAGCGGGATAAGCGCCCCGCTGGGCGAAGGGATCAGGATTTCGCGAATCGGCTCTACGTCGTCACGGGCCGATTCCGGGAAGCGCACGGCCAAGCCGAAGACCTTCAGGCCCTCGTAAACCTTGCTCGCTTCCTTACCGCCGATGGCGGTTTCGATCACGGACTGGACATCGGCTACGTTGATGCCGTAGCGCGCGATTTTATCGCGGTCGATTTCGATTTCCAGATAGGCGAGACCGCTGACCTTTTCGACGTTGATGTCGATGGCGCCGTCGATCTTGCCGAGCACGCGGGCAACGGCTTCGGCCTTCAGCTTCAGCACGTCGAGATCGTCGCCGAAGATTTTGATGCCGATGGCCGATTTGACGCCGCTGACCAGCTCATCGACGCGCAGCGCGATGGGTTGCGAGAAGCTGGAGGCCACGCCTGGCAAGTCTGCCAGCGACAAGCGCATTTTCTCGACGAGTTCTTCCTTGGTCTTCGCCGAGGTCCACTCTTCGCGGGGTTTGAGCGTCACGATCACATCGCTAACCTCCACGCCCATCGGGTCGGACGCGATGTCCGCCCGGCCGGTCTTGGAGACCACGTCGATCACCTCGGGGAACTGCTTAAGGAGCTTTTCCGCTTCGGTCTGCAACGCGAGCGACTGGGTGAGCGAAATGCTCGGGATGCGGAAGGTCTGCACCGCGACAGAGCCCTCATCCAGCGTGGGCAGGAACTCGGTGCCGATGCGCGGCACGAGCGAGAACGCACCGCCGAGCGCGAGCAGGGCCACGATCATCACCAGCCAAGGATACTTAACGCAGGGTTTGAGCGTGGTGAGGTAGGCCTGTTTGATCCACCGAATGTGAAACGGGTCGTGCTCATGCGGTTCCTGCTTGAGGAGAAAGGTGCAGAGCGTGGGCACCAAGGTCAGCGAAAGGATCAGCGAGCCGATCAGAGCGAACGAGATGGTGAATGCCAGCGGCGCGAACATCTTGCCCTCAAATCCTTGCAATGTGAACAGGGGCATGAAGACGATGATGATGATCGCGATGCCGAACACGATGGGTCGGCCGACTTCTTTGGCCGCGTAAAGCACCGTCTCCACCTTGCCCGCGTGGACGTGGTTGGATCTCCCCGGAGGCTCGGTGAGGTGTCGGTGGACGTTTTCCACCATCACGACCGCGCCGTCCACCATCATGCCGATGCCGATGGCGAGACCGCCGAGGGACATGAGGTTGGCGCTGAGTCCCTGCCACTTCATCATGATGAACGCGAATAAGGCGGCCAACGGGAGGATGAGGGTGACAACAATCGCGCTACGCACATCGGCGAGCAGGACGATCAGAACGATGAAGACAAAAATGCCGCCCTCTTCGAGCGCCTTGGTCACGGTGTGGATGGCTTTCTGAACCAGCTCGGTGCGGTCGTAGAAGGGCACGAGTTGGACGCCTTTGGGCAGAGCTTTCTGGATGGCGGGCAACCGTTCCTTGACGGCGTTGACCACATCGCGACCGCTCGCGCCTTTCAGCATAAGCACGATGCCGGCGACGGCCTCGCCCTTACCGTTCGCGGTGACCGCGCCTTGGCGCAGCTCAGCACCGATCTGCACGGTCGCGAGGTCGCGAACATAAACCGGGGTGTGCTCCTTCACCGTTACGATGATGTTTTCGATGTCGCGCACGTCCTTCACGAGGCCGAGACCGCGCACGACGTATTGCTCGGACTTGTGTTCGATGAAGTTGCCACTGGCGTTGGCATTATTTTTTTCCAGCGCCTCGAAAACCTGTGCGAGGGTGACGTTCATCGAGGTCAGCCGGTCGGGATTTACGATGACCTGATACTGCTTGGTCAGGCCGCCGAAGGAGTTCACGTCCGTGACTCCCGGCACCGTCCGCAGGATCGGTCGCACGATGTAGTCTTGAAGGGTGCGCAGCTCGGTGGCGTCGTATTTGGGGTCTTGGCTGACGAGCGTGTATTGGAAGACCTCGCCCAAGCCGGAGGTAATCGGGCCGAGTTGCACCTCGACGCCATCGGGCAGGTTTCCGCGCACGCTTTGGAGCCGCTCGCTTACGAGCTGACGGGCGAAGTAATCGTCCACCCCGTCTTCAAACACGATGGTGATGGCGGTGAGGCCGATCTTCGATACCGAGCGGATCTCGGTCAGCCGGGGCAGCCCGGCTATGCCCATCTCGATAGGACGGGTGACGAGTTTTTCGACTTCCGGCGGTGACATGCCGTCGGCGGTGGCGAGCACCTGCACCTGCACGTTGGTCACGTCAGGAAAGGCGTCGATGGGGATCTGCTTGACCGCCAGCACACCGAGGCCGACCAGTCCAAGCGCGCCCAGAATCACCAGCATGCGCTGGCGAACGGAAAAATTGAGGATGGCGTTAATCATGGCTTATTCCTCCCCCAATTCGCCTTTGAGCATCTCGGATTTGAGAATGAAACTGCCTTCGGTGACGACGCGGTCGCCCTCTTTCAGGCCGTCCAGGACTTGCACGCGGCCGTGCTGTTCGAGGCCGACTTTGATCACGCGTTTCTCGAACCTTTTATCGCTGGTCGCAACGAACACGACCGGCTCGTTGTCCATCGACTGGATGGCCTGGTCGGAGATGACCAGCACGTCTTGCAACGCGGTGGTGGCGATTTCGACATCGGCAAACATGCCGGGCTTCAGACGGCCGTCGGGGTTGGCGACCTCCACGCGGACTTCCAACGTGCGCGATTCGGTTTCGACGCGATTGCCCACGAGGGCGATTTTGCCGTGGAAGGTGTCGCCGTGATAGGCGAGGACGGAAAACGAGACCTCTTGCCCGGTTCGCACCGCACCGATGTCACGTTCCTTGATCTCGGCCTGCACCCACAGATCAGACGGGTCGCCAATCGTATAGACCGCCGTTTCCTTGCCGATGAGTTCGCCCACCGTGCCCATGCGTTCGACGATGACGCCGTTGATGGGGGCCTTGAGTTCGAGCAGGCGACCTAGCAATTCCGGAGTCTGCACGAGCGCGAGCACATCGCCCGCCTTCACGCGGTCGTCGAGGTCGGCGTTGAGTTTGGTCAACCGGCCTTCGAGCGTGGTGGTGACTTTCGCGGTTTTGTTGAGATTTTCGGCGACGCGGCCCACGGCCTTGAGCGTCACGCCGAGACTGCCACGGCTCGCGAGTTCGGTTTTGAGGGAGACGAGCGCGAGGTTTTCCTTCGACAGGACGACGACGTTTTCCTCGTGCGGGGTTGAGGACTCCGCCTCGGCGACCGGGGCGGGGGATTTTTTTTCGCAACCGCTCAACGCGGCGAGACAGGCAAGGGCCGCAAGAATGCGGGAAAGAGTGGAATTCATGGGAATACGATCAGTTGAAGTTTAGAGAGTGGATGGAACGGGAGCGCCGATGGCCGATTCGAGCGCGGCCTGGTTCGTGGCCACGTCAGCAATCGCCTCGTAGTAGTCGGCGAGTGTGTCGAAATACGTGCGCTTCGCGTCGAGGTAGATGAGCAGCGAGGTGGCGCTTTGCGCGTAGCTTTGCTCGGCCTGGGCCACGACGGATTTGAGCTGATCGAGGTAAGCCGGGGTGTATAGCGCCCGCTGGTCGCGGGCGGTGACGAGCCGGGTAAAGGCCTGGGTGACGGCACCGGCGATCTCGCGCCGAAGCTGGTCGGCCTCGGCCAACGCTTTCCGCTGTTCGGCGGACGCGGTTTGGATTTCGCCTTGGCCGTAATTTTTTCCGGCCAACGGGATGGACACGCTTACCCCAACCACCTGCTCGGATTTGCTGTATTCGAGGGACGGGCCGACCGAGTAGTCGGGTTTGCGGGCAAGACGCGCCTTGCGAATGTTGAGTCCGGCGATTTCCGCCTGCATGGCCTGCACCCGGAGGCTTGGATTGTTCTCCTCGGCGAGTGCCAATAGAGCGGGCAACGATGGCAGGGTGGCGTCGGTGTCGAGCGTGCCTGCCACCTCCAGCGGTGCGGACGGGCTACGACCCAGCAGGGTGTTTAGCTCCACCCGCGCGACCGCGATCTGACCTTCGGCGGCACGCAGAAGCTTTTTGGCGTTGATGACGTCGCCCTGACTTTTGACCGCCTCGAAATCCGAGGCGTAACCGCTCTCGGCGCGCTTGGTCGCGGCTTCCTGAAACGTCTGCGCCGACTCTATCTGCTGTTGCCGCAGGCTCACGATGGATTGTGCCGCCAACAACTCGTAGAAGGCCTCGCGCACGGCGGCGGAAACTTGGAATCGTAGTCCGTCGATGCCGAGGCGGCGCAGCTCGACGTTACGCTCGGCCAGCGACACGAGGAGTTCCTTTTTGCCCGCAAACAGGAAAGTGCGGGTGTAGGCTATGGTGCCCTTGAATTCGTAACTTGAATCGCCCGCCTCTCGGGTGCGTTTCAGGCCGGGCGTAAACGAGATTTCGTCATTGGGCCGCGTTTGGGCGGTGAGGATTTCGCCGCGTGCGGCGTCCATTTCGGCTTCGATCACGCGCAGCGCGGGACCTTGGGATAACGCTTCGGCCAAGGCGGAGGATAAGGTCAGGCCAGCGCCCGATATGGTTAGGGGCGGAGACTCGGCAAGAGCGACCTCCGCGCCATGGATAAACCCCGGGGTGGCGAGAACCGCCACTCCGAGCGTAAGAATAGGTAATTTGAATACGGTCATTTTGATCAGAATCGAGATACGAAAGTTTTCGGGCGCAGTATGGCCCAGAGTAACGTGACGCGCGCAGGCGCCAGCGTGGGTGAAATAAGAGGCCGATCAGTCCGCGCAGGGACGGATCAAACCAGAACGGACGGAGCGCGAGAAAGCGGTGCGGCTCTGCGAACGAAATGCCAAATCGACACCCATGCCTGCGGCTTTTCGGCCGCGACGACCGGAGTAAGCGGCTCAATTCTCAAATCGCGATAAACGAGCTGAAGGCATAGAAAACAGCTGCAAACGAGAAGGTCAGGAGCCGGAACCTTCAGCAGCAGGTCGCCGGATGGTTTGTAGGTGATTCCCTCGACCATTATGCAGCCGTCGTGCGAGCAAGGATTCCCACCTCCGAGACAGGCGCTATCCGTATGTTCGCCATGTGCATCGATCAGTCCTGCCGCCTGCAAATTACAGTGCTGGGTTGCTGGCATCCAGAGTGCCAACAGCAAGACTGCAATGATGTGACGGAACCAAAACATGCGCCCGCAGGCACGGAGATTACGCATATTTTGTCAACTGCGCGCGGGATTCTCAGTTATTTGAAATGCTCCCGCAGGGAGCATTTTACCCGGTCCCTGCCGAGGCGACTTGGATACTTCCTGCTTGGCGGAAACCCAAGGTAACTAATTGCCGGTTATTCAGCTGCACGGTTACCGATCCTGCCACTTCCGTTCGGGTCAGCACCCGGATGGTTTCGCCTGGGATCAACTTTTGGCGCTCAGCAAATTGTAGGAAATCGGAGCTTTGATCGGTTACACGGACCATCCGCACGGGGGCATCTATTGCACAGGTGGCCAGAGTATCGTAAATGCCTGTATCGAGCTTTCCTTGCCGACTGGGAATCGGATCGCCGTGAGGATCAGTTTCAGGATTTCCCAAGAGGGCATCGATGCGATCCAAAACGGCGTCGGAAATGGCATGTTCCAAACGTTCGGCCTCAACGTGGACTTCAGACCAATCCATTTTGAGCGTGGCCACCAAGAAAGTTTCTATTAACCGGTGCTTGCGCAGCACGTTAAGTGCAATGAGCCGGCCGCGTTCAGTCAGCCGCACGCCTTGGCGCGGGTAGTGTTCAATCAAAGCCTGTTCAGCCAAGTTCTTCATCATCGTCGTGACCGTGCCAGGCACGACCCCAAGCCCTTCGGCGATTTTCCCCATGGAAACCAATTCGTCCCCGGTCGATTTGAGCAGGATGGTCTTCAAATAGTCTTCCACCGTGCTGGTAGCCATTTCCCGAGTCCGGCCGCTCAGGATTACGAGGCAATAACATTTATACTTTGACTAATCAAAATGCGTGCTTCCAATTATTAGGTAAGGCTAATTTCTTTTCCGTCCGCTAACATCCGTCGCCCATGTCTGTAACTCCGTCTTCTGGCTCACCCGATATTTTGCCTAGCCCACACAGCTCGGCGTGGAAGCTGGCAGCCACCAGCGTGTCCTTGCCCGAAGTGCATCGCAGCATTGATGTCCCTGCGCGGGGGAATTTTTTGAAGAAAATGGCGGCCTTTGCCGGTCCCGGTTTTCTCGTGGCCGTAGGATACATGGACCCCGGAAACTGGGCCACCGATCTCGCGGGTGGCGCCAAGTTCGGCTACACGCTGCTGAGCGTCATCCTCATTTCCAATCTGATGGCGATTCTGCTTCAGCACTTGTGCATCAAGCTGGGCGTCGCCACCGGTCGTGACCTGGCTCAAGCGTGCCGTGACCATTACTCCAAGCCAACGGTTTGGTTCCTTTGGATACTCTGCGAGACAGCTATCGCGGCGTGTGATCTTGCCGAGGTGGTCGGCTCGGCCATCGGTCTCCAACTGCTTTTTGGCATACCTCTCGTCTGGGGTTGCGTCATAACCTGCGTGGACGTCCTGGCGGTCCTGTATCTGCAAAACCGGGGATTTCGCTATGTCGAGGCGCTGGTTGTGACCTTGATCATGACCATCGGCGCCTGCTTCGCCGCCGAGTTGTTTTTTGCGAAGCCGAGCCTGACGGGCGTGTTGCTAGGCTTCGTGCCAAGCACCGACATTCTGAAAAATCAGGAGATGCTTTATGTGAGCATCGGTATCCTCGGAGCGACTGTGATGCCTCATAATCTCTACCTGCACTCCTCCATCGTGCAGACGCGTAAGTTTGCACACACGTCGGAAGGCAAACGCGAGGCGATCAAGTTTGCCACGATTGATTCCACGCTCGCGCTCACCTTCGCGCTGTTCATCAACGCGGCGATCCTGATCTTGGCCGCAGCCGCTTTCCACTGGTCCGGACACCGTGAGGTGGCGGAGATCAAGGACGCCTATCAATTACTCAGCCCCACGCTCGGGGTCGGCCTTGCGAGCACGTTGTTCGCCGTGGCGCTGCTCGCGTCTGGGCAGAATTCTACCCTGACCGGAACTTTGGCCGGACAAATCGTGATGGAAGGGTTCCTCAACTTCAGGCTGCCACCATGGCTCAGGCGGCTGGTCACCCGTGGCATCGCGATTATTCCGGCGGTTTGCGTGATTGGTTACTTTGGCGAAGGCAAGACGACGCAATTGCTGATCGCGAGCCAAGTGGTGCTCAGCATGCAACTCGGTTTCGCGGTCTGGCCGCTCATGCGGTTCACGGGCGAAAAAGCCAAGATGGGTGAGTTCGTGAATCCGCTCTGGATCAAAATTCTCGGATGGGGCACCGCGTTCATCATCATCACGCTCAACCTAAAATTGCTGTTCGATACGTTCCTACCAGCCGCAGTGCTCGATAAGGTTTACGGACGCTGATCAAGGAAAGGGGCCGATAGCTGGATTGATTGCCGTCCGGCTTCCGGCCTCAGAGCTGCTAATGTCGGCATCGTCTATCGACCAGCGCCACCGAAAGCCGAAGAAGCCGATTAAGCGCTCGGTAGCGACACAGTCGGAAGATTGATAGCGGCATGGCCCTGCTCAGCCTCTGAGCACCATAAGTCCTTTGCTCGGCATTAAGAAAAGGTGCGGTCGCTTCGCCCATAAAATATAGCGCCACGATGCTAGGGCATTATTGGGAGTAATTTAGAATATATCCTAAAACTGCATCTTATTCTTTTTCAGGTGCTAATATTTGTGATTAGGAGTTAGGCAGAAACTAACCCAATATTTAGCATAGTTTCGATAGGCTTGAGCCAATTTGGCTGCCAGCAAACAACTACGGCGCCAAAAATAAAAAATAAGATACCAATAATCCTAAATATTCTTTAGCCATTACGAATCAACGGCTAAAGTCATTAGGTATATACCTAATGACTTCCTAAGCGTCGCCCAGGCCTCGGGCACAACATTCCCAGCGTTTACTTCGCAGGCGGAACAAAAGGATCTACGCAAGGAAAGCGAGACGCATAGCGCACGTAGCACGGACGCTCCATAAATTTATGGATTTTCCCGTTCTTTCTACCCCAGATTGAGGCTGTCCACGGAAAGGGCGTTTTTGCCGGAGCGGGAATGCCAATCACTCCGCCTGCGGGAGTAGCCAATACGAAAGGCGAGCTACCGCCGTCCTCAATCATGAATTCCAAAACAATTCCACCGCTATCAGCATCATAGTCATAGCTATCGAGAACCGAAATAACGACATGCTTTGCGCCCTTAATCATGTCCGGAACTTGATGGAGCCACGCGTCGGGCAAAAGAACGCGAACGCATCCCGCGTTGGTGGTTATTATAAACTTGCCGGCCATAGCCGTTGGCGAATCCCAGAAATTTGTTCCGGGTGCAATATCCTTGCCGTTATTAACTATACAGATTAGTGATGGGTTTGTGTTTTTCATAGGGAACTATTTTTTGTTTACTAATTCCCACTTCACAGGCAGTTGAAGGCGCAGTAGTCTCCCCCAGCCAACCATGCTCGCACATAAACCGTGCTGTTTCTAATGCCCCATGCGACCTAACCCAGAAGAACTCCAACCCGTCTATACAGGAAATATGACGTTTGACTTGGCCGGGCAGCTTATCGCTGGCTCCCGCTCTCAATGGGTAAAAATCACTAACCCCAAAGAGCGCCATTTCTCCGGAAATTGGACGGCAAAAACACTGCTAGAAATAGCCGTAGGTAGCTTACCCGCCCCGAAACCACGCAGTATCGAGAAATCCGACTCGTTCATATAAATCTTAAATTAGCCCACAAGCATCATTTAATTTATGAAGAAAACAGGCCTATATTTCCTCGAACTTGAGGACCACCTAAAAAAAGGCATGCCGACCGAGTGGGTTCCGATTCTTACTAATCACAGGCACGTCATCGAAAAATTCATGCCCGGAAAGGCATGGCACGTGGAGCCTGCATTTAATCTATTTAGAAATCAATATATGGAAATTGAGAGTTGCGTAATAATAAGCACTGACGCTGAACTCACGAAAAAGGAAAAGGTTTTGTGGTTTGAAAATTACATAGGCCTAGGCATACCAGAACATCTTTTGCGTTCCAGAAATTCTGACAACAGCAGTTCTTTGGCGGAAATAATTTCAAAAATTGAGGAAAATATCGCCAAAGAGATTGAAGAAGGTGAATTATACGGCCCCGAGTCAATGACCGTAGATAAGTTAGTCCGAATGATAGATACGGCAAAGAGCCACAGAAAAAAGCCACATCAAGGAACGGCTATAAGCAAAGTCGGCGAAATTTGGGATATTACAAGAGACAGCCATCCCGCATATCATAATTGCCTTCACATTCTGCGACTCGCACTACATGCACAGACTCAGCCGCCTTGCTCCAAAAACAGTTGCTCATTTTTAAATAGCGTAGGAGTTGAAAAACTTTACGTAAATCACGTAAATTCGCCTACAAATAAAAGCGAACTCCATGCGGAGCTGATTATACGCGAGCTCGATTCTTATAAGATAAATCGACTTAAGTCCTATGTAGTCAATTGGTGCTCATTATATTACGATTCTCCGGAATTTACTTGGCTAGGGTTTGATCTCAAAAAGACCAGTGAGCGCGAACTACATTTTTCATTTAAGGAAAAGAGCAAAATGCAGCTCAATTAATGAGGCGTCCCACTCTCTCTGAAAAGCTGCCATTGCCAATAGTAGATAAATTCTGAGGGGCATAACATCAAAACACCTCGTAAACACGAGGGGATGTGAGTGACCGAAGAAACAAAAATGAGACGTAACCCCTTGACGCGCCAGCCACGGTCGCGGCTCATCTTGAACGTTAGGCAAAAATGAAACACCTGATTATAGCATTCCTTATTCTGGCCGCAACGATGGCTGTTGGTGTTATATTGGCCGAAAAAAAAGTTGCGACCTTGCGCGCTCGTAGGCTTTACCCCAAAAAAGGAAACGAAACAGAAGAAGATGTCTTCCGGCTGCTTGAGCTTGGTGAGCAATCGCTTGCTATTCGCTGTTATCGGTCGCTCCATAAAGTTAGTCTTAGGGAAGCGAAAGATCATGTTTTATCGCTCAGAAAAAACGGAGCCTAACAAGGCGCTACAGACAAGATACATGCTTGTCACGTGTCGTGCTACGCACGCCCCGCGCCAAGCATGTATCTGTCTGATCTAGGACGTTAGGCAAAGAATCATGAGCTCATCACTTGCCGAAATCCTGCGCCAAAAAAGAGCTTCTGTATTCTTTCATGCCTCATGGAGTGGTCCAAGCCATGTTGCCCTTCGTGCGCTTCGCGATCATCTGTCCGTCAGCGCCATCCCAGAAAATGAAATTACTATCATTGATGTTGATGCCGAAGAAAAGACGATTTGCCGCCTAGTAGATGAAGGCATTTCTTTGCATGGTTATGGTGAAGCAGTAGTAATTCGTGACGGAAAGATCCGGCACTTTTCGGCGCTAGGTCGAGGCGATGATACTATCACCATGCGAATCGATACGTTTCTAAATGAACACAGAGCCTAACGAGTCGCTACAGACAAGATACATGCTTGTCATGCGTCGTGCTGCGCACGCCGCCCGCCAAGCATGTATCTGTCTGATCTAGGACGTTAGGCAAAATATGAAAAACATACTGCTCAGTCTATTTATTTTCATCGCTCCTAGCGTGTTTGGCGCTGAATATTTACACCTCCGAAATGAACGGGCGACCACAGTAGTCTACACGATTATGGATTTGAGCGCATGGCATATGTGCGTCGCGTGAAGGTCACAAGAAACGCCGACGACAAGGCCCGCATGCATACATACGAAATTGATATGAGTAAGGAAGGCATATCGAATGGCTCCGGGGAATTTAAGCTCCAGCCCGGTGATATTATTTATGTCCCAGAAATTATGCTATAAGACGCCCAACCAGGCGCTAGAGCCAACGACCATGGCTGTCACGCTTCGTGCTCCGAGCCGCACGAAGCGCGCCAGCCACGGTCGCGGCTCACCTTGAACGTTAGGCAAAAAACATGAAACCACACACCCTACTCCCGATCCTTTTGGTCTTATCCGCTTTGAGAATCACAGCGGAAGAACTTGTTTTTCGTGAGCCATTCACCCTTACGCTCGGCATGGATAAAGAGCATTACTATGAACAAAAATTCGGCAAGTTGCCTTATGTTGCCGAAAAATGTGTTTTTCTCGTAAAGGGCGATTCATTTGGAATCAAACTCATGATCACCGATGGAAAGATCAACGGCATCAATTATCAGCCCGATAGCAGTAAAGCTGATGTTTGGTTTGAATTCGAACAAAAGAAACTAGGTGAAGACTTGGTCATGATGTTAACGATCAAAAATAAGACAGAATCACGGATATATATGGACGCGGTGATGACGATTCCTGGGAAGAAGGGCGTCAGAAAAACCACAATTTTACCTATAGATGCTGGTCTTACTAATTGGGAGAATTGGCCGCATCCCATAGTTCAGTTAGTTCTAGAGAACTTGAGATTAAAAGAAACCACGGAGCCCAACCAGTCACCAGAGCCAACGATCACAGCTGGCACTTCGGCTGCTGCGCACCCGCCGCGCCAGCCATAGTCGAGGCTCATCTATAACGTTAGGCAAAGATGAAGAAGCCACCGCCGCTGCCCGACCGAAATCACGTGCCTGCCTATGCTGGACAGGAATTGCGTGCGCTCATCTATTCCGCCGATGGAGCTACGCGTGCGGTGATCACGGAAGATATGCAGAAGCGCGTTCGCGTGCACGAGGAGGAGTGGTCGACAAGCGGATGGGAGCACGGTGGCACTCCGATGTGGTTGCCGGCCGCGCAGAACACCCACATCGTCGATTCGGTTGTCTGACCCGGAACGTTAGCCAATATGAAACTTCTTCTACCGTTTCTCGCGCTTTTGCTCACCTTCACTGGCTGCGCGACGAGTCACACTACTGCAGTTTCGAGCGACACAAGGGGCAGTTTTTATGATTCAATGCCGCTTCCGTCGCAGGATGAAAATCAGGCGCTTCAGCGTGCGGCGCAGAAACGTGGATTCGATTTTCTTGGCGCTTTGCATGACATGTCAGAAGACGATCTGCAGTCGTGGTCGCAGGTTTTTTCTCTCAGCATGGACTTTACGTCCGATGATCGATCGGCTCAGGTTTATGGATATTATATATTCACGTCTTGGCTGTATTTCGTCGAAAGCTGCGGGTGCGAAAAATATGCGAAGCTAGTCGATGCCCAGCCCGCCGCCGTGCGGCAGCGGATTCGGGATTTTCTTTATCTTTATGCCATTATGCAGCCAAAGGAGATTCGGGAATCGAAAGAGCGAGAACTGCGACAGAAGTGTCCGTCTGTCTTTCCCGCCGACTATGCGTTCGGGGAAGATGACGCGCTATTCAGAAGGCTAACCAGTCGCTAGAGCCAACGACCCTATCTGTCACGTTC
>Ga0068871_100000978_pt1 | contig 19142 bp, 15 predicted proteins | sample KBSMisM72_FD_72750 | JGI IMG/M metagenome (GOLD analysis project Ga0068871, IMG submission 72750) | Miscanthus rhizosphere microbial communities from Kellogg Biological Station, Michigan, USA - KBS Miscanthus M7-2 | ecosystem: Host-associated > Plants > Roots > Rhizosphere > Soil ...
CGGGGAGCGCCGGCGGCGGCACCGCCTGCCGCGGACGCGGCGACGCTGATTGCCGAGTACGACCCCGAGGCGGATCGGATCGGCGAACTCCTCGACGCGCGGGTGACGTTCATCACGCGCGACGGACTCGTCGTGGGCGACTCCGCGGAAAACGCCGCGGCCGTCGCGGGCATGGAAAACCACGCGCAGCGGCCCGAAGTGGCACAGGCGCGCGAGCGCGGACTCGGCATGGCGCGGCGCCACAGCGACACGATCAACGTCGACATGCTCTACGTCGCGGTACAGGTCACGCATCCGACCATCGCGTACGTTCGCGTCGCCGTCCCGTTGTCGAGCATCAGACAACAGCTCCTGAGCGCGATCACCGCGACGCTCGTCGCGCTCAACGTCGCGCTGATTTCCGCGCTGCTGATCGGTTGGGTGCTGTCGTCGCGCATCGCGAACCGCGTTCGCCTGATCGCGGCGGTCGCGACGCGGTACCGCGCGGGCGATCTCTCGCCGGCGCCGCTGGAGTACGGAGAAGACGAGCTTGGCACCGTCGCACGGGCGCTTGACGATTCGGTGCAGGTGGTGGGACGCCAGCTCGCCGAGCAGGCGCGCGATCGCTCGCGAATGGAAGCCATCCTCGCCGGCATGGTCGAAGGCGTCATCGTCGTCGACCCGCAGGGACGACTACAGCTCGTCAACGACGCGGCGCGCCGCATGTTGAAGCTGGACGACAACCTCGAACTCGGGCGTCACTATCTGGAGGCAATACGGCATCCGGCCATCGCGGAGCTGGTGGCTGCGGCGTTGGCGGGCAAGACACCCCAGTCGCTCGAGATGTCGCCTCCCCGCGATGCGACGCGGACGATCATGGCCCGCGCCGCGGCTGCCGCTGGCGGGAGCCAGCACGGCGTCGTGTTGGTGCTGCACGACATCACCGACCTGCGCCGCGCAGATCAGATTCGCCGCGACTTCGTCGCGAACGTCTCGCACGAGCTGCGGACGCCGCTCACCGCCATCCGCGGCTACGTCGAGGCGCTGTCCGACGGCGACGTCACCGAAGAGAACAGCCGCAGGTTCCTCGACATCATCGAACGCCACACCGATCGGATGGAGCGGCTCGTCAAGGATCTGCTCCGCCTTGCGCGGTTGGATGCGGGACAGGAGACGCTGGAGATCATCTCGTGCGACACGCGAAACCTCATCGCCGCCGTCGTCACTGAGCTGTCTTCGGCGCTCGAGCAGCGGCAGCAGCACGTCGACGTCGTGGTCGGCGCTGGGGCCGACTCGATTCGCGCGGATCCGGCGAAGCTGCACGACGTCCTCCGGAATCTCATCGCGAATGCGATTACGTACTCACCCGAACGGACGGCGATCCGCGTCGAGACGGTGCGCGATGGGTCGTCGATGACCGTGTCGGTGTCGGATGAAGGACCGGGAATTCCAGAGGACGATTTGCGGCGCGTTTTCGAGCGGTTTTACCGCGTCGACAAATCGCGTGCCCGCGACCCCGGCGGCACCGGCCTCGGCCTCGCCATCGTGAAGCATCTCGTCGAACTCCACAAAGGCGAGGTGAGGGCGGAGAATCGTCCGGAAGGCGGCGCTAGGGTTTCTGTGATCCTGCCAAGTTAGAACTTAGTTCTTCGTTCTTCGTTCCTCAGACCGTGCGCCGCTCAGGATGTTGAACATCGCGTAGTTGCCTTCGTGGCACGCGTATTCGGGCACCTGTACCTGACGCACATCCCTCTTCAAGTCCATCGACGCCGTCCACGGCCGTAAGAACGTCGTCGGATCTTCGACCGTAAGCTCGTAGTGGACCGTGTTCGCGTCGGTGCGCCGGAACCGTTCGATGACGTGAAGATTGGTCGTCGCGCCGCGGTACCCCGCCTTCGCCGAGAAGTTCGTGGCGTCGACGACGAGCGTGTCGCCGTCCCAGCGGCCGCGCGAGTCGCCGAAATACGAGCGGATCTTCGGCGAGACGTGAGGACGGCTGTCGAGCGGGATGACGCGCGCGTCGTGGATCATCTCGTAGCGAATCGAGACCCACCCAGGCCCCTGCACGATCTGCGACGTGTTGTCGTAGATCGTCGGAAAGATCACGTGCGGAAAGCCGCGCGTGATGCAGCGATCGTACTTGTCCAGATCCTCCGGGCCGTTGAACAGGATGCCTTCCGGCGTGCGCATCGCGGCACTCGCGCCGCGGCGACGGGCGTCGTCGTTGAGAAACGGAATCCGGCCGTCCGGCGGATCGATCACGAGCGACGTCCGGCGCGACGGCTTGCCTCGCTCGAGCCAATGGCCGGGCGGTCCAGTTCCGCCAGCCACCGGGCCATTGCCCTGCGCCGTCCGCGGCGCCACGAATTCCTCGCGATCGGCTTCATCCTGCCGCTCGGCCTGCGTGAGCCGCTGCTTGTATTCCTCGTCGGTCACGTACTGCCGATCGCCGAACTGCGCGGGCCGCTCGAACGGCACGCCGAGCTCATCGTCCGTGGTGAACAGGCCAGAAATATCAGGATCCCCCCAAGCAGTCCGGAATGCCGGCTCCTTTCGCTGAGCGAACAGCGTGGTGCACACGGACGCGACGACGATCGCGGCGGCGAGCAGGATCCTTTTCATGGGGCGAAGAATATCACTGCGTGCCCGCGGCGATCGCGTCGAACGCCGCGACGATGACATCCTCGGTGATGAGATTCGGCGTCAGGAACCTGAGGAACGTGAGCCCGTCGGCCAGTCCGTGAAGCACGGGAACAAGCAGCGCGGGATCCATCGGCAACTGCGCTCGCGGAAACCCCCTGACGATTCCCTCCGCCATCCGCTTGTAGATATCCCGGTTCAGCCGCTCGACCTCGACGCGCATGTGTTCGTGCGTCAAGGCGTACAGCATGAAGGAAAGCGCGCCGAGCGCCTGCGCGCGCCGCTCCGGTCCCGCAGCCGCGACGGCCTTGCCGACGACGTGCATGTGCTGCTTGAAGGAGGTCCCTGGTTTGTACGGCGCCGCCACCGGCTTCCACCGCTGCTGCACGACGGCAAGGAACAGCTCCTCGCGATCCTTGAAGTTGCCGTAGATGGCACCACGGCTCATGCCCGCCCGGCTCGCCACTTCCTCGAGGGAGGTGCGGTCCCACCCCTTTTCGCCAATGACCGCGGCGGCCGCGTCGATGAGCGCCGCGCGCGTTCTCTCGCGCTTGTCGCCCTTTGGCTGCCGTCGAACACTCCGAACATGCTTCGCCATGGAACCATATTATACACACTTGTATTTTATACAAGCGTGCATTATCGTGTGGCGCATGACGACACCGCCTGCTGCCGATCGCATCGCCGCCGTGCTTGCCGATCAAATCGACGTCCGTCGAAAAAGTGTCGGCATGGCCGCGGGTGTCGTGTCGCCCGCCGGGCGGCATGTCGTCGTCCACGGGAGTACCGGCTCCGACGCGCCGCTCGACGGCGACACGGCGTTCGAGCTCGCGTCGATCGGCAAGGTGTTCACGGGACTGCTGTTCGCCGACGCGGTCCGCCGCGGCGAGGTACGGCTCGACGATCCCGTCGACACCCTGCTGCCTGGCGGCATGAAAGCACCGACATGGAAGGGCCGACGGCTGACCCTGCTCCACCTGGCGACGCACACCGCGGGGCTGCCGGTGCATCCACCTGACGTGCCGACGCTCGCCGACCCTCGCCTCGCCGACTACTCCGTCGACAACTTGCTTCAGTCGCTCTGCGCGTTCACGCCGACGCGGCCGCCAGGCACGTGGGAATACAGCAACTGGGACATCTCGGTCCTCGGTCAGTTGCTGGCGCTCCGCGCCGGCGTCGAGTTCGAAACGCTCGTCGAGCACCGCATCACGCGGCCGCTCGGCATGGCGAACACGGCGATCGAACGGACGTCGCGGCTGCGGCTTTCGTCCGGCCATTCGCCCGATCTCGCGGTGATCCCGCGGCTCCGCCTCGGCTCGCTCGCACCAGCCGGCGGCTTTGTGTCGACCACAAACGACATGCTCACGTTCGCGTCGGCGCTCCTCGGGCTCTCGCCGTCTCCCCTCGCGGGCCTCCTCGACGTGGCCACGAGTGTGCGACGGCCGATCCGTCCGTCACTCGCCCGTCTGCTCAAGGAGAACTGGCGGCTGATGCTCCGGATGTTCGTCTCGCCGCCGCCCGGGGCGCGTCCTCCAGACCGCTTTTTCTCCGGCGCCGAAGCCGGACTCGCCTGGTTCATCTTCACGAAGGGCGACCGCGAGCTCGTGGCGCACGACGGCAGCGCGCTCGGGTGCTCGGGATCGCTCGTGCTCGATCGCCGACTGCGTGCAGCCGTCGTCGTGTTGTCGAACACCGGCGTCATGATTCACGACGTGGCGCGGCATCTGATGTGGGGCGATTACGCGCTCTCGAGGACGAGAACGGAAGTGGCTGTCGAGTCGTCGGTACTCGATCGCTACATCGGAACGTACCAGATGCCCAAAGGTGGGCCTGCCGTCGGCATCAAGCACGGCGACCGAGGACTGACGCTCACGTTTCCCGTGGTAGGTCCGCTCGTGATGCGTGCCGAGAACGATCACGAGTTCTTTCTGCCGGAGTTGGACTGCGAGATTCGCTTCGCCGCAACTGGACCAGTCCGCGAGCTCGTGATGCAGCCTGGCCGCAGCTTTCCGAGCTTTCCGATCCCGCGAGTGAGCGATGCCGCATAATTCGTAGCGTGAAGACGGTCGTCTACACCTTCGACTCGCCGGCCACGCTCGCGCTCGCGAACCGGCTCGTCGACAGCGGACGTATTTCGGCGGTCGTCCTCCAGCGCCCGATGACGCGCGGCGCCAAGCTCGCGTTTGTCGGCCGACGGCTCTCACGCCATGGCGTCGTCCGCCTCGTTGACGAGCTGCTGTTCCAGGTGTACTACCGGCTGTTTCTGCGGAGCAGTGACGACCGTCTCCGGCGGACGCTCGATGCGGGCCTGTCGGTCACCCGTCAGTCGCTCGAGAAGCGAGTCGACGTCTTCGACGTCGACTCGCTGAATTCGGCGGAGGGACAAGCGCTGTTGACGCGCCTGTCACCCGATCTCGTCGTCATGGCGTCGCGCGAGTTGATTCGCCGCGACGTGTTGACGCTCGCGCGCGTGGGGTTCGTCGGCTGCCATCCCGGCATCCTCCCCGACTTTCGCGGCGCATACGCGTCCTTCTGGGCGATGTCCACCGGCAAGCCGGACAAGATCGGACTCTCCGTCTACCTCGCGACGCCCGGCATCGACACCGGCCCGCTCGTCGCCGAACGCGTCCTGCCGGCGCGCTTCGGCGTCAAGCATTTCAAGGTGGAATCGGAGCGCCTGATTCTAGAGGGCGCGAAAGAGCTCCTCGACGCGATCGAGCAGGCCGAGCGCGGACAACTGAAGACCTACACCAAGCCCGATCCGCCAGGTCCTCTTTACAGCCTTGTCGGTCTGACAGATTTCCTGCGCGCCGCTCGACGCTGATGTTTGCCGTCCTCCTTTATCACGGCATCGATGACGGCACGCCGTCGGCACGGCCGATGAGTCGCGTCGATCGAGAGTACGTGCTCGACCACAAACGATTCGAAGCGCACATCGCCTATCTCGCAGCCAAGCCCGCAGCCTCAGTGCCCGCCGTCGTCTCGTTCGACGACGGCGACCTGAGTTGCCACACGACTGCGGCGCCACTCCTCGAGCGCCACGGACTGCGCGGGCACTTTTTCATCGTGACGCGCTGGATCGGGACGCCGGGGTTCATGACTGCGGACCACCTACGCGATCTCGTCAAGCGCGGACACGGCGTGCACTCGCATTCGCGGAACCATCCTCGGCTGCTGTCGCTGTCAACCGTCGACATCGACGACGAGCTGAGCGGATCGAAGGCGGATCTGGAGAGTATTCTCGGCGAACCGGTGACGCAGTTTTCAATCCCCGGAGGCGCGTACGACGATCGCGTCGTCGCCGCCGCACGGCGCGCGGGATATCAGGTGGTCTTCAATTCCATCGAGGGGTACAACGACGAACGCCGCAGCGAGTTCCTCCGCCGCCGCTTCACGCCGAGAGCGCATTCGGAGGTCTCGATGCTGCAGGAGATTTGTGAGCGTCCGGCTCGCACGAAGGCGCGAATTACCCTGAAGCGCGCGGCGCTTGCGGCCGCGCGGGGCGTCATGGGCGAGGCAGGATACGGAAAGTTGCGCGAGGCGATTATTTCGCGCCGGCGAGCCGCAGGATGAAAAACATCGCGGCAGCGATGCCGAACGCCGCCGGAATCGTCAGAATCCACGCCCAGACGATCTGACCGGCCACGCCCCAGCGGACCGCCGACAGGCGGCGCGTGGCTCCGACGCCGACGATCGCTCCGGTGATCGCGTGCGTCGTGCTGACGCCGACGCCGAGGTAGGTCGCCGTGAACACGGCGATGGCCGCCCCCGTCTCGGCGGCGAACCCGCCGACGGGCGTGAGCTTCGTGATCTTCGATCCCATCGTGTGGATGATGCGCCATCCGCCCGCGAGCGTGCCGAGCGCAATCGCCGCGTGCGCCGCGAGAATCACCCAGATCGGCACGTGGAAATCGGAGATGTAGCCGGCCGCGAGAAGCAGCCCTGCGATGATCCCCATCGTCTTCTGCGCGTCGTTGGTGCCGTGGCTCAGGCTGAATGCGCCTGCCGACAGCAGCTGCAGACGGCGGAACCAGCGATCGACGCCGCCGGGCGTGCCGCCGCGGAAGATCCAGAAGATCGCCGTCATCAACCCGAGTCCGGCGACCATGCCGATGAGCGGCGAGAGGACGATAAACAGCAGCGTCTTGGTCCACCCGGAGGCGATGATGACGCCCCAACCCGCGCGGGCGACTGCCGCGCCGGCATAGCCGCCCATCAGTGCGTGTGACGAGCTCGTCGGCAGCCCGAAATACCAGGTGATCAAATCCCACACAATCGCGCCGGCGAGACCGGCGAACACGACCGCGAACGTGACGACCTTCACGTCGATCATCCCCTTGCCGATCGTCGTCGCGACGGCCGTGCCGAAGAAAAAGGCCGCGATGAAGTTGAAGAAAGCCGCCCACACGACGGCCTTGCCTGGCGAGAGCACGCGCGTCGACACGACCGTGGCGATGGAATTCGCCGCGTCGTGGAAGCCGTTGATGAAGTCGAACGTCAGCGCGACGAGGATGAGGGCGACGACTATCGGAAACATCAATCGGCTGGCGCGCGCTTAGCCGTGCTTCACGACGATGCTCTCGATGACGTTGGCGACGTCCTCGCAGCGGTCGGTGGCCTGCTCGAGAAAGTCGAGCGCTTCTTTCCACTTGATGACGACGATCGGGTTCGTTTCCTCGTCGAACAGGCGCACGACAGCCTGCTGGTGGATGCGGTCGGCTTCGTTTTCGAGCCGGTTGATTTCGACGCCATGTGCGGCCACGCCCTTCGTCTGCTCGAGCGCTGCGAGCGCGTGGTGGATGACCACCGTGGACGCGGAGATGACGCGCGCGAGCTCGCGGGCGCCGGCCCTGACCGACGTCAGGCGATAGAGCCGGACGACGGTGGCGGCCGCGTCAATCGCGTCCATCACGTCGTCGAGCGACCGTGCCAGCGCGTGGATGTCTTCGCGATCGATGGGGGTGACGAACGTGCGGTTGAGACGCTGGATGATCTCGTGGGTCAGGAAATCGCATTTGTGCTCGACTTCCTTGATTTCGTCGGCCTTGTCCCAGATGGGCTTTTCCGCGCTGAGCATCTCTTCGAGCAGGCGCGCGCCCTTCTGCAGCTCGTCGGCCATGCTCAGGAAGTCTGCGTAGAACTTTTCCTCGCGGGGGATGAGACGGAAGGCGGCCACGAAGCCCGGATTGTAACAGATCCGTTTACACGGATGTTACAAGCGGACTCGTGGTTCCAGAGGTTCCAGAAGCTTAGTGAATTGTGAGCTTGAATCCGATCGCGAAGTCCGGGTCGGTGTTCCAGCGGACGCTGAACGGCATATTCATGTTCTCGCGCGCGTAGAACTGGGCGACGACCGGGCGGCCGCCCCGAATGAAGCGGTGGCTCACGGCCAAGGCGACGTCGGAATAGTCGGCGTCCAGTCCGATCACCCCGGTCTGCTGGTACGGCGTCGTGCTGCCGTCCAACTGAAGATTGACCGACGTGTCTTGCGTGAGACGGAACTCGGGTCCGGCGGAAAACGCGAACACGCCGCGCTTGAGCGGCAGCGTCCAGGCGCTGACGCGATCGATGACGAAGCTGCCGCGGACGTCGGCGTGCAGTGCCATCCTATCGAGCACTTTCTTGTCGACGCTGAGGCCGACGCCGGCGAAATTGCCGACCGTGAATTCCGATGCCCCGGCGATGTTGACGGCCACGCGCGCCGCGACGCGCGTGCTTCGCGAAGAAGGCGACCCGTCGCGCAGGATGGCCTTGGCGACGAGCGACACGTCGCCGAAGCCCGAGCCTTCGCCCGACGTCTGGTAGAGGAGCTGGCCGTTGCGCGTAATCGACGTACCGAGCGGCTGCAGCGTCGCGACCGTGCTGCGCAGCGGCGCATGGACAAGATCTTCGAAGCCGGTGATGAATCCATTCAGCATGCCGCCGTCGCTCTCGGCGAACTGCAGTTGAGCACCCAGCTCGAACCGCGGCCATCGCGCCGGCTTGAACCCACGACGGAACTCGAAGGCGAGCGTGTGAGCCTCCGACCGCTGGCTGATCGTGATGCCGTTTCTGTCTTCGACGTAGAAGTTGTTGGCGCCCACGGTGTGAATCGACAGTTGATTCGCTCCTGGGTCGAGCACGTCGGCACTCTCCCCTGGCAGCGCGTAGCCGCGCCGGCCCGCGCCGGCCTGGTCGACCGGAACCAGACCGAGCGGCTCCCACGGCCGGAACTCTCCGTCCTGCGCGGCGGCCGCTCGGGCGCACAACGCGGTCAGCATCAACACACACGTCTTCTTCACAAGCGACACTGCGCGCCTCGCAATCCGAAACAGTTGGGGTCTTGGCCGGGGAGCCGGGCACCCATTGTATCGGGTTCCCGGCGCGATTCCGTTAAAAAGTCAGAGGTGGGATTAGTTGTAAGGTATGCGGATGGCGGTCAACAACGAGGTGCTGGCCATCATCCTTGGAGGCGGCCAGGGCACGCGGCTGTTTCCGCTCACCCAGCTTCGGTCGAAGCCGGCCGTTCCGATCGGCGGACAGTATCGCCTCATCGACATCCCGATCAGCAATTGCCTGCATGCGGACATCCGGCGTATTTTCGTCCTCACGCAATTCAATTCGGCGTCGCTCAATCGGCACGTCGGTCAGACGTATCGAATGGATCTCTTCAATCAGGGGTTCGTCGAGATTCTCGCGGCCGAGCAGACGCCCGACAACCCGAACTGGTATCAAGGGACGGCGGACGCCGTCCGCCAGGCCGCGCGACACTTCTCGCGCCACGACGCGGACTACTACCTCGTGCTCGCGGGCGATCAGCTCTATCGCATGAACTACGCGGATCTGATCGACACACACGTCGACCGTCAGGCGGACATCACGATTGCCGCCCAGCCGGTGACGGCGGCCGACGCGACGCAGATGGGCATCTTCCGGTTCGATCGCGAGGGACAGATCGTCGCGTTCGAGGAGAAACCGAACGCGGCGCGGCTCGCCGACATCGGCCAGAGCATCCCGCGCGGCGCCACGTTCTCCGGACCTTCACTCGACAAGCCGTTCGTCGCGTCGATGGGCATCTATCTCTTCTCGCGCGACGTCCTGCTCGACGTGATCAAGAAGGACGGCGCGACGGACTTCGGGCGCGGCATCATCCCGCACGCGCTCGATCGTTATCACGTCAATGCACACTTGTTTCGCGGCTACTGGGCCGACGTCGGCACCGTCGCGTCCTTCTACGACGCGAACATCATGCTTACGCAGCCGAACCCGCCGTTCAGCTTTTACGACTCGCGCTGCCCCATCTATACGCATCCGCGCTTCCTGCCCGGCTCGCGGCTCGTCGACTGCGCCGTCCGCGACGGCATCGTCTGCGACGGCTGCGAGCTGCACCAGTGCACCATCGAGCACAGCGTCATCGGCATCCGGTCGCGCGTTCAGCCCGGCACCCGCATTTCGCGATCGGTGCTGCTTGGGGCGGACTTCTACGAGACCGACGATCTCGCGCCGGCCCGCACGACGGGACCCCGGCTCGGCATCGGCCGCGATGTCGTGCTCGACCGCGTCATCGTCGACAAGAACGCGCGGATTGGCGACGGCGTGCGCCTCACGAACGAAGCCGGCCTCCAGGACTTCGACGGCGACGGCTACTACATTCGGAACGGGATCGTGGTCGTACCGAAAGACGGCGTCATCAAAGCGGGCACCACGGTGTGACTGGCCCGTAAACAAATTCGCCCTCTAGCCTGTACGACTGGCCCTCGAGACGGTACGACTCACCGCCCACCTCGCGCGGACACGGCTTTAGCCCGTGCTGCGTTTCAATTGCGCGATCAACCCGGTCATATCGAGGGTCACGCTCGCGTATGTGATCTTGCCGTCGTGGATTTCCAGCACTTCACGGTGCGGGACCGTCACGAAAACGCCAGTCGGCTCGAACTGACCGTACTCCCCAAGGTCGAGCAGTCCTTTATGTGTCCCGGTCGCCACGAGCTCGATGTCGTAAATCGCCTCGCCGTGGTCGGAAATGCTGACCACCTCTATCTGGGCGTCGGGAAACGCGACGAACGACCGCTCCGCCGACGCGGCGTACGCCTCGGGGCCACGCTGCGGACGGCCAAAGGGCGCGTGCTCCACGACGGCATCGGGCGAAAACAGCGCGGCCGCCTGCTGAATTTTGCGTTCGTTGTAGAAGGTATAGAACTGCCGAATGAGCGCGTGAGCCGACACGCAACCTGTATCGGACGTGTAACAGCCGACGTGTAGCCGAGCTTCACACGGCGCGCGCAACGGTTTAACGCGCCGTTAACGTCTTCGTCGTATCCGCATCACACCCGCCTCATACGCTTCCCAAATTCACATCAGTTTGCAGGGAGGCATGATGACTGTTCGCAAGTGGCTGACGGCGTTGTTCCTCGTCGCGATGTCTGCGGCGGCGATGGCTCAGACGGACCAAGGCCGGTTCACAGGGACGGTGCGCGATTCGTCGGGCGCGTTCGTCGCGGGCGCGACGGTGAAGGTCAAGAACGAGCGCACCGGCGAGGAGCGCGAGATCCTCACCAACCAGCAGGGCTACTTCCTGCTCGGCTCGCTCAAGCCGTCGAGCTACACCATCCGCGCCGAAAAAGGCGGCTTCGCGGCCATCGAATACACCAACATGCCCATCGCGGTCGGCCAGGAGCTGAATCTCGATTTCGAGTTCAAGCCGGCGGGCGTGACGGAAACGGTCACCGTCGTCGGCTCCGCGCCGGTGCTCGACGTCTCGTCCGCCCACATTGGCGTGAACGTGAGCGAGCGCGACGTCAAAGATCTCCCGGTCAACGGACGGCAGATGTCACAGCTCATGCTGCAGGCGCCCGGCTCGCAGAACGCGGGCACCGGCACGTGGCAGGACATCCGGTTCAGCGGACGCGCCGTCGAACAAAACGCGATTCGCTACGACGGCATCGAAGGATCGGCCATCATCGACTCGGCGCCCGGCAACCTCAACGGCGAGGTGGCCACGCCGTTCAAGCTGCAGGCGAGCCTCGAGAACGTCCAGGAGTTCCGCGTCGAGTCGAGTGCGTACCCCGCGGAGTTCGGCACGGGCAGCGGCGGCCAGGTGAGCGTCATCACGAAGTCCGGCGCGAACTTGTTTCACGGGTCGCTGTTCGAGTATTTGCGTCGCGACGGGCTCGACTCGCGCAACTACTTCGACTACGTCCGGAACTCGAACGGCTCCGTCCAGAGCGAGCTGCCCAAGTCGCTACTCAAGCAGGACCAGTTCGGCGGGTCGATCGGCGGACCGATTCTGAAAGACAAGGCGTTCTTCTTCGGCAGCTACGAGGGCTACCGTCTGGACGCCGGCATCAACATCATCGAGGCGGTGCCGAGCGACTTCGCGTGGTCGCGCGCCGTCCCCGTAATCGCCTCGCTGCGCCCTGGCTTCCTGGCGCCGAACGCATTCATCGCCTCGAAGGCGGCGGCGGGCCAGGATCTCGATACCGCGCAGATTCAGACGCCGCAGTCGGTCCGCGAAGACTCGTTCAGCGCGCGCCTCGACCTCAAATACAACGCTCGCTGGTCGAGCTACTTCCGATTCTTCGGCGACCGCGGCACGAGCGACCAGCCCAATAACGTCGCGGGCCAGGTCATTCACACGATCGCCAATCCGGTCAACGCCGTCGCGAACATTCAGGGGATCCTGTCCAACAGCACGACCAACGAGTTCAAGTTCGGATACAACGGCGCGCCGACGCAGCTCACGGGCCTCGCACCCGTCGTCAACGGCTGGGACTTCTCGACCTTCATCATCAACACCACCGGCTCGGTCGCCAACAGCGGCATCGCCGGCCAGGGCGCGAGTTCGGGCCTCACGGTGCCCGGCGGCCTCATTCGCGCGAACAGCGCGCAGAACGGCCGCGCCCAGCCCTACGATCCGTACACGCTGTCGTTCATCGATGCGCTCAGCTCGATTCACGGCAGCCACTTCCTCAAGATCGGCGGCGAGTTCCGCATGATCCGGCTCTCGACGGATCGCCTGGGCGGCACCACGTACTCGTTCACGAACCTCAACGCGTTCCTCGCGAATCAGCCGTCGTCGATTCAGTTCCTCGGCGACGAGAGCGCGCCGAGCGTGTTCAACAACGGCGCAACGGGTCCACGGAATTTCAAGCAGGAGTACTACATCGCCTACGCGCAGGACGAATGGCGCGCGAATCCGAAGCTCACGCTGAACTACGGCGTGCGGTACGACTACTACTCCGTGCCGCGTGAAGCCAACAACCTGCAGGTCAAGTTCAACATCGACACCGGCGTCATCGATCCAAACACGACGCCAGTGCTGAAGTCGACGACGACGAATTTCCAGCCACGTGTCGGGATGAGCTACGCGGCAACGCCGAAGACGGTCTTTCGCGCCGGGTTCGGCATGTTCGTCGGTCCAGGACAAACCGAGGATCAGATTCAGACGATTGGCGATTCCGATCGCGTCAGCAGCACGATCTCGTCAGGCGCCGCGCTCGTGTTCCCGCTCGATCCGGCCGTGGCCATCGCAAACTTCGTGAGCAACCCGAACAACCGCAACTACCAGCCGCGCGCGTATGCCAACGACTACACGGTCCCGGAGCGCATCTGGCAGTACACCGCGTCGGTGCAGCAGGATCTCGGCGATCGCTTCGCGCTGACGGCCGCCTACATCGGCAGCCAGGGACGCAACCTGTTCCTCCGCAGCGTCACCAATCAGATTACGCAAGTGGTGACGAACCCGAATCCTGCGAACGCGGCGATCGTGATCCGGCAATTCTCGATTCCCGTGCGCGACGCCGCCGGGAACATCACGGGCGTGCAGAACCCGTTCGCCGAAATCGACTACAAGACGAGCGGCGGCCACGACAGCTATAACGCGCTGCAGTTGGGAATGTCGCGGCGGTCGCTGAGCGGCATGTCGATGAACGTGCAGTACACGCTGTCGAAGAGCTACGGCAACACGGCTGGATCGAATGAAGCGCTGACTGCTGGGAATCTCGCACGCAACATCGCGGACTTCGACTACGACAACGGCTACAACAACTTCGATGTCCGCCACACGTTCAACTTCAGCCTGCTCTATCAGGTTCCCTACGGCCGCGGCCGCAGCCTGAACGCAGGCGGCGTGAAGGACTGGGTGCTCGGCGGTTGGGACATCGGCGGCATCTACAATGCACGCAGCGGTCTGCCGATCAACCTACTCGTCGTGCGTCCCGACATTCTTTACAGGGACGCCGCCGGGAATTACTTCAACAACCCCGCGGCTGGCCGTGTGGCCGTGATCAACACGCCCGGTGGCGGCAACTCGCGCAACGTGCGCCGGCCCGATCTCGTGCCGGGTGTGGATCCGTTCATCAACGACAACGGCCTGCTGTTCCTCAACGCAGCAGCCTTCGCCACGCCGTTGCCGGGCACGTGGGGCAACCTGGAGCGCAATTCGCTGCACGGGCCGATCTTCAACCAGGTGGACATGGTGATCTCGAAGCACTTCGGCGGCGCGAGAAACGTCGAATTCCGCGCGGAGGTGTTCAACCTGTTCAACACGGCGAACTTCTCGAATCCAAACGCGACGCTGCCGAATGCCCTTCCCACCACCGCGACGACGGAAGCCAACAAGGTGCAGCCGGGCCAGCCGTTTACCGCAGGTGCGGCCGGCAGCGCGTTCGGCGTGTTGACGTCGACCGTGGGACGCACGGTCGGCCTCGGCACGGCGCGCCAGGTCCAGTTCGCGTTTCGTTTGAACTTCTGAGCGCGAAGGGCGCGAAGAACTTCCCAACCACGAAGGGCACGAACGACGGCGGGCCGAGCGGCCCGCCGTCGTTTTTTTAGGCGGACTCGGCCTCGAGCGACGACGGCCGCAGCCAGCGTTCGGCTTCCTCGAGCGTGCCGACGACGTTCGTCGCGACAAATCGACCTCGCGTGAATTGTGCGAAAAGCCGGCCGATGCCGATGGCCTCAGGAGTGAACGCGACAATCGCCAGTCGTCCGTACTTCAGCGTGCTCTTTTCAGGAGAAATCCGCTCGGCGACTTGCCTGAGCTGGCTGGTCTCTGGAGTCGTCGTGATCGTCCGGATATCGAGCACCACGTCCATCGCTCCGGTACGGCGCGGATCGCGCTCGAGTGCCGCGAAGTGCGCCATCACTTGGTCGAAGGTGACAGATCCCGCACAGGTGGTGCGAACAAGGTTCCGGTTCACGTCGATCTCGTAGAGGACTGGCATAGCAGAAGAAAAACTAACGCGAATCCAAGGAACCGCACAAGGAAAATGTAAAGCGAAACGTCACACCGAATTCACCAGCTCTTTACAGCGCATCCATGCGCCGCCGCTAATGTCGAGCCATTCATTTGGAGGTTCGACGATGCGTTCAGGGTTCACCCTTATCTTGTGCGTGCTCGCCTGGGCAGCCACCGCAATGGCGCAGCCCGCACCCCGCGGCGCCGCCGCGCTCTCGGGCAAGGTGCTCGATCCGGAATCGAAAGTGGTGGCCAATGCCGCTGTGATCGTCCGGAACGAAGCGACGAACGAAATCCGCACGACGTCAACGGACGGCGTCGGCCGCTTCTCGTTCACTGGACTTCCGGCCGGTATGTACACGATTGAAGTCGCCGTCCCGGGATTCGAGATCGTGCGGCGCGCCGCCGTACGCGCCGCTGAAGGCGTCGTCGAAGAGGTGACGATCAACCTGAGCCTGGCCAATATCACCGAGACGGTCACCGTCTCGACCGCGCTTCCCGCCGCTGCCGTCGCGGCGCCGTCGCAAGGATCGTTGACCGCGCGCTCGGCGCAGTCGCTCATCAGCGCAGAGTACATTCGCAACTACACGTCGCCATTTTCCGACTACAGCCAGGTGCTGCAGATGGCGCCTGGCACGTTCAGCGTCAGCGCGAACGGGCCCGGCTTGAGCGACACCAAGACGTTCTACCGCGGTTTCAAGGACGGCCAGTACAGCATGACGTTCGACGGCATTCCGTTCAACGACACCAACGACCCGACGCATCACTCGTGGGTGTTCTTCCCCGCGCAGACGATCGGATCGACGGTGTTCGATCGGAGTCCTGGATCGGCCGTGTCGATCGGCCCATCGACATTCGGCGGATCGGTGAACATGCTGTCTCGTTCGCTGACTTCGGACACGGAAGTGAACGGCACCGTCTCGTATGGATCGTTCAACACGCGGCTCTTCGACGGCGAAGTGGACTCGGGCAAGTTCGGCCCTGGCGGAAAATCGCGGCTCCTGGTCGAAGGCCATGAAATGAAGTCGGACGGCTACCAGACATTCAATTACCAGGACCGCAAGGCGTTCTCCGCGAAGTACCAGTACACGGTGAACGACACGACATCGATCACCGCGTTCAGTTCAGTGATGCAGTTGAACAGCAACACGCCGAACCAGAAGGGCTCCACCCGCGCGCAAATCGCCCAGTTCGGCGACAACTTCCTGATGTCCGGAGATCCGAGCTCGCCGCTGTACTACAAGTTCAACTACTACAGCATCCCGACGCATTTCGAATACGTCGGCGTCAAGACCTCGTTGGGCAACGGCTGGACGATCGACGACAAGGTCTACACGATGCGCTACTACAACAAGCAGAACTACAACGGCGTCACGAGCATCACGACGACGAGCGCCACGGACAAATTGAACAGCTACTGGAAGGTCGGCAACAACATCCCGATCACGAAAGCGACGTCCACTGGCGTGTTCCGCACAGGGTTGTGGACGGAATACGCGTCGACCGATCGCTACCAGGCGCCTTCCGATCCGCGGACGTGGATTGATGCGCCGCTGCCGAACTTCCACGAGATGTTCGGGACGACGACCTTGCAGCCCTACGCCGAGTACGGCTGGAGAGCGACGCCGAGTTTGACGGTCACGCCCGGCATCAAATACGCGTACTACAAACAGGACTTCACGCAGTTCGCCGACAACGGCAAGACCGTCGGAAGCCTCAACGGCGCGCTTTACACGCAGCACGCGGTCGACTACCACACGTGGTTGCCGTCAATCGACGCGCATTATCTCGTGCAGCCGTACTGGTCGATCTACGGGCAGTACGGCAAGGGACAGAACGTTCCGCCGACGAGCATTTTCGATGTGAAGGGCGCGCTGGTCGCCACGCTGCCGAAGCCGATCCTCACCGACACGATGCAGGTGGGATCGGTGTGGAAGTCGGGACGCGCGACGCTCGACGTCGACTTCTACCACATCGGCTTCCAGAACGACTACTCGTCGTCGATCGATCCGGTGAGCGGCGAGACGCTGTATTTCCTGACGAGCGACTCGACGACGCAAGGCGTCGAGGCCGAGAGCACGCTGCTCCTTGGGTATGGCATTGCGGTCTACTTGAACGGCACGGCAGGCACGGCGAAGTACAACGACACCGGGCTGTGGGCGCAGAACGCACCCAAGGACACGGAAACGATCGGCGTCACGTACAACATGGGCAGCTGGAACGTCGGCCTGTTCAACAAGCGCGTCGGCGAGATGTGGCAGGACAACAACGCGGCGCATCAAGCCGTCGCCATCGATCCGTTCAACATCACGAACGTGTTCGTGAATTACCAGGTGCGCAAATTGGCGGCGCTCCAGAACACGCGCATCCGCTTCGCGGTGAACAACCTCACCGACAGCCACGCGATCACCGGGGTCACGCCGGCGTCGGCGTCGTCGAACCTGCCGGCGGCGGGAGACATCCTGACGCTGATGTCGGGCCGAAGCGTGTCTGTGTCGGTGACTGTCGGATATAGCCCGCGATAGACGTCCGGCTCTAGCCGCGTCCGTAGTGTCCGGCTTTAGCCAAAGCCGCAAGGTCCGCCTGAAGGCGGACACTACGTACGATTCCTAGACGACCTGCCATCCCTTCTCTGTGAGCTGTTCGATCTCGAGCTGCCAGGTGAGCATCGCCCGCTCGACGCGGTGCCAGTCGTCGTAATGAACCTGCCGGGTAGGTTTCGTATCTTCCGTGAGCGTCAGCTCCCAGCCTGACGGCTGAGATGCCGTAACGCGATATTTTCTCGTGTGCTCGTCGTGTCGGAGAGCAATCGAAAACATTCAGTGTCCTCGTTTTGAGGCCTAATCGTTGATCGGTACGATAGAGCCATCTGTAAACTCGATGTAAACGAAAATGGTCCGTACGCCCTACCTGAGCTGTCCGGTCTGGAAACGGAGCGCGGATAGTTTGGCCTGATAGTCATATCGCGCAGTAGCTTGCGCGATCTCGGCCTCGGTCGCGTTCAGCTGCGCCTGAGTCAGTTCGACGATCGAGCTCAGGCCCATATTGTAGCGTTGCTGCGCAAGGTCAAGTGCGTCGCGCGCCTGCATGAGCAGCTGATTCGTCAAGTCCACGCGCTGATAGCCTGTCTTCACCTGCACCCACGCCATCGTCACGTCCCGAGCGACGCGGTTTTCGAGATCCTGTCGCGCCTCGTCGGCTATTTGCGCGCGGTACATCGCTTCGCCGCGCCGCGCGGAATACAAGCCGCCGTTGAAGACCGGCACCGTGACGTTGAAGCCGGCGGCCGAGTAGTGTTCGTTCAGCACCGGATCGCGATACGGCGTCACACCAGCCGTGCCGACCGCGGCAATCGTCGGGAACGACAGCGCCCGTTCGGCGAGCACGAACTTGGACGCCGCCTGTGCCGCGAGCCGCTCCGCAGCGACGTCCGGGCGATCCCGCAGTGCCTGCACAATGACCGCTGCGGCATCGTCGGACGTGGGCGGCGCGAGCGGCTCCTCGACCAGTGAGTACGTGGACGTTTGCGGCGCTCCCATCGCGGTGTTGAGCGCCGCAAAGGCGCCCTGCACATCGCCCTCCGCCTGTACTCGCAGCAATTGCGCTTGACTGAGATTCACGCGGGCGAAGCTCAAGTCGAGACCCGACCTCAACCCGCTCTGTGCGAGCGCGCTCACCTGATCGACGACCACCTGGCGTGTATCGACGGTCTGCTGAGCGACGCGCAGGACGGCCTGCGCCCGCTGCGCGTCGAAATACGCGCGGTCGACGCCGAGCAGGATATTGGCGCGCGTTGCAGTCAGGTCCTGCGCCTGCGCGCCGGCTCGGAGCTTCTGCGTCTGCACGAGGTCGCTCGTGCGCCCGAAGTCCGTGACAAGCTGCGCCGCAGTAACACCAAGCGCGAACCGATCGAAGATCGACGGGTTGTTCAGTGCGCCGGCCGTGATGCGCGTGTTGTCTGGCGCTGCGGCACCTGTGACGCTGCCGAAGATGGTCGGCCAGTACGCCGATTTGACCTCACCGACCGTCTGCTGCACGGCTTGCGCCGCAGCCTGCGCGGCAAGCACACCGGGATGACCGGCGAGCGCACGCTCTTCCGCGTCCTTGAGCGTCAGCCGCGTTTGCGCGTTGGCGGTCGACGCCGCCGCGAGGATTGCCACAACGAACAAGACGCAGGCGTTCATCGCACCGAGCTCCGCCGGTACACCAGCAAGTAGGCGGCCGGTACGATGAACACCGTCAGCGCCACCGACACCGTCAGGCCGCCGATGATCGCCCGCGCCAGCGGCGCGTACGCCTCGCTGCC
>Ga0068871_100000983_pt1 | contig 19098 bp, 14 predicted proteins | sample KBSMisM72_FD_72750 | JGI IMG/M metagenome (GOLD analysis project Ga0068871, IMG submission 72750) | Miscanthus rhizosphere microbial communities from Kellogg Biological Station, Michigan, USA - KBS Miscanthus M7-2 | ecosystem: Host-associated > Plants > Roots > Rhizosphere > Soil ...
CGAGACCGGACACGCGGCCGCGAAGCTGGGCCGCGTAGCCCCCGAGCGCGACGGCGAGCGCCATCGACGCAGCGACCGCGAGCCAGCTCAGCGAGCGGGACGATTGCGTCGAGACAGCCGTCAGGAGGCGAGCTCGGACCGGCGCCGCGGGTGACGCCTCGGGCGCGAGATGCGCCAGCGCGGCCGCGACCGGTGTCAGGCTGCGCACTTCAGCCGCGCACACGGCACACCCCGCCAGATGCGCCTCGAACGCCAGGCGTTCGGCCGGCGTCAGCGCACCCAGGACGTAGGCCGGGGCCTGCTCGGCGAGTTGGTCGTGGACTCCCACAATAGGTTCTACGGCGCTCGCACCAGAAGAGATGCCCCGGTGCCGCCGCCGGCGTCAGGCCAGCATGCCGGGTGGCAGGTGCTCTTCCGGAGGAACCACCAGTATCACTTGCGCACCGTCCTCGGTCCACAGCTCGCCGTGGTCCGTGTCGGCGTCGGCGTGCACGAAATCTCCGGGACCCAGCCGCCTGCCACACGTGAAAATGCTCCCGGACACGACGAAGCATTCTTCGGCGCCGCCGTGATGATGCGACGGAAAACGGGTCCCCGGCGCGACATCGAGCAGCAGCGTCGCATAGCCGCGCGCCTTGTTCAGCGCCAGGACCTTCATCCGGATGCCTGGCACCGGGTGCGGCAGCCAGCGATCGTCGGACGCGAAATGAAACGCGAAGCCCGCAGGATCCGGCGAGGCGGCGACACGCTCCATCAGCCGGCGGCGCACCGCGGGATCGGGCGCGGCGTCGCTCGTTGCCGAGGCGAGCGCCAGGGCCACCACTTCGTCGAACTCCACGTCGTCGGCGTCTTCGGTCATTGCTCGATGAATACCTGCGACAACTGCTCGCGAAGGGCGAACATGCCGGTTCGAATGCGGGTCTTGACGGTACCGAGCGGCAGCTTGAAGCGCTCGGCCAGCTCGGATTGCGTCAGCCCGAGAAAATACGCCTGCTCGATCAGCACGCGCTGATCCGCGGGCAGCGACTCGAGCGCCTGAGCGACCGCCCGCTGCCGTTCGCTCACGCTGGCGCTCGACTCGGGGCTCGCGGCCGGCTCCGGTTCCGGCGCGGCTTCGACGGCGCGCAGCCGCACGGCGTTGGCGCGCAGCCGGTCGATCGCGCGGTTGCGGGCGATTCGCACGAGCCACGCCGCCGGCGGGCCGAGCGACACGTTGTAGGTTTCGGCCCGCGTCCAGACCAGGACGAACACTTCCTGCAGGATCTCCTCCGCCTCGCCGCGATCGCGGATGATGCGAAGGATCAACCCGAACAGGAGACGGCTGTGGCGATCGTAGAGCTCGCCGACCGCCTGCTGATCGCGCGCGACGATCCGCTCGATCAGGGCGATGTCGCCGGCGGCGTCTTCCTGGTTCTGCACGTCAGTACGCGGCCAGCTTCCGGAGCGCATCGGCGATGCGGTCGGTGTTCGGCAGGTTGAACGCTTCGAGCACGTGTGAAAACGGCGGATGGGTGTCCGGATACGTGACCCGCAGCACCGGCGCGTCGAGGGCGTCGAACTTCTCTTCCATGATGACCGCCGACAGCTCCGCGCCGAGCCCCAGCGTCTTCACGTCCTCGTGAACCACCAGCACGCGGCTGGTCTTGTCGAGCGACTTGAAGATCGCGGCCTTGTCGAACGGCATCAGCGTGCGCAGGTCGATCACCTCGACCTCGACGCCTTCCTTCGCGAGGCGGTCCGCCGCTTCGAGCGACGGGATCACCATCGCACCGTAGGTCAGCAGCGTCGCATCAGAGCCTTCGCGCCGGGTCGCGGCGACGCCGATCGGCACAATCTCGTCGCCCTCCGGCACCGGTCCCTTGGCGCGCCGATAGAGATACTTGTGCTCGAAGTACACCACCGGGTTGTCGTCGCGGATCGCCGCCTTCAACAACCCCTTCGCGTCGTAGGCGGTCGACGGTGCGACCACCTTCAGGCCGGGACGATGGATGAACCACGCCTCCGGGTTCTGCGAATGATAGAGGCCGCCGCCGACGTTGCCGCCGCTCGGCGCCCGCACCACGATCGGCACCGACTGGCGGCCGCCGTAGCGGTAGCGCAGCGTCGCCGCCTGGTTGACGATCTGATCGAAGCCGCACGAGATGAAGTCGGCGAACTGCATTTCGGCGACCGGCCGGTAGCCGCGCAGCGAGGCGCCGATGCTGACGCCGATGATCGCCGACTCCGAAATCGGCGTGTCCACCACGCGCATCTCGCCGAATTCCTCGAACAGCCCCTGCGTCACGCCGAAGGCGCCGCCGTAAGGCCCGACGTCCTCGCCGAGCACGAACACCTTCGGGTCGCGGCGCATCTCTTCGGTGAGACCCTCGCGAATCGCTTCGAGGTACGTCAGGTCCTTACTCATAAGTGATCTCCCCTGACCACGAAGGCACGAAGACACGAAGGACGCACGAAGAAAACCGCGTTGTACAAGCGTTTCTTCTTCGTGTGATCTTCGTGTGCTTCGAGTCTTCGTGGTTAGGGTTCCTATGCATACAGGTCCGTCACCGCTTCTTCCGGCGCGGGATCGGGCGCGTTCATCGCGAACTCCACTGCCTCGTCAATCGTCGACGCGACGCGCGCCTCGACGTCCTGCAGCTTCTGATCGTCCAGCACGTGCCGCGCGCGGAGATAGGTCGTGAACGTGGGAATCGGATCGCGGCTCTTCCACATCGCGAGCTCTTCGTCGGTCCGGTAGAACGCCTTGTCGTGCTCCGAGTGGCCGTGCCAGCGGTAGGTCTTGCACTCGATCAGCGTCGGTCCGTCGCCTTTGCGCGCGCGGGCGATGGCGCCGAGCGACGCCTGGTACACCGCCAGCACGTCGTTGCCGTTGATCGCGACGCCGTCGAATCCGTACCCTTCCGCCCGGATCGCCACGTCGTCAATCGCCATGCTCTTTTCGAGCGGCACCGAGTAGGCGTACTGGTTGTTCTCGCAGATGAAGACGATCGGCAGCTGCTGGACACCGGCGAAGTTCAGCGCTTCGTGGAAGTCTCCGGTGTTGCTGGCGCCCTCGCCGAAATAGGCGATCACGACGTTGTCGGACTTCTCCATCTTGAAGGTGTAGCCGAGACCGGCGGCAATCGGCAGGTTCGCGCCCAGCATGCTGGTGTTGCCGAAGATGCCCAGCTCGGTGACGCCGCTGTGCAGCGCCGAATCGCGCCCCTTCGACAGCCCGGTCGTCTTCGCGAACATCTGCGACATCATCGCCTTCGGCTCGACCCCCTTCATGAGGAACGATCCGAGGTCGCGGTGCAGCGGGCAGATGAAATCCTCTTTCCGCAGCCCGAAGCAGGTGCCGACGATGATGGCTTCCTGCCCGATGCCGGTATAGACGCCGCTGCGGACCTTGCCTTGCTTGACCAGGATGCTGAGCCGCTCGTCGAACCCGCGGATCAACTTCAACCAGTAGAACATGTCGAGCAGCTGCTCGGGGGCGAGCTTGAACTTCGTGCGTTTGATGGGCGGCATTCAGTTGAGAATTGTCTGACAATCTCCAATCAATTACCAGATTACTCAATCACCAGATTACCCGATGTTTCGACACCCATCCCGTCTCGTGCATATCCCGCACACAGAACACAACGGCTCCCGTGCCGGATCGGTTTTCGCGGACTGTCGGCTGAGGGGTTCGGGCGTTTTCGAACCGGTGTAACGGTGACAGGTCTGGCTAGATGAAGCTGAGGCCGCTCTTGCGGAAATTGCCGCCCAGCAGCTTCGTGGAGTCGGTCCCCAGCCAGCCGTCGAGCACCTGCGCGTAGACCGATCGGAAGTCGGTCTCGAACTTGACGTCGCCGGCGCCGTTCTCCAGCGTCGGGTTCGCCGGGTCGGTGTTCAGGTTCGGCGCGGTGCCGTAGAGGCCGCCGTTGACCTTGCCGCCCATCGCCATCATCACCGACGCCGAGCCGTGATCGGTGCCGCCGCTGCCGTTCTCGGTGATGCGCCGGCCGAACTCGGAAAAACTGAGGACGAGCGTGTCGTCGAGCAGGCCCTGCGCCTTGAGGTCGTTGTAGAACGCGAGGAGCCCGTCGTTCATGGTCCCCATCAGGTTGTAGTACGCGCCGTTGGTCGCGTTCACGTTCTGCGCCGAGTGGGTGTCGAAGCCGCCCGTCGTCACGTAGAAGATGCGGGTGCCGATCGACTTCGTCATCGCGCCGGCCACCGCCTGCAGCGCCTGCGAGAAGCCGGTGGTCGGGTAGGCAGGCGACGGCTTGTAGCTCGCCACCGTCGCCACGCGATCGAGGGTCGCGAGCGCGGCCTGGGTGCTGCCGTAGACGAACGCGAGCTCGGGCCGGTCGACCGGAATGTGCGACGCGATGCGCACCGCCGTCGATCGCTCAGCGGCGGCCTCGGCGCCCGAGTTCGGGCTCGAGAACGCATAGCCCGCCGGGTTGGCGATCGCCGGCACCGCGGTATGCGCCTGCAGCACGTGCGGCAGGTTCCCCGTGGTGTTCCACCCGACCAGCGGGTCCACCGGCGACGGCAGCGAGTCCAGATACCGCCCGACCCAGCCCAGTCCCTGCGAGTTGCCCGGATCGGCGGTCGACCAGATGTCGGTGCCGGTGAAGTGCGACCGGCTCTGGTTGGCGTAGCCGGTGCGCTGGATGAAGGCGAGCCGTCCCTGATCGAAGATCTGCTTGAGGCCGGTGAGGCGCGGGTGCAGTCCGAGCGCGACCTTCGACGAGTCGGTGCCGACCTGCAGCACCTGGCCGGCGGGGATCGCCAGCGTCGGCCGCCGGCTCGAATAGAACGGATCGTTGTAAGGCGCCAGCATGCTGAGCGAGTCGTTGCCGCCGCTCATGTAGAGCACCACCAGGTTGCGCACGTGCGCACCCTGGGCCTGGGCCAGGTCCGACAGGAACTCGGGCGCGGCGAAGGTGACGGTGAACGCGGCGACGCCGCCTTTGACGAACTGGCGTCTGGTGATCTTCATACGAGCTGGTACTCCGGCGAACCCGCGATCAGATGCACGACACCGGAGGACTTCTGCTGCAGCTGCGCGTCGCTGGCGGTCCACGCGCCGGTGGCGTGGAGATAGTTGGACAGCTCCGCGGTGACGCTCGAATCGAGCGGCGCGGTTGCGAGCGCATCGACGAAGTAGGCGAGCAGCGCTTCGGGCGTTTTCGACGCGCCCGCCGCCTTCACCGCCGTCGTCAGGTTGAACTTCTGGTTCGCCGCGAGCGACGAGGCGAAGTTCATCCGGGCGAGCATCGCGCTGGTCGAGAACCAGGTCTGCCCCGCGTCCCAGCCGCTGACGTCGGGAGGCTCGAAGAGGATCTGCCCCATGTTGGAGAGCGGCGTCAGCGCGTCGTTGACCGAGAAGCCGCTCCAGCCGACGTCCTTGAACGCCCGGACGACGAACTCCACCGGCCACGAGTAGCGGGCGAAATAGGCGCCGGTGTCCCACAGCTCGGGCGACTGCAGCACTTCGTGCATCACCGTCTTCATGTCCCCCTGACTCTGCAGGTAGACCGAGGCGACGCGGTTGACGAAGGTGACGTTGACCGCACCGAACTCGGTGACGAAGAAGCGATACAGCTTGGTGGCGAGGTACCGCGCGGTGTTCGGGTGTGCGGCGAGACCGTTGATGAAGTCGATCCCGTCCTGCATGCCGGAGCCGGCGGCGCGCGCGGGGATGGTGTTGCCGCCGTCCGGGTAGATCGCAAAACTGAACGTCTTCGCGGCGACGTCGTGCTGGTTCGCGTTGTAGACGAATTCGTAGTGCTGCGTGCCGTCGGTCGCCGTGCCGGGACGCTGCAGGTTCCAGCCGGTGAACACGCGCGCGGCCGCCTTCACGTCCGGTTCGGTGTAGTTCCCGACGCCGACGGTGAACAGCTCCATGATCTCGCGGCCGAAATTCTCCTGCGGCTGCGCTTTGGTGTTGGTCCGGCCGTCGAGCCAGACGAGCATCGCCGTGTCTTTCGCGATCGCGAGCAGGATGTCCTTGAACTTGCCGAGCGCGTTGTCGCGCAGCATCTCGATCTGCCCGCGGACCTGGGCGGGATCTTCCGACGCCTTGGCGGCCATGTAGCGCGCGGCCTCGGTGGCGCCGAGCGCGCCGGCGATCTTGGTGTAGCCGGTGGCGAAGTGGTTGTGCCAGAACAGCGTCATCTTCTCTTGCAGCGGACGGTCGCTGTGGACCATGCGGAAGAGCCAACGCTGGCGGGCGTGGTTGATGTTCGATTGCGGCGAAAACGCGCCGCCGCTGATCGTCATGCCGATGTAGCCCGGCTTGCCAATCAAGCCGTCGACCGCGTCGGGGATCGCGTCGTAGCCGACCAGCGCGTTGACCGCCTGGGTGGTCGACATCGCGCCGTACATCGCGAGCTCATCGGGCCGCGCGCCGAACCCGGCGCGCCGCAGCAGGTGCTCGATTTGACGATCGGATCCGGCCATGCGTGTGAAGTCCGCCTATGTTCGCGAGACGCCGTGCTCGCCTGGTGACGCTGCCGTGGTTAGACACGCCCACATAAAAGAAAGTAAAAGAGCAGGCGAGCGCGAAAGCATCCGGCGCCGCAGGTCGCGATAAGAACACGAACCCACGACAAAGTCGAGCATCAGTTGAGCGACCTTCTCTTCACGATGCGCGCCGTCAATCAGCCGGGCAATTCTGCGGCGATCCGCGAACAGGAAACGCTGCAGCCGCACGGAATCCCGTAGCTCGGCACCGATTTCGTCATCGCAAGCCCGGCTGTATCGCAGCGCCAGCGTCGGGACGCCAGGGGCGTCCTGGATCGCCCGCGCGGCGAGCTCGCCCGACACCATCGCATAGTAGATCCCCTCGGCGGTGACCGCGTTGACGAAGCCGCCCGCATCTCCGGCCAGCAGCACGCGCCCGTGCGTCGGCGGGCGCAGCCGCCCGCCGATCGGGATGAGCGCCGGCGTGAAATTCTCGCGGACCGATGCGCCGGCGACGAGACCGCGATTGCGCAGGCTGTCGACGAACCCGCGCTGCAGGTCGTACGGCGCCAGGCCGACCTCGTCGCGAAAGTGCGAGAGCACATAGCCGATGCCGATGTTGACGTGGTCGCGCTTGGGAAAGATGTAGGCGTAGCCCTCTGCAATACGACGAGATCTAAGATTTGAGATCTCAGATTTAAGATTGGGACCGGGCTGATACCCGTACGCGACCCAGAGCGCTGACGGATCGACGTCGCGAAGCTGTTCGCGCGGCGTCTCCTCCATCATGTCCAGCGCGACGCTCGAGGCCGCCCAACCGGGGTTGAGCCCGAGCCGCCGCGCGACGACGCTGTTGACGCCGTCCGCTGCAATCACCACGTCCGCCTCGAACGATTTCCCGTCCCGCGTCGTCAACCTGACGCGCCCGTCGTCTTCGTCCGCCTGCGCGATGTCGGCCCCGGTGATGAGCTCAGCGCCCGCCTCGACGGCGAGCGCAACGAGCAGCGCGTCGAACTCGACCCGGCGGATCATCAGCGCCGCGACGACGTCCGATTCGACGACCGTGGAGTGACCGTCCGGTCCTTCGAGATGCAGCCGCGAGACGCCGTGCGTCGCAATCCGGGAGAGCTCACGGCCGAGGTACGGGAATCGTCTGAGCACCCGCGCGCTGATCCCGCCGCCGCAGGGTTTGTTGCGCGGAAAAACCGCGCGGTCCAGCAGTCGGACCGGAATCCCGGCCAGGGCGAGGGCCCTCGCGGCGGTCGCCCCGGCGGGCCCGGCGCCGACGACGATGACCGGCCGTGAGGGCGAAAAATGGGCGAACACTTCAAAAAATCGTAAAAATAGGCCTGTTTTTGAAAAAGCGAGTCATTATAAGTGTAGGCGGAATCGGCTTCTGCGGTTGCGTCGCCCTCGCCCCTGTGGGATAGTGATGGCGCTCCCGCGAGACTCTGCCGGGTTACATGCGATTTACTTCATCGCCTCTTCGTGCGTTGACGATGGCTGGCGGCATCGCGCTGCTGTCACTGTTGTCAGTGCTCCAGGCCGACGCCGCGCCGCGCCGCGGCACGTCCGGGCCGATCTGCGACCCGCAGACCCCGGTCGCCCGGAAGCTGCCGCGCCACCCGCGGTCCTTCGGCGGGCCGCTCAAACGGCCGTCGAGCCACGCGCTGGCCGGCCTGCAGGACCTCAGCGCCAGGATGCGACGCGGCACGCACGCGTTCCTCGGCGACAACGCGGCGGCCATCCAGAACGACGCCCCCGTCGCAGGCATCGATGCCGGCGACGGCCTGACCCCTTCGCTCCGTCCGCTCGAAGTCATCGGTAATCCCGACGTACAGCCTCGCAGCCGCGCCTTCTCTCCGCGGTCCCCTCGCGGCCCTCCGCCCTCGGCCTGACGCTGTTGTGTTCACTGGTCGTAGTGCGGTTTGCCGAATTTGAGGTGACTGATGCGAGTCGTTCTCGCAGATTTAAAATCCCATCGCGGGTTCGTCAGTAAGGACACCGTCGTCGGTGGTTACGGATCGCGGCTCGATCCGTTCTCGCGCGTGACGGCGGTGATGGCGTATCTGAAGAAGAAGTTCCACGACGTCCCCAGCGTGCACATGGCCTACATCGCGGCCATTCTCGCCCGCGCCGGGCACGAGGTGAAGTGGACGCGCGGCGAAGAGGTGCAGGCGGACGTCGCGCTGGTGCTCTCGTCGCTGGTCGATCACAAGAACGAAACCGCCTGGGCCGATCGCATGCGCGCCAAGGGGGTCAAGGTCGGCTTCATCGGCATCACCGCGTCGAAGATGCCCGAGCTGTTCGCCGATCACTGCGACTTCATCCTCAACGGTGAGCCGGAAGCGGCCGTCATGAGGCTGGCGCAGGGCATCATCCCGCAGGGCAACGTCATCAGCGAGCAGATCGACGATCTCGACTCGCTGCCGTTCCCGCGCTGGGATCTGGTCACTGAAGACCGCTCCAAGATGGGCTTCAAGTTCTTCACCCGGCCGGTCGGCGGCGGCTACCCGCTGCTCGCGAGCCGCGGCTGCCCGGAGTTCTGCACCTATTGCCCGCACCGGATCCTCGCCGGCTATCGGATGCGCTCGATCGCGAACATCGTCGACGAGATGGAACGGCTGTGCAGCCAGGTGTCGCGGCCGTATGTCATCTTCCGCGACCCGCTGTTCACCGAGCAGCGCGATCGCGTCGTCGAGCTCTGCGACGAGATCAGGCGGCGCGGCCTGAACCTGACGTTCGAGGCGGAAACCCGGCTCGACCGGCTCGACGTCGATCTGCTGGACCGGCTCTACGCGGCGGGCTTCCGCGCGATGAGCTTCGGGGTCGAATCGCTCGACCCGGCGACGCTCAAGAAGTCGGGGCGCCGGCCGATTCCGCAGAGCCATCAGCGCGAGATCATCGAGCATTGCCGCAAGCTCGGGATCGTGACCGCGGCGTTCTACGTGCTCGGGTTCCTGCAGGACGACTGGAACTCGGTCGCGGCGACGATCGACTACGCGACCGACCTGGGATCGACGTTCGCGCAGTTCAAGATGCTGACGCCGTATCCGGGCACGCCGATGTTCAAGCAGATCGAGCCGCTGCTGACGGAGACCGACTGGGAGAAGTTCGACGGCTTCACTCCGACGTTCAAGCATCCGAACCTGACGGATCGGGAGCTGCGGTTCCTGCTCGGCGCGGCCTACAAGCGGTTCTACATGCGGCCGTCGTATCTCGCCAACTTCCTGAAGATCCAGAACGGCGCCGTTCGCGAGTGGGTCAGCCGCATGGATCGCCGCGTCAACGAGCGGCACGCGCGCGAGGAGATCGCCGACATCTCGCGCCCCGTGGCGTGCTGAGACAACGTCCAGCGCGGAACCCGCTGAACACGCAGAATATTTGATTTCTGCGCATTCTGCGGGTTCTGCGTTGATCGGCGTGGCTGTGTTACCGTTCTTGTAATGCTGACCGCGATCTCGCGCTACGGCGCGCGAGTCCTTCCGATCACCGAACAGCTCGTCGCGGCGTGCAAGGCGCGCGGCGAGTTCGTCCAGGGTCCCCAGATCGCAGAGTTCGAAGCGGCGTTCGCGCGCCGGCACGGCCTCGAGCCGTCGCACGCGATCACCGCCGCCTACGGCCGCATCGCCTTCTACTACATGCTGAAGGCGCTCGACCTGCCGCCCGGATCGGAAATCATCTTTCCGTCGCTGACCTTCTGGGTGGTGCCGGAGCTGGCGCGCGTGGCGGGGCTGACCGTCGTCTTCGCCGACGTCGATCCGAAAACATTCAACATCGATCCTGACTCCGTCGAGCGGCTGATCACCGACAAGACGCGCGTGATCGTGCCGACCCATCTCTACGGCCTGCCGTGCGACATGGACCGCCTCCTCGCGATCGCGGCACGGCACAACCTGATCGTGCTCGAGGATTGCGCGCATGCGCTCGGCGCGACCTACAAGGGCAAGCCGGTCGGCACATTCGGGACCGGCGCGCTGTTCAGCTTTCAGACGCTCAAGCCGCTCAACTGTTATGGCGGCGGGCTCGCGCTCGTGACCGATCCGGCCATCGCCGCGAAGGTGCGCCGGCAGGTCGAGGCGCTGCCGTGGCCGAGTGAAAAACGGGTCACCGAGCGCCTGCTGATGGGACGGCTCCAGCGGATTTTCATGAAGCCGTGGGTGTTCTCGATTTCGCTGTTTCCGGTGCTGTGGGTCTCCGCGCTCATCGACGCCAACCCCGACGTCTTCTTCTGGGAGAAGATTCGATCGCTGCATCCCCTGCCGGAGCAGTACACCGAGCGCTTTCCAAACGTGCAGGCGGTGATCGGACTCGAGGCGCTCAAACATCTCGACGAGTGGACGACGCAGGCGCAGGCCAACGCGGCGTACGTGAATCGCACGCTCACCGGCATCCCCGGCATCCAGCTGCCGCTGGCGCCCGCCGATCGGACCCACGTCTACTATCAGTACTGCGTGATCGGACCGGAGGGACCGCAGCGTGACGAGCTCGTGGTCCGCTGCGTCCGCCGCGGCATCGACATCGAGACGCTGCACGTGGACGTGCCGCCGGACATGGAGCTCTTCGGCACCGTCACGGCGGAAGCCAATGGCGCGCGCCGCGCCGCCCAGGCGATGCAGATCCCCGTGCACTCCGGCTTGAGACGCGATCAGATCGAGCGCGTCGCGCGTGTGGTACGAGGCGTGCTGGAACACGCCTGAGTGATTCCCTACCTGACGATCGTGCTGTTCGCCGTCCTGGAAGGCGAGATCTACTACAGCAAGGTGTGCGCGGACGCGATGGTCGGCAAGCTGCACTGGGCCGGCGTCTGGTGCGCCGGCGCGATCGGCGGTTCGCTCGGGGACCAGATCTGGTTCTACCTGCTGCGCGGCCGCATTCACTGGCTCGACCGCTACCCCAAGCTGGCCAAGTATCGCGACCGGGTCAGCGCGCACGTGCACGCGCATGAAGCGCTGATGGTGCTGTCGGGACGGTTTCTGCCGGGGCTGCGCACGGCAATCCCGGTGGCGTGCGCTTACGCGAACGTCCGTCCGCTGAAGTTCAGCGTGCTGAACCTCGTGAGCGGCTTCGCCTGGGCCGGCTCGATCATGCTGTTCGTCAAGCTCGGATCGAACGCGCTCAGCGCATTCGGGCTGAACGCCTGGTGGGGCCCGCTGATTCCCGCGCTCTTCGTCGTCTTGTTCTTCCGCTGGCTGAGCCTGCCGAAGCGAGCCTGAAGCGCACGATGAGGAAGAAACCGTCGAGCTCCCGGAAACCGGCACGGCGCTTGATGATGCTTTCAGGGATGCGAACGACCTGCGCGATGCTTCTGTCGTTGATACTGCTCAGCGTCGGCGCTTCGGCAGCGGACGCCGGGCCACCCCGCCCGCCCCGTCCTGCCAAGCGGTCGTCGATGCGTATGCTCGCGACCGCTTACTGCGACCGCGGTCCGACGAAATCCGGCGTCCCGGCGCAGCACGGCGTCGTCGCCGCGGACATCCGCCGGCTCCCGCTCGGCACTCGCGTCCGAATCCTCGCGCCGGGCGAACGCTACGCCGGCGTCTACACGGTGCTGGACACCGGTTCGAAGATCAGGGGCCGGGATCTCGACATCTTCATGCCGAGTTGCCGCGCCGCCAAGCGGTTCGGCAAGCGGCCGGTGCAGGTGCGAATCCTCACGGAAAGAAGCAACCGCGGAGATCGCGTCCTTCGACAAGCTCAGGATGAGCGCTCATGGTGAGCCTGTCGAACCATGCGCTCTCCGCGGTTTCTTCTTATTCGTCTACTGCGCCGCAATAGCCGACTTGCGGCCGCGAAGGACGAACTTCTGAATCTTTCCGGTCGCGGTTTTTGGCAGATCGCCGACGAAATTGAAACTGTGCGGACACTTGAAATGCGCGAGATGTTCGCGGGTGAATGTCCTGAGCTCTTCCGGGGTCGCCTGCGCGCCCGGCTTCAGCACGATGAATGCGTGCGGCGCCTCGCCCCATTTCGTGTCCGGCATGCCGACGACCGCCGCTTCCTGCACCGCCGGGTGGCGAATGAGCACGCCTTCCACTTCCACCGATGAAATATTCTCGCCGCCGCTGATGATGACGTCCTTCAGCCGATCGCGGATGTCGACGTAGCCGTCCGGGTGGACGACGGCGGCGTCGCCGCTGTGAAAATAGCCGCCGCGCAGGGCCAGGGCCGTCGCCGCCGGATCGTTGTAGTAGCCCTCCATCACCACGTTGCCCCGCACCGTGATCTCGCCGACGGTCGCGCCGTCGCGCGGGACGTCGCGGTCCTGCTCGTCCACGACGCGCAGATGCCCGGAGGTGATCAGCTCCACACCTTGCCGCGCCTTGACGATGGCGCGCTCGCCGGCCGACAGCGCGTCGTGCTCCGGCCGCGGCTCGCAGACCGTGATGAACGGCGCGGTTTCAGTCAGGCCGTAGACGTGGGTGATCGTCCACCCCAGCTCCCCTTCGACGCGCTCGATCGTGGCGGCCGCGGGCGGCGCGCCGGCGGTCACCACCCGGACACCCCGCGGCGCCTGGCCGCGAGCCTCTGGCGGCGCACTCGCGATCCCGATCAGCACCGTCGGCGCGGCGCACAGCATCGACACCCGCTCGGTCCGGATCAGGTCGAACATCCTCGCGGGCTCGATCTTGCGCAGGCAGATGTGCGCCGCTCCCACCGCCGTCACCGTCCAGACGAACGTCCAGCCGTTGGCGTGAAACATCGGCAGCGTCCACAGGTAGCGATCGGTCAGCCCCATCGGCAGGTGCAGCAGCGTGCCGACGCTGTTCAGATAGGCGTTGCGGTGCGTGATCATCACGCCCTTCGGGCGTGAGGTCGTGCCGCTCGTGTAGTTGATCGTCAACAGATCGCGCTCGCCGATCTCCGGCCTGGCGAAATCGGGAGACGCCTCGCGGACGAGCGTCTCATAGTCGAGGAACCCGTCTCGCTGACCTTCCAGGGCGACGAAATGACGCACGCCCGGCAGCTGCGGCCGGATGGTCTCGAGGCTGTCGAGATAGTCCTCGTGCCCGCACACCACGGTCGCGCCCGAGTGGTTGATGATGTAGACGAACTCGTCCGGGCTGAGCCGGTAGTTGATCGGCACCAGCACGGCGCCGATCTGCGGCACCGCATAGAACGATTCGAGCTGGGCGTGGGTGTTGGGCGCGATGTAGGCGACGCGGTCGCCGGCCTTGACGCCGAGCCGCTGCAGCGCGGAGGAGAACCGGTCGCAGCGCTCGAAGAACTGCTCGTAGGTGAGGCGCAGCGTCCCGTCGACGACCGCTTCGCGCTCGGGATACAGCGCGCGCGTCCTGCGCGCAAACTCGAGCGGTGTCAGCGGGACTTCCATGAGATTTAAGATTTCAGAGGTCAGATTTAAGATTGATTGGCGAATTCTAATCTGAAATCCAATCTGAACTCTGAACTCTTAAATTTGCAATCTCACCGCGAAGCCTTGCCGGCCGAGATCAGGTTGGCGAGAATCTGATACGCGCCGTCGGTGCCCGATGGCAGCTGGCGCCACAGGCCCAGCCCGACATACACCCACCGCCCCTTGCCGTAGCTCGCCTCGACCAGCGCGCCGGTTTTCATCCCCTTGTTGTAGGGGAAGTTGTCTTCCATCTGCAGCACGTCGTGGTAGCGGGAGTCCTTGTCTTCCGCGAGGAAGTAGGTGCCGCGCTCCTGCACCCAGTTCTTCCAGGCCGCGTCGCCGATTTCGTTCGGCGTCGTGAGCAGCGTGCTGTGCGCGGCCGTGGTTTGAACCGGCGCGTTCTCGTCGGTCACCCGGTTGGCGCTGACCCTGGCCGGGTACGGCCCGTACTGCGCATCGTTGAACTCGAACTTGTTGTACTGCACGATCATCGTGCCGCCCTTGAAGACGTAGTCGAGCAGCCGGCTGTTGTTCGCCCGCAGATCGTCGCGCCGCTCGTAGGCGCGCACGCCCGTGACGATGGCGCTGAATTTCGTGAGGTCGCCCCAGGCGAGATCCTCGGCGGACAGCAGCTGGACCTTCGCGCCGAGCTGCTCGATCGCGGGCGGCACCTGATCCCCGACGCCCATCACATACCCGATCAGCAGGTCCGACGGCGTCCGCACGTTGATGACCTTCAGCGTCGCGTCGGCGGCGTCGTAGATGTGGTACCGCTTGATGTGCGGGTACTCGACCACCTCGAAACCGCGGTTGTAGGTCTGGCCATTCGACGACACGATCGCCTTGACGTGAAACTCGCCGGCGCTGACGCTCGACGATGGCTTCAACAGGAAGCGGACGGTCTGCGACTCGTCGGAGCGTGAGAACTTCACCGGCTGATCGGCCGGCGTCGCGCTCCATCCCTGCGGCAGCTCGAGCTTGACCGACGTCTCGGCCGGCCCGGTGGTGTCGTTGAGCACCGTGACCCGGATCTCACGCTCGGCAACCGGCGCCGCACTCGCGGCCGGCGCGGGTCGGGTAGCGGCTGCCGGACGGCCCGGACTCCGGCGCGCCGGCGCGCTGCGGATCGCGGACTCCGGAACGATCGCGACCTGCGGCGTCACCCGGACCGAGAATGCCGGCACCACCAGCACGTCGCTGCGCTTCTCGCCGCTGAAGATGTCGCCTTCGTAGCGGTGCTGCACCGGCATGCCCGAAATGACTTCCAGCCCTCCGGGCAGCGTCAGCGTCACCTGCACGTAGAACGGCGACGGCCGCATCGGCAGCCCGAACGGCGCATCGGCGTCGAACGTGTAGCGTCCGGCTTCACCCTGGCGGTGCCAGTACGGCTCATCAACGCGCGCGGTCGGCGGAATCGTCAGCGTCGGTTCGCAGTGCGCGACCTGATCCTTGCGCACGCTCGGCATCGCCGGTTCGGGCGCGGCCGGACGGCGGTTCATGCCGGGAAACGAGAAGCCGCCGCCGCTGAACGCCGTCATCGTGCACTCGGCGGCCCCGCCGAAGCCGTCGAACTTCACGTTCTTGATCGCCACCTCGCCGTTGCCGCGGTTGGCGACGATGACGTTGACCTTCACCGGCTGGCCGGGGACCACCACGCCGTCGTCGGCGAGCGCCTCGATCTTCACGCCGTGCGCGAGCACGATCGCCTGCTGGAACTCGCCTTCCTTCTGCCGCAGGCGGAAGTCGATCTCGTACTTGCCGGCCTCGTCGATCGCGATCGAGCGGAGCTCACGGCGCAGCACGCGGACGGCGAAGAGCCCGTCCTGCAGCGGCTTCAGCGTGGCTTCGTCATTCGCGGTGTCGAACGCTTTCTGGGCCGCCTGCACGGCGGCGTTGACGGCGGCGAGGCCGTCGGTGAGATCCTTCGGCACGCGCGCCTGCCCTGAGCCTGTCGAAGGGCCGGCGAATTTCGCGAGGCTGAGAATGCTGGTGTCCAGCCCGTCGAACAGCGACGCCTCGTCCTTCTGCGCTTGTCCGGCCAGCGTGGTCTCGTCCATCTGGTACGTGGCGGTCGACGCCGGCGCCGGCAGCGACAGCAGCTGGCCCATACCCTGGCACTTGTGCATGCTGCGCGCTTCAGTGCCGATTTCGTTGTAGGTCTTTCCCAGCAGCGGATCGTAGAGCCCGGAGTTCACCCGCGTCGCGCGGCCGGTGACCGGCGGCTCGCCGGGAAACCCGAACGCGGCGAGGTGATACAGCTTCTTCGGCTGCCAGGCGCGCAGTCCTTCCTTGATCTGTTCCGGGAACTTGGTGGGATCGCCCGCGAGCTTGTAGGCATCGTGGGTGATGACCGCCGACGCCATGTGGTGCTGCCCGCCTGCGTTCCCGGTCGGCGGCAGCGTGACGATCACGTCCGGGCGAATCGTGCGGATCAGCCGCACGTAGTCGGCGGTGATCTCCTCTCGCCCCCACTTCTCGAAGGTCTCGTCGATGCCGAACGAATAGCCGAAATCGACCGCGCGCGTGAAGTACTGCTCCGCGCCGTCGAAGCGATGCAGCGCCGCGAGCTCGCCGGTGCGGAGGACGCCGAGCGCCTCGAAGATCTCGGGGCCGATTTCGTTCTGCCCGCCGTTGCCCCTGGTCGCGGTGGCGAGCGCGGTGCGATAGCCCTGGCCCCGATTGAGCATCACCAGCAGCCCGTTGTTCTCGTCGTCGGGATGCGCCGTGGTGTGCATGAAGATGCCGGTATTCGAGAGGTGCCGCAGCTCCAGGCCCAGCGCGACATGGCCCTGCTCGTCGTCGAGCGGGACGACGCGCATTTGAGCGGTGGGAAGCGCGATCAGTGCGGAGAGGGCGATGAAGGAGGACAGCAGAAGGCGCTTCATAGAGTGATGATACTGGCAGGATGGGCAGGATAGGCGGGAGGGGCGGGATGGAAGAACGGATAGCGAGACCGATGCAACGCTCGGTTTCGCACTCGTCCTGCCTATCCTGCCCGTCCTGCCTTTTCCCGCCCGCGCGCTTAGAACCGCACCTTGAACCCGAGCTGGAACTTGCGCTGCTCGTAGCCCGAGGGGTTCACGAACTGATACGGGTCGGTCGGGATCGCGACCGCCGGATTGCCGGCGGCGTCGGTCACGATGTTGGTGTTGATGCCGGCGAGCTGCTCGGTGTTGAACAGGTTCTTCAGCTCCGCGACGATTTCCGCGCGGACCGAGCCGCGAATCGGCACGAAGCGCGTGTAGCGCAGGTCGACGTTCTTGCGCGGCGCCAGGTACAGCACGTTGCGCGCGACGAACAGCGCGCGATCGCTGGTGATGCCGTCGCCGTTCAGGTCGCGGCCCGTCGCCGAGATGTTCAGCGGCAGGCCGCTGTTGATCTGCAGCAGCACGCCGATCTGGTTGCCGCTGAGCAGCTGACGCACGAACGTGTTCGACGAGTGGTTCTCCGACAGGTAGACGATGTTGCCGTTGAAGCTGTGGCGGATGTCGAGCGGGTTCGGCCCGAGATCCCGATCCAGGTTGGTCGGATCGGACCGGCCCGATTCCGCCTGCACCGTCAACTGGGTCAGCAGCGGCGTGTTGTCGAGCCCCTTGCCGAGCGAGTACTGCGCGTTGAACGAGAGCCCCTTGGCGAAGCGCTTGGTCGCGCCGATCGTCATCGACTTGAAGGTGGAATCGCCGATCGACTGCACTTCCTGGATCTGGTTGAACCGCGGATCGAGGCGCGTCGCGGCGCTCGCGGTGGTGCTGAAAATCGGCCGGCCGTCGGCCAGCGCGCCGATCGGGTTGATCGGGTTGATGTTGGTCACGACCGGCAGCTGGCTGCCCTTCGCGTACATCACCGAGAGGTTCGCCGTCAGGTCACGGCCGATCGCGCGCTCGAGCTGAGCGTTCGCCTGCCAGGTGTGCGCGACCTCGAACGACGGGTCGATGGCCCACGGCGACTGCACCGCGAGCGTGCCGGTTGACGCGCCGCCCGGGAAGGCCGGTGCGCCGGCGGAGGTGCCGCTGAAGCTGTACACCGGCGAGCGCGGCGAACCGCTCAATTGGAGCGCCTGCTCGTAGCCGCCGAGAATCGGCTGGTCGTACATGATGCCGGTGCTGGCGCGCAGCACCGTCTTGGAGTCCACCGACCAGGCCACACCGACGCGGGGTCCGAAGTTGTTCCGATCGGTATTGAAGGAGTGGGTCTGGACCAGCGGCGCGTCGGCGATGCCCGCCGGATACTTGTAGAGGTCGTAGCGCAGGCCGTAGAGCACCTTCACCTTCGGCGAAATCTGCCAGTCGTCCTGCACGAACGCGCTGACCACATCGGTCGACATGTTGAACGACAGGTTCCCGGTGATCTGCGACATCGTGGTGTAGCCGAACGGCGCGGTGCCGGCCTTGGCGGCGTTATAAGCGGCGACCGTGGCGAAGGTATAGGCGAACTGCGGCGCATTGGTCCGCTCGTCGTAGATGTGCTGCCAGTCGATGCCGAACTTGTAGCTGTGCGACGCCCGGATGTAGGTGAAGTTGTCGATGAACTGGGTGATGTCCTGCTTGAAGTCGAAGCCGGCGTTGCCCTGGCCCGTGCCGCCGACCGGCGCGCCGAACGAGATCGCCGGCGTGCTGATCGTGATCGCGGGGCCGGTGCCGGAGTCGCTGTTGGCCGACGAGCTCTGGTGCCGGTGGGCGTACTGGAAGCGGAACTCGTTCAGCTTGCTCGACCCCAGCGAGCTCACCAGCTGCGTGCCGATCGAGTCCATCGCGTCGAGAAAGTCGGTGGCGCGCTCGAGCGTCGCGGTGCCGCCGCCGCTGTTGTACGGCGAGTCGTTGTGGAACTGGATCCACCGCAGCGTCAGGCGGCTGCCGCTGTTGACCTGGTAGTCGCCCTTCCCAATCTTGAACTTCGCGGTCTGGACGTTCGGCGCCGCGGTGGGCTGCGGCTTCACGCCCACGGACGCGACGATCGCCGGATCCACGGTGATGAGACTGCCCGACGACAGGTCGCGGCGCGTCTGCTCCCATCCGGCGTAGAAAAAGAGCTTGTTCTTGATGATCGGGCCGCCGACGTCGGCCGTGCCGGTGTCAACGCGGGTCGCGGGCTTGACGGCGTTGGCGGCGACCGCCGGACAGTTGGCGGCAATCGTCGTGCTGCCGCAGCCGAAGAAGAACGGGAACGCGCTGAACGGATCGCGGCGGAACAGGTAGGCGCCCTCGCCCTTGAACGTGTTGGTGCCGGACGGGGTCACCGCGTTGTAGACCATCCCCATCGTCTGGCCGAACTCGGGCGCGAAGCCGGTGGTGACGACCTTCACTTCC
>Ga0068871_100000984_pt1 | contig 19083 bp, 13 predicted proteins | sample KBSMisM72_FD_72750 | JGI IMG/M metagenome (GOLD analysis project Ga0068871, IMG submission 72750) | Miscanthus rhizosphere microbial communities from Kellogg Biological Station, Michigan, USA - KBS Miscanthus M7-2 | ecosystem: Host-associated > Plants > Roots > Rhizosphere > Soil ...
ACGCGTTCAGATTCAGGAACAGCGAATTCAAATCCGACCAACTCTTTGGCCGCATCGACGTCGTTGTAATCAGCGAGCTTCAGGACCACACGGTCGTTTTGAAACCAGTAATCTTCGAGTCGCTTCGTTGTTCGCTCGCCTCGGGGCGAAACAAGCACCAGTTCTTCGACGTCTTCGAACCGGTCGGGAAAATCTGTCAAAAGTTCCGCTACGATCTCACCCTTGAGACCGCGCGGTCTGACCGCTCGAGCGATGATCACCAATTCACTCGAGCCGGCGTCCATCTCATTCATTCAACGATTTCAAGCAGGTAGCGCCGGTTCTTCTTTGCACCTGCGATGCGCGCGAGGGATCTCAGCGCGCGGATCGTTTTGCCTTGCTTGCCGATGATCTTGCCCACGTCATTCGGTGCAACACGCACTTCGATAAGCGTGGATCCATTGCGCTGCTCGACTTCGCGGATGTCTACCGTCTCGCTGTCGTCGACCAGGGCCTTCACGATCATCTCTATAACGTCGCGCATGACAACTCTAATTAGGCCTGTGCTTCAGCGGCTTTTTCGGCCTTTGCGCTCGCCTTGATTAGCCGGTTGACTGTGTCAGTGGGCTGCGCACCTTTTTCGATCCAGTAATTAACTCTGGTCAGGTTGAGTTTGATTTCGGCTGGATTTCTCGTCGGATTATATGTGCCGAGATTTTCCAGATAAGCTCCGTCGCGCTTCGACTGTTTCTCTTTCACTACGACGCGATACGACGGGCTCTTCTTTGCTCCGGTACGCATTAACTTGATTGCTAACAAAACTATTCTCCTTCCGGGTTACGACCTAAACTGTGTTATCTGCGCTTCTTTTTACGCTTCTTTTTTAACTTCTTTCTTGATGGACCAGCCGGCAACGACGGCATCTGACCTTCTTCGCCCGCGAAGCCTGCCATGTCAGGCATGCCGGTCATCTTTCGCAACATCTTGCTCTTTATTCCGCCGCCGCCAAAAAGTCCCGAACCCGAAAGCTGCCGCATCATCTGCCGCATCTCCACGTACTGCTTGATGAGCTGATTGACGTCTGCGACTGTGGATCCCGATCCGCGAGCGATGCGGCGCCGTCGATTCGCATTCAGAATGCGATGATCGTTGCGCTCCTCCCAGGTCATCGAATCGATCATGGCTTCGGTGCGTTTTAGCTCCTTTTCCATCATCTTCGTCTGCTCCTCGTCCAACTGCGGCATACCGATGCCACCAAGAAGTTGGTCCGGTAGGAGCTTCATGATCTTTGAGAAAGAACCGAGTTTCTTGACCTGGCGTAACTGTGAACGAAAGTCATCTAAAGTGAATTCGTTCTTTTGCAGTTTCTTGAGCTGCTCTTCCGCTTCCTGCTGGTCGACTTTCGACTGAACTTCTTCAATCAGCGATAGAACGTCGCCCATGCCGAGTATTCGCTGGGCTACACGATCCGGATAAAAAGGCTCGAGCGCGTCGTAACGTTCGCCAACGCCAACGAACTTCACTGGTTGTCCGGTAACCTGCTTGATCGACAATGCGGCGCCACCGCGTGCGTCACCATCCATCTTCGTGAGGATGACACCGGTAATGCCCACGCGCCGGTGAAACTCTTCGGCGGAACGAACCGCGTCCTGTCCGGTCATCGCGTCGGCGACAAACAGAATCTCGACGGGATGCGTCTCACTCTTTATCTTGACGAGCTCTTCCATCAACTCATCGTCGATGTGAAGACGGCCGGCCGTGTCGATCAGCAACGTGTCGAAACCTGTTTGCTGCGCGTGCTTTTGGGCCTCACGCACAAGCGTCAAAGGATCGTTGCTTTCGGGATATTCAAAGATCTGCTGACCGGTCGCTTTCGCGATGACTTTCAACTGCTCTCGCGCTGCCGGCCTGTAAACGTCGACTGAAAGCAGCAACGGTTTTCGGCTTTGGTTCGCTGCCAGCCAGCGCGCAATCTTTCCGGTCGAGGTAGTTTTACCTGAGCCTTGCAGGCCCACCACCATCACGGTATTTGGTATTTGCTTGGTAAAGACGAGCCGCGACGACTGCCCACCGAGCAATTCAACCAGTTCGTCAAAAACAATCTTAACGACTTGTTCCGACGGCTTGAGTTCCTGCCAAACTTGCTGTCCTTCGGCTTTTTGCTGAACAGAACTAATAAAGTCTTTGGCGACTTTATAGTTGACGTCCGCTTCCAAAAGGGCCAGACGGATCTCTCGCAGCGCAGCGTCGACGTGCTCCTTCGTCAGCACGCCCTCGCCCCGCAAGTTCTTTAGCGTGCGTTTTAATTTATCCGAGAGCGACTCAAACATATAACCCTAGGCGAAGTTCCGCGCTGCGGACGGAAACGGAAATGATAATGGCCGACATTAGGGGTGTCAAGGCGAACACCCGGTTAAATATGAGCCTAAACTCTGTATTTTGATAATTTAATTTGAGATCAGTGGCTTGAGGTGTCACATATCCAGAGAGCGGCTGGGCAAATTTCACAATTGTGTACGCAAACAAACTGTACGATATCGTGCACTTGTGTTAAATTCAGCACGAATTACACGTTTGCGCGGCAACAGTAAACGGAAACGAGTTTGACGGTTTTTCCCTCCCATTTTCAAGACGTCAATGAAAAGTCCTCTCTATTGATCTTTTATAGGTACTAAATGGATAAACGTGTGGGTCACGGAGCTATGTCTCGTGACCAGCAAAAGGCCCCTACGGAGCGAGGTGTGGTCGATCTCGCTGACGCCCGAGTGAGAATTCGCTCGCGGGCGAAGCCTACTCAGGAGTCGCTTACACGCGAGCTTGATGAGGTTCGCTCACTGCTGGATCAGGGTCTTTCCACTGAAGCCAAAGACCGGCTGGCACTGCTGATCTCCAACGCTCGTCACAATCAATCAATACTCGCACTCGCGAGATGCGCTCTATCGACTGCGCTAGAACAACAGGGACACTATCGTGATTCGCTCGCCGCTGTTGCGATGTACGAGTCGAATGAATCGCGTGCAAAGCTTGACGATCAGACAATCAGTTACCTGCGTGTTCAAATCGGGCTTGCTTACAACTACAACGGAGATCATCCCAAAGCGATTGCGATGTTGCAGTCAGCTTTGCGCGACCATGCAGAAAGCGGCGCTATCAATCTGGGCCATATTTACGCCGCGCTATCGCGGACTTATCGAAGTATCAGTGAATATCCGATTGCACGCGATTTTGCGCAGCGAGCTCTCGAGAGTTTCCGTCAGAATGGCGACTGGCGCGGACTTGCTGAATCGTATTTCGGCGCAGGTGTTGCCGATATTCACGAAGGCAATTACGAAGCTGGTCTGGAGAATCTCGAACAGGCCCTCAAGCTCATCGGTGATCGACCTGCCGCGTACGTGCTCGGAAGGACCTACGCGAACATGGCCGGCGCCTGCTGGTTTCTGAAAAGACCACAGGAAGGTATCGACTATTTAAAAAAGGCGATTACCTATTACGAGCGCACCGATCACAAGACCAACGCCGCCGATGGTTACAACAATCTGGGTATTAATCTGATCCTGATCGGACAGTGGGATCGTGCCCAGGAAGCACTTGAACGCGCCTTCACACTGGCAACAGAAGTCGATGAACGCGGCGCCAAAGTGCCGATGATTCTGGATTCGCTCGGCGAACTGCACATGCTGCGCGGCGATCTGGATCAAGCCAAAGACTATCTGACGCGGGCTGTCGCACTCGCGACTGAGAATGGAAACAAGTGGTATGCGGGACAGGCATTGAGAACGCTTGGTCGTTGCTATCTGGCCACTGAAGATCCCTCCAACGCTCTCGAAAAAGCGAAGGAAGCCCTCAATCTTGCAGAAATCATCGGCGACCGGCAGGCGATCTGCGAGTCGCGTCTGATTGCTGCCGAATCACATTTATTGAGAGGCGAACTGGACGACTGCGCTCGCGAACTTCAACTAGTTACCGCAGAGACTACCGATTCCGCCACCGATCTCGGTTTCACTGGCGAGGCACACCGTCTCAACGGAATCTTGAATATGGCGCGCGGTGATGCCGGTGCGGCTGCACAGCATTTCGGCAGCAGTGTTTCCATTTTCGACATGCTCGGCGATCGATATCGAGCTGCACGCGCCCACCTTGAGTTGGGTCGTGCTTACGCGGTGATCCGTCCGGAACGTGCCGGTGAGCATCTCAGCCGCGCGTTAAATACTTTTCGAGAATTAGGTGCGCGGTTGGACCTGGCGCGCGCTGAAGAAGAGTTAAGGCAGCTTGCTCGTGCGAGGCCTGAACGCAACGAAGGCCCGTCGGCGTTGACACAACTCTTAACGCTGCGTCTGGCCGAAGCAGTTGCTTCTCGCGAACTTCTTTTGCGCGAATTGGCAGCCGTGATGCGTCAGGAAACTGGCGCGCAACGCGTGATCATCACCGAGATTGGTGAACGTGATGAGCCGAAAGTCGTCGTTGCGATGGGTTGTACACCAACTGAGGCGCAGAAGATTGCAGTTGAACTGGATGTGGTTGAAGACGATTCATCCCGTGATCGCTATTGCCGCAAGCACGATGCAGAAGTGATTCTTTTGAAATCATCTAACGCTCCCGCGGCGAAGATGTATCTGGCGCCGCGTAATCGCGCGAGTTTGCCGAAGGGAGTTGCACTCGAGCCACTGCTGCGCGTGGTTGAGTTGGGCATGGACGTTTGTGCCTTGCGCGCCGGCGCTCAGAAGAGCGGCACACATGAAAGCGCGGACGAATTGACGGGCACCAGCCTCATGCCGGGATTTATTCACTCGAGTCCGGCGATGACGCAGCTCGTGGAAGAAGTCCATAAGATTCGGTCTTCAGATGTGACTGTGCTGGTGACGGGCGAGTCTGGAACAGGCAAGGAACTGGTAGCTCGCGCGATTCACGCGATTTCTTCGCGACGCGCGAAAGTGTTTGTGCCGTTCAACTGCACTGCTGTTCCGAAGGAATTGTCGGAAGGCTACTTGTTTGGTTACCGGCGTGGAGCGTTTACCGGTGCGGTCAACGATTCTCAGGGTGTGATTCGAACAGCTGCGGGCGGCACGCTCTTCCTTGACGAGGTCGGCGATCTGCCGCTCGACGTTCAGCCAAAGCTCTTGCGCTTTCTACAGGAGGGCGAGATTCAACCTCTGGGCGAACAGCGTCCGAGCAAAGTTGATGTCCGGATCATCGCTGCGACCAACACTGATCTCGAGGAAATGGTTGCGCACGGGCGTTTTCGTGAGGATCTCTATTATCGTTTGAACGTCATCCGTCTGCGTGTGCCGCCATTACGCGAGCGCCGTTCTGAGATCCCGACGATCGTCAACTATTACGTCAACCACTACTCGGCAAAGTTTGGTCGTAAAGATATTCAGATCACGCCTCAGGCCGTTGATTTATTGATGGTAAGCGATTGGCCTGGGAATGTGCGGCAGCTCTGTAATGAGATTCAGAGAACTGTCGCGCGTGCTGAGGATGGAACAGTCATTACTCCTGAACAGTTGTCGCCGGAACTGAAGCGCACGTCCTCTCCTACGACTCCGTCGGCGGCTGCGGCTGCTTCGATAACGTCGCTGCCATCATCGGGCGTCACAAGTGCCGGTGGAACGCTGGCGGATGCACTCGCGGAAGTCGAGCGCCGAATGATTTCGGATGCTCTGCGCCGGCATGGCGGCAACATCTCGCGTGCTGCACGTGAACTTGGCCTCACCCGCCGTGGACTTTACCTCAAGCTCGAGCGCCACGAACTCAGCGTCAGCGCCTAACTCACCAGGGTCAGCTTTCGTTGCTCAATTTCCTGCGCAATCTTCGAAATTCGATCGATATCAAACGGTTTGGCGACTACCCAGTCAGCCTTAACGGCGTTTCGTGTCTGCACGCTGATCGCGTCGGCCCAGCCGCTGATGATCGCGATGGGCATGTTCTCTGAGCGGCTTCTAATTTCGGTAACGAGCTCCCAGCCATTCATTGAAGGCATGCCGATGTCAGTAAAAAGGGCGTCAAACTTGCCGTCATACTGGTCGTACAGCGCCAGCGCAATTTCTCCACTTTCTGCAGAGACAACCTCGCAACCTTCAGCTTCAAGAGCTTCAATCAGCACTTCGCGCACGTGTGTTTCGTCATCGACTACCATCACGCGGACCGTGTCTTCGGTCGTAGAGGTAGTTGGAAGCGCAGCGCTGTTGTTACCCACCTCAGTGGCTCCGGTGGGGGTCACCTTCGGCAAAGAGATCTTGAAGGTGGTGCCGCGGCCGGGTTCGCTGTCGACCTCGATGGAGCCTTCATGGCGGCGGATAATACCGAAACTGACAGCCAGACCCATTCCCGTGCCTGCCTTGCCTTTGGTCGTGAAGAACGGATCGAAAAGACGTTGCTTCACTTCGGGCGTCATGCCGGTGCCGGTGTCGGTGATGTAGACAACCACGTGATCGCGGTTTTCCTGCGTGGCAACGCGCACTTCGCCGCCGGAAGGCATGGCGTCGACGGCGTTGTAGATCATGTTTACGAGCACTTCGCGAAGCTCGACCGGGTCGCCTTTAATGAAGGCTTTGCAGTCGGCGTGGAGGGCGAAGCGTATTGGGGCGAATTCAGAGCGCGACTCCCAGCGTGGACGCGTCATCTCGCAGGCATCCTTGAGGAGCTCGGCGATGGCCACAGTTTCAAACTCGCGGCTGGGGCGCTGGCGTGCGAAGTCCTGAATGCGGCGGATGATGTGGGCGCCGTCTTCAGCGCTTTTGATGATTAGTTCGAGGCCGGCCTCGATTTTTGCGGGGTCATTGCTGTTGCGGAGGATCAACTGGGCGCGGCCGAGGATGCCGGTCAGGGTGTTGTTGACGTTATGGGCGACACCGAACGACAACTCACCGAGAGCCGCCATTTTCTGTGCGTGAATCTCCTGTTCCCGCTGCGCCTCATAGCGCGTATGCGCCTCGGCTATCGTTTCCAGACACTTCTTTAGCCGTTCCTGGGTGGCCTGTTGCTGTGAATTCGCGAGCAATTGACTAGCATGCGCCCCAATCTCACGTCGCTCATCATTTGGGAGGTGCTCACACATCTCCTCGATAAGTATCAACAGCGCCCGCCCCGCCCCCTCCTGATTTCCACACCGTTCGGCCACCCTCCTCGCCCGCTCCAGTATCGGCTTGGCCTCCTGTCGATGTCCCAACCTGCAAAGAATCAACCCCTGCGTCGTGAGCGCTTCGGCGAGAAGCCCATCTTCGCCACTACCCTCAAGTGTGTTTACAGCAAGTTCGATGTTAGTCTGTGCCGCTCCATAGTCTCCCGATGCCAAGTATAGTTGAGCCAATGTTTCATCTACTTGCGCACAGCCAATCGTATCGGATAACTCTTCGAACAGACCTCTTGCTCGTAGCAAATGGGGCCTCGACTCACTAAATCGTTTAAGGGTTAGCAATAGATATCCGCGGTTGTTTTCTACAGCCGCTGCGTAACGCGAGTTCCCAATTTGTTCAAATTCGATAGCTGCTTCCTGGTAATGACTCAACGCGAAATCAAAGAAGTGCTTACCGCCTTCCGCCGTTCCGACCTCTTTGAGAGTATTTGCGATCTCCGTCCGGAACCGACCTCTGGTCCACGGACTTAGTCTTTTTTCGTTTGATGAAAGTTGTTCGAGAAGGCTAAGGGCTGAATGGAGTCGACCCATATACCGCTCCACGATCGCTAGCCTAATGATGGCTACAGCCCAGATTTCGTGATTTTTGTCAGTCAGGTTTGCGATACACGATCGCATCGTTGAATGGGCTAGGTCCAAAAGCCCTTGGTGAAAATAGCAGCATCCCAGCTCAATACGCGCTTCAATTGCTTTGGTGGTTTCTCCCATCTGGTCGAATACAGCAATTGCGCCGCTGATTAGAGTCTCCGCTATTCTTTGACCATACACAATTCGTTTTGACCGTGTGACAAGGTCGGTGAGAGTGCCTGCCGTTAAGAGCAGTTCGGCCGCTGCCTCGCGAGTCAATCCCACCTGATTAGGCCACTCTCCCAACCTCCACCACGGTCCGAGTACAGCACAGCCCGCGTCATAATCTCCGCTTTCAACTTTTTGCCGTGCTAGTGCGCAATAGGTCAGTACTCGTTCGCTTACATCAAACGAACCAGGCTGAATCTTCTGCGGCAAGCAAATGTTCTTCATCAACATCATTGATCTAGTTGTCCAACCGTGAATACAAGGTACACACTGACACTATCATATACATAACTGAGGCGAGGCGAACGGCTGGTGTAGGCGAGTCTTCTCCTGCTGAAATACTGGATGTTTTCTTGGATTGCGTTGATTTGTGTACCTGGTACGCAGCTAGGTTTGGAATTAGCGAATTCTGTAAACTTTAGATCGCACCTGTGGTAAGTCCAACAACATCAGTATGTTAAGCGAGACCCGTCCGTGTTTCTTTGCATGGCACGATCTTTGAAATTCACAAAAACAGGCCAGCTCAGCAGCAGCAGAGCCTTTAGGCTGACCACTTACCCTGATATTTCACGTAACCAGGAGCAGAACAATGAAAAAGGTTAGATTAATCACTTTCACGATCATTTTGATTCTAGTGGTGTTTGCGGCCGCCTCCGCCAAATCGGGAATCATCTCGACCACTAAGTCTGGCATCATCCCTACCACTCGAATGGGCCAGATCCCGACCACACGGACCGCTCTGACACCCAGCACCGAGATCATTCAAACAGCACGCACGAGATCGACTCCAAATACCGACCTATTTTCTCTTGCGGAGCTTTTCTGGACCGTGTTTGGCTGGTAGCGACGGTCAGATTGATGGGCGACTCAGTCAAGATGACTTTATCTCCGTGCAAATAGCTACAAACCGAGGTGTTAGGCCTCGGTAAACACTTCAATTCAAACAACGGCAACGAGCATGCCAAAGAGGATACAATGAGATTAATGTTTGCCTCCCGCAATTGTCGGTATTTTCGGCTGCAGTCGATAAATATCTTAGGTGGATTCATTTTCCCGGTGGAGTAAGGACATAGGAATTGGTTCCACTTGTTCGAGTGGGTATATTCTAATCCTGAATAAAAGCAAGAGATTTTTCAATGCGAGCACGCAATCCTGTTTGTTGGGTCAATGAGAGAAGATTTTTCAGGTGACGCGATAGTTGCAACTTTTCTTCGGTGTCTAGACGATCGCCAAGCTCTTCAATCATTACCAACATTGCTCGCCCGGCTCCCTCTCGGTCACCGCACCTCTCTGCTACCCGGTATGCAGCCTCGAAATTCTTTTTGGCTTGGGTGTAATGTCCCAATTTGCTATTTACCAGGCCACTAGTAGTCAGGGCCTCTGCTAAGAGCGCTTCACCATCTGTTAGTTCTAAAGCCTGAACCGCAAGCTGAATTACCTCCTGTCCCGAAACAAATTGTTCAGTCGCGATGTACAATCTCGCTAGTGTTTCGTTGACTTGAGCTGCTCGAACTGCATCATCGAAGCCCTCAAATAAAGTCCTGGAGCGCAGAAGATGTTCCGCGGATTCCTTAAAGGATCCGATGGTCAACAACAGGAAACCTATATTGTTTTCAACTATACCGCAATACCGATGATTGCCTACAGATGCAAATCCATGAAGGGCCTTAAGATAATAATCTTTTGCTGCATCAAAATAGGAGCTTGCATCCTCAGAGATGGCCAAATCCTTATATGTGGAAGCTAGTTCCAAGTGACAACGATAAATTGCCCATGGCCCAGATTTATCCATTACTCTAGTAGCTTCGGTAAGGCGTGCAACGGCGTCTTGCAGTCGTCCAGAATGACGCTCAAGGATGGCAAGTCTTATAAGAGCAAGACTTCGGAGTTCGGAATCGTCGACGGCTAATTCTTGAAGAACACGAATCAATGTGGTACGTCCCAGATCGAATAGACCTTGACGGTAATAGCATAATGCCAACTCTATTCTGCCTTCAGCCGCCCTCCGTTTAAAGCCTAACTGTTCAAATAGAGCAATTGAGCCATTTAATAACTCTTCTCCATGTCGTTGTCCCTGCGGGAACTGAAGCGTACTCGCGACACATCCGGCGAGGTCTCCACATGTGAACAGAAGGTCAGCGCACCACCTTTGATCTAATCCTTCCAAAATGGGCCAATTGCCGAATACCCACCATGGCCTAAGAATTTTGCTAGCCGCTTCATAATTTCCGATGTCAATTTGGTCCCGACTTATCACGCAGTAAACCTGGACTTGTTCATTAGGGGTCAGTTCGAGTGAACCGAGCTGGCTAGAGATTAACTCACTGGGAATCGCGGTTCCTTGATTTTGGTGTTGTCCAATTGAACACGTCTCTTCATACAATTGCTGTGTTGCCTTGTATGCCGCGTTCAATTGAAGGGAACTCGGATAATTGGCTTGGAGTTCATTTGCTCGTCTCAGTTCACGCTCGGCCCCTTTCCAATCCCACTCGAAGCGGAACTTCACCATTGCGGACGGTTGGATTGTTTCGCTAATACACGAAGAGGCCACAAGTTCTGGAGGAAAATAGTTGGTCGTAAGTCTTAGGTAACAATCAATGATTCCGAGGTACGCCAGAGCGTAGTTTGGATCAAGCCTTATTGCCTGCTTAAAGGACGCGATTGCCTTTTCAATACCGCTGCGGCTATAAGTGCCGCACTCGCGGCGGGCTTCGAGGTAGGATTGATAGGCTTCGGGGTTTTCGGTGTAGCGAGCGGTGGTCTGTTTCTCTGTGTCGCCCGTTAGGGTTAGTTTTAGGGCTCGTAATAGGTCTTGAGTGATGGCGGCTTGGAATGCGAGCAGGTCTTTGCTTTCCGAATCGAAGCTTTCGCCCCATAGTTGCCAACCCGTGGAAGCATCCACCAGTTCCACCCCTATCGCGATGCCGGTTGGTCTGGTGGTGAGCTTCCCGCATAGGACCACGGTTGCGCCAAGGTCTTTCCCCGCCTGTTGCGGATTCAGGGGTTTTGTTTTGAAGGCTGAGACGGCGCTGTGCGACAGCACATGAACCTTCGATAAGCGGGACAGATTGTTGATTAAACTGTCAGTAATACCATCGGCGAGATAATCGAACTCCGGATCTCCAGTGTGGTTGAGAAAGGGAAGCACCGCAACAACTTGCTCTTGAACGATTGCCGCTGTTGCAGCGACTTGCAAAACTTCTACCTCGTTCTTCCTCGCCTCTTCGCCTCTCACTTCCGCAATAAACCGGTACCCACGTCGCGGCACCGTCTCTATATATCTGGGTTCACTGCGGTCATCCCCCAAAGCCTTCCTGAGCGTGAAAATGGTCTGTGACAGGTTCGACTCTTCAACAAACGTGTCCGGCCAAACCTCTTTCAGTAACTGATCCTTCTTAATGAGTTGGCCGGCATTCATGACCAGCCTGATGAGTATCTCGGTGGCTTTCGGACGAAGCGAAATTACTTCACCGCCACGAGTGAGCAGACGATCATCGAGATCGAGTTGGAATGGTCCAAATTCGAAACGAGGACTATGAGGCATACTTTCCTTGAGAATGTTTTAGAGGATCAGCCGCATTCTACTCTAAATTCGGTCCAAGAGGTGGCCTTATTTGTAAAACAAATGACGTTGAGAATTACTTAATAACTCTTTGAGATTGTTCTAAGGACTTCTCTTTCCCGCCTGAGTATAGTGCACCGCGTCGTCAACGCCGCTGCTGTTCAGGGGGCTGCAGGTTTTAATTAGCAACTCTGATGAGTGGCAGGATAGCGAGGAGTTCTCGCATGTGCGTTTGATCCGGCCCAGTTGGTAGAGGGGGCAAATCAACTGGTAGGACAGGTGGGTGTCCTGCGCCGGATTTGGGAACCTCACCCCAACGACATCCCTGATCCTTGCGCCTCATGGCCGCTTCGCCCAGCAAGGCTGGCCTTGTGGCGCAAGGCAGTGGATAAAGCCAACAACCTGAGGCCATCTTTGTCGAGCACCTTCTCTCGCTGCTATCCTTTTATGCCTCGAGATGCTCGAAAATAATTTCACACTAAAAGATCGTGTGCGCGCATTCTGGCAGGAGAATCCCTGCGGGACGAAGTTTGCCGATGCGCCACCCGGTTCCCGCAGGTTCTACGAACTCGTCGAAGAGCATCGCTACGACAAAGAATGGCACATCCCAGCTGCCGCCAGCTTTTCACAATCGAAAAACCTGAATGTACTTGAAGTGGGTTGTGGACTGGGAACTGATGGCGCGCAATTCGCGAAGGCCGGGGCGATTTACACGGGTATCGATCTCACTGACGCCGCCGTTGATTTAGCGAAACGGCGCTTTGAATTATTTCAACTGCCGGGCACCTTCTGTGTTGCGGACGCCGAACGTCTCGAGTTTCCTGACAACACCTTCGATATCGTGTATTCCCACGGCGTGCTGCACCATACACCCGATACTGCCGCGGCAGTACGCGAGATCCATCGCGTGTTGCGTCCAGGTGGCAAGGCCGTCGTCATGCTCTACCATCGCGATTCTTATAACTATCGCGTAAACATCTCGATGCTGCGTCGCGCGGGAGTACGACTCCTGAGATGGAATGCAGGTGTTAAGCTGGCCCACGTTTTAACAGGCGAGCCCGAAGAGAGCTTGCGAGAGCACGCCCGACGACTAAAAACCGAGTCGGAATATTTAAACTCAGAAGAGTTCCTGAGCCGAAACACTGACGGCGCAGGCAATCCTCTGGCGCGTGTTTATTCTCGTTCCGAAGCAGGCGAGCTTTTCAAAGATTTCTCTCACGTAGATCTGCGCACGTATTTTTTAAATAAGCGCTGGTTGCCCATTCTCGGCCCAATTCTGCCACGTTCACTCGAATCGCAAATGGCATCGCGTTGGGGATGGCATTTGTGGATCTATGCTACAAAAGGCTGATGAAAAACTTTCTTGTCACTGGTGGCGCCGGGTTTATTGGTTCCCATCTAGTCGATCGGCTGCTTGCAACTGACGTTGCGAATGTCACAGTCGTCGACGACTTCAACGACTTCTACGACCCATCAATTAAGCACAACAACATACAGGACCATCTCAAACATTCACGCTACACTATTCACGAAATTGACATTCGCGACCGCGCCAAGCTGGAAAAGGTATTCACAGCAAGCAACTTCGACTGCGTGGTCCATCTCGCTGCACGAGCAGGTGTACGTCCGTCGCTCTCAGAGCCGCAGCTTTACACTGAAACAAACATCAACGCCACGCTCAATCTTCTCGAACTCGCGCGACAACACAAGCTTAAGCAGTTCGTCTTCGGTTCGTCATCATCTGTCTACGGAATCAATGCGAAGGTGCCGTTCAGTGAAGACGATCCAATCCGCCAACCAATCTCACCGTACGCTGCAACGAAAGGCGCAGGCGAACTGCTTTGTCATACTTATTCACATCTGTATGGACTGCGCTGTGTGTGTCTGCGCTTCTTCACCGTCTATGGACCACGACAACGTCCGGACCTCGCCATTCACAAATTCGCAAAACTGATCAGCACCGGTAAACCAATCCCAGTCTTCGGCGACGGCACCACGCGCCGCGATTACACTTACGTCGACGACATCGTCGACGGCGTCATGGCCGCCATCAATTACGACAAAACCAACTACGAAGTCTTCAATCTAGGTGAGTCGCGCACGGTCGAGCTCAACGAACTGATTTCGCTACTGGAAAGGGAACTCGATACCCACGCCATAATTGACCGCCAGCCACCGCAGCCCGGCGACGTGCCCCAAACCTATGCGGACATCTCGAAAGCGCGCGCCCTACTCGGCTACGACCCAAAAACGCAGATCGAAGAGGGCCTGCATCGCTTTGTGGAATGGTTTAGGATGAGAGGTTTGTGAAACTGTTCTACAATGCCCGCGAAGGGACACCGGCGCCAGGATTCGACCTACCGCCACAGTTGATGAAAATTTTCGACGAACAGGAACAGTTAAAAGCAGACGAGTTGCGTTTAGTTGAGGATACGCCTGATATTTCGGTCTTTCTGCCGGTCTTCAACGAGGAACCCAACTTACTGCCACTGTATGCAAAGCTCGACGATGCACTTAGAAGGCTCGGCCGCTCAGCCGAAATCGTCTACGTAGACGACGGCTCTACCGACGGCAGCCTGGCCATCTTGCGAAAGATTGCGGATCTCGACTCACGCGTGCGTGTGGTGGCACTGCGGAGAAACTACGGTCAAACGGCGGCGATGGCGGCGGGTATTGACGCTGCGCGGGGAAAAGTGCTGATTCCGATGGACGCCGATCTCCAGAACGACCCACGGGACATCAGTCGTCTACTGGATAAACTCGACGAGGGTTATGACGTCGTCTCAGGTTGGCGCAAAAATCGAAAAGACAAAATGGTGACGCGCAAGATACCGTCGATGATGGCGAATCGTTTGATCTCGTGGATTGGTGGCGTGCCGCTGCATGATTACGGTTGTTCCCTGAAAGCGTACCGGCGCGAGTCGTTGCAGGACGTGCGTTTATACGGCGAGATGCATCGCTTCATTCCAATCTATGCTGCGTGGGCGGGCGCTAGCGTCACTGAAATCCCCGTCGAACATCATGCGCGCACGATGGGCAAGTCAAAATATGGATTGTCGCGCACGATCAAAGTGGTTTTCGATCTGATGACGATCAAATTTATGGCTTCATATCAAACGAAACCGATCTACGTGTTTGGTTCGTTTGGCATGCTCGCTTTTGTGATCTCATTACTTAGCGGACTCTATGCTGTATTTCTCAAGATCATTCACAGAGCCGACTTCGTGCAGACGCCTTTGCCGGTTCTGTGTATCGTGATGTTTGCAGTGGGAGTGCAGTTCCTTTTGATGGGACTTCTTGCCGAAATGCTGGTACGCACGTACCACGAGTCTCAATCGAAAGCGATCTACGCGGTCCGCGAACGCCTCGGCTTTAAGAATCCTGAAAAATAGTATGTGCGGAATTACTGGTTGGGCCAATCTCGATTCTCACACGCCGCCGCCTGATGGTGCGAAGGAATTGCTGCACGCGATGTGTGAGCGGATGGTCCATCGCGGACCTGATTCGGAAGGACTGTTCATAACAAGCGGCGCAGCTCTCGGTATGCGTCGCCTTGCGATCATCGATCTAGTCACCGGTGAACAACCCGCATTCAATGAAGACAAAAGCATCTCCGTAATCCTCAACGGGGAGATCTATAACTATCGAGAACTACGCGCCGACCTCGAAAAGCGTGGTCACTCTTTTCGTAGTGCTTCGGATACGGAAGTGTTACCGCACCTTTATGAAGAGTACGGCGACGGCATGATCCAGAAGCTCAACGGCATGTTTGCGTTTGCTCTGTGGGACAGTCGCATGCGCCGGTTGCTCATCGCGCGCGATCGGTTCGGTGAGAAACCGCTCTACTGGGCTGTCTTTGACGGCACACTGCTCTTTGCTTCTGAGCCGAAAGTTTTACTTGCGCACCCGTCAGTAAAACCCAATCTCAACCTCCAGGCTCTGCGACAGTATCTTTCGTATGACTACGTTCCGGCGCCGCTTTCGATCTACGAGGGAATCAACAAACTTCCCGCTGCTCACAAGCTCACGCTCAAAGACGGACGCGTTGATGTCGAACGATACTGGCGACTCAGTTACAAAACCGCCGAACCCGTGCCCTCAGAGGACGAAGCCGCGGAGCATCTGCGTGAGTTAATGGCCGACGCCGTTCGCATGCGACTCGTTTCGGACGTGCCACTCGGCGTACTTCTATCAGGTGGAGTTGATTCATCGAGCATCGCCGCACTGGCTGTCGCAGCATCTTCGGAGGCAGTCAAAACGTTTTCGATCTCATTCGCTGAAGCTTCGTTTGACGAATCCGCTTACGCGCGAGGTGTGGCAAAGTTTCTAGGCACTGACCATCACGAGGAACGTTTAAGTGCGAACCTTGCTGCGAACCTTGTAAGCGAGATCGGTGCGTGGATGGATGAGCCGTTTAGCGATCCGTCGTTAGTGCCGACTTATCTTTTGTCGCGCTTCACACGCAAACACGTGACGGTTGCGCTCGGAGGCGACGGTGGTGATGAACTCTTTGCCGGGTATCCGATGTATGCAGGTCTGCGCTGGGGTGAAATCTACAAGCGTGTTCCACCGGCATTACGCGCGGGAGTGATCGAGCCAATCGTAAAACTATTGCCGGTGAAGACGAAGAACCTGTCGTTTGATTACAAAGCGTCACGATTCGTCACGGGCGCAAAATACGACACCGTAGCGCGCCATCATGTTTGGTTCGGATCATTCACGCCTGAAGAGCAGCTGGAACTGCTGACACGCGAAGTTCTCGCAACGACTGACGGCGAGATCTACGCTCACGCCCGTGAGATTGCTGAAGAGTGCGACAACGAAGATCTCGTGACGCGGATGCAGAGTATTGACACGCGTCTTTATCTCGCGGAAGACATCCTCACAAAAGTCGACCGCGCCAGCATGGCAGTATCGCTTGAAGTGCGTGCTCCGTTTCTCGATCCGCGAGTGGCAGAGTTTGCGGCGTCACTGCCCTGCAACTACAAACTGCGTGGTCACAAAACGAAATACATTTTGAAGAAGGCCGTGAAAGAAATGCTGCCGCCCTTTGTGACGCGTCGCGGCAAGAAAGGCTTCGGCGTTCCCGTCGCCGAGTGGTTGAAGGAGAAGTTGCGGCCGCTCGCGAGAGATCTGTTATCGCCTGAACGTGTTCGACGTGCCGGAGTCTTCAATGCCAACTACATCGCGCGTTTGCAGGACGAACACGAACGCGGTGTGGCAAACCATCGCAAGCTGCTCTGGACGCTGTTGATGTTCGAGCTCTGGCACGAAAGCTTTATCGAAACACCGCGCCGCATTGAAACGTCTGTCGCAAGCAGAGAAGGCTGAGCGTGAAGGAAGATTCCAGTCAGTCTCTCTTTCAAACTGCTTATGACGAACTCTTCTCCTGGTGCCGGCAACACGACTTTGCCGGGCACGATCCTTTCGATGCACTGAATAGCCGGATCTTTCAGGCGACGCCTCTGGCCCAGTCCCGCAACGCGCGATTCGTATGGACACAACTCGTTAAGAGATCGCCTGCTGATGTTCGTGCGCTTGCGCGTGTTCCTGCCGAACGCAATGCGAAGGGAATAGCGTTGTTTGCGCTCGCGCAAATTGCGGATTACCGGCGAGTGAAGACGAAAGAAGCCGCGACGCGAGTACACGAGTTTTTGTCGTGGCTGATGGCGATGCGAGTTGATAGATACAGCGGAGCCGCCTGGGGCTATAACTTCGATTGGCAGAGCCGGAATTTTTTTGCGCCGAGAAATACGCCGACGATAGTGCCGACCGCGTTTGCGGCGCGCGCGCTGATTGAGGGGCAGGATTTACAGGGTGAATACCTACGATCAGCGAGAAGTGTTTGTGATTTCATATTGAAAGATCTGCCGAGGAGCGTTGAGACGGAGCGTGAGGTTTGTTTCAGTTACGCGCCGCAGAGCGACACGAGGATTTTCAACGCCAGTCTGCTGGCCGCAGAAGTGCTCGCGAGTGTTGGAGAGTTGACTGGTGAAACTGAACTGCTTGAACTTGCCGAGCGAGCTACTCGATACGTCGTCAATAACCAGCAGCCCGATGGGTCGTGGTCGTACGGCACCGATCCGAAACAGGCGTGGAAAGATAACTTCCATACGGCTTACGTGCTGTTTTCATTGAAACGAATACTCGACGTCTCCACCGTGAAAGACGAATTTCAACCAGCTCTGGAACGAGGCTACGAGTTCTGGAAAACTCATTTCTTTCTTGCTGATGGGTGGCCGAAATACTACGATGACGACCCTTATCCGGTGGATACGCACGCCGCAGCCAGTGCAATTGTGACGTTCCTCGAGTGTCGCGATCTCGATGGCGACGCGCCGAGGCTGGCCCAGAATGTTGCGAACTGGACTATTCGTAACCTGCGCGATAATCGAGGTTTCTTTTATTATCAAAAGCGACGCTTCTACACGGTTCGCAAACCCTACATGCGTTGGACCCAGGCGTGGATGCTTTACGCGCTGTCGCGTTTGCTGGAAGCTCTAAACTGAATGATCAAAATTGGCGTAATCGGCTACGGCTACTGGGGACCAAACCTGGTCCGAAACTTCATGAGCGCGCCCGGTTCGGTGGTGACGCGCGTCTGCGATTTACGTGAAGAGCGTTTGTCCTCGTTAGAAAAAATCTATCCAGGACTGAAAACGTGTACGGACGCAACTGAACTCATCAACGATCCGCAGATCGATGCCGTGGTTATCGCCACGCCTGTTTCTTCCCATTTTAATCTGGCATTGTCAGCGTTGCGGGCAGGCAAACACGTGCTCGTAGAAAAACCGCTCGCCGCTAAATCCGATCAGGCACGCAAGCTGGTTGACGAAGCGAACGCACGAAATCTCGTGCTGCTGGTGGACCACACTTTTGTGTACACCCCTGCGGTAAGAAAAATCCGCGAGCTGATCACTTTGGGCGAGCTCGGCCAGATCTATTACTACGACGCAGTGCGCGTTAACCTCGGACTCTTTCAACACGACGTAAACGTGATCTGGGATCTCGCGATTCACGATTTGTCGATCATGGACTATGTTCTTCCTGAAAAACCGACGGCGATCTCCGCGACTGGAATCAGTCACGTTCCAGGCCAACCTGAAAACGTCGCTTACATCACGCTCTTTTTCCCCAGCGCACAGATCGCGCACGTGCACGTCAACTGGCTGACGCCGGTAAAAGTGCGTCACACGCTCATTGGCGGCAGCGAGAAGATGATTCTCTACGACGATCTCGAGCCGAGCGAGAAGCTCAAGGTCTACGACAAAGGCATCAATGTGACGCCTGGACCAGAAGACGTTTACAAGATGCTCGTGAGTTATCGACTGGGCGACATGTGGGCGCCACAGCTCGATCACACCGAAGCGCTCCAAACCGAAGCACGCCACTTCATTGACTGCATCGAGACGAACAAGCAACCCGAGACTGACGGCGCAGCGGGACTGCGGATGGTGAATATGATTGAGGCAGCGGAAACTTCACTGCGCGACCGCGGCCGGCTCGTCGAGATCCAGTGGTGAAGCCACAGGTTACGCAGATTAAATGAACATGCGTCTCTGGATCGATCTTGCAAACTCTCCTCACGTTCCATTTTTCAAAGCACTCGCAA